>Ga0310123_10000980_pt1 | contig 24513 bp, 17 predicted proteins | sample CB6_AW_1057_MG_FD_203505 | JGI IMG/M metagenome (GOLD analysis project Ga0310123, IMG submission 203505) | Marine microbial communities from Western Arctic Ocean, Canada - CB6_AW_1057 | ecosystem: Environmental > Aquatic > Marine > Oceanic | place: Canada: Western Arctic Ocean | collected... | reverse complement strand
TACGGATCGGTGATGATCTGCAGGTCGAAGGCCGCCACAGTGTTCAACTCCTCGACCAACGGCGTCCAAGTGGGACTCGTTCCAACTGCCTGCACGGTCAGCCTGTTGTCGGTCAACCTCCCCACCATGTCGAAATTCAAGTAGGCGGACACCTGGTCGATCGGGACCGGAGAGGATTGCACGAAGTCGTCAGATCCGAGAACCCCGAGTTCCTCACCTGACCAGAAGGCCAGGATAACGCCGCGCGCGCGCGCGAGCTGTGCCAGGCGGGCTCCGGCAGAGAGAATCGCCGCCACACCCGATGCATTGTCGTCGGCGCCGTTGTGAATCTGACCCGACTCGTCACCACGCGCCAGGGAGTTCCCCCCAGCACCGCGACCCAAGTGGTCATAGTGACCGCCCAGCAACACATACGGCTTGTTGACCGTTCGGTCGCCCGGAGGCAGCAGGCCGACCACGTTGTAGCCAGTCCGCTCCTCTCGCTCGACGGTCGTCTCGAGGGTGATGCGAACCTGAGGAATATCGAATCCCGTGACGTGAGGATTCCCAGTGTCGAGCGACGCTTGCACGTCCTCCAGGGTCTGCCCGGTCAGCCCGATCAGTGCCTCCCCGACCCCGCCCCCGACACTGACCGCGTGGATGTTCGAGCCGGACAACGCGGTGTCGAAGGTCATCGGGACCAGCTCGCCGGCGTTTGGCGATCGGGGACCGGTTACCACTACCACGCCAACCGCACCACGCTGACGCGCGGCCATGGCCTTGTATCGAAGGTCCGAGTATTTCGACAGGTTTCGCCGAAGCTCACCCTCGGTGTCCTCGGGAAAATAGCGAAGCACAAGGACGACTTTGTCCTTCACATCGAGGGTGGCATAGCTGTCGTAGCTGAACCCGTCGGTTTCCGGCACCGAGAGTCCGTAGCCAGCAAAGACCAGCTCGCCAGAGACCGAACCGTTCTCAGAGAACGACATAGCCCCAACATCAGAGTCCCCCCACGTCGTTTCATCCGTGACAGTCCCGCGCACGCTGACTCGACTCCCCCCGTCGCGCACCCCCGCCGTGAACTGGAACGGCAAACGAAAGTCATCGGCGCCAGGTAAAGGTGTGGCCCCGATGGCTTCGAGCTTGGTCACGATGAAATCGGCAGCCTTTCGGCTTCCGGCGGTCCCCGTCAGGCGCCCCTCCAGCTCGTCGGACGCGAGTGCCTCGACCAGCACCCGCGTGTCGAAGGTCACCGGCTCGGGCGCAGCGCCACAACTCGTGATGGCGGCCAGACCCACGGCGGTGAGAACGATTCGCGTCATCGACACGGAGCGGTCATCTCAGGGTAAACGGACTTCCCGCGACCCAAACCGGAGCGACGTCGAGTCAGCGCCCCAAGCGAAGTCATAGGTTTCCGGGTCTGATGCGTACACCGTCTGCCCGGTTCTCGCGTCGACCGCTTCGACCCAAGACGTGGCGTTGTTGCTTACCTTGAAGGCGACGTGAAATCCATCCGGAGCCCACGCCGGCTCGGCGAGCGTCCGATGTGCGGCCTCGTCACCGGGCGACTCTGAGTGCCGGGTGTCAACGAGGTGCGTTGTGATCCTGAGGTCGGGTGTCAGCACCCACAACCCGTCGGGCGCGACCACCGCCACCCGCTGGCCGTCGGCCGACCACGCCGGGTCACATGTACCGGCAGCGGTGCCCACCTGTCGAGTCTCGATTCCGTCGTGAACCCAGACGCGGGTCCTCTGAATCAGGCGGGTGCCTTGTTCGGTGGCAGGGCCGGGCTCTTCGGCACACATCGCGTACTGATCACCGTGCCGGGCCACGCTGATCAGTCGCACAGCCCCCGGCGGCAGCTCTGGAACCGGAGTCTCGCCAGCCAGCGTGTGTGTACCATCCGGAGGCTGTTGTCCTCCGGGTGCCGCCACCGACACGGTCGCGAACAGAGCGACCAGGCAGGCTCGGGCTCGGCGGTATGAGGCGGTGTAGTGTGTCACGGACTCAGTCCAGGTCGGAAGCTCCCACTGTACTCCAAAGGATGCTCCGGGGCCTCTCGTGTCCCGACAACCTCGACCACGCTGTTCGCCAGCGCACTGACCCGCTCCCCCGGGATGATGATGCCGGTCAAGTTGAGGGGATCGGCGGCCGCGACGCTCACGGGTGACACCCCATCACGCTCCGCGTCACGCCTCACCATCCGCAATGAGTCGAGCGCCTCGGGTAACGCGAACTGCTCACCCAGGAAGCCATCAACGAAACGACCGCCACGGATCTCACCCCGCGCCTCCATCCGTCGCAACGTCGCGAGCAGATCCCGCCACGGCGGCGCCAACGTCTCTCGCGCGATCACGTCGCGGAACACCACACCCCATCGGACCAGGAGCTGGCGGGCGAACGTCTCCACGCCCGACGGTCGAGCCGCGTCGTCCGCGTGACCATCGTGAACATGAGGGGAGACGAGAGCTGAATGCAGGAGGGCCCAGCGACCTGCGGCATGCCGCGGACGGCCAGCCAGGTGACGCCCTTCCCCGCGCCGGTGCTTCGGGTCGATCAACGCGCGCAGGTTGTCGAATCCGTCGGCGGTGACGACACCCGCGGCTACGAGTTCCCACGAGCCATCTTCAACCTCGCTTGTCAACCGACCAGTTGCCAAGATCAGGTCCCGTAGGAACGACGCCCCGAGCAGACGGAGCTGTTCGAGGACCTCGCGAGCCGGATGGGACAGCGGCTCCGGGACCGCCAGTTCCGGTCTGGGGGGGACAAGCCAGTTGGCGTCCTCTCGGTGCTTCGCGTAACTTTTACCATGGGCTGCTAGGCCACGCTCGGCGAGTCTTCGACCGGAGTGGGCTGCGGTCGAGACCGAGGCGCGGGTTTCGCTTTTGGCTTCTTCGGCTCAGCCCAGCGAAGCACGCGCTCGCAGGCCGCGTGGAAACGCTTGGTCAGCTGCTGACCCTGGTCACCGGTCACGGTACCGAGGCGACGCAAGTCCTGTTGTGCTCGACGCACTTCGCTAGCCGCCGACCGTCGCTCAGCGGCCTCGTCGACTCGAGCGCCCATCAGGTTGCTGGCCAGCGCGTCTCGCCATTTTGACGCGAGAAGCTCCGCCGGCGACACGCGATGCGACCCGTCCGAATCGGCCGGCCCAAGCGCGTCGATCCGCTCACACAACTTGTCGAGCCGCTTCAACCGACGGACCGGGTCGAGGTCGGTACCGCGGAATGCGTCGGGACACTTCTCGACTAGACGAGCCACGGCCTGCCCGAACCGCGTCGTGAGTGCGCGCCCAAGGGGCGGCGGCACGTCAGGAGCTGCCCGCCAGCGACTCTGCAGGTCGCGAACCTTTTCCGCGAGGTCCAGGATCGGCTCCGAGGTGGTTTCCTCTGGCAGCAGCGACTCGGCCTCCGCGCAGAGCGCTTCACGAATGCCTGCGCGCTCAGCCTCAGCCTCCCTCTGGACCGCCTGAGCATGGTCGAACACCGCGTCACATGCCGTGCGGAATCGTTTCCACACAGCCTCCGAGCGGGTCCGGCGAACGGGACCGACGGTCTTCCAATCGGACTGCGCCTTTTTGACCGACGCGATTGCGGTGGAAAGGACCTCGGTCTCGGCGAGCGCTTCGATACGCTCGCAGAGTTCCTCCTTGAGACGCATATTGCTCGCCCACACCTCTTTTCGCTCAGCCAGGTCGGCTTTGCGTCTGGTGAAGAACGTGTTACAGGCCGTGCGAAACAAATACCAGAGCTCCCTTTCCTGCTTTCTGGGGCCCTGGCCGACCGCCTTCCACTCGGCCTGAAGCTCGGTCACACGTTGGACGGTCTTGAGCCAATCAGTCGACGAGGAGAGTCGCTCAGCTTCCTCCACCAACGCCTTTTGGCGAGCGAGATTCTCCTCACGAACAGCGGCCTGGGCTTCCCGATATCTCTCAGCCCGCGGAGCAACGGCGTCGTGCGCAGTCTTGAATCGCTGCCACAACTCGGCACCCTTTTCTTTTGGTACGTCAGCCGCGTTGCGCCAACGCGTCATGATCTCCCGGAAACGCTCGCCTAACTCGGCGTCGCCGGACAGCTCACGGAGACCATTCATCTGGCGACACAGTGAATCCTGTATCCCCAGGTTGGCCCAACGCTGCCAGTCTGCGAAGTCCCTGAGCTCGCGAACACGTCCCCGCAATCGCCGGTGCACCCGTTCTAACTCGTGAACGACCGTATCCCGATCGCGACGCGGGAGCGGTCCAGGGCTGTCAACCGCGCGGCGCAAGCTCCGCATCTGACGTTCTGCTTCGGCCAGCTGGAGCTTCTCGGACGAGACCAGTCCCTTGATGGTGCTGACCAGGTGCTTCAGACGCCGCACGTTGTCTTGCTCGGCCTTCTCACGGTCTGACCGCACGGCGCTCTCACGCGTCTTGCGGCTCTGTTCGACCGCGCTGTGCCGAGCGAGCCGCGTCGTGAGTTGCTCGCTATCGGTCTCACCAACCGCCGCGAGTACCCCCCGCCAACGGCCACTGACCTCGGACCACTCCCCTGAACCGCCAATCGCGGCGTCGGTCTCGACGAGCCGTTCCATCTCACTCAGAAGCTGGTCCATCTCCGGCAGGCGCTCTTCCAGCACTCGCTGCTGCGTCGCCGCCAGAGTCGCACTCTGCCTCTCCTCTTCACGACGCCGAGCGACGAGGGCCGCATCGAGATCGGCCAGTCTGGTTTCGGCGGCCGTCCTGGCCTCGCTGAAACGGATACCCACGGTCTCGTCCGGTGCCAAGTCCAGCTCGGACCAACGCTGAAGGAGCCGGTCAAGGGTCTCTCGGCCTCGGTCCAGGTCCTCTTCTCCGGTGACCGCCTCCAACTCCTCGCACAGACCCAAGTGGTCGTGTGCAGTCACCATTGTCGGAAGAGTGTCGACCTCTTCAGTTTCAGAGACCTCGACCGCATCGAGCGCGCGCAGCGCGGCGCGCGCGCGGCGCTGAACGGCCTTCTGTTTGGCGCGCTTGGAGAGCTGCTCCAGCAGGTCACGACCGACCTCTCCCTCGATTAGCCGCTCAAACGCCATGACCGCGACTGCCTTGTCGGCGGTCTTGGTGGCAACCGCCTCAAGCTCCTGGAGATCCTCGAGTCTGGCCAGCGCTTCCCTGGCGACTTCACTCACCGCCGCACGCCGGGCAACCGCTCCAATCGCACGCTGGTCGTCCAGACGGGCGAGGGCAGCGCGACTGACCGTCGCCAGCCGCGCCGACTCGGCGACGACCACGAGGTCGCGGTCCGCCGACAGCTCCTGGAGACCGCGCGCACCCACCGCCTCGTCCTCGGCTTCAACAACAAGGTCTCTCAGGATCTCCCCGGCGAAGGTCCGGACAGAAGCATCGCCGTCTGAGCGGACGACCGATACGAGCGCATCGAGATCGTCGATCCAGGAGATGGCCTCGAGACGAACCGATGGGTCGGCGTCCTGTCGGGCGATATCGAGGAGGAGTGCTTGGGCACCGTCTTCATTCGAGAGATCGCGGACGGCGGCGACTCGAACGAGCGGATCGTCACTCTGCCATTCCGGCTGGGCGCGGAACTTGTTGAGCAAACTCATATGGCGCGGCGAGTGGTCAGATCACTGGACAGGTGGTGCAGGATTATGCATACTCTGGACCGCATCACCTTTTACTCAGACTGCGTGGAATAGCGGTCATCTTCTTGGCGCTGCGCCGTATCGAGAGCGGTGCAACATCCCAACAATTGGATCCTAAATCCTGTAGTTTGGATAATTCTGTCGCGTGGGCCAGACTCGGCCCCAAGGAGCTCAGCACATGTCGGTTCGTGCGTTCATCCTCGCTGGAGTTGGCGCCGCGATCGCACTCTGGTCGCCCCACGCCTCGGCCCAGGACAACCCGGTCGTCGTCATGGATACCAGCCTCGGCACCATCACCATTGAGCTTCTGCAAGCGGATGCCCCGGTGAGCGTGGAGAACTTCCTCGCCTACGTGAACGACGGGTTCTTCGAGGGCACCATATTTCATCGGGTTATTCCAGGCTTCATGGTCCAGGGTGGCGGCTTCAACCCGGACCTGACACGAAAACCGACCCGACCGCCCATTAGGAACGAGGCTCGCAACGGCCTCACCAACGCCCGCGGAACACTGTCGATGGCGCGTCCGCCCTTAGTCGACAGCGCTACCTCACAGTTCTTTATCAGTGCGGCCGACAACGCTGGACAGCTCGACCACCGGAGTATCGAACCCGGAGAGTACGGCTATGCCGTCTTTGGGCGGGTGACCGAGGGGATGGACGTCGTCGACAAGATCATCGCGGTTCCGACACAGAGCCAGGTTCAGGGCCGTTACGACGACGTTCCGGTCGATCCAGTCCTCATCAACTCCGTCACCATGCAGTAGCCGCTGTGCGTGCGCGCCGGTCGCTCTCGACCGGTGATAGCCGCAGTTGTGACTAAGATAGCGGGCATGTCCCCGTCTATTCGCTGGTCGTCCGACAACATCGAAGCGCAGGTTCTCGATGTCGTCGACGAACTCGTCGCCGAGTTGCGGGGTCACGATACCTATCGCCGCGCGGCGGCCCGTGACTCGCTGGAACGCGACCTTGGCATCAGCAGCCTGGAGCGAGTCGAGCTCCTTGTCAGGTTAGAACGCGCGCTCGGAGTCCGCCTGGGCGACGAGGCGATGTCTCACGCGGAGAGTCCAGCAGACCTCGCCACCGCCATACTCGCGGCCGACCCGAACATCACCGAATCGCTGCCCGCCGTTCGCTCCCGCGCCGGAGCGGCCGTAGCGGCCCCGGCTTCGGCACGCACCATCATCGACGCGTTCGAGTGGCACGCCGAGCGCTCACCAGATCGGGTGCACATCCACCTACGTCAAGACGACGGGACCGAACAACCCCTGACCTACGGAGAGGTGTGGCGTGCATCGCTCGACGTGGCGAGCGGCCTTGCAGCACGGGGACTGGGACGACACGACACCGTCGCCATCATGCTGCGAACCGAGCCCGCCTTCTTCTTCGCCTTCTTTGGGACCCTGTTGGCCGGGTGTATCCCAGCGCCGATGTACCCGCCATTCAGGGCAGACCGTATCGAGGAATATGCGCTGTGGCAGGTCGCGATCCTTCGCAATGCCAACGCCAGGCTCATGATCACCTTCGCCGATGTCGAGCGTGTCGCCGCCCTCCTCGTGGGACAGGCACCCACGCTATCCGCCGTCGTCACCACCGACACCCTAACCCGTGAGGGCGAGGCCGCACCGTCATCGCTGACCGCGAGGCGGCATGCCGACGACGGCGATCCCGCCCTGATCCAGTACACATCGGGCAGCACCGGTCAGCCGAAGGGCGTGCTGCTCTCGCACGCGAACGTACTGGCCAACATACGCGCCCTCGAGGCCGGTCTGGACGTTCCCGCCGACGAAGTCGGCGTGAGCTGGCTGCCGCTCTATCACGACATGGGCTTGATCGGCGCTTGGCTCGGGATGCTGTATCTGGGCGCACCGCTCGCACTGATGTCTCCACTTGCCTTCCTCGCGCGTCCCGCGCGCTGGCTGTGGATGCTCCACGCTCATCGGGGGACGCTCTCGCCGGCGCCGAACTTCGCTTATGACCTGTGCTCGCTCCGGATCCCTGACGAAGAGCTCGAAGGCCTCGACTTGAGCTCGGTGCGGGTGCTCCTCAACGGCTCCGAGGCTGTCCAGCCCGACACGCTGTCCCGCTTCGCCACCCGATTCGCACCCTACGGTCTGAGACGCGAGGCCCTGGCCCCGGTCTACGGTCTCGCCGAATGTTCGGTCGGCCTAGCCGCACCGCCAATGGGACGCGGACCGAGGATCGACGTCATCGACCGACAGCGGTTCCAGGAGTCAGGGGAGGCACGCGAGGTGGCTGCCGGTGAGGGGAGTGCGACGCTCCAGATCGTCGGTTGTGGTCGCGCTCTGCCGGGGCACGACATCCGGGTCGTTGATGAGTCCGATCGGCCACTCGGCGACCGAAGTGAGGGGCGGATTCAGTTTCGCGGTCCTTCAGCGACCAGCGGCTACTATCGCAACCCCGAGGCGACTCGAGAGCTCGTGCGGTCGGATGGGTGGCTGGAAACGGGTGACCTTGGATACTTTGCCGAGGGCGAGCTGTTTCTGAGTGGCCGACAGAAGGACCTGATCATCAAGGGCGGTCGCAACCTCCAACCGCACGAGGCCGAAGACGTCGCCGCCACGGTTCAGGGAATCAGAAAAGGGTGCGTTGCGGCTTTCGGCGTGAGCGACGCGACACGCGGAACCGAACGTTTCGTCATTGTCGCCGAGACCCGGCTACGGGACCCTCAGGCACGGTCAGACCTGGAAGCGGCGGTCATCGAGCGTGTCTCGACCGCACTCGGCGTTCCACCCGACACGGTGGTGCTGACCGGGCCCGGAGCAGTACTGAAGACCTCGAGCGGCAAGATCAGACGGAGCGCCACGCGGGATGCCTTCACGACCGGACGCCTCGACGCACATCGCTCGACTGTCGCGCAATGGGTGCGCCTCGGAATCCGAGCCGGGGTCGGCTACGCTCGACGGAGTCTCGGTCGTGCCGCCCGCCTGGCATTCACGACATGGGTGATCGCTCTCCTCCTCTTCACCGGACCTTTCGTGTGGGCGGCGCTCGGGCTTGGCCCAAGAGGACCGTGGGCCAATCGACTCGTCGGGCGGTGGACGCGGCTCCTCTTCCGGCTGGCGGCGTGTCCCGTCGACGTGACCGGCCTCGAGCATCTTGAGGGTCTGCGGCAAGCCGTGTTCGTGGCCAATCATGCGAGTTTCTTCGACCCGGTCCTGATAATGGCCGTCCTGCCAGTACCGCTCCGGTTCGCGGTCAAGGCCAGGCTTGCAGGGATTCCCTTCCTGGGAACGGCGATTCGCAAGGGAGGACACATCCCAATCGAGAAGGGGGACCTGTCACAACAAATCGAAGGGGCGGGAGCGGTCCTGACCCCTCTTCAGGCCGGCGAATCGCTCTGTGTTTTTCCCGAGGGCACATTCGTCGCCGCACCGGGTCTCCTGACGTTTCGCCTCGGCGCGTTCCGCGCGGCCGTCGATACCGGATGCCCGATCGTGCCGGTCGCCATCCGTGGCACCCGCGACATGTTCCCCGCCGACACGCTGTTGCTCACTCGGGGATCGGTGACGGTCACGATTGGGGAACCCATCCGCGCGGCAAGTAAGGAGTGGCCAGAGATCGTCCGCTTGCGTGACCAGGCGCGAGAAGTGATTCAGCGCGGGTCAGATGAACCAGGCTAGGAGAGCGCCTGCTCCAAGTCCTCTACGAGGTCGCCCTCATCCTCTATCCCGATCGACAGGCGGATCAGGTCGTCCGGAACGCTCGACCCTGGACCCTCAACCGGGGCCCGATGCTCCGCCAGACTCTCAACTCCCCCGAGAGACGTGGCGTTCCGAAAGATCCTGAGCGCAGCAACCAGTCGTCTGGCCGCGTCCTTCCCGCCCGCCGGTCGGAACGACACCATCCTGCCAAACCCACCTGCCATCTGCCTGCATGCGATCGCGTGCCCAGGGTGGTCGCCGCCGCCATTCCGGAGCTGAACAGCAGAGCCCACGCCCCGCCGTCCAGTCGTGCCAGGAGGGCCTCGGCCTGGTCATAGGTCGGATTCTGGTCCCGCGAGTAGGTGTGCCCTCCGGGGTAGGTTCCGTCGGCGGCACGCTCGTATGGGACCGAGGCGACCAGCGGAGGCACGAGTGCCCGGGTCGATGTGTCGGTCCATCCCAGTGCCTGGGCGGTCAAGGTCGCAGGCTTGACCTCTTGGCCCAGCCGGCCACCTCCTACCTTCTTGCTAGGCATTGGCCGGGTCGACGATCACCGCGATGTGCCGCCACTTACCCTGACGGAACCTGAGAGCACTCAGAGCCGCGCGGGTCATGTGACCGAGCACGATCGCGAGCCAGATGTCAGCCGGTTGCAGCCCGCGAGTCAGCGAGAAGTACGTGCACAGTCCAATGGGAACGACAAACTGGGACACGATCGAGATGTAGAGGGGGCTGCGCGTGTCTCCGGTCCCTTGCAGACCACCCGTGTAGACCAACGCCACCGTCACGAAGAGGCCAGATACGGCCAGATAGGCCAGCAGTTGACGTCCCAATTCGTACGCCACGCCCTCGTCGAGCGCGAAAATACCGAGCAGTGCACGGGGGAAGAGCAGGAACGACAGCCCGACGAGGCTCGCGACCACCAAACCGATTCCGGACGCCACCCTGGCCGCCTGAGCGCTTCGGTCTGGACGCCCGGCTCCAAGGTTCTGTCCTGCGACCGCAGCGGTTGCACCCATCAACCCGACGGACGTCCAGGTGATGAGGGCAAACAACTCGGTGTATCCAACTGTGTACGCCGCCTGCGCCTCGGCGCTGTGGTTCAGGGATCCGATGAACCGAAGCAGAAACACACCGGCGAGGTTCATGACGATCCCCTGGAAGCCGGTTGGCAATCCGAACCTGAACAACTCCCTGATAATGGCCCAGTCTGGCGCGAAGGACATCGTCCACGAGAAGCGGATCACCAGACGCCCCGAGAACAACAGCACCACGAAGGCCACCGCCGTCAGGCCGCTGGCGATGGCGGTTCCCATGGCCGCGCCCAGCGTGCCGTAGGCCGGAATTGGACCGAGCCCCCTGATGAGCACGATGTTCAGGACAATGTTCAGGCCGGTCATCACCAACCCGAGACGGAGAGGAGTCCGGGCGTCACCGGCCGACCGAAGCGCGCCGCTCATCATGAAGAAGATCAGCATCCCGATGCTGAACACAAACATGGTGCGGATGTACGGCAGGGCCTCAACCTGCACCTCGGGCGCCGCGTTGATCATCGTAAGGAACCACGGCGCGAAGATGTAGCCGACCGGTGCGAGCACCCCGACCGCCATGAACACCGCCGTCAAGAAAGCCTGATACACCGCTCGGTTGACCTGGTCGTGGTCGCCTGCGCCCGCAAAGCGTGCGACGAGAACGCCCATGCCGGTGAAGACGGACGCCACGAACACGATGACGAGAATGAAGATCTGCAGGCTGACCCCGATCGCGGCGTTGCCGGCGAGACCCACATAGTGCCCCACCATCGCCTGGTCGACAATGCCTTGCAGTCCACCCACGACGTTCTGCAGCATCGTAGGCCAGGCGAGCATCCACACCGCCTTCGGAAGCGAACCTTCGACAATGGTACGGTCGAAGGTCTTCTGGGGTGCGCTCATCGCGATGTCGGAGGATGGTCGGGCGTGCTCGCAGTAAACTAGTGGGTCGTGGCTAGTCCTGCGTAAGTGTTCTGCACCGTGCCGCCAGAGTTCCCGTCACTTTATCAGATCGAGACAAAGGTCCGAACCGGGTTCGACGCGCGTCTGCCAGGCTCCGATGCGCACCTGGTGCTGGCTCCACGGCCTCGTCTCGGCTGGCATCCAGGAGAGGTCCCGCGCGGAGCCCGGATCGCGGCAGGTTTGGTCCTGATCTACCCTCATGGCGTTCAACCTCACATCGTGCTTACCGTTCGGGCAGAAAAACTTGCCCAGCATCCAGGACAGGTCAGCTTGCCTGGGGGCGGCCTGAAGCCGGGCGAGACGGTGGATGAAGCGGCGCTACGCGAGGCTTCCGAGGAAGTAGGTATCAACAGAACCGACGTGAGGCTGCTGGGGCTGCTATCCGTGCTGTACATCCCAGTGAGTGACTTCGCGTTGCACCCGGTCGTGTGGATTTCTGAGACGCGCCCGTCGTTTCACGCCGAGGAGAACGAGGTCGACCGCATGCTGGAGGTGTCTCTCACCGAGCTCGCCACCACCGGAGGACCGCGTCGCGGATACCGGTGGCGGCGGGACGAGCTCTTTCAGGTTCCGCTCTTTGAGCTCGGCGGCGAGCGGGTGTGGGGGGCGACGGCAATGGTGCTCGCTGAGCTCCTGGCTGTCATCGGCGAACCGGTCCTGGATCCTTTCGCTGGATCCCATCTGATGTCGCGACGCTAGATGGCAAAACGCACCCGTAAACATCGCAGCGCGCCGCTACTGGATGCGGCCGAGGCGAACAGTCCGAACGACGGTCGACAGGGCTCGGCGATCGAGTCGGTACCACTCCACGAAGCCGCCCAGACGAGGTATCTCAACTACGCCTTGTCGGTCATTACCGCTCGGGCGTTGCCCGACGTCCGTGACGGACTGAAGCCGGTTCAACGCCGCATTCTCTACACGATGTGGCAGCAGCGGCTGACGGCCGACGCCAAGCCGCGGAAGTGCGCCAAGGTGGTGGGCGATGTCATGGGCAGCTATCACCCGCACGGTGACATCGCTATCTACGACAGCCTGGTGCGGATGGCGCAGCCCTTCGCCCTGCGGTATCCACTGGTGGAGGGGTCCGGCAACTTCGGGTCGATCGACGGGGACGGCGCCGCGGCCATGCGCTACACCGAGTGCCGGCTGGCAACGCCGAGCGCCGAGTTGTTGACAGAGCTCAGCAGCGAGACCGTCGCGTTTCGACCGAGCTACGATGGGACCAAGCGCGAGCCCGTCGTCCTCCCCGCCCGCCTACCCACCCTCCTCATCAACGGGACGACCGGAATCGCCGTCGGTATGGCGACGAACATTCCTCCGCACCACCTGGGAGAAGTGTGTACGGCCCTCCTCAAGCTTCTCGCCAAACCCGACCTGAGCAGCGCCCGCCTGTGCAAGTACATCAAGGGACCGGATTTTCCAACCGGTGGCCACCTCCTCAACACTGCCGAGGAGCTCAAGCAGATCTACCAGAGCGGTTCGGGCACCCTCAGACTGCGCGCCACGTGGGAGCTGGGACGGACGACACGAAACACTCGGACGCTCTACGTGACCAGCGTGCCCTACGCCTCCAACAAGTCGCAGATCGTCGAACGAATCGCAGACATCATCGTCACCCGCAAGCTTGACGCGCTCCTCGACGTCACTGACGAGTCGACCGAGGACATTCGGGTCGCGCTCGAAATAAAGGGCGACGCCGACCCGCAGATGGTGATGGCGTTCCTCTTCAAGCACACACCACTGCAGACGAACTTCTCGGTCAACATGACCTGCTTGGTGCCAACTGAACAGGAAGACGTCGCGCGCCCCGAGCGACTCGACCTGCATCAAGTGCTTTGGCACTTTCTGCACTTTCGCCTGGAAGTCGTCACCCGCCGGCTCGAGCACGAATTGACCGTGCTCCAGAAACGGATCCACATCCTCGAGGGATTCGAAAAGGTCTTCGACGCGCTCAACGCCATCATCGCGCTCATTCGCGCATCGGACGGTAAGGCAGACGCGGCAGTCAAGATCATGCGCCGCTTCAAGCTCGACGCCGAGCAGACGGACGCCATTCTCGAGCTCAAGATCTATCGTCTTGCACGCCTCGAGATCCTCGTTGTCCAGAAGGATCTGGCCGACAAGCGGGCGCGGGCGCGGAAGATAGGTGGACTGCTGGGAAAAGAGGAGCGCCGATGGGGGATCGTCCGCGACGAGATCCAGTATATCCAGAAGGCCTATGGAGACGCGAAGAAGAATCCTCGTCGGACACGGATCGAGAGCGTTCGCGACGAACCCGAGTTCAGCGATGACGACTTCATTGTCGAGGAAGACTGCGTCGTGCTCGTCTCGCGGGACGGATGGGTCAAGCGTCAGAAGGAGGTCAGAGATCTGTCGACGACCCGACTGCGCGAGGGCGATACGCTCGTCGCCGCACTGTCGGGTAGCACCCGAGCCACCGCGATCTTCTTCTCCAACTTTGGTGTGGCCTACAGCGCCCGTCTGGTCGACGTTCCCGCGTCAACCGGCTACGGCGAACCGATCCAGCGGCTATTCAAGCTGAAAGACGGCGAGCGGGTGGTGGCCGCGCTGAGTCTTGATGACAGAGTCACGCCCGGTATCGTGCCGAATCGCTCGGGCGGCGTGCCCAAGACACACGCCGTGGCCGTCAGCAGCGACGGCTTCGGTCTGCGCTTCAGCATCGCGCCTTACGCCGAACCCAGCACCCGTGCCGGACGGCGGTTCGCCCGACCGACCACGGGAGCCGAAATCGTGGGGGTGGCGGCCGTTCACGGCAAAGAGGTGGTCATCGTGGCCACAAAACGCGCACGGGCGATGCTCTGCAAGATCCGAGATATCAACTTCCTCTCTGGACCCGGAAAGGGTGTCACAGTGATCAAGCTGGCCAAAGGCGCCGACCATGTGCTGGGTTTCGTGGCATCTGACGGCGACCGCGATCTGCTCACCGTCGAAACGAGCCGCGGCGCCCAACAGACGATCAGCACGGCCAAGTACGAGGTGACGGGGCGGGGAGGAAAAGGTCGCGAACTGCTTCACCGCGGTGAGTTCATCAGAGTCGTGCCACGAGCGCTAGAGGTTGCTGCGTTGGAAGGCCTGTGAGACAACGAAGGCCCGAGGCCGCTACTTGCTACTTGATGAGGAGGCCGGCGGCCTCCAGCGCGTGGCTGGCCTCTTCCAGAAGACCGACCGCTTCGGGAGGCACCGGCCCGGCCTGCGTCTTCAATTGGCGGCGGAGCCCATAGAGGCGAAAGCGAATCGCCTCCATGTGAAAGTTCTCGACAGATCGGGCCAGCTGCTCCGTCTGTTCAGTGAGGCTGGAGAGAACATCGTCGTCTGCGCGCTGTCCCAGACAGTCACGCAGCTGACCGAGGCGTTCAAGGGCGGTTGCCCGGAGGTCGTCGGATGTCACGGAGGAATTATACGTGGGAGCACGCTCATACACCGCCAAGGACATCACGGTTCTCGAAGGTCTGGAACCGGTCCGCAAACGGCCCGGCATGTATATCGGCGGCGTCGGATCCCCTGGTCTCCATCACCTGGTGTGGGAGATCGTCGACAACGCGGTCGACGAAGCGATGAACGGCCACGCTGAGAACATTGAGCTGACGCTACATGCCGACGGCTCGTCGGTGACGGTCGTCGACGATGGTCGCGGGGTGCCAGTCGACAAGCACGCCAAGACGAAAAAGAGCGCACTGGAGGTGATCTTCACAACACTCCACGCTGGGGGAAAGTTCGAGCATCGGACCTATCGCACAGCCGGGGGCCTACATGGCGTGGGTGCCAGCGTCGTCAACGCGCTCTCCTGTGAGCTGGTCGCCACCTCCAAGCGTGACGGCCATCACTGGCGGGCGACGTTCAAGGAAGGCAAACCGGTTGGGGGACTGAAGCGCCTCGGCCGTGCCCGAGGCAGCGGCACGACGGTGTTCTTTCGACCCGACCCCAAGGTGTTTCCGAAGACGGAGTTCGACGCCGAACTGATTAGGGAGCGTCTCGAGGTCGCGAGCTACCTGCACAAGGGCGTTCGCGTTGTGTTCAACGACGAGACCCAGGGAAACCGGCAGGTATTCCAACACGACGAGGGCATCGCTGACTATCTGAATCACCTCATGGACAGCCGGGGGTCGACGCCCGTTCACGATGCCGTCTTCGCACTGTCCCGCGACCACGACGACACCGGCTCGAAGCTGGAGCTGGTGCTTCGGTGGACCGAATCGACCGATGAGCATCTACGCAGCTACGTCAACGGCATACCGACGGAATCGGGGGGCACTCACGAAAACGGTCTACGGGCAGGTATCGGTAAGGGCGTGCGCAACTTCATCGAGACGCACGCTCTCTCGCCGAAGGGCGTCACCGTCACCTCCGACGACATTCGCGAGGGTTTGACGGGTGTGCTCAGCATTTTCATTCCCGAACCCCAGTTTCAGGGGCAAACCAAGGACCGACTCAACAACCCAGAGCTCTCCTCGGTGCTCGACTCCGTCGTCCGACCCTCGCTCGAGCACTGGCTCAATCAGAACATCAACGCCGCCAAGGCGATCGTGGAGCGCATCATCCTGGCGGCGCGTGCGCGAGAAGCCAGTCGGGCCGCACAACAGCAGATAACACGGCGAGGCATTGCCGCCTCCAGACTCAACCTTCCAGGAAAGTTGAGTGACTGTACAGGCAGGGAACCCAGGGACCGCGAGATCTTCATCGTCGAGGGCGATTCGGCCGGAGGGTCGGCCAAGCAGGCACGTGACCGGCGACGACAGGCGGTCTTGCCGCTGCGGGGCAAGGTGCTCAACGTCGAGAGCGCGTCGCAATCGAAAGTGCTCGAGAACAAGGAGCTGTCCGATCTCGTGACCGCGCTGGGCTGTGGCCTTGGTAAGTCCTTCGACCTCGACAAGCTCCGCTATCACAAGGTCATCGTCCTGGCCGATGCTGACTCGGACGGCAACCATATCGCGACGCTCCTCTTGACTTTCCTCTACCGCCAGATGCCGAAGCTCATCGCTCAGGGCCGAGTATTTCTCGCGCAACCGCCGCTGTATCGGATCGACCTCGGCAAAGAGACGTTCTGGGCGCTGGACGAGGCCGACCGGGACCGAATCGTCAAGTCCAGGGACCCCAACGGCAAGGGACCCGAGATCACGCGGTTCAAGGGTCTGGGTGAAATGATGCCAAGGGTCCTGTGGGACACCACGATGAACCCGGACACTCGCAGGCTGCTCAAGGTCGAGATCAGCGACCATTTGGTCACCGACAGGGTCATCCAGGAGCTGATGGGCAAGGACCCCTCTGCCCGATACCGTTTTATCATGGACCGGGCCGACGAGGCTGACGGCCTAGACGTCTAGTGGAGCGTCGGCGCACCAAAAGCCTTGAAGACACGAACCTGACAGCCCAAGGCTGGGGCGGAGGCCGGTGATAGGATAGGCAGGTTTTGCGACCGTTCGACTTCCAGCTCACAACGCGGCTCGTCTTTGGACCAGGTACCGTGTCCCGGCTGGGAGACGAAGCCCGAGAGCTCGGGTTCAACAGACCCCTACTGGTCGCCGACCACGGGCTTCAAGCCGCCGGCCACGTAGACCGCGCGCTCGCGGAGCTCATGTCCGCTGGGGTTGACGCCATTCCTTTTCATGACTTCGACATCAACCCTGACACGAAGATGGTGGAGCGTGGGATGGAGTACGCCAAGCCCCTGGCCATCGACTCGATCATCGGTCTGGGCGGGGGCAGTTCACTCGATTGCGCGAAGGGCATCAACTTTCTGCTCACTAACGGCGGATCGATGTCGGACTATCGGGGGTATGGAAACACCACGCACCCGATGCTTCCGATGATCGCGGTGCCGACCACTGCCGGGACGGGCTCCGAGGCCCAGAGTTTCGCGGTAATTTCTGACAACGCCACCCACGTCAAGATGGCATGCGGCGCGCCAGGGGCCGCATTTCGTGTGGCCATTCTCGACACGGAGCTGACCCTGTCTCAGCCAGCGGCCGTCACCGCGGCGGCCGGCTTCGATGCGATCGCACACGCCGTAGAAACAGCCGTGACGACCCGGCGCACGGCGATCTCGAGCCTCTTCTCGCGGGAGGCATTCCGCTTACTAAACGGACACTACGAGCGTGTGCTGAGCCAACCGAACGATCTCGAGGCTCGAGGGGCCATGCAGCTGGGAGCCTTCTACGCCGGGGCCGCGATCGAGAACTCGATGCTCGGTGCCGCCCACGCATGCGCCAACCCCTTGACCGCCCACTATCAGATCATCCACGGGGTCGCTCTGGCTGTCCTGCTCCCTCACGTCGTGCGATGGAACGCTGCCGGGAACAACCAGCTGTATGGTGACTTTGTAGGCGACGCGATGGATGATGGCGCTGGCGGCCCCTCAGTGGACCAACTCGCGACCCGTCTCGTCGAAATGAGTAGGGCGGGCGGGTTTCCCGACCGGCTGCGTGACACGGGCGTGGATAGGGATGAGCTCCAGACACTGGCTGAGGCGGCCGCCCAGCAATGGACCGCAACGTTCAACCCGAGGCCGTTCGGCGCCCCGGAGGCCCTGGAGGTGTATCAATGCGCGTACTGATGAGCCGTCTGCGACGAAACACTGCTCGCGCGACCCTGATTGCGGTGTCAGTGATGATTGGAAGCTTGTTCCCTGACACGTCGGTTCGAGCTCAAGACGCCGCGCCTGTCTCTCGGGCGGCGGCCTGGTCCCAGTTCCGAGGGACGCCGGATCTGTCCGGTATATCGGCGTCCAAAGTGCCCGACGAGCTTGAGCTGCTGTGGGCGCTGGATGTTGGGGAGTCGATCGACTCGTCGGCGGCGATCGTGGACGGGACCGTCTATGTCGGCACGTATCTCGGTGAGCTCGTGGCTGTGGATCTGCGCAGCGGCGCCGAAAAGTGGCGGTATCAAGCCAGCAAGGATGCGGGGATCGGTGAGTCGTCTCCAGCGGTCGCGGACGGCCTCGTTTTCGTGGGCGACCTCGCCGGGGTCTTCCACGCGGTGGACGCCGCGAGCGGCGTCGCTAGGTGGACCTACGCGACAATGGGCGAAATCAAGTCATCACCCGTGGTGGTGGGCGATCACGTCCTGATTGGATCGTACGACGGGTTCCTGTACGCGCTCACCGTGGACGACGGCGCACTGGCATGGAAGTACGAGACACTCAACTACGTGCATGCCACGCCGGCCGTGGTCGACGGAGTCGCGTACTTCGGTGGATGTGATGAGGTCTTCAGAGGAGTCCGCGTATCAGACGGTGAAGAGATGCTCAACATGCCCGCGGGTGCGTACACGGCTGCCTCACCAGCGATCAGGGGCACTCGGGCTTACTTCGGAACGTTCGACAACGAGGTCCTCGGCCTCGACCTCTCCAGCCAGGAGATCCTCTGGCGCTACGAACACCATACGCGTCACTTTCCCTTCTACTCGTCGGCGCTCAACGTCGAGGGTAAGGTAATCATCGGCGGCCGTGACCGGATGGTGCACGCCATCGACGAGACCACAGGGAAGGAGCTTTGGACCTTCATGACGGGCGCGCGGGTTGACTCATCACCGGCGGCGGCTGACGGACGTGTCTACATCGGCTCCGGCGATGGCCGCCTGTATGTCCTAGATCTCGAGAGCGGTGAGAAGCTGTGGGAGTTCGACACGGCCGCACCGCTGTCCGCTTCGCCGGCCATCGCCGATGGCAAAGTCGTCATCGGCTCGCAGGACGGCGTCCTCTACTGCTTCGGGTAGAGGCAACGACACCAACGTGGACCTCGACCGGCTGCCCTCAGATACCGTATTGATCGTTGGCGCAGGACTCGCCGGCCTCTACTGTGCGCTGCGCCTCGAGCGTCCCAGTTTGGTCGTGACGACGGAAGCGCCAGGCGGCGGCGGGTCCAGCATTTGGGCCCAGGGCGGAATCGCGGCCGCCCTTGCGCCAGGCGACACACCCGAAGCTCACGCCGACGACACGGTTGCGGCTGGGGTCGGACTGGCCGACCCAGACGCCGTGCTCGTTATGACGCGAGAGGGTCCCTCACACGTAGCGGCACTCGCCGACCTGGGCGTCCCTTTCGACGTGGACGACTCGGGTGCCTTCACGCTCAGTCTCGAGGCGGCCCATCGGTGTCCCCGCGTGGCGCACGTCGACGGCGACCTGGCTGGCCGGGAGATCATGAAGGCGGTCGGGAACGCAGCCCTCAGACGACCAAAGGTTCAGCTCTGCCATGGATACGACGTCCGTTCGCTGCTTGTCGGGGAGGACGGTCGGGTAGGTGGTGTCCTGGCCCGCGACCGCGACCGTGTCGTGCCGATCCGCGCCACGGACGTGGTCCTGGCCACAGGCGGTGTCGGGCGCCTCTACAGCGTGACCACCAACCCCGCCACGGCACTCGGCGACGCGATCGCGATGGCGGCCAGGGCCCAGGCCACGATCGCCGACCCGGAGTTCGTGCAGTTTCATCCGACGGCCATCGATATAGGTCTCGACCCGGCTCCGCTCGCGACCGAAGCCCTCCGAGGCGAGGGCGCGCGCTTGGTCGACCGGGACGGCCGGGCGCTGTCAGGCGACGCCGGGATCAATCTGGCACCGCGTGATGTCGTCGCACGCGCCGTCCATCGCGCCCTCCTCGAAGGACGCGGTGCATTCCTGGATGCGACGACCGCGCTGGGTGGGCACTTCCCGAAACGCTTTCCGACTGTCTTCGCAGCTTGTGAGGCCGCCGGGCTCGACCCTCGCGCGCAACCGATCCCGGTCGCACCGGCCGCCCACTACCACATGGGTGGCGTGGCGACCGACCTCTTCGGTCGCGCCGACGTCCCCGGTCTCTGGGTACTCGGTGAGGCGGCGTCGACCGGAGTGCACGGCGCCAACCGACTCGCCTCCAACTCGCTGCTCGAGGCGACGGTCTTCGCAGCGCGCGCGGCCGGGGCGCTGGACGGCCAGCCAGCAGTCGCGGCCACGCCAATGATCTCGACTGCGCCACCTCCGGAGCTACCGGCCACCGCTGAACCCACGCTGAAGCAAGCCATGTCGAGACACGCTGGCGTGGAACGGGACGCCACCGGTCTGGCGACTCTGATCGGAACGATCGACTCGCTGGAGCAGACCCACGGCGCCTCGAATCCGCTTCTCGCGGCACGTCTAATCGCCGCCGCCGCGTGGCTGCGGACAGAAAGCCGTGGTGCCCACTATCGTCTTGATGGACGCCGTTCGACCCACTTGGCTCGACGTACGATGATATCGCTCGACCAAGCCCGAGCCGTCCTTGCCTGACATTTCGTGGCCTTCCGGTGTTGACCCAGCGGACGAGGAGGGCTAACCTTTCGGCCTATCACTATGAACCGCTGGCTTGCCGTCGTTGGGGGCGTGTCGATGAATCTCGCGCTGGGCTCTCTGTATGCCTGGAGCGTATTTGTGGCACCACTGGAGTCAGAATTCGGCTGGACCCGGACCGAGACCTCGTGGGTGTTCACGATTGCGATCGTGACGTTCGCGGCCTCGTTTGTCGTGGCCGGTCGCATTCAGGACACCCGCGGACCGAGAATATGCGCCATCATCGGCGCGACGCTTATCGGCCTGGGCTTCATCCTCGCTAGCTTCACCAGCTCGCTCACCTATCTGTATGTCGCCTTTGGTTTCGTCGTGGGTCTGGGCAATGGCTTCGGCTATGCCACACCCATCCCGGTCGGCTCGAAGTGGTTCCCCGACAAGCGCGGTCTCGTCGTCGGATTGATGGTCGCGGGATACGGCGGTGGATCCGCGATCGTGATCCCGTTGGCCAACGCGCTCATCGAGGGTGTCGGATGGCGGATGACCTTCCGCATCCTGGGTGTCGTTCTGTTCCTGATGTGCATGGTCGGGACGTTGTTGTTGAAGAATCCCCCTGACGGCTATCGGCCCAAGGGGTGGACGCCGACGCCCGCACCCGAGCGCTCCGACCGAGACATCCCGACTGGCGAAATGCTGGGGATGCCGGCGTTCTACTTCTTGTGGGTCGCCTACTGTCTGGGCACCACTGCCGGGCTGATGACCATCAGCCAGCTCGTTCCGTTTGCCACAAGTGCGGGGATGGCAGCCGGTGTGGCTGGTCTGTTCGGAGCGGTCGGAAGCGCAACGGGACGCATTCTTTCGGGGTGGATGTCTGACATGGTCGGGCGACTGACCACACTGAGGATCATGATCTTCGTCTCCGCCCTGGCAATGCCAGCGCTGTTCGTCTGGCGAGAGGAAACGATCTTGTTCTACCTATTGGTTGCCGTTGTCTACTGGTGCTTTGGCGCACAGCTGTCGGTGTTCGCCTCGACCTCGGCCGATTTCTTTGGCACGAAAAACCTGGGTCTCAACTACGCGCTGCTGTTCACCGCCTTCGGAGTGGCGGGATTGATCGGTCCTCTCATCGCGGGACGGGTTTTCGATGCGTTCGATGATTACCGGTACGCCTTTTACATCGCGGCTGGCCTGGCCGTCGTGGCTCTGATCGCCATCTCGTTCGCACGACCACCAAGCCGCGTGGCCACCAGCCCTACCTAGCGCCCGACCGGGGTCAGCCGGAAGCCATCCGGTATAGTTAGCTGGATGAGCGACCCCACACCGGCGGTTGCCGAAGACACCGAAATCGGCAGCTACTTCGTCGCCAACTACCCACCCTTCTCGGTGTGGACGACCGATGGCGTCGAGTCCAGTGCTGTCCCGGCGTTGGGGTCGAAACCCGCCGCGAGTGAGACACCACTCGGCCTCTATCTCCACATCCCGTTCTGCCGGAAACGCTGTCACTTCTGCTATTTCCGGGTCTATACCGACAAGAACGCGAGTGAGGTGCAGGCCTATCTCGATGTCCTTGGCCGCGAATGGGAGCTCTATGCCAATCAGCCGGCAATCGCCGGACGTCCACTGAACTTCGTCTATTTCGGCGGTGGGACCCCGTCGTTTCTGTCGGTGCGACAGCTCGAGGGACTGGTCACCAGGCTCACTCGTGTCACACCATGGTCGACGGCCGAAGAGGTCACCTTCGAATGCGAGCCGGGCACACTCACCGAACCGAAACTGGCCGCGATCCGGGGCATGGGCGTGACCCGTCTGAGCTTGGGCGTCGAGAACTTCGACGACACAATCCTCGAGATAAACGGTCGGGCCCATCGGTCCGGAGAGATCTTTCGCGCATATGACTACGCCAGGTCGATCGAGTTTCCACAGATCAACATCGACCTGATCGCCGGCATGCTGGGCGAGACGGACGAGAACTGGCAAGCCTGCGTCACACGGACGATCGAGCTGGAACCTGACAGCGTCACCATCTATCAGATGGAGCTACCCTTCAACACGACGATCAGCGGCGACGTTCTCAAAGGCACCGGTCAGTTCGACCAATCCGTTGCGACCTGGTCGACCAAACGGCGCTGGGTTAACGAGGCGTTCGAGACGCTGGAGCGTGCGGGCTACACCGTCGGGAGCGCCTACACCGCGGTCAAGGACCCGTCACGAACAAAGTTCATTTATCGCGACCGCCTGTGGCAGGGCGCCGACCTCGCCGGACTCGGGGTCGCGTCGTTTGGACACGTCAACGGCGTCCACATGCAGAACCTCGACTCGTGGGGCTCCTACTCGTCGGCCATCGAGGAAGGCCGGATCCCGCTGCACCGCGCGTACCGTCCGACAGATGAGGAACGCCTCATCCGAGAGTTTGTGCTGCAACTCAAGCTCGGCTCTGTCCGACCGTCGTACTTCGCGCAGAAATACGGGGTCGACGTGCGGTCGAACTTCAGTGCACCCCTGGCCTCTCTGGGCGCGGATGGCTATCTGTCATCTGACAACGGCGACCGCATCGGTCTCACCCGTGACGGACTCATGAGAGTGGACAGCTTGCTGCCACGATTCTTCCTCGAGAAACACACCAACATCCGCTACACCTAGCGGAGTCGGCCCTTGCACTACATGGCGAAGACGAAAGCACGACGCGCAGGCACGCGTGGGGTTCTCTACCCTCTCGACCTTGTCTACGCGAGGGCCGGCGTCGCGCTGCCAAAGGTCAAGGTCGTTCCACCGAACCAGATCCCCCAACCTTACCGGTCACTTCTCGTTCACGACGTCGACATGACTATGACGCTCGAACGCCACTTTGGCGACCGGGTAACCTTGCGGCCGCTGTCCACATTCACGGTCGGACGTTCCTACTTTCGCCGGGTTCTACTGGTCCAGGAGTATTCCGGTCGGCCAGTGGAGATGGGTGCGATCCGCATTCGACTCGAGGCGTTCAGCCAACGCGTGCAGGCCAAGATCCGCCGGAACGAGATTCCGCTGGGGCGTCTACTCAAGGACGGGAAGGTCGAGCATCGCAGCCATGCGACCGCCTTTCTCGCCATCACGCCGAACCCGGAGATGATGGGTGTCTTCTGGATGCGTGAGCCCCGGACACTCTACGGGCGTCGGACCGAGGTAATCCGGCGCGGTTCCAAGGTCGGAGACATCGTCGAGGTATTGCCGATGGTGTTCCGATAGTGCCCGAGCGGACATCCGACGCGATTGTCATCGGCGGTGGACCGGCAGGTGCCACGACCGCCACCATTCTCGCCCAGCACGGACACGACGTCGTGCTGCTGGAGCGAGACCAGTTTCCGCGCTACCACATAGGCGAGTCACTCATGCCCTACACGTGGTTCACGTTCGAGCGCCTCGGGGTGCTCGACTGGTTCGCCAAGGTCGCGTGTCCGCAGAAGCACTCTGTCCAGTTTGTCTCGACCTCCGGCAAGGTCTCCCAGCCGTTCTACTTCTTCGAGACGATCAAGCACGAATGCGCGACGACGTGGCAGGTACTGCGAAGCGACTTCGACCAGATGATGCTCGAGAACGCCACGAAGAAGGGCGTCGAGGTTCGCCAGGGCGTCACGGTACGCGACGTGGTCAAGGAGGGCGAGCGGGTCGTCGGTGTGCGCGCCGAGACCGCGGACGGCCAGTCCGAGACGATGCACGCCGGGGTCGTGGTCGACGCGACAGGGAGGGACGCCCTCCTGGCGTCGAAACACGGGTGGAAGACCCGCGACCCGGACCTCGACAAGATCGCGATCTTCACCTACTTCAAAGGGGCTAAGCGGGACCCGGGTCTCGACGCGGGCGCTACGACGGTTGCCTACATCGCCGACAAGGGTTGGTTCTGGTATATCCCACTCGCCGGCGACATGGCGAGTGTCGGTGTCGTCGCGGATGCCGACTATCTCTATCGCGACACGCGGGATCCCGAGGAGATCTTCAGTCGTGAGGCCGACGCGTGCCTGTGGATCAAAGAC
>Ga0310123_10000979_pt1 | contig 24543 bp, 22 predicted proteins | sample CB6_AW_1057_MG_FD_203505 | JGI IMG/M metagenome (GOLD analysis project Ga0310123, IMG submission 203505) | Marine microbial communities from Western Arctic Ocean, Canada - CB6_AW_1057 | ecosystem: Environmental > Aquatic > Marine > Oceanic | place: Canada: Western Arctic Ocean | collected... | reverse complement strand
CTCCGGGGGGCGGGGCCGCCCCGACTCCAGGATGTGGCAGCATCATCTCTGGGAAAATGGCTATGTCGCTGATGCCTGATCAAACGGGCCCAAACGTCCTCCGCTGCCCTGGGGCCCTCGACGGGAAGAATTCATGGGAGCAGCCGGCCGGCGATCCTGAACACCGAGTCTATGGGATGCGGGAAATCAAGCGTAGCGACAACTTTCTAAAAAACTGGCGAATCCTCCGTGGTGCGATCACCAACAACTACCTTTTAGAACCCTGGGGGGCCGATGGTTCCTTTATTGTGCCTTATGGCACACCCAGCAACTTCGCATACATCATGGATGCCAACGGTTACGAGCATGGTTTCGGTCTCAGCCACCAGCAGGAACATTCAGCCGCCGTTTCTGATCCTCAGAGTAGCGGTACTTCACACTTCATTGTTCGACATCTGCGTAATGGAAACATGGTTTTCGCCGACGGCCACGTGGAAGGCAAAGCACCTTTCCAACTTTCTCAACTGGGTTTCGAGTGGTATATCGACGAAGAAACCTTCATTCCGCAGCGTCCGCCGTGAACACCGGTCACCCTGCGGACCGGCTTGACTTAACCCCCGTTGTGACTGTTTAGTGGATAGACGAAACCCCCTCGACGGAGGCCCGGTGGAAGGGGTCGCCAATAGCCGACTGAATCGCTCCAAGGGTTCCGTCCAACGTCAGTTTGCGGTTGGAGCGACGGCGAGCCTCCGCTGTAATCGGGAAATCGAAGATTTTCGCCAGCCACTATTCAGCTGGACGGTGGAAGGCAGATTATGACCATGATCGCTGTGCCAAACCGTTGTTTCTTTCGAGGGAACGGTATAAAGATCCGGATGCTGATTCCCGCAAGGAAGAATTAGAATGAAGCAAAGACAGAGAAACGTAACCTGCGATTCACTCTCATTGAGCTACTCGTCGTAATTTTCATCATCGCGATTTTCGCGTCGCTACTGTTGCCGGCGTTGTCGCAGGCCAAGGAGTACGCAATATCAACAAGTTGCGACAAGCAACTTGAAGCAGGTCGGTGTCGTCTTTACACTGTATGCCGGTGACATGGATGACTGGGATCCATATGTCCACACCTGTGGTAATTGTTCCGCCGCGGCGCGATATCCCGCGGCCGTCTCAACATGTTTATTTTGTCTGTGATTTGGTTATTGTCACTGTTCACAAGGGTTGCCTCATATGGCGACAGAGCTGCGCCGCATAAGCATAGACCGTAACAGATTTCCATAAACCCGATGCCCGATCAGCCGTCAAAATTTCTCGCCGTCGACGAGCGCTGGCTCGACGATACCGCCTGTATCCGCCGCCGGATTCACCCGCCACGGATTCATCCCCAACCTGTGATGGTCGCCGACCGTCCCTGGGAAGCGCGGGGCGTACTCCTGTACGGCACCGTCCATCGCGAGGCGTCGGACGACGGTTTCCGCATGTGGTACCTGGCTGTTGATAGCGACGGGCATTGCCGCGTATGCTACGCCACCAGCACAAACGGTGTGGATTGGGAGAAGCCGGAACTGGGTTTGTGCGAATTTACTCAAGCGAAGCGCCGCGGTTCCCAATTCGTACACGAACTGGCCGACAGCAGGGCGAATAACATCGTTTTCGACCCGCCCGGCAAGACGGATGGCGCCAACATTATTTTCGACCCGGACGATCCGGAATCGCCTTACAAGATGGTGCTTCACCTGACCGTGGACGGTGGCGAGGCCCTGTGGGGCGCCGTCTCCCGGGACGGTTTGGCCTGGAAGATGCAGGCCGACCCCATTGGCCGGGGCTTCAGTGATAGACAACACGCCATGGCCTTTCGGGACAACGATGAGATTGTCGTACTATGTCGTGCCCCGGAGATGTTCGCGACTTACGCCGAGCGGGCCGTCTATCGGATGACAAGCCGGGATTTTCAGAGCTGGTCGCCGCCCGAGCTGGTCTTCAAATCCAACCTCGCTGACCCGCCGTATATGGAGTATTACAGCATGACCGGCTTCCCCTGGGAAACCGTGTACCTGGGCATCCTCGAACGCATGCATGTGGAACCGGATGTGGTCGACTGCGAGCTGGTAATCAGTCATGACGGCCGGAAATGGCAACATTTGCCGCCGCGTACTACCTTTTTGCCACGCGGCCCGCAAGGGACATGGTACAGCGACTGGATGTCCGCGTCGTCGAATCCGCCGATTCCCTACCAAGGCGTGCTCTGGTGGTTTCTCTCAGGCCGTACCGGCTGCCACGATACAACGCCGCCGCTCAATTTGAGGGCTATCGGTGTTGCCACCAGCCGCATCGACGGGTTTGCCTCGTTGGCTGCGACCGAATGCCCCGGCTGGATTCGCACCCGTCCCCTGACCTGGCCGGACGGCGAGCTGGCGATCAACGCCGATGCGCGGCGCAGCATGACCATGGATCCCCGCTTTGTTTCCGGCCGCATACGCGTCGAGATCCTCGATGAACAGGGCCGGCCGGTCGCCGGCCTCACACGTGATGACTGCGAACCATTCACGCAAGACACAAAGGGCGGCAGCGAGGTGATCAGCTGGCGCGGCGACAAGCGTCTGGCGGAAATGGCGGGGCGCGCCATTTCATTTGTTTTTCTCCTGGAAAGCGCGAATCTTTACGCCTTTGAAGCCGTCGTTTAACCGACTTCGATAATTAATGGGGTGACGGACCAACAGCGAGTTATACCTCGCCGGCAGCCACACATTATTTACAAACAGTGCCTGAACGGCAATAGCATATTTCGCGTCTTGGGCCCCCATAACCATTGGTCATGGGTGAGTGTGTTCTGTCAGCTACAAGACGGCGCCCGCCGCTCTCTCCCCGCCGCGTTGCTTAGCTGACCGAATCTCAGCACGCGGGATCCCCCAACCGAGGTCAGTAGGGACGCTAGGAAAAGACATGGCCATTCCCGTTCAGGAATTAAACGTTTTCGTAGACGCGACTGCGAAAACGATGCGCTGCGCGCATCGCAACCCCACGCAAGCGGAGCACCGCGGTCGGCCCAAGAAATATTTTCGGAATTTCTTTTTTAACGCCTAAACAGACCAACCGACCTCAAATCTGATGACCGCCATCACGCCAGACTTGATGAAACGCCTGTTGCGCCGGCATGATTTGATCTACGAGCGGGCACCGCTACAGTGGATGGATGGTGTGCCCATTGCCAACGGCAACATGGGCGCCGTGATCTGGGGTGATGGCCGGCCGCTGCGTCTGACATTGGATCATTATGGCGTATGGGAAACGCGCGCCCCCTGGCCAGGCGACGATCCGGAATTCAACTACGCCAACCTCCGCCGCCTTTTCGAGGCGGGCCACATCGAGGAACTGGAAAAGATCGCCCTGCGGCGGCGGAATCAACGTTTTACCGATAAACCGCCACCGCATCCCACCCGCCTGTCACTGGGGCGGCTCGAGTTGCAGTGGCCGCAACCACCGTCGGCATTCGGCGCCCGTCTCGATCTCTGCCGGGCGCGCGCCACCGGCAGCCTGACATTCGCTCGGGGCCAGGCAACCTTCTCATGCATCGTCGATTCCACCGGCGACATTCTGCTGCTCGATATTCGCTGCGACCCGAATGTGCCGCTGCCGGAAGTCAAGCTGCGGCCCGCCGCGACGGACGCATACAGCCGCCAGCATTTCCGTTCCTGGAAATATCCGCCGCCGAAAGTCATCCGGACGGGCACGCGGCAGGTTCTGACCCGGCGGTACTCGGTCGGCAAAGCTTACAGCATCGTTGCCGACGAACGGCGCAGCACGCGTCGCCTGACAGTATCCCTCAGCATCGTCACCGGCACCAAAGTCGAAGACACAACCACGGACGCGCTGCGGCAACTTGCCGTGGCCCGGCAACGCGGGGTTGTCCGGCTGCGGCACGCGCATGAGGCGGACTGGCAGCGTTTCTGGCTGCGCTCGGCGATCGTGTTGCCGGACGGCCAGCTCGAGAATCTCTACTACGCGGAGATGTACAAGCACTATTGCTCTTCCCGACCCGGACCGGGCCATATCCCCATCACGCTACAGGGTCTGTGGACCACCGACGGCGCCTGGCCGCCCTGGCGCGGCTCCTATACCACCGACATGAACGTGCAGCAAAGTTACTGGCCGATCTACACCGCTAACCAGCTCGAGAGCGCCAAGCCGCTGTACGACATGTATTGGCGAAATCTGCCGGCCCACCGCAAACTGGGCACCTATTTCTATGGCCGCGAGATTGCCATCATTACCGGTGAGCACGGCCCCGGCGGCGAGCCGTTCCCCGGATTTTTCACTGACGAACATTCGCCAGGCGCCGGCGCCTGGATCGCCCACCATTTCTGGCTGCACTGGCAATACTCGCGTGACCGCCGGTTTCTGCGCGAGCGTACCTATCCATTTCTAAAGGAAATGGTGCAGGCATATCTGCATATAATCGAGAAACGCGCCGACGGCAAGTACCATATCCCGTTCACCGACAGTCCCGAATTCTACTGCGGCCGCCCCAACAGCCTGGGCAACGACAACAATTATGACCTGGCGCTGCTGCGCTTCCTGCTCGAGTCACTAATCGAGGCGCGGAAAGAACTCAAACTTCGCGAACCCGACCGTGCACACTGGGCAGATGTGCTGAAAAACCTGATCCCCTACGCCGTTGTCCCGACCGGGTTGCACACCTACGAGGTTCAGGCTTTGTCGGTGCACGAACCGATTCCCGACTGGCAACAACACGGGTGCCTGGCCATCCGCCCGGGCTTACCCCTGCCGCATACCCACCGGCATCACAGTCATCTCATCGGTATTTATCCATTGGGGGTGATCGATCCGGAACGATCGGCGGCCGAGCGGCGTCTCGTCGAGGGTTCTTTGGATGATATCGTGTTCAAAGGTGTAGGGGAGTGGGGCGCGTTCTCATTCCCATGGGCCGCGATGATCGCTGGCCGATCGGGAAACGCGTTGATGGCATATCGCTACTTGAGAGGCTACCTCGACGGTTTCGTGATGCCGAACAGTTTTAACAGCAACACGGACTACCGCAACGTTGGCTTCGGGCCGCCTCGGGGTGTTGCCATGACACTCGAGGCCGGATTTGCCGCAGCGGCAGCGGTGTTGGAAATACTCCTGCAGAGCCATCACAATTTGATCCGCGTCTTTCCCACCTGCCCATCGACGTGGGGCGATGCGCAGTTTGTGAGTCTGCGGGCCGAGGGTGCGTTCATCGTCTCGGCGCGCATGGCGAACTATCAGGTGCAGTTTGTCGAGATCGCCAGCGAAGTCGGCGGCCCCTGCCGGGTTGCCAATCCTTTCACCGGTACCGATGTCACCCTCACTGACCTGGACACCGATAAGGCCCGCCGGTTGACGGGCGAGATCCTGACCTTCCGCACCCGTCGCGGCGGGCGTTACCGACTGACGCCGCCGGCCGGAACACTGCGGAAAAAGGACTTGGAAATCAGACTTCCGCCACGGCCAGCGCAACAGCGCAATTGGTTCGGGCTCAAGGAGCATGCACGGTTTTGATGGCATCTCGGAGCGCCGGGATGCTGAGCCCGCCACGGCGGGAGACGCCCGCGAAACGGAACTCCTTTACCGGCAGCATACTTTACCCTCAGGGCGCGCCCAGGGCCCTGCTGGAATCCTTGTCAGATTCAGAAAAATGGATATAGCCTATACGGATGCACGAAAACGAACAAAAATATCCGGCACATTCATTAAATATATATTGCGCAATCTTAACACCGACTGTCCTAATGGTCACGGTCTGCGCTTTTCGGCCCGACCGGTGATGCTGCCCAGGCGGCAATTACCAGCGGTCCAGCAGGGGCGTGAATAGGACGAAATGCATCGGCTGTTGCCGGCAAATTATATACCATCACTCCAACACCTCAAACCAACGGAGGCGACCATGTCAGTTTCTGAAACCAAGCAAAGCATGATTGTCGACTCGTTTTGTTATGACGAGACGGCCCATGCCCATTACGAGGAACATGGCTATACCATTTTCGATCGGTTCCTGACCGACGCGGCCATCCTTGAACTGCGCGAGCATTCCGAACGGATCGTTACCGAAACTGTCGACAGCATTCCCGAGGATGAGCGGCAAATGTGGCTCAATCCCCATCAATTGGGTGAACGGTGGTTCTGGGACTTCTTGACCGAACCCAAAATGCTGGACATGGTCGAACGGCAGATCGGTCCCAACATTTTGTTCTGGGCCGGCGGCGGCATGGCTAAACCACCGCGAACCGGCACCGAAATCAAATGGCATCAGGACTCGCCGTACTGGAACGTCGTGGGAAACCATGCAGGCGGCGTCTGGATTCCACTCGACGACGTGGATGAAGAGAACGGCACGATGTCGATTCTACCGTACTGGCACAACAAAGGCGTTCTGCCCCGCACCGTCGACACGGAAAACGGTTTCTTTAATCAGGAAATTGAGCCGTCAGCATTGCCGGACAACCTTGACGAACTGACAGTTCCTTACACACTCAAGGCCGGGCAGATGGCCACCCACAACGTCATGTTGCCGCACGGCTCGTCGCCGAATGAATCGGACAGATGGCGGCGCAACATCGGCTTGCGCTACGTGGCCGCCGACGCCGTCCTCGGCGAGAAGACCTACACCAGCCACAAAGATGGCACACCGTATCAGCGGGAGTTTTTCTTGGTGCGCGGAGAGGATGTCAACGGACACGGACTGAGGCGCAGTCCGTTTGCATGAAGGGTTATTACTGTTCACGAGCGGCGGATAGCGCGCAGTGTGGGAGGGCCGCAACCGCCGACGACTACTACGTGTTCAGCATCCGGATCGCGATTGTACGCCCAATTATGTGGGAGGCCGAGTCTTCGACGTCGCCAAAGTGGTGGCGGACGCGGTACATGAATGAAATGAATTTCGAACGTGAATTCTTGTCCGACCAATTCGAATGATCCGCCGCTTCCGAAATTCGGAATCTTTGTCACATTCAGGCCAGCAGAAAGCGGCCATCGCGGATGGCCACCATCTCCGCACCATCCGCCTGTATCAGTTTCAATGTCGGTTGATGGACCACGTAATCACAATGAAACGGCACCTTGATTGCGCCCCCAAAACCGGCGTTGTCACCGAGTGCCAGGTGGACCGTTCCCAGCATTTTTTCGGCCTCGAGGATATTGTCGTGACGACTCGCCTTTTCATTGGTCCCGATGCCCAGTTCGCAGGCCTGTCGCGCATCCGGCAGGCGCTCGAGTGTCTCTTCGAGTTCCTTTTGAAACGGCGGGGCACCGATGATCTCAGTCAGGCATCCGGAATCGAACCGGAATGCCCAGGCCTCCGGTTTGTCCGGAAACCCGATTGACAGCTCACCGGTAGCCGTGCCTTCCACCGGCGCGATGTATGATTCGCCGCCCGGCAGATTGCCGAAGGCCCCGGGTTTGCTCAGGTCCCCCGAACAGGCGAATCCAGAGCGGCCTTCTAGTGACATCGTGAGTCGCCGTCCGCCGGCTGAATAGATCTCCGCCGTTACCGCCTGAGTCAAGGCTTCGGCTGCGGCATCACAGCGCTTTGCTACGGCCGCCCAATCGGCGGTCATCACGCCCTCAAAGATGAAGGGCTCATTGGTAGGCATCGTGGCTACGCGCGTGCCGACACCGGTTAACAACTGGCGAAAGCGAGTGTGGCTGGTGGAATAATAGGACACGATCAGCGTTGCATCGACGGCCGCCGGTTTTTCGTCGAGAAACGAACGCAGGCATCCCAACCCGGCTTCATCAATTGTCTTCTCCTGCAACGGTTCCCACAACCCCGAGCGCACCGCAAAGTCCGTGAACCCTTCCGGAAATACCGCGTCGAAAACCAACATCGGCGGTTCCAGACCGTGCCCGTCCGTCGGCGGATAGCTGACACAGCGCGTGTGGATCCCCGCCGCGGCGCCGACCGCGGCAATTTTTTCGGCGAGCGCCAAGCGGTCCGGAAAGCTCTCAGTCGACTCGAGAAAAGGCGCCGTATCGGTCGCCACGACTACCCGCTCGCCGGCCTTGCAGCCGAGATTGACTTCCAGGGTCTGGCGAAATGTATCGAGGTTCAAAGTCGTTACCTTGATCGCTTGGAAATTTATACTTGCCGCATTCAACGAGCATACATTTGCAGCACCGTCAGTGCAAGTTACATTTGGACACGGGCTTTATTTCACAGCAAGGCGGTTACAGGCATCCCGTAGCGGGCGGTTAAAAAAAATTACTAAACAAAGAAACTATATTTCATGATCGCACGCGAACTCCTCGAGGCATTGCGCGAGTACGATACGCCCTTGCTGGCCAATACGCTAGACTACATCGATGATACGCCGACGGCGGAATGGTACATGGGTGGCGATATCCATGGAGTAATACCGGACCAAGGCTCCACAGTTGGTGTCGCGGTAACCTGTAAAATGGACACCAGCACACCGGATAGCGATCCCGACATGAGTCTGTACCTCGAGCAACTCGCCCATATCGAGGGGCTGGAGGTGCCGGCCGTCTGGGTTGTCGAGATGGTCGGCCCGCGGCCGGACCACGAATGTACACTGGGTGACGGCACCGCAAAGATGCTTCATTCAGTCGGTTGCGTCGGGGCCATCACCAACGGCCGTGTGCGCGATGTGGCCGGCCTTCGGACCGTGCCGTTCCCGGTGTTCTGTCGCGGCACAGTCGTGCATCACTGCGCGCTCCGGGTGACGGCGATCGACGTGCCGGTGTCAGTCGGTGGCATCACCGTTGATCCCGGCGATATCATGCACGCCTTCGATGAAGGTGTCATCAAGATCCCGCCGGCCGCAGCAGAAACAGTGCTCGAAAAAGCGCCGGTGATGCGGGCAGCCGAAAACGAAACGCACCACATCTTTCGGCGCACGGATCTCTCGATCGCCGAAAAACACAAACATATGCATGAGGTGTTCACGCGCTGCGGCTTCATCCGCAAGGACTGAAGATCCCCACGGTTCATGCCCGGTGATTTCCGCTGGCTAGTGTCCTCTCTACAACTAACAGACACGGACGACCCGGCCACAGCCGGACACCGCAAGTTGGAACACACACCTATGCGCCTAAAGGACAAAGTCTGTGCCATCACCGGGGCCGGAAACGGCATCGGCGCCTCGGCGGCAACGATCTTCGCCGCCGAAGGCGCTAGGGTCGTGGTGCTGGAAATCGACGACGAATCGGGGCGCCGAGTCGCCGACGCGCTCGATGATGCGCTATTCATTCCAACCGATGTCTCCGACCCGGAATCGGTCCAGGCAGCGTTCGAACAGATCCGGGCCACGTACGGCCGGCTTGACGGGCTGTACAACAACGCCTCGGTATTCTGGGGCGAGCGGGACAACCGCGTCACCGAATTGGACCTCGACGTTTATCACCGCGTCATCGCCATCAACCAACACAGCGTCGTCTACTGCTGCAAGTACGCCATACCGATGCTGATCGAGGGCGGCGGCGGCGGCATCGTCAATACCGCTTCCAGCGCCGCCATCAGCGGCATCCCGAATTGCAACGCCTATACCGCGGCGAAGGGTGCTACCGTCACCTTGACGCGGGCCATGGCGGTCGAATACGCCCCGCAGAACGTACGGGTCAACTGCATCGCGCCGGCCGGCGTCTATACGCCGATGATCAGAGAAAGCAACCTAAACGATCCCGGCTTCGACGAACAGGCGTTCCTTGGCAGGACGCCGCTGCGACGTTGGGGCCGGCCCGAGGACATCGCCAATACAGCGCTGTTCCTGATGAGCGACGAGAGCAGCTACATCACCGGCGCCGTGATCGTGGCGGACGGCGCCATCACAATCATGCCGGCTTTCTGAAAACCTAGTGTCCTGTCCCATAAATATTTGCTCAGCTATTTAGCGGGACGGAACATGAGCAAGGACCCAAGCAACGTGGAAATTGTCATGCCAAAACTGAACGACGCCGGCGACGCCGGCCAGGTCGATGAGATCATCGTCAAAGTCGGTGACACCGTAGCCGCTGGCGACGCGGTGATGACTGTAGAGATGGAGAAGGCCGTTATCGATATCGAGTCGACCGGTGCCGGCACCGTCAAGCGCATCGACGTCGCACCCGGCGACACGGTTGAAGTCGACCGTGTCCTTATGGAACTCCACAACCCTGAACCGGACGACTTATCATGAGTTTCACAGCCGACGAACTCAAGCGGATGTACACCACCATGGTGCTAATCCGCAAATTCGAACTGAACACGATCGAAATATTCGCCGAGCGCATGAAGCGTGGAGACTTTCCCGGGGCACTGCATTCCTCGGAAGGGCAGGAGGCCATCGCTGTCGGCGTGTCAAGCCAGCTGCGTCGGGACGATTACGTCTTCAGCACCTACCGCGGCCACGGCCATGCTATCGCCAAGGGGATCCCAATCGAGAAGGTCGTGGCCGAGGTCCACGGCCGCGCCACCGGTGCCTCCCGTGGTTACGGCGGTTCGATGCATCTGTTCGACACGAGCATCAACTTCATGGGCGGCAACGGCATTGTCGGCGCCGGCCTGCCGCTGGCCCTGGGTACCGGCTACGCCGCCGTCAAACGCGGCACTGACCAGGTTACCGCGGTGTATTTCGGTGATGGCGGTGCCTCCCAGGGCGCCTTCCACGAAGCCGTCAACATGGCCGCCATCAAAAAGTACCCGATCATCTTCATCTGCGAAAACAACCTATACGCCGCCACCACCCATGTTTCCGCCAACTGCCCGATCGACGACATCGGCGAGCGCGCCAAGGCCTACGGCATACCCGGGCCGGTGATCGACGGCAACAACCTCATCGAGGTTGCCGATACCGTCGGTGCCGCGGTCGCGAGAGCCCGCACCGGCGACGGACCGACACTAATCGAGTGCAAGACCTGGCGTCACCGGGCGCATTGCATGGTGATCCCCGAACATCGTCCGGGCAAGGACCGCAAGTACTGGGCCGGCCGGGATCCGATCGATCACATGCGCGACTATCTGATCTCCGAGAACATCGCCGCGGCGGCGGCGATCGAACAACTGGAAGCCGATGCCCAGCAGCAGCTCGATGCCGCCGTGGCATACATGCAGGACAGTCCGTTGCCGGATCCTGCCGAAGTCCTGGAGGTGGTCTATGCCGGCTGATACCGCCACAATGCGCAAACTCAAACCGATCGTCGCCATGAACGAGGCCCTTGACACCGTCATGGCCGAGGATGACGACGTCGTCCTGTTCGGCGAGGACATCGGCGCCTACGGTGGCGTCTGGGCCCTGAGCAAAGGGCTGCAGAAGAAATACGGCGAAGCCCGCGTCTTCGACACGCCGCTGTCAGAATGCGCCATCATGGGCACCTGTGCCGGCGCCGCCATGGCCGGGCTGCGGCCGGTGATCGAAATCATGTACGTCGACTTTATGACCATCGCCATGGACCCGCTCGTGAACCAGGCGTCGAAGATCCGCCTAATGTCGGGCGGCGCTTTCGACCTGGCGATGACAATCATCGCGCCTTTCGGCGCCGGCACCTGCGAGGCAGCACAGCACTCGAACTCGCTCGAGGCATGGTTCCTCAATACCCCCGGCCTCAAGGTCGTTGCGCCGTCGACCGTGTACGACACCAAGGGCCTGCTCGCCGCCGCCATTCGCGACAACAACCCGGTCATGTACCTGTGGCATAAGATGCTCTACGATCTCGAAGAAGAAGTTCCCGGGGGCGATTGGATCGTGCCCCTGGGTGAAGCCGCCGTGCGCTGCGAGGGCGACGACATAACCGTCGTCGCTTACTCGCTGATGATGTACCGCGCCATGGAAGCCGCCGCCGAGTTCGATGGCCGGATCAGTGTCGAAGTAATTGACCCGCGCACGCTGCACCCGTTCGACCTCGATACAGTACTGACATCGCTGCGCAAGACCGGACGCCTGCTCGTCGTCCACGAATCACCCACCCGCTGCGGCGTCGGTGCTGACATCGTGCGGCGTGTGTGCGACGCCGGCTTCGAGCTGCTCCGGCAAGCACCGCGCGTCCTCGGCGGCAAGGATTCGCCCATCCCCTTCTCAAAACCACTGGAGAACGCCGTGATCCCGCAGGTGGCTGACATCCGCGCGGCCATCGAGGCCATGGTCCAGTAGTAGGGGGGCGAAACGATTGGCGCTTCCCGTACAACCACCCCTCATGTTCCGATAGTGCCCCACCGAAGCACAGCCGGGGCAACCCGCAAAAGCTCTCACCCCTCCTCCGACACATATAGCGCGTACAGCCGGGCGTCCTCCGGTCGCAGGCCACCGAAATTGACACACAGCCGCACCGCACCGTCTACTGCCACCGCGTCTCGCTCTTTCCAGCCGACCGGCTGCCGAAGGCCGGGCGTCCGCAGCGGGATGCAGGCATCACCGGCATAACCGGCCAACGGCCGAAATTGCTCGTCCAGCAGTTCGACCGTCAGTTCGCAGTGCTCCGTGATGCCGTCCACATTTGCATACACCCGCGCGGTCTCGCCATGCAGGTGAACGGCACAGGTGATGCAGTGCCGCTGCTGGCCTTCGTCGACACCGGCAGCAAAGTCCTCGGTCCCGGACCCAAAAAAGCTAAAGTAGCCGAGGCGATCCCGTGGCCAGCGGGCCAGGCGCACGCCACCGGACGGCCAACATTCGTAGCATAACATCGTCTGCTCGTCGATGTTGAACATCCCCTGGCCATGGCTGAGCGCCGGTCCCCGGCCAATCGGAACACCCACCTCCTCGTAGGCCGCGACAAACCGGAAATCAGGGATCGGCTCACGATAATGCAAAGCGTCGTTGCTCACCGCCATCCCCAGGTCCATCGTCACTTGCGAACGGTCGCCAGTGACAGATCCGTGCCACATATCGTATACGCCGATGATGACATTGCCCCGGTTCCACAGACCGGCGCCCAGATGCACTTCTTCAGCTGTATTCCAATGGCCGGCCATCGGGCGCGGCGGGATGTTATCCCGCCGTAAGCCCATACAGGATGCCTCCGTCCAGTGTTCAAAGTCGTAGGATGCATAGGTCTGCAGTTTGCGACCGACGCCGAAATGACCGCTACCCTGACCATTGAGATAATAGCAGCCATTGAAACGGATCAGGCCGGTCTGCTCCATAGGCGGAGCGACAGGATTGTTGGGGGATTCGCTCCAGCGCAGACCGTCTGGACTATACGCCACCGCTGCCCGGGCCTCATAAATCAGGCTTTCGAAGGCAACCTTGAAACGCCGATCGGGATCTGGGTCCTCGGGGTCATGAATGATCGGCAGTGCCGCCATGGCGCAGCGCCCGCCAAGGAGATCGACGATATTGTTGTCTTTATTGCCGTTGTATTCCACCAGTCCTAGGCTGGGCTTCTCCCAGTGCAAACCGTCGCGGCTTACCGCATAGCAGGCCCGCAGCCCCTTGGCACCGGTGACCCAGCCGACGGACGGATCCCAACTCAACGCATTGGGCGCGAAAACCTCCGTGTCCAAGCTACCCCGTGCCAAATACCACATTCGCAGTTCGCCGTCAACCGGGATCACCGTCCCGTAAAAACGGGTTGTCACCTCGTCCGGCGCGCCGCCTGGACCGCGTGGAACGATGACGGTGTTACTGTAGTCAGCACCCTTGCCCGACACCAGGTGCAACCGTAAGCCGATGCTGAACGGAATGCTGTGGTCATCAAAGGGAAACAATACCGCTTCGCGAACACGAGGATGGTCGATGCCGTTTCGAACTTCCATAGGTGCTGTTCCTTAGAAACTCGAGATTAGGTTTGGGGATTAAGGGCTGACAATTCGTACTAAGCGGATAGCGACGTAAGCCGGCGGACACTCCTTCACAACGTGTATTACCGCTCGCAACAGCCTAAAAAATCTATCTCCGCAACTTCGATCGCGGCAGAAAGGCGTGGGCTTCCCAGAAGTCGTAGTTCTTGCGGAATTCGCTGAGGTCGTCCCATACCTTCTTGAAAAACGGATCCTCCGCGCATTCCTGCCGGGCGACCTCTTCCCATGTCCGGCGGTACAACTCGAGCATTTCGTCGGACCAGTACATGATGTTGACGCCGTGTTTCTCGACGCTCTTCCGCATTGCCGCGTACTGACTGGCCTCACCAACGGCAATGGAACGAACAATCCCATCGCGACAGCACATCTCCAGCAACGCCTGGCGATCCGGCTGGAGACCATTCCAGACGTCCTTATTGACAAGCAACTCGAAAATGGTGGCCTGCTGATGCCAGCCCGGAAAGTAGTTATACTTCGCTATTTTATAGAAACCGAGTTGCTCGTCGATGACCGGCATTGAGTACTCCGTCGCATCAATGACACCCTTCTCGAGATTCTGGAAAATTTCGCCGCCCGGGAATAACGTCGGTTCCGCACCCAGTTTTTGCATGACCAGCGCGCCAAGTCCATAAAACCGGATCTTCAGTCCTTGCAGGTCCTCGACCGAGTTGATGGGTTTGGTAAACCAGCCCGACGTTTCCGGCGGTATGATCGCGCAGATCAGCACCTTCACTTTGAACCCCGCGGTATCGTACATCTCCTGGTACAGTTTTAGACCGTTGCCGCGATACATCCAGGCCAGGTATTCACCGGTTTCTGGACCAAACGGGATAGCAGAGAACAGCGGCGCGGCGCGCAACTTTCCGGTCCAGTAGCCGGCTCCTGCATAACCGGCATCGACACTTCCTTTGTTGACGGCGTCGAGAATCTCGAACGGATTCACCAACGCACCCGGCTCGTAGACCTTGAGGGTCATGGTCCCGCCGCTTGCCTTCTCCAGGCGCTCCGCCATATAGGTAATATTGGTGCCGAGCACCGGCAAACTCGTCTGAAACGCCGAAACCAGTTTCAGCTTTACCGGCGGCCGCGACGACGCTGTCACCGGTGCCGCCGTCTGTGTCGCCTGCCTACATCCGGTTGTGACTATCAGCAATGCTGACGTCATGATTAAAACGGGCATCGTTCCGATACGTTGCATGGTAGCTTGCTCCCGATTTGGTTGTTCCCGTTGCATCACCGCGTAGATAGAAATTCCCAAGCGATCAAACTACAGTCGCAGCGAAGAACCGTTAACCTACGCAAGCCACCGGATTTTTTCCACCCACTGTTTGCAAAGCGACGCTTTCTTACTAAATTGGCGTTCAGAGCGTTGATAATGGATGCCGTAGAACAGCCGGTCGGCAGGGCCGGGGGGAAGAGCCATGCATTTCGAAGGCCGCCATGCATATCAGGCGACACCGGACATTCTTTGGACGTTGCTCAACGATTCCGATGTGATTGCACGCATCACACCCGGGATCAAGCAGCTTGACCCGGTGGGCGACGATAAATTTGATGCCCTTGTGGAAGTGAAACTCGGACCGGTCAGCGGCAGATTTAAAGGGAGTCTCGAGATTGCCGACAAGGTCGAGCCCGAGCGATATACACTGCGAGTCAAGCAGAACAGCCCGATCGGGAATGTTGCGGGCGATTTCGTCATCGCCCTCGAGGAAGGAGACGGCGAGACCGCCGTCTCCTTCACCGGCGATGCCCGACTGACGGGTGTTATCGCCAGCATCGGGCAGCGTGTGTTAAGCGGGGTAGCGAGGAACCACACGGATAAGTTTTTCAAGGCCCTCGGGGAAGAGGTGGCTCAGGCGACCGGCGCCGATCCCGCAGGTACACCGCCTTGATATAATGAATTCGGAAGAGCCTTCGGCGAAAGCCGAGGGTTTTTTTATTTCATGAGGAGAACATGGTTATGGGAGTATCAATAAACTTGACGGTCAACGGCAAGGCGGTCAGTGCGGATGTCGAACCGAACCTGCTGCTCGTCTATTATCTGCGTGAACACCTCGACCTCACCGGTACCCACATCGGCTGCGATACCAGCAACTGCGGCGCTTGCACAGTGGACATCAACGGCAAGGCCGTGAAGTCCTGCACGGTGCTGGCCGCCCAGGCCGACGGGGCCGTGATCACAACCATTGAAGGTCTGGCATCGAACGGCGATCTGCATCCGATCCAAGAGGGCTTCTGGGAGGAACACGGCCTCCAGTGCGGTTTCTGTACGCCGGGGATGATCATGACCGCCCGGGACCTATTGGGACGCAATCCGGATCCATCGGATGAAGAGATTCGCGAGGCACTCGAGGGCAATCTTTGTCGGTGCACCGGCTATCAGCATATCGTCAACGCGATCAAATACGCCGCACGAAAACTGCGTGCATCGGTGTGAGCGGTTGAAGAATGATTTTCCCGTTTACCCAGTCGCCCAAGCACCCATCCACCCCGACCGACACGTAAGTCGTAAATGTTGTTACAACGCTATCTACATAGTGCCAGATCGAAAATATCTCAGCGAAGGCCGGCCGACGCTCCAAGGGGGCCGTTTGTCGTCAGATTGAGCGTGGAGTAACGGCGTAACCCCGCCGAGAATCGGGAAATCGCGGGTTTTCGGTCAGCCACGACATGGCATTTCCGAGGCAGAATTATGAGTGTTGACCGGCTTCGCCGGGGATTTTCTGCACCCCCCAACGACGTCGGTCGGCTGACGGATCGCAGAAGGCGTCAAAAAAACAAATTCCTCTACCCGATTAATTACCCACTCTCTACCTGGAGGTGAGAAACCATGATACCTGCAGCGTTCGAGTATGACCGTGCATCCTCGGTCGATGAAGCCATCGATCTGCTTCAGAAATACGGGTCGGATGCAAAGCTGCTGGCCGGCGGACACAGCTTGATCCCGACAATGCGATTACGGCTGGCCAGACCGTCGAACGTGATTGACATCGGCCGGATACCGGAGCTCAGCTTTATTCGGGACGATGGCGACACACTGGTGATCGGCGCCAACACGACACACGATGCAATCGCTTCTTCGCCCGTTGTTCAGGCAAAGGCGCCGGTGCTTGCCAGCGCCGCCGCAAGCATCGGCGATCTGCAGGTTCGTAATGTCGGAACTATCGGCGGCGCCGTCGCCCACGCCGACCCCGCCGCTGATTATCCGGCAGCAATTGTGACGTCCGAAGCCGTCATCGTTGCCAAGGGCCCGAACGGCGAGCGCACCATCAGTGCCGCGGACTTCTTCGTCGAGATCTTCACCACAGCACTGCAGGAGGAGGAAGTCATCACGGAAATTCGGGTTCCGGCCCAACCGGCGAATTCCGGATCCGTTTACCACAAGTTTCCCAATCCCGCCTCAGGTTACGCTGTTGTCGGCTGCGCCGCCATGGTGACGGTCGAAAACGGCAGCTGTGCTGACGTCCGCGTCGGATTTACCGGGCTCGCCAACACCGCCTTTCGCGACAGTGGCGTCGAAAACGCGCTCAAAGGTCAAGCGCCGGACGAGAGCAATATCAGTGCCGCAGCCGATAACGCCGGCGCCGGTCAAACCATGCTCAGCGACATCTTTGCCAGCGACACCTATCGCGCCCATCTCGCCAAGGTCTACGCCAAGCGGGCACTGATAGCGGCCGCCGCGAATGCCGATTGAGTTGTGATCGGACAATCGCGGCAGAACACAAAAAGGGGGTTGACATCAAACCCCATTTTCGTATCTCCTCAAGAGTTCTTTGACCTCAATACTCCGACTCGATGCCCCTTACTCCGCACTCCTGCTCTGTACTGTTGCCCGTACATTTATGGCGTGGATACGGGCAGTCATCGCGCGTTTGGGGGCCAGAGTCCCGCAGTCCCGCATGCGCAGTTGCGTTAACCTTCCCCCACGGTGGACGTGAGTCCCGTTGGGACGCGACAACGTCCCTCACGGGATCAGCCTGTGACTGAAAGGTCGGCATTCGGTGGTGATACGCAATGTGGCCTGCCACTTTGTGTCGGTAACTGGTATTTTTGGGATATTTCCGACTAACTGCGATCCCGTAACCATCCGTCAACTGACGGATCACGTGGAACGGGACTCACGTGACGGAGTCGCGGGCCACTTTTTGACCGCCGAACCAAAGTAAATACGATATCGAAATGCTCGAGTTGATGCGCATACGGGGATTGCGGGACTCTGACCCCCGCGACAACAAAGGCCAACGTGCCAGACCGCCAATGCCGAATTGTACGCTAAACAAGTACTTCTGCCGTATGCCCCGAAACTCACGGAATCGCAAATCCCGACTATATTACCCCTATGGAAAACTCTGAACTCGATCGTATTCAAAACCAGCTCGAGAAACGCGGCTACGTCACGGATGCGAGCATTGTCATGTCTGTCTTCCTGTCAACAACGCTACACAAACCGCTGTTGCTGGAAGGGCCGGCCGGCGTCGGCAAAACCGAAGTCGCAAAAGTGATGGCCGCGGCCATGGATACCGATCTGATACGGCTGCAATGCTATGAGGGGCTCGATGTCAATACGGCCCTCTATGAATGGAATTATCAGCACCAGTTGCTCCACATAAAGCTCGGGGAGCAAAGCGGCAAATCCGTTGCCCAGAAGGAAACCGAGATTTTCGGTGAGGCCTTTCTGCTGAAGCGGCCGCTGCTGGCCGCGATCACGCATTGCCGGCCGCCCGTTCTCCTGATCGATGAGCTTGACCGTGCCGATGAGGAGTTCGAGAGCTTTCTGCTCGAGATTCTCTCCGACTGGCAGGTTTCCATCCCTGAAATCGGTACTATATCGGCCACCCACATCCCCTCAGTCGTTGTCACCAGCAATCGAACACGCGAACTGTCCGACGCCGTGCGCCGCCGCTGCCTCTACCTCTGGATCGAATATCCGTCGCTGGAGAAGGAGCTCGCAATCGTTCGCAGCAAAGTGCCGGGCATCGACGAACGGCTCGGCACGCAGATCTGCCAGTTCATGCGCCGGCTCCGCGAGTTAAAACTGGGGAAAAGTCCGGGTGTCGCCGAAACGCTGGATTGGGCCATGGCCCTGGTGGCGCTGCACCGAACCGCGCTCGATTTGGAAACCATCGAAGAAACGCTCGGCCTCGTCTGCAAGAATCGGGATGACATCGCGGCCATCAGGCTGAAATTTCTGCCCGAACTCGTCGATGCCGTGACCGCGGAAGCCGGTTGAAGCTGGAACCACACAACCCAGCGCTGAATTCTCGCTTATTCGGAGTGCCATGGACGTCTTCACAACTGAACATACCGAACTGAGCGCCAACCTTGTTTCGTTCTGCAGGTTGCTACGCCGGCACGGCCTGGCAGTCGGCGTCGGCGAACAGGCCGAAACACTTCGTGCCCTCGAAGCCGCCGGGGTGACGAATCCAGCCCGCTTCCGGCTCGTTTTGCGCACCATGCTTGCGAAGAGCGTGCGCGAACAGAAAATACTGGATGGCCTTTTCGACAGCTACTGGCGCAACGCCCATGCGGCCGGCAACGACGATACGGCGGAGTCGACGTTGCCGCCGATCGCCGAGACGCCGACCGGACCACTCGAGGTACCGCAGAACCGACCGATCGCCAGCCTCACGGACTGGGTAGACGAGGCCGAAGAGTCCGGCGAAGAAGGCATGGCCGCATACAGCGCGGCGGAGGTGCTCAGCCGAAAGGATTTCAGCAGTTTCTCGGCCGACGAAATGTACCAGGTCGCCGGCCTAGTCAACACCATTGCTCAGGCCCTCGCCACCCGTATAAGCCGGCGGTACCGGCAGAACACGCGCCGCGGGCGCCTCGATTTCCGTGGCACGTTTCGCCGTAACCTTCGGCGCGGCGGTGAAATCGTCGAGCTGATCCACCGTAACCGCAAGCTTCTGAAGCTGAATCTTGTCCTCCTGATCGACGTCAGTCAGTCCATGGATTATTACAACCGCTTCCTGGTGCAATTCATTTTCGCATTTCAAAACGCCTATCGCCGTATCGAGTCGTTTGTCTTCAGCACCTCACTGCACCGGGTTACGGACATCCTCAAGAAGGACAATTTCAATGACGTTCTCGAGGCGCTGTCCGATCGAGTCCCGGACTGGTCCGGCGGCACCAGGATCGGCTCGTCGCTACAGGCGTTTCTCGACCGCTACGGTGACGATCGACTCAATCAGAAAACGATCGTTCTTATTCTCAGCGACGGCTGGGACACCGGCGAAATCGAACGACTCGAAGACGCCATGCGCACGATCCAGCACAAAGCCGCATCGATCATATGGCTGAACCCGCTTAGCGGGAGCGCCGGTTACGAACCGACCTGCCGCGGCATGGAAGCCGCTCTCCCCTACGTCGACATCTTCGCTTCCGCCCACAATCTCGAAAGCCTCCGCGCCCTGGCCCGCCATCTTGCCCGCGTCCAGATCCGGCGCCGGTGACATGATCTGAATTATGATCCTCTATCCCGACGAATACACCTTCGTTCGATCTGATTTTCAGCAGCCCTTGCCCGCGCGCCGAAAATGTCATGTCAAATATCAGAGGCCGTCCGGTTGTCGGCCGGAACGGTAGAAGACGATTTCCATAATTGTATTGCCTTCCATGAACTATTCGGATGACTTTCGATATCGTGGCGGAATGCCGCCGTGTAACGGCAGAATGGCGGTGACTTCTTCTTTCGTCATGCCAAGTTTGATACGCGGTACGGCGTTGGCATAGGCTGTGATGTTGCCCGCCCCCCGGTTTATCTCATCGGCCTTTCCACGCCTATCCCAAATATTTGGATTGGGTGCCGTGATCGCTGCCGCAAACAAATTTTTAATTTTCTCTTGCAAATCGGAACGGGATTTCGTGCAACCCACATAATAAGGTGGAAATTTCGCGTCGCGTGCGTCTTGAAATTGAATTCGACCGACCTGTTCGAAACGCTGAATAACTCGGACGATTACCATCAGAACAACGGGCCATTGGCCGAAACCAAAACAGGGTGGTGCTCATGAATGCGAATCGAATCCAAGGAAATTACGCTATCGCCGCGGCTTGGCGGCTCGCATGTCTGTCGATGCTGATCGGCGTCGTTTTCGGCACGACCGCTTACAGCAACAACATTCCCGTGTTGTCCTCTAAGAAGAGCGGATAGAATACGGCGGCGCAGACGATATTTGTGGAGTGTATTCTGACCTGGGAGAACTCGTGGCGCGATACAGTAAACCCGCCCTTCAATTGGGACGCGGCGTGGGTGTTCGTGAAGTTCCGCAACCCGGCAACGACCGGGAACTGGGCACACGCCACCTTGAGTGCCAACGCCGGGGACCACGCGGCGGAAATGCTGCTACGTCCGCCGCGGCCGGTCATGATCGGCCTTGCCGATCCACGGTCCACTGACGCGAACACTGCCGCCGACTTCGACGGAAAACAGCCCGGACAATCCGCAACTCCCGTCACCGCAACCCGATGCGGCGCCGGAGAATCCAATCGGGTAACACGGCAAGAAAAACCGAGATGAGAAACAACCAGTATTCGAGCCACTTGTGATCTTCCGTGAAATAGCTTATTTTTTGTGTCAGCGGCAGTTCCTTGATCGCATCGACATCAGTGTAATGCCAGTAGGAGCCGCCCGTAATACGCGCCAGACTTTGCAGAACGCTTTCCGCAAGCGGGCGCGGCTCGAATTCAGGACTCAGATCCACGGCGACGTAATCCGCTTCCGAAGCCAGCTTCTCGTTGCCACGCAACCGTGCTTTGAAGAACATGCGGTATTCGCCCCCCTCACGTGGAATGAACTTGCCCATGTATCGGCCGTCGATCTTCGGATTTGGAAAAAGTTTCATCGTCTCTTCATCGCCTGAAGGCGTTATAATCGTGCCGATCACGTTGGCGCTGTTGTCGGGGATGTATTCCAAGTTGAGCAGGTCAACAGAAAAAGCCTGCTCGCGTCCGCGCGCCAGACGTGTTGCGGCGGGCTTCACGGTTATACGTTGTTTTGACGAAGAGGATATCCATGAGATCAGTTGCCCCCAGAAAAGGCCGTAATACCGTTCGCCGTTCTCGCCGTTCATGACCCATTTCCAGGTGTCGTCTAGATTGAGAAATGCAACCTTACCAGCGCCGTAATTGTGTGCTGCGAGCGTCACCCACGACGGCCCCTTCACCATGGCGACGGTCAGCGCGCCGGGCTTGATCGTCTCCGGCTCGATGATGTAAAGCAATGAGTCGCGGGGTATGTTCAATCGATTAGCGAGTTCGCGGAGGTTGTCCAGTTTTCGCGGCGCCAGGACACTGGTTGGCCGGAATTCCATGGCCGCCTTGTTGATCTGACGCACCTCCGTCGGGAACACCTTGAGCGGCAGCAGTCGCTGTACGGCCGGCTGTACGATTTCGGATATGCCTGTGAAGATCACACCGCCGCCGCGATGCTCTATGAAATTGACAATGTTTTCGATGGCCGACCCGTCGAGCAGATAGAGACTGTTGATGTCGAGGATCATGCAATCGTACTGATTGATCGCCGACGCGTCCGGAAAGCCCTTGACGGCCTCCGCATAGTTGTCAAGCCCGCGAACGAAATGCGTCACCTCGCCCACACGAATGACCGCGTCCAGGCGCAACGACTCTTCTTCGTCGACCAGCAGCTTCAGGAACTTGTAGTCCCAGTCGAGATTGGCATTGAAATAGAAGATTCTGAACACATCCGGATCGGTCACTGTCGTTCCGGAAAAGTCAATGTTATTCAGCGTGTTCTCTTCGTCGGGCAACGCCGCGATCTTGATCTTCATCGTTTTGAAACCGGCATTGAAAACGGTGTGCTCCAGGTTCACGGGGATCTCCAACGTGTTCCCATCGAACGTTACATTTCGTTTCCTGATCAGCCGTGTTCCCTCGTAGAACTGCATCTGTGCCTCGAAATCGCCTTTGAAGTTTCGGGTCGCCACGGCCTTGATAGTAAATGGCTTGCCTTTGATGGTCTTTATCGGAACGGATTTCCATCGGACGCCTACGTCACGCTTACTGGAGGTGTCGCCGAAGCCGATGCAATGGACCGGAATGCCCAGTTTCTTATATCGGCTCGCGCCCTCCATCAGAGAATGACCGCGATTGTCGAGGCCGTCCGTGACCAGGACGACGGCACCGAGGGTACTGGTGTCCGCGATGCTCGCCACGAGTTTGTCGAGAACCACGTCGATGTCCGTATCGCCCGGCAGCGCGTTGAAGTCCAGGCCGGGTTCGAAGCGCCGCAGTTCGGTGCCGGCGAAGAGGTAATACCTCGCGTTATCGAACTCGGACATCACATTCTCCTGAAAGGCTGCCGACGCGTCCAGCACGCGATCCTTCACTGTCTGCAGCCGGCTTTCGCCGCGGCAGTCACGCGTCTGCATGCTGCCGGTACCGTCAATAAGAACGGCAATGCTGAATTTGGTTGTGTCCGGCTGCTTGCGCAGGAAGTACGGATTCAGCAAGAGTACCGTCAGCGTTAGCAGTGACAGGAGCTTGGTTACCAGGAGCCACATCCAGTAACGGCGGGAAATGATCGCCACGTAGCGGCGATAGTATACGGCGAGTGTGGCCAGGCAAAGGAGAACACCAATGACCAGATACGACAGGGGAATCAGAGGATCGACATGGATACTCATAACGACGATTCGCGGGACGCGCATTCCGAAGGACGCTGAACGTTCAGTTGTTTGGCCGGTTTGGCCGCATCGGGGCGGCTCGGTTCGGCCTTGCGCATGATCCGTGGCAGCGGGATCCGTTTGCATACTGCGCCGTCGACTCGCGATCGACGGCGCCAGACAATCTCGACCCGCGAAAAGACGAAAGATCCGAAATTCGAATCGTAGCACTTCCGAATTCCGGATCTTTCACGGACAGCCTTTCAATGGGCCGCACTTAAAAAGTATTGCTCAACTTTTTAAAATATTCCTGCACCAGCTTGCGATATTCATCGGGCGGTTGGCGGCCGGTCATGCGGGTAAGCTCGAGCTTCTTGCGCAGCGAATTCTGAAACAGTTTCGATTCGAGAACACGCGCGGTCCGGAGCAGAATGGAATGAACCTCAACCATGATCTCGTGATTGCCGGTGCTGCCGCCCATGTCACGGCCAGCCAGCCAGCCGTCCATCTCCATGGACAGCTCCCGGACACTGGGATCGTCCAATCGCTCGGCAACCTCGTCAAGGTCCTTGGAAATCTTGTCCATCAGCTTCTCCTGTGCCTCGCCGGGCATTCCCTCTTCGCTCGCTTTTTCGGCCTGCTTGGCGTTTTCGAGCGTCTTCTTCAGCATTTTCGCCAGCTGTTCGCCGGTAAGAGACGGCTTTGCTTCCATCGCCTTCTCCAGGTGTTCAGCCATCTGTGCCAGCCCCTGTCCCACCTGGCCCTGGTATTTCTCCGAACGGTCAAATCGCTGGTAGCGGAGGGCGTTCTCGGCGCGCTGCATCTTGCCGCTCACACCGGCCGAACTTCCCGCCTTGTTGCACATGGACAGTTGTCGTGACGCCTCGGGATTCTCCTTTTCCATGCGACTGGAGGCCTGGCTCACGTTTTTCATCAACTGCTCGAGATTCTTGCGAAGGCTCTTCTGGTCGGCCGCCATCTGTTTGCTGGCACTTTTGTTCTTTCCCTGGCTGCACTGCTGTGTTGCTTCGCGCAAGCTTTGCTGCTGATTCTGCAGCGCCTGCAACTGTTCGTTCAAATTCTCGAGTTCATCGCCCGATGATTCTTCCTGTACCTGCTCGAGCAGCTCCTTGGTACGGCGCAGAAAATTCGCGGCCATTTCACCGTCCA
>Ga0310123_10000978_pt1 | contig 24552 bp, 19 predicted proteins | sample CB6_AW_1057_MG_FD_203505 | JGI IMG/M metagenome (GOLD analysis project Ga0310123, IMG submission 203505) | Marine microbial communities from Western Arctic Ocean, Canada - CB6_AW_1057 | ecosystem: Environmental > Aquatic > Marine > Oceanic | place: Canada: Western Arctic Ocean | collected... | reverse complement strand
CCAAAGTGAAAACCCAAGAAGAATTTGACCGGTCTGAGCATAATAGATGATGTTCAGTAATCTTAAGGTCACGCGTTTCCGCAGTTGGTTTCGAAGATTTTCCAGCCATCTCAACAACCGGACTCCAAGTTCCCGATGTCTAACTCACAGAATCTCAAGAAGATGATGGAAACAGAAGTCTTCGAATAAGACATCCACTTGAGTCAAATTCCGCCGCCGTCGCTATGGCTGTGCGGGAACTGTTGGTTCATTTCGAGAGCCGGTTCCTCGACATCCGGTTGTCCCACAATTTCTGCTGGGACACCCGCAACAGTTCGGTGAGGAGGCACATCATCCAAGACCACGCTCCCCGCACCAATCTTGGCACCCGTGCCAATTTCGAGATGGCCCAATATTTTCGCCCCTGCGCCAATCAGAACTCCACGACGTACTTTCGGATGTCGATCACCAATCATTTTACCCGTCCCACCCAGTGTCACTTCGTGCAGCATCGAAACGTTGTCCTCGACAACTGCCGTTTCACCAATCACAACACTCGTCGCATGATCGATCAGTATGCCCGTTCCGATTCGAGCTGCCGGATGAATGTCGACTCCGAAAATCTCGGAAATTCGGTTTTGCAAATGGATTGCTAGTGAGCGCCGATCTTGTTGCCAAAGCCAATTCGCCACTCGGTACGACTGTAACGCGTGAAAACCTTTGAAGTAGAGAAACGGTTCCGAATAACCATTAGACGCGGGATCTCGATCGCGAATCGCCTGCAGGTCGGCACGTGTCGCTTGGCTAATGGCGGGATTGGCCCCAAACGCCTCGTCAATCAGTTCTCGAATCAGCATTGCTGAGACGCTGGGGTTTGCGAGTTTGCTGGCCAAATGAAAGCTCAGAGCATTTTCGAGATGACCGTGTTTCAAGACTGTCGCATGTAGAAAGCTCGCCAGAATCGGCTCACGTTCGACCTCTTCCCGGACTTCCTTGCGAATTGCTTCCCAGATTGCATCCACTTGTGTGGTACCCAAATCTGTTGCCAACATTCTACGTGACGGAGTCAGACCGAGCCTGACCTTCTCTGACTGTGGTCGTTGCGAAACACATCGCTTGACCATAGCAAAAATGCGGACAAACATCCATGACTTTCTGTCCTATCATTGTGCTTGCATCAGCCTCTGGACTTAATTGAAGGTTTTCCAGAAAATTTGACCTCATTGAGGCTTTTGATTCACAATTACCGCACTGCGATGATCCGGTGCCGTGAAAAGAAGTCTGTTCAAAAATTCGTCGTTGGAGTTGGCGGAAATCTCTTTTCGCGTCGGCTTCCGGTGCAATCCGAGTTCACAAAACGCGACAAGTCGGTTCGGACCGGCTACCAAAAGATGCGAACCGGCAATCGTTAAATTGCCACAAAATTCTCCTGAAATTTGCTTTATTTGAATATCTCGAACGATTTCTCCGGTGTCGTGGCGCACTTGAAAAATCGATTCTCGCATTGGAAAAAAAACATAATCACCGGCGAGTACTCCGCGGCCATATCCCGCTCCAGCTGGGCCATCGATTCCAACTCGGCGAATAGGCCAGGAAAATTCTCCTGACTCGATATCGAGCGCCCACAACAAATTGCCGCTCAGGATGAGATTGTTGTTGGCGACGCCCAACAAATGCCGGATTCGATCTGGCAGCATGCACGTCCACTTCAAAAGTCCGTTTTCGGCGTCGTACGCAATGATTCGATCGACATCGCTTGGAGCAACAACAAGAATTCCTTGATGGAATAGACACGGTGTGAGCCCCTGTCTTGTGTAATCGCTTAATTCAGAATTCGTTTCGAGTTTCCGCCTCTCATACGTGACGACCCAACGCACCGTCCCGTCGTCAGCATTTAGCGCCGCCACGGCTCCCACGCCTGTCGAATAATAAATGGAATTCTCGGCCAATGTCAGAAGATCAGGGGTAACGAAATTGTGAGAGTCGATAGAATTCGCGAGTTCCGCGCAAATTTTTCGATTCCACAGCAGCTTGCCCGTCTCCACGTCGAAACACGCCACATGTGTTTGCGTGTTTGGATTCGTTCGAGTGAGAACACTGTAGAGTCGTCCAGCAGCGACGACAGGAGACCCTCCGAATGACCAAGCCGCATCTTTCGGCTCGATGTCCTCGCTGGCGGACACCTGAAAAAAAAGTTTTCCTTGTGCGCCGGACAAATCCAGACCGACGAGTTCATTGTGTACCCGGAACTCATCTCTTGCCTGACGTGTCACCGGACTTCCCATTCGCGCATACAAGCGTCCATCATGAATCGTCATGGTATAGCGAGGAACTCCGACCACGGGCCGAACTGGCGTTATCTTCTGGTCGAACCCAGACTCGTAGATGACTGGATCGTCGTTTTCCTCATTTACTGAACCGTTCGGCTCGCTGGGCCAAGTGTACGCTTTACCCGTATGTAGGCTGTGGGCGTAGATCGCGTCAGCATCGTTCACCAAGACCATATCGCGAAACACAACGGGAAAATAACTGAGTGGACCACGGTCGTTAAGCGCCTTGCGCACTTTGAACGACTGAAAACGGTCGTCGGACAACCTAACCCACCACTGTGATGCTCCAACATCGATCGCACGCGGCAACACCTTGTTGCGTTTGGTGTTCAATGCAAACGTTTGAACGTTTGCGTCCGCCGACGGAAACTTCCAGTTGTGTGAATTCGACCGAATGTCCGCCAAAATGTCTGCCAGACTACCACTGCGACCAGCCAAAGTGCCTTCAGCCTGAGCGTAGCTGCGTTTGAACTCGTTCAGTTCGAATTTGGCCCGTTTCGCGTTACCTTCCATTATACTGCACAAGATCAACCGTGCCAGAATCGCTGCGTGGTCGAATCGAGTATCGGGATATCTCAACACCGATAACATTCGATCACCTGGCGCGGATTGCTGTAGCGGTAGCAATTGCAACCAGTATTTTCGTGCGATTGACATTCGCCCATGATCCCACGCCTTTTCGCCCATGATCCACAGCGCTTCGTCGCCATAAGAACTGGCAAACGCTTGTCGAACAATTTTCAGCAGCAAAGAATCATTGTGCTGCGACTTTCCCGCTTCCAGCCACTTAACAGCCTGTGGATCGATTGTTTGGCGATACACAGCTAGCCCTTCGGCAGGCAGGCCAGCTATGACAATGTTGCAATATAGAGCAACGTTTATGTAGCGACCCGGTGTCACCTGAATCAAAGTCTTGCCAGATTCGTCCGACGTCTGCTGAAGGATTTCAATGGCCTCGGCCCACTGCTTGTCCTCGAGGTAGTCTTGAACCGTTTGCAATTTCTTAACAACGGTGTTATCCGTATCCAGCGAAACTGATTCCCGAATCCGGACGCGTGAATCGCGCAAAGCCTGAGACCATGAAACACTGGGCGCAGCTACAAGTGCAATCAACAACAGAGAGTGCATTTTCATTGGCATAGTTCACAATTTCTCACACCTGTGGACGCGATGCAACGATGCATGCCATATCACCAGCCAGAGCTCAGTGTCCGTCATGCATGATTCGCAAGTTCCCTGGGGTTGACCCAAGCATGCGTCCCCATTATCTTCCCGCCCCTGTCTCAGTTTCCTTTCCACCAATTCAGGAACACATTTGGTGTCAGGCGAACGACTCTTTTATCGTCTGGACTGGCGACCATGCGTTGTCGTTTTATTCACGCTCCTTGTCCCGATCGGGATATCCGCATCTGCGAGCAGTCAAGACGACAGTTCGGACGAGAGGATGTTGCTTCTGAAGAACGGACGGGTCGTCGACGGAACAATCAGCGCCAGCCCCAACGGTTATGTCGTCCACAAACCAACTGGACGACTGGTTATTCCATTCAACCAAGTCCAACTGCAAGCCAAAGATTTGAAAGACGCTTACCGCAAGCTGCGGGCAACGATGCCGCTGGAAACAGCCGACCAGCACATGCGTCTCGCTCGTTGGTGTTTGAGCTATGAGCTATTCGCCGAAGCCCGCACAGAGCTACGTGATACCTTAGTGCTGGAACCGAATCGCGAGTCGGCCCGCCGTATGTTACGTAAAGTGCATGACATACTAGATCCTGAAAGTCCTGTGGAACCAACTCCGGCACCACCTCGTTTAACGCCCGATGGATTTCAGACACCGGAGGTTAAGTCTCTTTCCAGTCTTTCGCGTGAATTGGCGCGCGAATTCACCCGGACCGTTCAACCGATACTGATCAATAAGTGTGCAAACGGGTCGTGCCATGGCTCGAGAGCGAATAACGAATTTCGACTGACCCGAGTCCGCATTGGCCGCAGCAGCCATCGCGTATTTGTCGAACGAAATCTGGCCGCGACTCTGAAATTCGTAGATCTTAACAAACCTGACGAAAGCCCCTTGATTTCCCACCCCGATAAAAAGCACGGTCTTGACGGACGATCCATATTTTTTGGAACTCACGGTGCAGACCAGTTTGACGCATTACACAACTGGGTCCGATCGGTAGCGAAGGAAAAATTAAAAAACAAAACCGACACAGGTCGTAAACAATCGCTCGCCAGATTTGAACCTTCCCGGCCGTCAAAGCAGGTTGCACCAAGGACAATCGGGACCGAGATTGGCCAACAGGCATTCGGAAAATCAGCTGTTGGCGAGACCGAACGTTTGCTGAGACAAAAGTCCCAAGACGCGTTCGATCCAGAAATATTCAATCGCTTTCGATAGTTCAACCGCTCTTGTTAAAGAGACGCGAACAATCAACAGCACCAATGCCGAATCAATTGTACATACATCTGGGTACCGAGTTCTAATTGCTCGAGTTCGATCCATTCGTCGTGTGTGTGTGCCTGAGCGATATCACCGGGACCGAAGACAACTAGTTTCTTCATCGCCGTAAATTTTCCGCCGTCGGTACCATACGAAACAGTTGTGGGATTCTGCCGGCCGGCCAAATTCAGAAGTTCTTGCACAAAATCCGCGTTAGCATCGACGTAAAGTGGTTCAGCCCGCGTGCGAACTTCAAAATCAATGCCGCAATCTGTAGCAGACTTTTGGGCACGTTCAATCAATACGTCTGCCTTTTGGCCCGGCATGGGTCGGAAACAAACCGTGCACACACTCTGCGGCGGTGTCACATTAAGTGCCTTGGTGTGGTCGTTGATCCCGATGTTCCAACTCAGGGTCGGCGGGTCGAATTCATCGTTCTGCCAAACCACATCAGATTCGGTCTCGTCGTGAATTTTCTTCATTTCGGCCAGATACGGAATCATTGCCAGGTTGGCGTTCAAACCCTGCCGCGTGCTGGAGTGGGCCGCCTTGCCACGCGATGTCGCCACCAGCCAAATGGTGCCTTTATGAGCACACACAACTTCTAGCATCGTCGGCTCTCCGATGATCCCGTTACTCTCACCTTCGACCATCTCACGAAACAATTGTGATTTTTTAGCGACCTGAGCCGCGCCGCCGTAACCGATTTCTTCGTCTGCCGTAACCGTGATATAAATCGGCTGTTTCAATTCTCCGGCAGACATCTGTTCAGCTGCCGCCAGCATGCAAGCAATGGACCCTTTCATGTCGCAGCTACCACGGCCGTATAGCTTGTTGTCTTTGACTGTCGGAGTGAAAGGACCGTGCTCGTCCGTAAACCAAGGATCAGCGGGAACGACGTCCGTGTGTCCGAAATATGCAATTCCACCGCTTCCCTCGCCCTGTTTACCGATCACGTTTGCCTTACGAATTCCATCGGCATCGTCATACTCGATCCGCTCAGTCGCAAAGCCGAGCTTTTCGAGGATCTGTTCGACATAGTCACTGACCGACACATTCGACAGCACGCTCGTCGATTCGAACGCGACCAATTCCTTCGCGTACTGTAAAGCATCCATCGATTGCCCTATGTTGCATAGCTCTTGAGTTTCGAGGGACTAGATCAACCGCTCGTGAAATCCTGTATCAAATGTTTACATCTTCTGCGTCGCACTTCAGGTCGTCGGCATACCGTTCGCGAATGATTGCGATTTCGTTTTCCAAGAATGCATCGACTTGTTGCGGGGCTCGGCCGATGTAACGTTGCGACTCCAATGTTTCCTCAAGGTCGACACCTGCAAATTGCGGGTCCTGCTTCAACCGATCAATTAGATCATTCGCAAGACCCTGCTCTTTGACCTGCTTTGCCGCTTCTTGACTGTGGAGTCGGATTCGTTCGTGCAGTTGCTGGCGATCTCCACCAACCTGCACAGCAGCCATCAGAATTTCCTCGGTCGCCAGAAACGGCAGTTCTTCATTTAGGTTCTTATCGATAACCTTTGGATTGACGACCAGCCCGTCAGCGATGTTCCGGTAAAGAATCAGTACAGCATCGGTCGCCAGGAATGACAACGGTAACGATAGCCGGCGATTGGCGCTGTCATCCAACGTCCGTTCCATCCATTGAGTAGCAAATGTATTTTCGGCATTCGACTTCATACCGATGACAAAACGTGCGAGAGAACACATGCGCTCAGCTTGCATCGGATTTCTTTTGTAGGCCATTGCCGACGAGCCAATCTGCTTCTTGCCGAACGGTTCTTCAATTTCCTTACGACTTTGTAGAATCCGCAAGTCAGTGCCAGCCTTATGTGCCGATTGTGCAATACCACTCAACACGTTTAGAAATTGAACGTCGACTTTGCGAGAATACGTCTGACCAGTAACGACATAAGTTTCCGAAAATCCCATTTTCTGGGCGACCATTCGGTCCAGATCCTCGACCTTTTCATGATCGCCGCTGAAGAGCGTTAGAAAGCTGGCCTGAGTTCCCGTCGTTCCTTTCGCACCCCGAAATCTCAATAACGCCAGTCGATGTTCTAATTCCTCAAGGTCCATTACCAAATCGTAACACCAAAGCACTGCCCTTTTACCAACTGTCGTAGGCTGGGCTGGCTGCAGATGCGTAAATCCCAAACAAGGCAGGTCGTAATACTTCTCGGCAAAATGAGCCAGCACGTCGATCGCGGCCACCAGCCGTCTCCGCACCAAGATTAGGCTGTCGCGGAGAAGTACCAAGTCGGTGTTGTCTGTGACAAAGCAACTGGTTGCCCCCAGATGGATAATGCCTTTGGCGTTTGGACAGTTGTCGCCGAACGCATGCACATGAGCCATCACGTCGTGCCGCAATTCTCGCTCATATTGGGCAGCCTTAGCGAAGTCGATGTCATCGATGGCGGCACGCAGCTCATGGACCTGTTCAGCTGAGATGTCCAAACCCAGTTCACGTTGCGACTCAGCCAACGCTAACCACAACCGCCGCCAGGTCGAATGCTTTTTTTGCGGCGACCACAGCGTGCTCATTTCGGCCGATGCATAGCGGCTGATGAGTGGGTTATCGTAACAGGGTTGACTCTTAGTGTCGCTTTGGTTCACATTACTGCCTAGGTAGAAAAGTGGACAGGCCCCTGCTGATCCGTTCTTGCTGTTCTATGGACTGAGTACTCTTTAAACAATCGGCTCGTTCGGCCTTTGAAGGGGATTGCCCCCTTTTCAACTACTCTCAATTATACCGAAGCGTTCGACTTTTGGGGAACGCTACGAAGTTTCGGTCGAAAAAATCTGGGGCGCAATACGTATGTCAGGCATGGACGCACCAATCACTCCGCTTCAGTCTCTCGTTAGCACCGGCACTAGGCTCTGGCTGGACAGCGTTGACGACGATTTTGTTCAGCAAAGCCGACGCTACGGCGCGACAGGGGCCACTTCGAACCCCATCATCATCGCCGATCTCGTTAACTCGGGACGGTTCGACAACGATTTGATCGAATTGATGGATCAGGGCTTAAGCAACGAAGATGTCGCCTGGCAAATGACGAATCGGCTGGTTCAACAAGCACAAGATGCCTTTGCCGACGTCCACGAGAAGACGAATGGTGATGACGGATACGTCAGCTTTGAATTGGATCCGTTACTGGATGATGCCGGCTGCCCGCTCAACACCGAAGAACGCACCGCCCACTATATCGAACTTGGAAAATTTTGGGCGACTGGTCACAAAAACCGGATGATCAAGATTCCAGCGACGGCGGCAGGTCTGGCTGCTTTGGAAGAACTGGTCGCTGCTGGAGTGATTGTGAATGTGACCCTGCTATTTACCCAGCGGCAATACCGCCTTGCTCGCGACGCCATCTGGCGTGGCGCTCAGCGTCTCTCGTCACTGAATCAATTCAAGTCGGTCTATTCCATCTTCATCAGCCGCATTGATGTGTATACGAAGAAATACGTATCCGAGCTATCCCCAGCAGCTCAAGGATTAGTCGGCATTGTGAACGCCAAACGGCTTTGGCATGACAACATCCAGTTCTGGCGCGATAAACGTCTGCCACTGACGCAGCAAATCATATTCGCCAGCACAGGAACGAAGGACCCAAACGGCGCGATCGACAAATACGTCATGGCTCTGGCCGGCTCGGATATACAAACCAACCCGCCAGCCACAAACGCCGGAATTCAGAAACTCGAGGGCAGGAACTATACTCGCACCGTCGGCGACTTTCCACCGCCCGAAGTCCTTGAAGAAATCGATATCAAAGTCGACTTCCAGTCAATGGAAGACGTGTTAATGGATGAGGGTCTGGAAAAATTCGCTAACCCTCAAAAGGACTTACTGGCGTTGATCGCTGAAAAAAGGGCGTCGCTGACGGCTGCTCGGTGCTAGCGATTCAATTCGCGATGCGATCCAAGTTTAGCTCTTTGCGAGCCCACAATTGACGATTAACTTTATGGACAGTTCGCTTTTGACGTTGCAATCTCCGTGTGGGGTTACTGTATTGAAGCAGCGAATTGACATGAACTTTCGGATAGGTGGTTGTTTTCAATATTGCGACAAATGGCAAAAAAACCTCGCGTCGAAATTATGTTCTGCACACAGTGTCGCTGGCTCTTGCGATCTGCCTGGATGGCGCAGGAGCTCATCACCACGTTCCCGGATGAATTAGGTGAGGCGGCGTTGGTGCCCGGCAGCGGCGGCATTTTCGAGATCCGCGTCAACGACAAATTGATTTGGTCCCGCGAGCAAAAAAGCAGGTTTCCAGAGATTACGGAACTCAAACAACTCGTGAGAGATTGCATCGCACCCGAGAAAGCTTTGGGGCACTCGGATCGGCGTGTTGACAGAGAAGCCGAGCCTGAACCAGTCCAGCAGCAGGTGGCCAAGAACTATTCCCAATGCGACGAGACGGATACTTAAACATGTCTGTAAAACTTGAATTCGTGGGCCACGCCTGCTTCCGCATCTGGGAAAATGACCACCCCATCATTATGACAGACCCGTTCAGTTACGACAGCTTAGGTCTGCCAGATCCCGGGACCCGCTTCGAGACGGATACGGTGATTGTTAGCTCGTTGACCGACAATGCTCATGACAATGTCGCACTCGCTAAAGGTAATCCTCGCGTGATCAATGCGCTCGATGTTGCGCTGGGAAAAGATGATTCGACAATCGGCGGCGAGCCGATTGTCACGTTGGCAGTAGCCGAAGACCCCAACCATGCCCTGCACGCCCCCATGGACAACGCCATGTACGCCGTTAACGTCGGCGGTTATTGGTTCTATCACATGGGCGACCTTGGATACGCTGTGACGCCCGAACAACTGGCGCCTTTCAAGGAACACTGTGACCTAATGATCCTGTTGACCGGCGAGCGTTTCACACCAAAACATGAAGAACTCGATCCCATGATAGACTTTCTCAAGCCAAAGTGGATCGTACCCATGCACTACGCCATTCCGCCGGTCATCGAAAACATGACGTCGGTTGACGACTTCCTCACGCATCGATCGCAAGATCCTATATTGATTGTGCGCGATCACACGGTTGAGTTCCCACTGCCGACACCCAAATCGGATCAGCCCACCATCATTGTCTTAGATCCATCCGGCTACCAACGTACGGGATGAAGGACCATTCATTGATGAAGGCTGGATCGGTCGAACGTTTGATGCGGCGACACCACTACTGAACGCGGCAGTTCGGCAACGCACGCTCAATTTCATCCACACTCGCCTGCGTCACCTGAGTATTGGTCAGCCATAGATCCTTCAAATTTTTTAGATGAGCTAGATGCTTCATTCCCGCGTCGGTCACGTGAGTGCCAACGAGGTATAGCTTCTCAAGATTGTTCAGAGCCGCAAGATGCTCCAGCCCGACGTCGGTGATTATAGTGCTATTAAGAGACAATCGCTTAAGCGTAGTCAGAACCTTCAGTTGCTTCAGTCCGGCATCGGTAATTGGAGTTCGGTTGAGCGACAGGCTAGTGAGCTGTTTAAAGCCTGTCAGTCGAGATAACCCTTCGTCAGAAATTTTCGCGCCATTCAGCCGCAGGACCACTAGATCGGTATGCACTTTCAGATGTTCTAATTCCGCATCTGTGACGTATGTGCTCGGAAAAGTCAATCGCTTCAATCTGGTCAGTCCCTTCAAATGGACAAGACCGGAGCCTTTGACACCTGTGCGGTCTAAATTCAAATGCTCAATATTTGTCAGCCCGCTCAAATGCTCCAAACCATCGTCGGTAATACTTGAGCATCCCTGTAGGTTTAACCATTTTAACTTGAGGCCGCGCAGATGCCTTAAGCCCGAGTCCGTGATTCTCTGATTATATTGCAGGTCTAAACTTTCAAGATGCTTCAGCCCTGTAAGGTGCTGAAGACCTGTCTCCGTGATTCTGGCACCGTAAAGCACCAAACGTTTAAGTTGGGTTAGTTCATTTACACTCTCCAAGCCCTGGTCCGTAATCATGCTGTTTTCGAGACTCAGTAATTCCAGATTTTTGACTCCGGCCAAGTGTTTCAAGCCATTGTTGATATTCTCAGTTTCGTCCAGAATCAGGGCTCTCAGATTCGTCAACTTTTTCAAATGTGCAAGCCCATTTTCTGAAATTTCAGAGCAATAAGACAGGTCCAAATATTGGAGATTCTCTAGTTGAGTCAGATGCTTCAATCCGACGTCGGTAATGCCAGTCGCGGCCAAGTTGAGCAGTTTCAACTTTGTGAGCGTCTTCAATTGCGCGAGACCGGAGTCAGTGATACGAGATTCTTCAAGGTCGAGCTGTTCAAGATTGGACAACGCGGTGACATGTTTAAGCGAGGAGTCATTGAACTTGGGGCCACCCAACAACACTTCACGCTCAATGCCGTTGTCATCCAGCTTGATCTTCGCCCCAAGTTTCTCAAGTATTAAGATAACTTCAGATTGAGAATTCGTTGGTGCGTCTGTCAGCTCACCGCACCAGCAAACAGTGGTCAATGCATACAGTGACAGAACGAAAGACGAAATTGTTAGCACAAAGAGGCGGTGGTTTCTATTTTGGTTTGACATACCCGCTTCCTCAATTTACCTCCGGGACGGCAACGACTGTCCTTAGTTCCCGACCAAAGTCAATACTTCGCTTAACTGGAATGTGTTCTTTCAGTTAAGCACACTATCTCTCATTTACCTTGAAACACACCCTTCACCTCACGGCGCCGAGCCGTCAGTACTCGTTCGGTGTATCCGTTAGGCTCCGAACGTCCTTCAAAGACCAGATCAAGCGCAGCGCGGAAGGCGAAACTGGCGTCGTAAGCGGCCGACATATTCCGATAGTTGGCAGTTCCGGCATTCTGCCGATCCACGACTCCAGCCATCTTCTTATACGTCGTTATGACCTGCTCTTGATTGATAATTCCATTGTGCAGCCAGTTGGCAATGTGCTGGCTGGAAATTCGGAGTGTCGCTCGGTCTTCCATTAGGCCCACATTGTTATTGTCAGGCACTTTCGAACATCCAATACCGTGCTCCACCCAGCGGACAACATAACCAAGAATCCCTTGCACGTTGTTGTCCAGCTCGCATTGGATCTCGTCAGCGGTCAGCTTGCGATCACCGAGTAGTGCCGGGGTCAGGATGTCGTTGAGGCTGGCGCGCGGCCGACCCACCAGTTCGGCTTGTCGCTGGGCGACGTTGATTCGGTGATAGTGCATCGCGTGCAACGTGGCCGCAGTCGGCGATGGGACCCAAGCCGTACTCGCACCCGCTCGCGGATGGTTAATCTTTGCTTCCATCATCGCCTGCATCCGGTCGGGCATAGTCCACATACCTTTGCCGATCTGGGCCCGTCCCGGCAAGCCCACCAGGTGACCGATGTCGATGTTCCAATCTTCGTAAGCCAGCATCCAGGCAGCACTCTTAATCTCCGGTTTGGGCATCATTGGTCCCGCATCCATGGTCGTATGGATGTCGTCGCCTGTGCGGTCGAGAAATCCGGTGTTGATGAAAACGATCCGTTCAAAAGCCTCCCGAACACATTCTTTCAGATTGACAGTCGTCCGCCGTTCTTCGTCCATAATGCCGATTTTCAGGCTGTTTCGTTCTAATCCGAGTGCGTCTTCGACTTGACCGAATAGTTGAACGGTAGCAGCAACTTCTTCAGGACCGTGTAGTTTTGGCTTCACTATGTACATGCTGCCGGCCTTGCTGTTGCGGAACTTGCCCAGTCCCCTTAAGTCGTGAATCGCGGCTAGCGCGGTAACCATAGCGTCAAGAAACCCCTCCGGAATTGGTTGGTCATCGAGCGTTGTAACGGCATCTGTGTACATGTGAATGCCAACATTGCGGATCAACAACAGGCTGCGACCGGGAAGCGTCAGAGTGTCGCCGTCAGGCGTATTGAACGTCTTGTCGGCGTTTAGGTGCCGTGTCACCAAGTGGCCGCCTTTTTCGAACTTGGCGTCCAACGTTCCCTGCATGATCCCTAGCCAATTGCGATAGACCAGCGCCTTGTCCTCTGCATCCACAGCGGATACGGAATCTTCGCAATCCTGGATTGTGGTGACCGCAGATTCCAAGATAACATCCTTAACGCCTGCCCGATGCTCGCGCCCGACCGGCTGACTGCGGTCGATCTGAATCTCGATGTGCAAGTTGTTGTTTCGCAACAGAATGCTGCTGAGCAATTCATCAGTTTCCGTGTAACCGACGAACTTGGCGGGATCGGCCAGGCCGACCTGTTCGTCGGTATCTAACCGTACAGCCAGTCGCTTGTGGTCTTCCTCATCAGTCAGAAAAAACTCGACAACACGTGAGTAACTTCCCTGGGCAAGACCGACGTACTGATCAAGAAAGGACTCGGTTCGTGCGATGACCTTGGCGCCCCGAACTGAATTATATTCCGTTCCCTTCTCGGCTCCGTCGCCCTCGGGAATGACGTCGGTTCCGTAAAGCGCGTCGTACAAACTTCCCCAGCGGGCGTTTGCCGCGTTGAGTGCATAGCGGGCATTATCAACTGGTACGACTAACTGTGGGCCAGCAATCGTGGCAATTTCAGGATCCACATCCGCAGTGACGATCTGGAAGTCATCGCCTTCCGACACTAGATAGCCAATTTCGGTGAGAAACTCTTTGTGCTTCTGTTGGTTGAGAGGTCGCCCCGTTCGCTCAGCGTACCATACGTCGATCTTGGTTTGCAGGGCATCACGCTTGTCAAGAAGTTGTCGGTTCTTCGGCCCCAGGTCTCGCACGATATCCCCGAGAGCCATCCAAAACGATTCCGGTTCAATGCCGGTCCCTACAGCAATTTCGTTTCGCACAAGATCATCAAGATTCTTGTGAACCTTCAAACTGCCAATCACAACGCGTTCGGTCACCTTCAACTCCTGCTGATTGCAAAATGATTGTCGCGATTGATCGTACAACCGAGATTGGTTCCTCACAAGGACCAAATTGCGCTAGACAGGCCCTCGTGGCGGCAAGCCGTTGCTTGGTGTTGGACCAATACAGCCACACAACTTATGCACGCCCACTGCGCCGGTCTGCGGACACCTTGATTTTCAAGTCAACGATCTGTTTGGTAACATCGTTGCGTGGTACGTTGGCCTATTGTGCCTCATTGAGGAACAGCGAGAGGCAAGTCAGCCGTCGGACGATCGAAAGGAGCACTACTAATGCTCGCCGCCTTTGGTATGCCAGGCTGTTTCGAATTACTTGTTGTCTCGAGTTCGATTTTCGTCACTGTACTGCCGTTCTGGATGATCTGTACGAAATCAGATTTTCCTGGTCGATACAACTTGGCGCTGTTGATACCGGTTCTAAACATCGTCTTTCTCACTTTCGCGGCGTCACCTATCTTTCGAAAGCCAGAACACGGTTGGTGGACAGAAAAATTGTGAGAAGTCCCCTGCGAGTATTTGTATGCGTTGTACTGCCGATCCCATTCATTCCAGCGCTGTTGCTGGTGCGTTCTGTGCAATGTGAGCAAAAAGACCATTTGCACCTTTAGCAGCGGAGATGGATTTGATGGCGGAATTGATACTGCTGATTTATTGCGCTGTCGTAGTAGCAATCGCCTATTGGGTTTCACGGCTGTTGAATGAAACTCGCCAAGTGTTCATAGCATGGATAATTTCTGGAATAGTCATTGCGATCGGACTGGGTGTCTACGGGGTCAGTAAAGTCAGTATCTTTAAAAGCAATTGGAGCAAGCACTACCAAATCGATGAAAGCCTGTAAGGCTTGCCACTTTACTGGATGTTGCTCTGCCGCTTGAACAACTCCAGACTGACCATCGCATTCAACAGTGCTCACAGTCTCCGCTCAGACACACCAGTTTCGGCCGTGATCTTCTGAAATGACTTGGGACCACGTCGAGAATATCGAATACACGATTTCGGATCACCTCTGCAAAATCAACAGGATGCAAAGCTGAAGTCGAACTACTGAATGCATTCGGGACTCAATTACAATTTAATATCGGACACAAATTCGAATCTTTATGACACAGCCATGATGGATTAATCTTAATGAAAATGGAAAATCGCGAAGTATTAATGCACACTCACCATAAAAAGTGTGGCTTCAATTTACACTCCTGGGTGCATGGTTCAGTTTCAGCCACTTGTTAAAGTCACTTTCACGCCACGTGAACTGCGGGCGGTATCCCAATTTTCTAGTAGCCTTTGCGTAAGACCACAACGTAGCGTGGTCTTCCAAACGCGTCTTCAATGGAACGTCTGGATAGTGACGAGCCAAATGTGCCAGAGTATCCACCTGTGAACATGTGTCGTAACCGCTGATGAGAAAAACCTCGTGCACGATCGTGTCATTCTCCACCGCCAACCGAAAAGCTTGTGCCGCATCCTGCGCATCGGTAAACGCCCAAAGGAATTTCGGAGGCGATGGTGGTCCAGGCACCGGCCAATCGCCCGTGCCATCTGGGTCTTCGATTGTCTTGAGGTATCGCTGAGTCCACAGATCCTCGACTGTGGCAAGTCTCTTAGCCCATCCACGACCCACGATCAACTGGGCTTCCTCTCGGTTTAGGTACCAGTTGTTGTGGATTCGCAAGCAGATGGTCTGGATGCCAAAGGCATCCGAATATCGTTTACAGGTCAGTTCGGCCAATAATTTGCTCAGCCCATACTCATCCTGTGGTTCGCAGGGATGCTCCTCGTCCAGCGGAAGATAACGCGGAACAATTCTGTGTCTTTGAAAGGAGTAGCCGGTAGCCGCACCTGACGAAGCGAACACCACTCGGCCGATCCCGGTCTGAAGTGACGCCTCTAGTACGCAAACGGTGCCGACGACGTTAGTGTGCATCAACTTTTCGGGCATAGCCCGCCCTGGCCCAGGCACACCAGCCAAATGGACGACCGCATCGTGGCCGCAACATGCATATTTGAGCTGCTCAAGGTTGGTGATATCACCTTGGATGAAGCGTACACCGTCAACAGCGGGTGGCGTCCGACTGAAGTTGGTCAGAAAATGTCCAGCCTGCCGCAATTCCCGCAGAACGTATCCTCCAATCGTACCACTGCCGCCGGTAACTAGTATGTTCATGACAGTAACACCGTAACTTATCCGCCGCTGTTAACAACGGCCTTTCGTGTAGTTGGCGAGTATTGATGTCTCACCATCAATCGACCGACAGACGCTGTTCCCATCCCACGTTCTGTAGCATTGCATATAAGACGACGTTGACACCGATCTTGACGGCGTCCTCGGGAACGTAACCGGTACAGGCGACGGAGGCCTGGCCTTCCAGAGCACAGCTAATGTCGTAGCGGCTGTAGATCACGGCATACCGGCCATCGATTTCAATGCCCTGCAAGAACGGTTCGGTCTGCTTGACCACTGTATTCAAAGCGACCTTGCGATTGTTCGCTTCAGAACCACGGCGTCTGACCGTCGTGATGTCATAGCCAATGCTCGTCGTGAACATTTCATGACCCTTCGGAATGCGATTCAACTTCTTATCAGGAAACATTTGCTCCATCAGTTGTTGAAAACTGCGGTCGAATTGAGCGGAACTGCAGCAGGCATCGGCAAACAGCACGCCACCCCGATACAAGTACTGCTGCAATGGCTCGCGCTCGCGGCGGCTCATTTGAAATCGGTTTCGGCCGTGCATATACAAAATTGGATACTTGAAGAGATTCGGGTCGGTCGCCGGCAAATTGAGGTGCTTTGTTGCAGCTGTCATGCCGACCGACCGGTTTAGGGCCAGCAGCAAATTCCGCAGCGCTCGCGGAGCGGCGTCCCAACCACCGGTATGCCGCAGCTTGGCAATTTGCAGAAATCCCCGTTTGATCTTATCTTGCCGACCTTCTTGCGTGGTCAATTCGTGCTGTTGTAACTTGTTCGGAGGCTCACGGCCGATTGCATAAGCGACCACGTTGACTCCGATTTTCGTCGCTCTGAGAATATTTACCTTCAGTTGCACCATACGTTTGGGCGGATCGTGTCGCATCCATTTGTTCCACAGACAGGACAAATCGTCTGGCGAATAAACGATGGCTGTGCGACATCCGACGTCGACACCCCACAGATTGACCGTCTCGGGGGACAGTAAGTACTCGCTGCGAAAGATAGGATGTTCATCCAACAACGGCTTCAATGTGGCTTCGCTCTGAGGATACATCGTCTTGGCCAAATCACGAATTCCGTCGTGAAACCCAGCACCTTGGCAGCAATTGACAGCGAAGATGAACCCGCCCTTGTTGACATATTCTTTCAGCAATTCGATTTCCTGCTCGCTGAAATCCAGTCGGTTCTGACCGCTAATGTACAAGATACGCGATTGCAATAAATCGCTCACGCTACCATCACGGACGACTTTGTCGATGTCCACGACCTGAGTTGTCAGCAGCTTGGGCCATCCCTTCAATCCACTAATGTGCTCAGTCAAGTTACGAACGTCGTACGGATGTAGATTCCAATCATCGCCGTTCAACAGCACGGTACGGTTGTTGGGATCTCGTCGTCCGTATTTCAAATTGTTGAACAAAACGGGTGCCAGCCCCTTGGAAAGGAACAACAGGGCAAAACTCGTGCCGATCTCTGGCTTCGATTCCAAGCCGCCCACGCCAAGCCATCCGCCCCCAAACTGGTCCTGCCGATCAATTAGGAATCGGGCCCCTTCGCGATACCAGTCATGCTGACCGAAAAAACGCCGTCCGCTGAGACGTCCGGCCCGTTCCAAACCGTACAGGTAATAAAGCAGCCAGCTTCCACTTCCGGGATTATGACCAACGGTGAACCGCCGAGCTATCCATTGATAGGACCGCTTGAGCGCCTTCTGCACCTGTTCATTTTCTTCTTTCGTGCAACAGTTCGGCGTCCCGTCGGAATTCACGTCCCGATCATCAGTCAACATCAGTGAGGTAATCGCCAAAGTAGCGATACCGGCAACCGTCATGCTGCCTGTACTCTTATGATTGACAGCGAAGTTGTTTTGTCTGCTATATCCCCATCCGCCATCGGAACTTTGTGAAGCAATCCAATGTCGTTGGGCGCGCTGCCACGTCGTTCGATCGACCGAAATACCCGCTTGCGATGCGTCTCGCAATCCAAGAATCGCGAACTGTCCATTGCTGCGGTCACCGTGAAGATCCAAGACGCTTTCGCGAACATTGTAACTCCAACTGCCAGCGCTCAGACCACGCTTGATCTGGCCCTGTTCCAGATCGTTCACCAGCGTCGCCAGGCGTGCATTGTCCCGATTATCCTTAGCCGCCGCCAAGGCCATGATCATCAATGAAACTTCGTAGGTCAGTTGCGGGTCCTTGGCCGAGCGAAGAAACTGATACCCTTTTTTCACGGCTCCCTTCACGTGCGGTGGCTCGTTGTTCGTCTTTGCATTGCTTAACGCTAACAGCGCTAAACTGGTGACACCCACCTGATATCGCGTTCCGCCGCCGGCACCCCACGAACCGTCGACTCGTTGCATTTTCGCAAGAAAGTCTTTTGCTCTAACGATAGCATCGATCACTGATCGCTCGGACAAATCGGACGCTGTCACTTGCGATGAGACAATGTGCGCTGCTACTGCGCAAACAACGATCAGCAGTCTTCTGACAGCAATCAACGTCATGGGCACCCCCTTCGATGGGTGGACCTGTCTCCACAAACGACACCAAGCTACACGACGCATCTAATTGAGAAGATGCGCTTCATCAGCCAGCCGCTGCGCTTGATATCGCTGTGTACCCCACGGTTGACCCAGCACCCGGCAAGCCTGATGTTCAGAGCTTACCAAGTTCTCTTCGTCGCCTCTTTGAGAATCTCCATGCCCAGAGTCTGCTCAGCTACCGACTTCTTCAGCCGAGCATTCTCCTTCTGAAGAGACTTCAACTCCTTAAGCCATCTCCGGCTGCATCCCACCGTACTTCTAACGCCAACGGAGTACGTCTGTTCGGTGATCTGCAGCAGCCTGCAGACCTTGGGAACCTTATTTTCCCTTGGCAAGCTCCACTTCAGCTCGACGTCACTTGTCGATAATCTGATCAACTGCGCGTCGGTTTTTCTTCTTCGTCGAGAATCCTTTCCAGACATTCAGCCTGAATGAGATTCTCTCACAAACATTGGCACAGTTTGTAGGATGTAAGGCCAGCCCGTTCAAAACCTTTTCTTATTTTGTCACACAAAAAGAGCTGCTATCCATTACTGACGACTACTTAGCAAAGCGAGGCCGACGGGACTCGAACCCGCAACCCCCGGATCGACAGTCCGGTACTCTAACCAATTGAGCTACGGCCCCAAAACGCCCATCTCTCAGTAAATCGTTGATGTCGAAGATCAATAACACAGCGAAGTTTATCTATAAGATTTTGCAGTGGCAAGCCCTTAGAGTCCGTGTGGCAAAGGACCCGACGATATTTGAGGCAGTCAAACTACGAAACCGCATTCGGGCACGGGTGTGCGAGTGCGAATCAGTGACCAAATATCTCGGAAAGAACTTGTTGTCGTACCCCGTGAATTCTAGGGGAATCGGCTGCAGTATTGATGCGGACCGAAGATGCCTTGTGAATTACTCCACCCGGTCGAGGACCTTTCTTCTGCTCATCGGTCTTGGGAAATTTGGCATTCGTGGTTTCCGTATAGGACAATTTGCACCAGGCCTTCGCTCAATCTGTCAATTCAACACGACAAAAACGTTTCTTACCAACCCACAACATTAAGCCGTCTTCGACTCTGATTAGCTGATCATGACTTTCGATCCGAGTTTTGTCCTCTCCAAGATAGGCTCCGCCTTGTGCAATGGCGCGTCGAGAATCGCTGGTCGACAAGCATAACCCTGTTAGCTTCAATAGCGCCGCAGCCGGAAATTTTCCGTCCATCAAGTCTGCTGGCGACACTTTCGCCAGCGGGATATCTTGTGGCTTTTCACCTTCGCTGATCTCTCGCTGCCACCGGGCGTCCGCCTCGTCGGCCTGCTGCTGGTCGTGGTATTCGGCAATGATCTTCTTGGCCAGCGCGACTTTGGCCACCTTGGGATGTCCGGTCAAGAGGGCATTGACCTGATCCAACGGCACGTCGGTGAGCAATTCGAAATACAGACGCATGCAGCCGTCGGGAATCTGCATGAATTTCTTCATCATTTCAAACGGCGATTCGCTGACGCCAATGTAATTGGCCAAACTCTTGCCCATTCGCAGCTGTCCGTCCAAACCAACCAGAATCGGCAACATCACTGCAACCTGTCCCGGCATGTTCTGATCCCGCTGCAAGTCGCGGGCCAGCATAAAACTGTAAAGCTGCTCAGTCCCGCCCAGTTCAACATCTGCGCGAACTTGCACAGAATCCCAGGCCTGCATCACCGGATACAGACATTCGTGCAAATAGATGGCCGACTCTTGCCTGTAGCGTTTGGAAAAATCGTCGCGAGTTAGCAACTGTGCAACAGTAACCTTGCTGCACAATTCCAGGATGTCGGCGAAATTCATCTGTGAAAACCAATCGCCGTTGCGGACCACTTCGCAGCGTTTCAGGTCCAGCACCTTGCTCAACTGGTTCAGGTAGTCGTCGGCATTAGCTTCCACTTGTTCTACGGTCAGCCGGACCCGGGTTTCGTCACGACCGCTAGGGTCTCCGACCATAGCCGTATAGTTGCCGATAATGATGACCGCCTGGTGACCCAATTCCTGGAACTGCCGCATCTTGCGCATTGGCACGGTGTGACCCAAATGCAAGTCGACACCCGTCGGGTCAATGCCGTACTTGACCCGCAACGGCGTGTCAGTTTCGCAGCTCTGCTTCAATTTTTTGGCCAATTCGTCGTCCGGAACGATTTTCTCGACGCCTCGACGGATAACGGCCAGTTGTTCTTCGACGGATGAGAACGGCATGTGGCTTCTTCGATAACCGACAGACAGAATAGCTACTTGTCGCAACAAGTGATCTTCAACGAAAAAGAAGCCTAGCAGCCACTGACGTTGTGTTCCAGCCCGCTACAAGCAGAAATAGGCGTCGTCGATCAGCGACAGTATTTTTTTGACCGCTCCTGAAATACCGCTATTGTCTTCCGGCAGCTTTAAGAGCGCAATCGCCAGATTCGACAGGTTAAACAAAGCGTGAAGCACGTAGACCGTAAGCAAACTATGTCGGCGATAGTAGATGTAACCCAGGATAAGAGCTAACGGCAACAACGGCAGCGGATCAGGCCATTGATGGACACCGCTAAACAACAAAGCCACGATCATGATCGCTTGGCCTGCCGAAAGTCGCGTTTGTAGCCAGCCTTGCAATATCACGCGAAACATAAACTCTTCAGCAAGTGGGGCCACTACGACAACCGCAACTCCGATCCAAATGAACGTAGTCGCTCCGGGATACTCTTTCAATAAACTTAGGTAACTGTGCATCTGATCGGGATGCCGAATTCCGCTGATTATCGTTAGTAACTGAACCAAACCAACCGGAACGACACTGGCGAGAAAACCCAATACTGCGACAATCAACTGCTGCTTCCAATCGGAAAGGTCGATCCCGAAATCCATTTTTCCATGTCGCCGATTCGTTACAAGAATTACACCGACCAGGAAAAGCCACAGTCCGCTCGATAAGCATGAAACCTGTACACCAAGCAGCGAAGCTTCAGTCGGCACACTTAAGACTCGACCAATCAAAATGGGAATCGCTAACCATAGCAGCAAAATCATCAAGACGCTCGTTGGGTCAAGAGCATGCGTCGTGCGTTCAAAGTAGGCCAGAGGAGGTTGACACTCTCGCAACCTCATAACCACACTCAACCAGACTAGAAAACTTCCGAGCAGCAACACCGTAACAAAGATATTGGCAAAATACGTCAACACGTTTTCACTGCCTCCTTCAACGTGAAACGACCGGATGCACTTCGACAGCCAAGCTACTTGAGGATTGTCAATGCAGTCAACCGTTGTCGACACGGTTTTCGGCTGGATTCGTCCCGAGTATAATCTGTGATCATCGGATTATTATTTGGTGGACCATGCCCAACATCCTTGAAAAAATTGTCTGCCACAAACGCGGCGAAATCGATGAAGCCAAACACGCGCGACCGGTCGAAATGCTTGCGGACCAACTAGCTGGGGCACCGCCAGTGCGAGACTTCATCGCAGCGCTCTCGACGATAGAGAGCAATGATCACACGGCACCGATCAGTCTGATTGCCGAAGTGAAGAAGGCATCGCCGGCGGCTGGACTAATCCGCGAAGACTTTGATCCGATTGCCATTGCAAAGATGTACCAGCAACATGGAGCAGCGTGCATCAGTTGTTTGACAGACGAAGAATTCTTCCAGGGCCACTTGGATCAACTAAAGGCAATTCGTACCGCGGTTGACGTCCCAGTTTTGAGAAAAGACTTTCTTCTGGATCGATATCAAGTGCTCGAAGCCCGCACTTTCGGAGCGGATTGTGTCCTGCTAATCGCCGAGTGCATTGACGATCGTACACTCCGCGATCTGTCTGATTACTCATCGGAGTTGGGTATGCAGTCGTTAATCGAGATTTACGAGCCTGAAAACCTGGAACGAGTTCTGAAGCTGACACCGCCACTGATCGGCATCAACAATCGGAATCTGAAGACATTTCAAACCAACTTAAACCACACAATCTCACTGGCACACCGAGTACCCGAATCGTGCATACTCGTCAGCGAAAGCGGAATCAGCGGCCGCGAGGATGTTAGGAGGTTGTCTCAGGCAGGCATCCGCGCCATCCTAGTCGGAGAAACACTGATGCGGTCACCTGATATTGGTGCAAAAATGGACGAACTATTGGGAACTACAAATTAGGTATAACAAATGACGTAACACTCCAGCCTCATGAAGCAGGGCGGCACTTCGCCAGGCTACTCAAGTGTTACCAAATGACAACTTTGTCTGATTCGGAAAGGTACCTGACAGTGACCATCAGCAGTCAACAAATCGAGCAAGTCCTGGTCGTTCCCACCGAATTGTTCCGAGACATCGGATACTTTCAGGGATTTTGCAAGAATGCCGACTCATATTTGAAAACTCTGTTCGATCCGGCGTACACCAGCTATCGCTCGCGCGACCAGGTTGAAACCGATCCGAGCTTCAAACAGCTCATTCCCTACTGCATCTTCCGCCATCAAGGTGAGTTATTTCACTATAAAAGGGGAAGACTGCAAGGAGAAAGCAGATTGCATAGCATGAGGTCTATAGGGATAGGCGGTCATATCTCTTCGCAGGACCAAAGTGATAGCGGATCGCCTTATCAGGAAGGAATGCGGCGGGAAATCGCTGAAGAGGTCCACATCGAAACGACTTACCGCGAGCAGTGCGTCGGCCTGATCAACGACGACCTGACTGAAGTAGGTATGGTCCATTTGGGAATAGTTCACATTTTTGACGTCGACGCGCCCAAAGTTCGACCACGTGAAAAGTCGATCATACAGACAGGTTTTGCCTCACCAACAGAATTAGTCAAGGACCGTGACAACTTCGAATCGTGGTCGCAGATTTGTTTGGATCACTTGTTTGCAGACCTTTGATTTCGAGTAACGCTTTCTCAAGCTCCGTTTTCTGAAGACGAAACGGAGTGCTGGCACGCCGGAATAGGGTTTCCAACCTAGAGCTTGGAGACCAGAAGGAATACGACAAAGGAGTGTCGAGGCGATGAAGATCTCAAAACGCAATTGGCTTTTTCTTGGCTCGTTATACGCATTGTTGGTTGTTTTGACGGCCTTTCTGACCCCATGGCTGCAGGCAGCTCCCACAGTCGAGGCCCGACGTGGAGGATTGAGCGAGCAGTCACTCGGCAGTTTGTTGACGGCCATGGGGTTGAAACCAACAAAAGTCGAAAATCGCTACGATTTCTCCTTTAAGACGGTTCACAAGGAAGAAGAATGGGACCTGTCGATGTCAGCCGTGCTTAGCCAGGATGGCCAATCCGTTTGGATTATGGCATGGTTGGACAAGTTGCCTCGTTCGGCGATCGACGTACCTCGGACCGCGTTGCTGCGGCTGCTGGCCAACAACGATCGCATGGGCAATGGCAAGTTCTTCGCCTACGTTGCCAGCAACCGGCGCTTTGTCCTGCAATGCATTGTTAAAAACCAGAACATCAGCACAATCCAATTCCGGGACACGTTGCAAGATCTCGGTCTCAGTGTAGCCGAAACGCACCCGCACTGGTCCGTTGCCAACTGGAAACGGAAAACAACGTCGCAAACTACCAGCGTGCCCCCTGCTGGTACCAGTTCAACTGATCGAACTGTCCGCGCAACGAACGGCCACCTTCCGAGATGAACCGCTGCTCCGACGCGAACGATGACTCGTCCGACTAGAATCTGACTTCCTGTTTGTAGGTAACAGTGTGGATGGAGAAACATCGCCACTCGCTGTTACAAGACTTCAGTTATGGCGCAAAATGTCCAAAACGCGACGGAAATCAGTCACGGTAACAATACACCGCTGACTTGACGGCTCGGTTCCCGAAACGTGATAATCTCGCGGAAAGTGTGGCAGAGGTGCGTCGCTGGCTCATCGGAACCGTTGCTAGATATCAATCATGGCCAGACAGAAAACCGTGCGGCTGACCGTCGGCCAGGCACTCGTAAGGTATCTCTTAGTTCAGTACAGCGAGCGTGACGGCACCCAGCAGCGTCTGATCCCGGGTTTGTATGGAATCTTCGGTCACGGGAACGTGGCCGGGCTGGGTCAGGCTCTGGATCAACACAACGACGAATTGCCTTTCTATAAAGCATGTAATGAGCAGGCGATGGTGCATATCGCCTCCGGATTTGCAAAGACAACTTTGCGCAAACAAACTCTTGCGTGCGCCTCGTCG
>Ga0310123_10000977_pt1 | contig 24573 bp, 19 predicted proteins | sample CB6_AW_1057_MG_FD_203505 | JGI IMG/M metagenome (GOLD analysis project Ga0310123, IMG submission 203505) | Marine microbial communities from Western Arctic Ocean, Canada - CB6_AW_1057 | ecosystem: Environmental > Aquatic > Marine > Oceanic | place: Canada: Western Arctic Ocean | collected... | reverse complement strand
ACCACGGTGACTTCCTGGGAGAACGCACATGCAACCGCTGTCCGGTGTCGCCGATGACAGCGCCAGCCAGGCGGTGATCAGGTCATCGGTGTCCAGTCCCCAGTAGTTCAGGTCCTGGTGCCACGATACGAACGTTTCGGTTCCAAATTCCTTGACCTAGAAAAATGTGTTCCAGCAGAGAATGTCCGGACCGATCAGATCTTCCGCGGCATCAAGAATCATGGGGTGCGCATCAGTGCATCAACCCAGGTAAAGAGCAGATGTGATTTGTTTCGTTATGCTCCGCCAATCAGATGTCCCTGCCCGTTTTCGAAAGCCTCCAATTGACTTCGCGCGATGCGAGCTTCTTCCGTGGAAATTGCATTGGCCGGAAAGAAAAATCCATCGCCGTGGTATTACAAGATTGCTTTGTCGCTCAGTTGTTTGGGCATGTCAATCGGCGAAACCGCTTTGTTTCGGGTATTGATCGTCTTTTCATGGCACGGGTACGGACGGAATCGGTACGCGATTCGGTTCCATCCATTAGATAGGGGTTCTGCACCCACTGTTCAAGAAGCACGACAAGGTCCGGGTATTGATCCGGGATGACGGTGTCATTGTGCTTGGTGCGCTACATGAAACATATCCACTAGAACAATGTCACTTTAACAACATAGATGACCGCTTTAGTGATAATGATATCACAAATTCTATAGCGAGAGATGTCGCGCTACGTAGATGCAATTTCGATCGCCATTGGCAATTCAATATGGAACGCCGCACCGTGATTGGGGTGTGGCGCTGCAATCGATTCAACCGTAATACTGCCTCCTGCTGCACGGATCAAGTCTCGGCAAATGTAGAGGCCCAGCCCAGTACCTTTCTCCGTCATGGTTACCCCCGGTGGTTCTGACGCTTCAATTGATTCCGTGACAAACGGCTCAAACAAACGGCGCATCATCGCATCAGAAACTCCAGGCCCGTCATCCCGAACTTCGATATGAACTCGACCCGCCGCGTGATCGTCTTCCAAACGTAGAGCCCTGGCAACAACCGAGAGCCGGCCACCCGTTCGGCGCATGGCCTTGCGGGCATTGAGTAACAGGTTTAATAAAACCTGCTGCAAACTCACCGGCTCCATTGCCACGCGAATCCCCTCGGGAATATCCGTTGTCAGTTCGATTCCATCTTTTCGTGGATCGCGCCCAAGCGTGGTCGCCGCGTCATTAACGGTTTGGCAAAGATCTGCTTGGAGTGGTTCATTCGCAACACGTGCAAAACTCAAAACTGAACCAGACATCCGCGTTGCACGCTCCGCTGCCTCAAGCACCTTCTCGAGAGCCGTACGCATCTGCTTTACGTCATCGGGACTGGCCAGTGCCATCTGCGCATAAGAAACGACTGGAGTCAAAATGTTGTTGTATTCATGGGCTACGGTCGCAGCCAAAGTACCTAAAGTCGTCAGGCGATGAAAATGCGTCAGATGCTTGCGCACCTGGCTCAATTGCCCCTCTAAGGCTTCTAGATGGGCTAAAAGATGTTCGACCTCGCCGATACGGTGAAGCGGGATGTTAGGAAGTGAACTCATATTGGCTTGAACAAATATCGGATCAGGCGGGGAAAATCTTCATTCCTGCGATTGAACTGTAAATTTTGGATCTGGCGGTCGCCGAACTGCCTCTATCTATATTCATAACTATATTAATATACTATATTTAAAAACTATTGGCTGAAATATGCCGAAATGAACATCGTTCTGGTACCGTTAAAAGTACTTTTCCGGTCAGTTGTTCCACGTGGAACATACAACACCCATTCTGTGCTGGCGACTTGGGTTTAACTCGATAAACTGATTCTGGCCCAATGGAAATCCATTTGGGTTTTAGCCCTGACAAGGAGGTGCTGCATAGCTGCCACCAAAAAGAAGCCGGCCCGCCTAGGCCGCGGACTCAACAGTCTCATATCAAATGCTGTGCCGGTAACCCTCCCCCGCACCAATGAGAACCGCGAAGAAGCCATAGTTCCACGTGGAACCTTGGAGTCATTGTCATATCTGCCAATCGGCTCAATTACGCCAAACCGATTCCAGCCCAGAAAAAATGCCGACCCGACCTCACTCAAGCAATTAGCTAAGTCCATCAAGACTGACGGCGTCATGCAACCGATCGTCGTCCGACCACAGCCGGGCTCACCGGAAAATCAGTACGAGCTAGTGGCGGGGGAGCGGCGATGGCGAGCAGCAAGGATTGCAGGTCTATCAACACTCCCCGCAATCGTGCGACCGCTGGAAGACCAGCAGGTAGCAGAGTGGGCACTGATCGAAAACCTCCAGCGGGAAGATCTGAACCCTATTGACAAAGCCGAAGCGTTTTCCAAGCTCGCTGCCGAATTCTCCCTAAGCCATGAGGATATTGCACAACGAATCAATCTAGACAGGTCGACGGTCAGCAACCTGATACGCCTTCTTGAACTAGACCAAGAAGTTAAACAACTGATACGGGATGGCCTACTGAACATGGGTCAGGCACGGGCGATTGCTGGAAGTCCCGATAGCGATCAGCAACGTTTTCTAGCCGGACGTGCCGTGCGTGAAGGCTGGTCCGTACGCAAAGTTGAGGTAGCAGTCCGATCAGCAAATGTCGTTCACCCCGGGAGCAAAAATCCGACTCTAGCCAAAATACGACCAGCGCATCTGGCAGACCTCGAACAGCGAATCGGCCAGCATCTAGGGACCCACGTGAAAATTAGGCCTGGCCGAAAAAAGGGGTCGGGCGCAATGACTATTGAGTTTTATTCCTTGGACCAGTTCGATCAGTTGATGAAGCAGCTTGGTATTGACCCTAACGCGGGTTAACCAAAAAATTTCGCCAAATCCATTACCCATTAGTGCCCGACACTTTCAGCTCAGGCTCTATATGTGGTTCGGTAAAGACAAACAACCCAATTGGCTGCAAAAATACTGGTGTTAGTCGCGAGCTGAGTTATGCAGAAATTGCCCGCCCCAGTCTTGCACCTGATGGTAGATAAATACAAAACCACCACAAACCTGGATATGTATGGAAGATGACCGACAACTGGTTGGAGTCAGCCCGCTGCAGCAAGTCCGCGGCTCAAATTGCCTGTAGCCACCAGAACCAAGTCTGCAACAGTATGTTGGCTCAACTCATGTCGCACATGAACCGTAGCCCGCTCGCAGGCGGCTCGCAGCTTTGCCAATCGGCCATCTAACAACGGGCTGCCCGGCTGAAATGATACAGCGGCGACAATTGGCCCATCGATGGCCTCTACAATATTCAACAGGGTGACCTGCTCAGCTGGACCCGCGAGTTGATAGCCGCCTGCACGACCCAGTTGGGATTGCACAATGCGGCTGCGCACCAACGCCTGAAGGATCTTTAGAGCAGAATCTACTGGGATTCCTAGGTGTGCTGCCACCTGGCGGGCTTGAATTGGTCGGCCATCGTGACGCGCGCCCAAATATGCCATTGCCAAAGCTGCATGAGTTGATGTCTTACTGAGTTTCATTACGGATACCGCCTTTCCAAGTTTTTGGATCGGCAGGTCGCCTGCAAAACCTTGAGCCAATCCACAGAAAGTTGCCTCGATCAGAACATCTGACCCAAACTTGGGTGCCTTGCCCAATCCAGATAAACTCCATGCCCATGCGATGTCTTGTCTTTCTTCAGATGATGATCATGATCGGTTGTGCCACCGACCCGATCTGGATTTCTAGACCACAGCAAATCGATGCTGATGCCTATGCAGATGTCTACAGGGCCTCGCAACAGGTCCTGAAAGACTTTGGGTTCCAACTGGATCGTAAAGATTATCGCTTCGGCGTCATCTCCACGAAGCCTCTCAGATCGCCCTCCCTCATCGAGCCTTGGAAGCACGCCAATGTCACTTTTAACCACGCGGAACAATCCACCTGGAGCGAATTGCGACGCGTCGTTCGAGTAACAATTGAACCCTCCGACAGGAACGATGAACTGTTGGAATATGATGTAGACATTCGTGTCGATCTTGAACGGTTGTCTCTGCCGCTACGCCGTTTGGATGGAACCGCACGACGCAGGAACATATTCACGAGCCTTAGCTCCATACCCGAAGAATGGCGCCAAAGAGGCATCATTGCCAGATACTGGGAATTGATTGGGCGCGATAACAAGCTGGAACAAAAGCTGCTGGGGCAGATCATGAAGCGAGCGGGGCAGAAACTCGAGGATAAACCGGTTACACCAATGGAACAGAGCGCACGGAAAAAGACATGACCGCCTCCACACCTCCAATTTTCCCAATCGATCTCGGCGCATTTGTCCCCCTAGATCTCGACCCCACCCAGCGCGAACTGACCAAGACCCAATACGAACAACTGGCCAGTAACATCGCAATTTGTCGTGACGCGATCGTATTTATAACTGCGACTGCAGCACCCAAGGGACTCGGTGGCCACACGGGCGGGCCCTACGACATTGTTCCAGAGGTCCTGATTGCTGATAGCTTCATGCGCAGCAGCAACCGAGTGTTCCCCGCATACTTCGACGAAGCCGGCCACCGTGTCGCGATTCAGTACCTGATGGCGACCCTCAACGGCCATCTGCCAGCAACGCAACTGACACGATATCGTGAGGCATACTCATCGCTGCCGGGTCATCCAGAACTGGGCTTCACACCAGGTATCCGATTCTCATCCGGACGCCTGGGGCACATGTGGCCCTATGTCAACGGGGTGGCAATGGCACACCCGGACCAAGCGGTTTTCTGTTTCAGCTCCGATGGCTCGCAGATGGAGGGCAACGATGCCGAAGCTGCTCGCCTAGCGGTTGCGCGTAAATTGAATGTCAAAATTATCGTGGATGATAATGACGTAACCATTGCAGGGCACCCCTCGCAATACATACCGGGATTTGATGTTGCCCGCACACTAGCTGGACATGGAGTGGATGTCCGAGTCTGTGACGGTGAAAACTGGCGGCAGCTGTACACCCTCATGGCTGATGCCGTGAACACCGTTGGCCCGGTGGGAATTATCAACAAGCGTCCGATGGCTGTTGGCATTGACGGACTTGAAGGCAACCACAATGCGCATGACGTGATCAAAGTTGATCTTGCTATTAAGTACCTGGAACAGCGAGGACACACCGCAGCGGCCAAGCACCTTCAAACGATCCAGAAGCAGCCAAGCCACATTTCCTGCCGAGGCAGCTCAGAGGACGTTGACTCTAATCGCAACGTGTTTGGGCATACAGTTGTTGAGATTCTCCGTGACATGACCGCCACTGAGCGCCGCAGCAAGGTGCGAGTCATCGATTCTGACCTGGAGGGCTCATGCGGGCTATCACACATCCGTGAAGCGTTCGACGACATCTATGTCAAAAGTGGTGTGATGGAGCGAGGCAACTTCTCCGCTGCAGCCGGGTTCGGCATGGACGCCGGACGCCAAGGCATCTTTGGCACCTTCAGCGCCTTTCTCGAGATGATCATCAGCGAGATTACGATGGCAAGATTGAATGGTTCCAATGTGCTGGCGCACTTTAGCCACGCCGGAATCGATGACATGGCAGACAACACCTGCCATTTTGGTCTGAACAATCTATTCGCGGCCAACGGGCTCTCCCACGGCGACTCCACCCGTTTGTACTTTCCTGCAGATGGCCTTCAGATGCAGGCAGTGGTTCGAACTATCTTTCAAGATCCTGGCTTGCGATTCGTGTTCTCTACACGATCGAAGGTCCCTTTCATCCAGGACACCGACGGCTGTAACGTGTTTGGGGAAGGCTACTGTTTCGTCCCTGGACGAGATGAGATCGTGCGCGACACGTCGGCCGGCGGATGGATCGTCAGTTTTGGCGAATCTCTCTATCGTGCATTGGACGCGGTGGAGAAACTGCGAGACATGGGCATCGAAGTGGGATTGATTAACAAACCAACACTGAACCTGGTGGATGAATCCATGATCCGTCGTGTGGGGCACGGTCCATTTGTATTGGTCGTGGAAAGTTTAAATCGTGACACTGGCTTGGGCAGCCGGTTTGGCACTTGGCTAATTGAGCGAGGATACCATCCAAAATACACTCACCTTGGAACGACACAAGAGGGCTGTGGCGGTCTGGAAGAACAGTTCCCTCATCAGGGCCTTGATCCAGACAGTATTGTTGGACAGATCGAACAGATAATTAGCGATATGTGACGTGGTTTCAAAAGCCGCCTGATTGCAGTTGCCGCATTGAATAGCATACCTCCAGCCGCAACGAGACTCCATGAAGCGGCTACACTGGACCCATGGCGACATCAACCCAGCAGAAAATGCTGCGCATTGGGCACTCGCCCGATCCCGACGACGCGTTCATGTGGTATGCCCTTGCTGACTTCGTCGCTCCAGACGGAATGCGGCTGCGCCCGAAGGTAGATACGGGCGACTATCGCTTCGTGCATGTTCTGGAAGATATCCAGTCACTCAATGACCGCAGTGAATGCGCTGAACTAGAGATCACGGCCCTATCGATTCATCAATACCCGTTCGTGGCCCAGCAGTATGCCCTGACGTCCTGCGGCTCATCGATGGGCGACAACTACGGGCCCATGGTCGTGGCGCCACAATCGTTTGCAATGTCGCAGATCAAAGGGCGGCATATTGCCATCCCTGGCTTGCGCACTACTGCATGGCTGGCCATGCAGATTCTGCTGGCCGAACACGGGCTTAGCCAGGACGACGTGGCATGCTCTGTGGTCCCATTCGATCAGATCATCGACCGGGTTGCAGACGGTCAGTTTGATGCAGGCCTGATCATTCACGAGGGGCAGTTGACCTACGCCCGTGCCGGCCTGGAATGTGTGGTGGACCTAGGCCAATGGTGGACCCAATCGCGCGGCCTTCCTCTGCCGTTGGGTGGTAACGCCATTCGACGCGATCTTGCCGAACAGATGCCCGCCATCTGCGGTGTGCTGCTCGATTCGATTCGATTTGCGCTGGCCAATCGCGATGAGGCGGTTCGCTTCGCACTGCAGTATGCTCGGAACATCGGCCCAGATCTAGCCGACCGCTTCGTAGGTATGTACGTCAACAAGTGGACGCTCGATTATGGACTGCAGGGCAGGCAGGCGGTCCTACGCCTGGTGCAGGAGGGTATCGCCGCCAACATCCTGCCAGATTGCGGCGAGATTGACTTTGTTACACCGGGTTAGCTCAGAGCTTACACCCACCCTCTACAACACATCCGACAATCGTATTTCGACACGCCCCGGTTCCACAAGAAGTGGCGATTATGACCCCACAACTTTAACACCTGTGGCCGATTCACTTCTATCCCTTCCTAAAACAAACCCAGAGCTTCCTCGCGACTGAGTTGGACTGATCCCGTGTCTAGGAGTTGATCAGTCGCAGGACACGCAAGATTTCGCCGGCAGACCAAGCCTGTGCAAAACAACCCACCGGGCGGTGGGGGGCCATCGCCTCGTGAATCTCGCCCACATGGCCACATCCATGGCCTTCGAGCCGCTCGCACAACGGTCGGATCGCATCCAGTGCTTCAATCTTGGATTCATGAGAGAAACGCCCTACGCGCAATACGGCCTCAGCGTAAGGGCCAATCAGCCAAGGCCAGATCGTTCCTTGATGGTAGGCTGAATCGCGCTGGAACTGACCCCCCGTGTACCGACAATGATAATTTTCATCCTCTGGAGACAAAGTACGCAGCCCAAACGGCGTCAGCAGGTGCCGACGCACTGCATCAACCACCCGCACCAAACGAGTACGTGGCAACGGCGAATGCGGCAAAGCAGCCACTAGTATCTGATTAGGGCGAATAGCTACATCAGCATGGCTTTTGCCAGCGTCATCGACCCAGACATGATCATATAAGCCCATCTCGTCGCCGCGCCAGAAGATCCCAGCAAACGCACGGCGAATTCGTCCACAAAGCTTTTCAAAGTGGACCGCTTTGTCTCGGTACCTAGACGGCAGGGTCTTGGCCAAGCCTCCCAAGGCATGATGCCAGAGAGCATTGATCTCAACCGCCTTCCCAAAACGAGGCGTAAACGCTTCTTCACCGCATTTAGCATCCATCCATGTCAGCTGGGTCTGCGCTGAACCGGCTTCAATCAGACCATCTCCCGCCATCCGTATGCCGTAGTCCGTACCCCGAATGTAGGCATCACAGATTGTCACGCAGGCTTCTGCAAGCCAGTTGTTCCATGCATCGCTGTCACCACTGGTATCAACGTATGCTATGGCCGCACGGACAAACCAAAGGCTGGCATCCACAGTGTTGTAATGGGCCGCTAGGTCGTCGTAGTCATCAAAGCGATTGGGTACCAATCCTTGGCGCACCGCACTGGCAAAGACGCGCAGTACAGACGCAGCTTCCTGATATCGGCCTGTACACAACAGGATGCCGGGCAGGGCAATAAACGTATCCCGACCCCAATCGGCAAACCACGGATAGCCGGCAAGAACAGTAGATAATTTCCGCTCTCCAATGGTGCGATCGACCACGAAGTCATCGGTGGCGATCGCCAAAATCCTTGACTCTGGGCCTGAGTGCTTGGATTCCAGATGTGAAAGTATCGGCGTCAGATGCGCTGCGCGATGGGCATTATCCGGGTGAGGATCGGTGGGCTGATTGCCTAGGGCTACGCTTAAGGTCAGGGTGCCGCCTTCATCTGTGGGAAGAGGCACCTCAAAACTCCCGGGAACAAAGTAATCCTCGTGATCAGCTTGGCCCCGCTCAGCGTCCAACGGATAAAACACGCCATACCACCAGTCCGAGTTAGGTATGAAACGACTGCCTGGGCAATGGAAAGTTGCCGCCAGATCGCCAAGAGTCACAGTCAGGGTGTCCTGTTGCGCTCTGAAATCAAATGCGGGGTTGCCGGCGCGGTACATCAACCCATGAAAGTCCCGCATTGTGAGCATCGGAGCTAGTTTCAGACTGCCTGTACACCCGGCTTCAGCCAACCCACTAATGCCATATTGAAGCGTAATCGCTTGGCGCTTCCAATGCAGAAAGAGCTCTCGCGTAAAGCGGATCGACCCCCAGCCATAGGTCCAACGGATGCTTAAACCTCTCTCGAAATACTTCAACATTCGTTGGCCATTGGGCGCAAATAGCCGACCAGCGGCGTTATTGGCCCGGAACAAACATGTGGAAAACTCCAGCACCTGTGTCGCGGTAGACACCGACTGGCGGTCCGTAGAGGCACCAACCGCACCAACTGCCAGAGGCTGGCCATCAAGTACCAGTTGCTCCCACATCTGGTTCAAGAGCACGACCCGACCCACCGGAGGCCGCGTGGCTGCAATAAATAAGCCGTGGTATCGCCTTGTTGGGCAACCCGCTGCGGTACCTGCAGCATACGCACCGGTCCCATTGGTCACGAGCCATTCGTGATCAAGCATCGCCTGCGTGTCTGTAACCGATGCGTCAACGCGGTGAGTCGTCCAAGCCAAGTCAGACATTGGACCAAGGATAACAGCCCTCGCCACGCTTGCCAGAGTCCCCCCAGAGGAGACCCCGATTCGCCCTGCACGGTCACCGGCAGCCGGCCTCACGACAACACTGTGAATCACTCCGCTAGGAAAACTCAACTGTGTACACCTGAATTTAGAACTAGGCTATACAAAGAAGCAATGGCAGTTGGGAACCGATGGTTGATAGCGTACCCTGCCCACTGATGATGGCCCCTTCCACTTGGATCAACAAGCGTTATTGGAAATGGCTTCTGCCCAGCGTAGTGCTAGGAATAATTGGTTGCTGCGCCCTTGGCTCGCTGGCATCCTTACTGGATGTATTCAGAACGGTCCGTGGGTCGGCTGTTTACGACCAGGCATGGCAACAAGTACACAACCATGCTTCCATACAGATTGAACTGGGGACCCCGATCATGCCTGGCCGGCTGTTTTCCGGACAATTCAATGGAAATGAGGCGTCGATCGTATTCAATATGAATGGGCCCCATGGCAAGGGCACTGCCCAGTCCCGCGGCCGACGTGTCAACGGTATCTGGACACTCATTGGTCTGCGCGTATATGCCCGCGGAATCAACGGCGAACAACAGTTCATAATCATCAAACCGCTTGATCCCACAACCCCGCCATTGAACAATGACGCTAACGGACCTTGATCGTTGCCAGTGCCACCGCAACGCACATAGCACTGACCACCCAGAAACGCAGCACAACCTGCTGCTCAGTCCAACCGCACAAATGAAAGTGATGGTGGATTGGCGCGCATTTGAAAACACGCTTACCCCCAGTCAACTTAAAGTACGACACCTGAATGATCACACTCAAAACTTCCATCACAAAGACCCCTCCGATAACTACGAGTAGAAACTCCTGCCGGATCACAACCGCAATGTATCCAATTAATCCACCCAGCGGCAGCGAACCGGAATCGCCCATGAACACCTGTGCCGGCGAACAATTGAACCACAAAAACCCCAAACATGATCCTGTCATCGCACCCGCCACGACAGCCAACTCATCTCCAAATGGAATGTAAGGCACCAGAAGATGCTTGGCGAGCACGAAGCCTTGATGGTTATACCCTGCGATAATCGCCAGCACCATGAAAGCAAAAGCGACGATGACCATGATCCCCGACGCTAAACCATCCATTCCGTCTGTCAGATTGACTGCATTGGACAACCCCGCAATCACGAACATAGCCGCCAGCACGAACAGGCCTGCGGGCAAAATGATCAGGTTTGGCGATGGCACCCACTGGCCAGCTTCTCGCACCCATGTCTTTAGAAATGGGAGATTCAGGCTGTGGCTCATCCGTGAAGTCTGTTCTGGATCCATCGTGATCTTGTTCACACCCCAGTGATGAATGAACAAGCCAAGCACCACTGCCAGCCCTAGTTGCAATAGCAGTTTTTCCCACGTGCGCAAGCCTTCACGCGATCCTGGTCCGCGTCGGGCACTAGTTAGTTTCAGCCAATCATCCGTGAACCCGATCCCAAACATACAAACCAGGCACACCAGGGCCATGATCACATAGAAGCTGCTCAGGTCAGCCAGCAAAACCGTCGATGCCCCGATTGCGCCACTGATCAGGATGCCTCCCATCGTTGGCGTATTAATCTTCTGCTTCATCAGGAGGTTCAGGTCTTTATGGTAGAATTCTGGGTTGTCCCCAATCTTCTGCTTGATCAGCCACCGAATGGTGCGTCGGCCGAAACAAACCACCAGCACGAAGGACAAAATCATGGACAAGACCGCACGGAACTCGATCCACTGAAAAACATTCAACGGCCCCAGCACCGGGCTGCGATTGATCGAATCGTGGAATTGATCGTATATCAGTGGGATCATCTGTTCAGTGGTTGCAGATTCGACTTCGGTATTCAGTGGCCTCAATGTCTGCTGCTTCAGAAGTAAATCGTTTTCTGAAGGCGGGAATCAATCGTTCGAGGCCCATAGCGCGAGACGCTTTCAACAGGACAACATCTCCAGGATCAAGCAGTTCTGCGATCTGATCGGCCAGATCATCGCGCCAACCATCAAAACTGCGAACCTTGGCCTCTGGCACCACCCGAAGCAACTCGCTGGCGGCGAGTTCCGCGAGCGAACCGATTGTAATGGTCAGACCGAACAGTGGCTCACAATGGCCCGCGAAGCAACCAACGGCCCGATGATAGGGCGCTGCAGCATCGCCCAGTTCCGCCATATCTCCAAAAATGAGCACAAGGCGTCGACACGAATCGCCATATTCCTCTCGCAACGTAGCAATCGCTTCGCTCATTGATTCGAGATTCGCATTGTACGCATCATTCACCACTGTAAGTAGGCCTACCTGAACGGTCTGAAATCGACCCGGCAATGGCGTAACCATGGCTAAGGATTCGCGGATTGATGATCGACCGACGTTCATTGTCAGTGCCACCGCAGCCGCAGCCGATGCATTGCGTCTGTTGTGCTCACCCGGCAATGACAGTTCCGCCACGAGGCCGGCGTCGAGGTCAAACCGCTCCAACTCCACGTCACTCGGTGCAATGACCTCGAATCCCTCTGGCCACAACGAGCCCACAGGCACAAATGCTTTCCCACCGGGCACCACATGTTCGAGAATCGATGCTTCTTCTTTCGCAACATTTTCCACCGATCCAAAAAACTCCAAATGCTCGCCGCCGATGGCCGTGATGACGGCGACGTCGGGACAGACGAGCCCTGCCAACATCTCAATCTCACCAGGGTGATTCGTCCCAATCTCACACGCGACAAAATCGTGACTGGGCTGGGCCGCAAGCAAAGTCAGAGGTACACCCAAATGATTATTGAAGCTCTTGGGCGACTGAGTCCCCGTCAAACCGCCGCAAGTTAGCACCTGGTAGATCAGATGGCGGGTTGTCGTCTTGCCATTGGACCCAGCTACGGCAATCACTCGACAGCCACCAGCGCTTAGATGCCAGCGCCAAGCCTCCGCCAACCGCTGAATCGCTACTCTCGTGTCATCCACCTGCACGATCGACCCCTGATCTTTGGCCGCTGGATGTTGGGCCCATGACGATGCCTCAACAATGGCCATGGGAGCACCGTTCGTCAACGCCTGACCGACAAAATCATGGCCATCAAAATTCTCTCCCTGGATGGCAATAAACAACTGCCCTGGCTGAATCGTACGGCTGTCGATGCTGACACCTGATCCTAAGACAACCCGGTCCTGCAACGACCCAAGCCACTGCCCCCCAGTCACCCTAGTGACATGAGCCGGTGCCCAGAATACTTCGTTCACGTCGAGATTCGGCAAGACGGTATCCGCGCCTTCCTCCAGAACCCCAGCGCCCTTGCAGCATGTTCGCGGTCGTCGAATTGTCTGCGGGCCTGACCGACGATCTGGTAGTTTTCGTGACCCTTGCCCGCCAACAACACCGTGTCATCGGGCTCCGCGGACAAGACGCAGCGTCGAATCGCCTCAGCGCGATCCACGATCACCCGGATCTCCGGCCCATGACCGCAATCGTTTGTTCTGCAATGGGCCGAAGGCGAACCTGCAACACCAGGATCCACGCCAACGAGCATGTCAGCAATGATGGCCTGTGGATCTTCTGTGCGGGGATTGTCGCTGGTCAGATAGACCCAGTCGGCCTGCTGACACGCAACTCGAGCCATCTTTGCTCGTTTGGTTCTGTCTCGATCACCTCCACAGCCAATCAGAACCAACAGGCGACTACTGACCAGTGGCCTCAAAGTCTTCAGGACATGCTCCAGTGCATCGTGGGTATGGGCATAGTCCACAAATACATTGGGAGTCTGATGGCCGCCCGTCCCGACCACCCGCTCAAGCCGTCCTGGCACGCGCGGGCAAGATTCCAGCGCCTCCCGCAAAACCCGGTTGGGTGTTTCGGTCAGTGCGTAAACCGCGGTAACCGCCTGTAATGCGTTAACCAGATTGTGGTGTCCGACCAGCGGCAACGTGGCGGAAAAGCTGCCCCAAGGACCCACAAATGTCGCCCGGCTCTGTTCTAGCCCCAGTCGCACATCTGATATCCTCGAACTAGGACCGTGGAAGTCCTCGCCCGCACCGGTGTGAATAATTCGCCCCTTGGTATGGCGGATCATTTGTGGGGCGTAGGGATCTTGGGCATTGACGATCGCCCAGGCATTGTCGTGAAGACCATCGAAAAGCGTTGCCTTGGCAGCAGCATAAGCGACCATGGTGCCATGGTAGTCCAGGTGATCACCGCTAAGGTTGGTAAACAGCGCCGAATCGAACGACACCCCGGCTATGCGGTGCTGATGCAACGCGTGAGACGAAACCTCCATCACGACTGCTTCACAACCATTCGCCACCATACGGGCGAAAAACCGGTGCATCTGAATCGTACCCGGCGTGGTCAGTTCTGCGAGCTGGGGACCGGCGCCATCGTTAACGACAATGGTGCCGATCAATCCGGTCTTGCATCCAATCTGTTGGAGCAGATGGCGGGCAATCCAGGCTGTCGTAGTCTTGCCATTAGTACCGGTAACACCAATCACGCGAAGCTGGGTTGCAGGCCAGCCAAAAAACGCTCCAGCCAGTCGGCCAGCCAAGACCTGATCCACACTCACCGGCAAGGCGGGGCAAGCCAGAGCCACTTCTGACGATATCGCCGTAGCTCGGCCCGGCGATCCGATCACAGCAATCGCCCCCCGTGCGACGGCATCGGCTACATGGGCATCGGTCACGCTGCCGCATCGGGCCACAAAAACGCTGCCAGGCATCACACAACGGGAGTCGTCCACGAGATCGAGAACCTCGTGGTCGCCTGAACCACGGTATAGCCGCAAATCAGCGACATTGATCAGGTCACACAGCTTCATGCCCTTACATTTTATCGGCCACGGGAGTCTTGCCACGGCAAAGATTCCTCCCACCCGTTCAACCCTGCCTCAGTTTTAAGGTGAAGTTCCTCTACCGGAATGTTGAATAGCCCACCCAGTTGCCTCTGCGTGGCGACTATGGTATACTAAATTGCGACTAAACAGTCAGAAGTCTGCTACGTCTTAACACCACAATCAATAAAACAACAAGTCAATCTGCAGTACTGACTCCAATAGCGAAACAAATGGTCATCGTTAACTCCGCTTGGGATGTCTGTGTGCATATCACCAAACGGTACGCGCAAGGTCGGTAAATAATCACAATCAACTGTTGGCTCTCTGCCAAAAACTAAAACTGGCAGCGATATTTTCAGATTTGATCATATCACCGAGTCTGGCCAGAACACCATCAAACTAACTGCTCTTGCATAACAGACACCGACCCGAGCCACTACGCAGCCAATGCCATGATGAACCTCTTTCGCCACATCTAACTCGAACTAGACACTTCATACTGGTCCCTCAGCCGAACTCTCAATCCGATTCGCTACAACAATGATCCTGCAAGTGCAATGCAATAAAAAGGCCCCGGTGGATTCGCCACCCGAGGCCGCCCCACCGGCTATACCTGTCTTACCAGGACCAATTGATCCTGCGATGTTCAGATCGCTCGCGTTACAACGCTACGAAGGGTTGTACGGCGAATCCACGATGTCCCTGGACCTCGCCGTTGATGTAACCGGGTTAATCGAACCAGATATTGCTTGAGAGTGGATTCATCGAATCGATTGAGATACTGCTCGGTCACCGAAGGATTTTGCTGCTGAATCTCAGTGATCGTACGAAGTTTGCTCATAACCCTTGCCTTTCCTGTTTGTCAGTCATCACATCAACCGATCTTTCGAATCTCAACGCAGAATCGGACAACAATCCACCACCGCTTGAGGTGTAACCAACTTGGACCCGAACAGCAGGTTTTCGGACGTAACTGCATTGAAACGGTACAATGCATGATCCTCAGGCGACATTCGCATGCCCCTCATTGTCCACAGCCCGTTCTCCGGTCGACCGATCAAGGTCCGTAACCAAGATGTGGGTCGTGCCGTGCGTGACGACGAAGGGCGAATTTTCTATCCCATCGCCAGATCGGATGGCCAAGGGTATTACGGTGCCCGTACCCGACATGGCTCGGCACAGGACGAACGGCACTACTTTGAACTACTTGCAAACCACACGTCCGTCGCCGAATCGCAAACACGAAGCAACGTCGAAACTGTGCATGACGCCACAGGTCGACCGCAGCGGCGCCCGCGACGCTGGGTGATCGTACTCCTGTTAATCCTGATCGCGGCCACGGCAGGCTACGGCTATTGGGCCGTAATGCGCAGTAATCTGCTATCACGTTTTCGTCCGCAAGATGCCGCCGCACCACAACCCACAAGGTCCACCAAGGTTCAAACTCGCGAAGAGGCCCACATCTCCATCTCAACACCGGCATCAACCAATTCCCCGATCGCACATGGCCGCCCGCGTGCCCGCGTCTTCGGTCATCAGGGCGCCGCACCGGAACGCGAATCGGCACATGCAACGAACGCGCCACCAAACCGACCGCCCGTCGGAGCCGATCATGCTGTAGCGATATCACCGCCGACCACCGCGTTTACTGCCACAGGATCGGGACTTCTGTACCACGTAGACGAGCCCGGCTTTGGCATGACCGCGACGATGGGAAGTTTCGTGATCATCGACTATGTTGCAATGCTCGCCAACGGAACAATTATCGATACAACACAGCAGACCGGGCCAATTGGATTTGTGCTCTGGTCAGGCCAGGTGATCCGTGGTTGGGATGAGGGAGTGGCGGGGATGCGCGTTGGCGAGAAGAGAACCCTGATCCTCCCGCCAAACTTGGTGCATGGTGATGACGCAGCTAATCATCCCGGCGACGTCTTGCATACTGTCATCCGACTCCGGGACGTACGGCCCGGTCTTGCCATCAAGGTCGAACAACCGGGTGCGGGGCCACTGGCACGTCCTGGAGATACTGTTCGGCTGCACTACACCGCCTACGTAGCCGGGCAGGATCAGCCGTTTGACAGTTCACATCGCCGGGATCGACCGTTTGAATTCTGCATCGGGGCTGGCGCAGTCATTGCGGGCTGGGAACTCGGGGTTACAGGTATGGCTGAAGGCGAGCGGCGCACTATCGAGATTCCTTCATACCTTGCCTATGGCAAGCGGGGATTCGGCACCCTTATCCCACCGCACGCGACGCTACGATACGAGATCGACCTCCTACGGGTGTACTGAGGCGACACAGCTCGGATCCCCATACACAAGCGAAAAAGTCGACCCAATAGCGAAGGGGCACAGGATGCCCGCCCCTTACAGTAGGCAGATAGTCGGCCAACCTCTATCATCTGCAGCATGAATCGGATTGTCGCAATCCTGTCCGTCATCGGGTTGGTGACTGCCTGTGGTGAAGGTGTCCCCGACGCTGATTTTATCTATGCCGCTGGTCAAGAACACAACCATCTTGATCCTGTCAAGATGAGTTGGTCCCACGATATCCGTCTGGCACATTGCCTTTACGACACGCTGGTGGTTTTCGATTTCAACGATTTTGTGATCCGCCCGGGGGCCGCCGAAAGGTGGGAACGTTCCGACGATGGCTTGATTTATACGTTTTACATCCGCGCCAATGCACGGTGGTCCAATGGCGATCCCGTAACTGCCCAAGACTACATCCACGCTTGGCGCCGAGCGATGCTTCCCGATTTCGCCGCTGACTACACGCAGTTAATGTTTTACATCCGCGGGGCTGAATCCTTCTTCAATTGGCGTACCGAGCAACTCAAGCAGTATGCCGAGTTGGCTAAGACCGGCTCGGGCGGCCATGCCGATGCCGCAGAGTCCTTATGGCAATTGACCGGCGATGAATTTCAGGATCGGGTGGGGCTATCAGCGCCGGATGACAAGACCCTAGTGGTCAGACTGACTCAATCTACGCCTTATTTCTTGGAACTGGTCGCGTTCAGCATCTATATGCCGGTTCATGCCCATTCAGTCGAAGCGGCGACATCAGTCAACCCAAGAACTGGGATGCGGCAGACACGATCAGATTACTGGTCGAGTTCCATCACCAATGGCCCGTACCAAATCGCCAAACGAGAATTCAAGCGATACATGCTGCTCACAGCGAACGATCACTATTGGGATCGTGCTGCGATGAAGAACTCCCGAATCCGTGAAGACATCATCACCAATGCGCCCACCGCCCTAACTGCTTACCACGCTGGCGAGGTGGACTTCCTGCCGGATATGCCCAGCGCAGGTCCGATCCCTTCCGACCTTTCCCGGGCTGATCGCCCGGACGTCCATCTACAGAAGATGGCGGGGACGTATTTCTACAATTTCAATTGTCAGCCTCGTCTGGCCGATGGACGTGAGAACCCGCTCGCGGATATGCGTGTGCGTCGTGCGCTTTCCATGGCCATCGACCGTAAAACCATCGTCAAGCGTGTCACGCAATTGAACCAACCCATCGCCCGCAGTTACGTGCCCGTAGGGGCCATCGGCGGTTACCGGCCACCCGTTGAAGATGGGATCGCCTTCGATCCTGTTCGAGCACGACAGTTGCTGGCCGATGCTGGCTACTCCGACGGTAGTAACCTGAAGGGGTTGTCAATCCTTTATAACACGAACGCCTATCATGAACTTAGCGCCCAGGCAATCAAGTCAATGTGGCAGGAATACCTCGGGGTCGTAGTCACGCTGGAAGGGGAGGAAGGCAAAGCCTTTTCAGTCAAACTTAAAAAACAGGACTATACCATTGCCCGTGCTGCATGGTTCGGTGATTATGCAGACGCTACCACATTCCTCGAAAAGATGACCACGAATGATGGTAATAACGATTGCAGATGGTCGAATGAGCAATTCGATCGACTGATTGAACAAGCCGCGTTTGAGCCCGACCCTAAACAGCGTAATCAGGTTCTGGCTTCAGCAGAATCAATCCTGCTCCGCGAGGCTCCAATGGCATTGATATTTCAGTACGTCAACCTATATCTGTACGATCCACAAAGGCTGCACGGCTTGCGGCCAAATGCCTGGAATCGTTGGAGATTCGAACAGGTAGAGGTCGGCGGCAAGCGGCAATGATCCAAAGGTAGAGCTGATATATGCTTCGCCTCATCGCATGGCGACTGATCCAATTGCCATTGATCCTGGCAATTATTTTCGTCGTGACCTTTACGCTCGTTTGGATGATCCCCGGAAATCCACTAGATCGTCCCGATGCCCAACGCCCGCCCCCGGAAATTGAGCAGGCGATGCTCCGGCAGTACAACCTGCACGACCCTTGGGTGTTCGCTGGATCCTATTTGCAAGGCATTTTCCTCGGAAGCGAGCATTATCCAGCCCCAGATTTTGGCCCATCATTGCAGTATCAGGATCAACGCGTCCTCCAGATCATTAGCGCTGGACTACCCGTCAGCGTACAACTGGGTGCTGCTGCGCTGATCGTGGCGCTATGCCTTGGCACCGCCGCCGGTGTAATCGGCGCCCTATGGCCCGGCTCATTCCTCGATCTGTCAAGCTTGGCCATGGCGTTAATCGGTATCAGCCTGCCTAGCTTTGTCACTGGATCAATCCTGTTGGTTGTCTTTGCCGGCCTACTGCAGTGGTTTTCCGTCGTAGGCTGGGGCTCACCGCAACATTACGTGCTACCCGCAATCACTCTCGGCGTCATGCCCGCGGCCTATGTCGCCCGATTTATTCGTCTGGGACTGGCCGACATCATGTCCAGCGACTACATCCGCACTGCCCGGGCCAAAGGTCTTAGCTACCACCATACCGTGTTCAAACATGCTTTGAAGGTTGCCTACCTACCCGTGATTAGTTTTCTTGGCCCAGCGGCCGCCGCAACAATGACCGGCTCATTCGTGGTCGAGGCGGTATTCCAAGTGCCGGGCATTGGCACACATTTCATACACGGTGTCCTCCACAAGGACCAGTTTCTCATTCTGGGAGTCGTACTCACCTACGCATCAATGCTGGTGGCGTTCAATCTAATCGTGGATATTGTATACGCTTGGTTTGACCCGCGAATCGAGTATGCCGCCGAAAGTCGCTAAGCGATCAGGAGGCAAAAGGGATATCTGAGGCTGTGGGAGTTGGCTGTCTGCGCCACGACCCCATCGGGGTAGCACGACGCATCTGCAACCCAATCCATATCAAGATTCCTCCCAACAGTAACGGTACACAGAGCCACTGCCCACGTGTCAATTCGAGCCACTGATAGCCTATGTGGGCGTCTGGCATCCGAAATCGCTCACCTAAGATCCGGAGCAGAGCATATCCAATACAAAACCATGCAAAGAGGACGCCAGGCTTCCGGGGCTTATACCAGACGACACCCAGTAGCAAAAATAATAACAATCCCTCCATCAGAGCCTGGTACAGTTGCGAGGGATGACGAGTAGTCAGATGAGGCTCCACCGCCGCAATCACATCGGCACTACCACGCTGAATCGCTGCAATGAGCTTGTCAGGGTTGGGTATAGCCGGATAGACCGCTTCCAACTGCTGCAAGGACCAGTTCTCCATTTCTTGAGGAAAGCGTACTGCGAATAGGTATTGCGGATCACACGGTCGGCCATAGAGTTCGCCATTGACGAAATTCGCCAAACGACCCAAGAACAGCCCCAACGGAGTACCGAACACGACCAAGTCAGCTAGATACCAAGATGAGTGCCCGTGACGACGAGCGTAGATCAAGCATCCAACCAGGCCGCCGAGCATTCCACCATGGCTGGCCATTCCACCCCGATTCAGCGCCAAGGCATCCCAGTAGGGAAAACTATCGCCCACAGTCCACAGTAGGCTCGGCTGGTAAAACACCAAGTACCCCAGTCGCCCGCCCAATACAATACCGATCGCGACCGTAATCACCAGGTCGCCTACCTGCTGCTTACCTAATGTTGATAAGCCCGCCACAACCACCCGGCGGATCAGTAGATAGGCGATCACAAACCCGAGCAGATAGGACAATCCGTACCAACGGATAGGCCCGTCTTCCACAAGTTTGATAGCATAGGGATCGATCGTGTGCAACCATGCCGCCTGCCCCGACACAGGTATGCAGAACACACCGCCAATAAAGACCCAAGCAATCTGGCCAAGTCGCTTCGGAACCATGGCAGTCACGATCTCCGTTTACGCTGGCGTTTTAACCGCTTTGTCTGCTGATGGCTCTTTTGGACTCCTGCCGGCTGTTTCCGAAATCCACCAGTTTGACTTGACTGGCTTGCCTTGGACTTTTTCTTTGTACCGGCCACTACCAGTTCCATGTGGCGCCGAGACAGGTCAATTGTGGCAATTCGTACCTCCAGCCCATGCCCAATTGCAATGGAGCGGCCAGTACCCTGTGCTACAAGAGTCCCCGTCCGGGAATTGAGCCGCCACTGCTGGGCGCCGCCACCGGGGAGATCACTTGCCGCCACGAAACCATCGACCAAGTACCGATCAATCTGAACGTATACGCCCCTAACGGTCACTCCGGTAACAGTGCCATCGAATGGCTCCCCAAGATGATCACATAGAAATTCGAGCACAAGATAGGTTCGCAGTTCGCGCTCGGCGGCCTCGCTGTTCCGCTCGGTCGCTGAACAATGGCGGCCAACTTGTTCTAATTCCACTTCGTCAGGAACTCGTTGGTCACGCCTTAGAACACGCCCCGATCGCTTGAGGTGGGCTTCGGCTTTACCGACACCGGTGCTGCGGCCGCGAAAACAGTCGCCCAGGACATCGAGAGTCGCATCGATTCCCCGATGTATGATCAAATCCGCATACCGACGAATTGGGCTGGTGAAATGCGTGTAGTGATCTGAGGCCAAGGCAAAATGCCCAATCATCGATGGACGATACTCCGCCTTCGCCAACGTCCTGAGCACTGTCATGTGGACAGCGCGCCGGGCGGGCTTGTCTTCCACTGCCGCTAGCAGTTGCTGTAATTGAACACGCGTCGGATTGGCCGGAATGTTGTAGCCAGCCACCCGAGCAAAGGCGCGTAACTGATCGGTATCATGGGCCGTGGGCTCATCATGTATCCGACGAATCATTGGCACCGCCATGGCATCGAACAGCCGGGCGGCCGCCTCATTGGCTTCCACCATGAACATCTCAATGATGGTATGGGTAAAAGCATTGTCCTCTGGTACGACGTTGGCGACACGTCCACTGGAATCAAATACAAGTTCGGCTTCAGGTAGATCCAAAACGATCATGCCTTGGCCCAACCGGCGATGGCGGATGAGCCTCGCCAGTTCATCCATCAACATGAGTGTTTCCAGAAGCTTTTCCGGGTACTGTGGCTCCGTGCGCGCGTGCTTGTGGGCCCGACGCACATCCCCGTCGATCAACGCCTGTGCCTCCAGATAAGTCAGCCGCTTGGCAGAACGAATGACGGTTCGCGCAAAACGTTGCCGTAATGGTCGCCCAGCCTGGTCCATGGTGATAAAACACGACTTGGCAAAACGATTGACCGACTCCTGGAGTGAACATACGCCGTTCGACAGCACTTCAGGCAGCATCGGCACCACTCTGCGAGGTAGATAGGTGCTGTTGCCCCGTCGGCGTGCCTCTTCATCCAATGCTGATCCTGGCGCTACAAACCGAGCTACATCGGCAATATGTACTCCAAGCTCGAATCCAATGTCAGTGCGTTCCAAGCTGATTGCGTCGTCAAAATCGCGTGCATCTGGTGGATCAATTGTGCACACAAACTGCCTTGTGAGATCCTCCCTATCCGGCGGCACCGCATCGTCGAACCCCTCCACTGCCCGTCGGGCCTCAACCTGAACATTTTCTGGGAAATGTTCAGGGAGACCGTAAGTGCGCATTACGGCCACCGTCTCGACCCCGGGATTACCGGCCTCACCTAAAATCTCCGTAATAACACCCTCGGCCTGTTCATGGGGGCCTTCGGGGTATCGGATAATCTCCACTATTACCTTGTCCTGAATCGCTGCCCCACTGGCGCCAGCGTCCCGGATAAGAATCGAATCGGGAGCTGACCGTCCATCGACCTTAACAGTATGGATCCGGCCCTGCTTCAGAAGCACCCCTACAAACCGACGATCACAACGCTGTAAGATCTCAATAATTCGACCAACAAAGCGGTTCTGATTACTGCCGACGCCCTGGGACTTCTGGCGAATGACCCGGGCCCGAACACGATCGCCGTTCATGGCGTCAGCCGTCTGACCAGGGGGCACGAATAGGTCGCTGTGCACAGCTGGCTCGTCCGGCTCGATGAAACCAAACCCACGTTCATGAAGCCGAAATGTCCCAAGTACCTGCTTGCCCGGAGGTGAAAGGCTCAGACAATCCGATGGCCCAAGCACGACCCGGCCTCCACCTTGCAACTGCTTGACCGTTCGACGGAATTCTTCGTAGTCATCGCTCTCCACGCCCAACTGCCGGGCCAGTTGGGAAACCGGGCATGGCGCATAACGCCGATCGGCGAGGTGCGTTAGGATACGTCTGGAGTAGTGTTCCGCCATGAGTCGGAAGCGGCACCAGTCAGGGGTGCCGCGGTGGTGCTCGATGAAGGACCGGCAACGGCTGCCACGTCCAGCGAGCGTACTGTATGCTATCGAGTCCAACCAAGGCCAAACAGGATGACCAGTACAGCCCAGATTCTCGAAGCGGCAAAAAAACTCGGCACACTAATCCGTGAACATGATGCCGCGCAAAAACTGGAAAAATCTACCGAACAGTTGCGCAACGACACGGAATCGCAACGCGCCCTGAACGACTTAAACCTCCATATCCAAGCCATTGCGGAAAAGGAATCGGCCAAGAAACCCATAGAGGTTGAGGACAAGCGCAAGCTTGAGGCTCTGCAGAAATCTGTAGTGAACAACGAGTTGCTACGCACTTTACAGATGGCCCAGATGGACTACGTCGATCTACTGCGTCAAGTGGATGACGCGATCGCACAAGAGTCACCCAACATCACGGTCAATCCTGATCCACCACACGATAAGAGATAGCCTCGAGAGCACTTTGCCTGCTTATCGTTGTCTGCCCTAGGGACCTACAGTTCCTCCTCCTGGAATGAGAACGGTGAGCGTAACAGAAGCGTCTGCCAACGCTCGACTTGGACAAGGACAAATCCCCAATCCTTGATTCTCAGAGCGTTTCTGATCTGCTCCGGCTTGCGCGTGCCCGGGGTTAAAGTATCAACAAGACCGCGAAGAATCGTATCTCCTTGCTTGATCATTTCAGCCTTATCAGACTGCCTCTCTGTAGGAAGCTCAAGTATTGTCTCCAATTGCTGGCCCGCAAGCGACATGAATAGATGGGCGACCCGTGCCAGATCCCGTAGTTGCTGATCGACTGATTCGCCCTCCAATTTTCGGGTCACCAGATCGATGTACACTTTCTGCAGTGGCCCGCGAATTGGCTCAAATAATGCGTCTGGATCGGTTTCATAGACAACAACTCGGCCAGTGAGAATACCCAGCAGGGCCTCCTTGGCCGAAGGCAATGCCAAGGCATTAAGCGCCTTGAGTAACTCTGAAAAGACGATTGCATCATTTTCGGCACCCAGTGACTTAGTCAGCGTTTGGAGGATCTGTTTCTGATTGGCTACGTTCTGGTCTTTGCGTCCTGCCAAAGTGGCCGTTGCTTTGGCCGACCAGTACCGGACCCCTGGGCTCTTGTCAGCCAATCCAGATTCAATCAGTTGTATCGGGCTCGCTCCCCGCTTGCTGTAAGTCGCCACGTACATCACATTCAACCGAACGATCACCCGTTGGTCTTTGATGCATGCGGCAACCGCGCTGAGCATTGCGGTGCTGTATCTTTTGAGGAATTCTTCGCTGGTCCCGGGCAACGACAGTGGGTCCTTGAGCTTCCCACGAGCTTGCGAGACCTCTACATCGGAGCCAGTGCACAACTGGTCAGACCAAAACGCGGCATAAGTCTCGATTATTTTCTGCTGTTCTAGCGTCAGTAGTGGCGTCACAGCGTAAATATCTGGTGGCAGAGTCTCCTGGGCCTGCACACAGACCAGTGGAGCCAAAGACACGAGCATGATCGCCCACATCAACTGCGAAAGTGAGTTGGAAGTGGCATTGCCGTGGCGGTAAAGATAGGGTTGGGCGTCCGGGATCCGCATGGGTAAATTCATGTCCTGCTGGCAGGGGTCCGAGCCGCTGCGATTTGCCTCTGGCTCCAGCAATCCACTAGGCCGAGCCATGCTGACCTGACCGGCATTTAAT
>Ga0310123_10000976_pt1 | contig 24573 bp, 17 predicted proteins | sample CB6_AW_1057_MG_FD_203505 | JGI IMG/M metagenome (GOLD analysis project Ga0310123, IMG submission 203505) | Marine microbial communities from Western Arctic Ocean, Canada - CB6_AW_1057 | ecosystem: Environmental > Aquatic > Marine > Oceanic | place: Canada: Western Arctic Ocean | collected... | reverse complement strand
TCTTGCCCGCCTTGATGACGCTGATCATCCCGTCTCGGGCCACGCAGATCACTTTGCCATCGACGAAGACCGGGCTGGCCCGATGCCGTTGCCGGTGCGTCCGCTCGTGGTAGTACTCCTGCCCGGTCCTGGCATCCATGCAGAGCAGGTTGCCGTTTTCGCGACAGAGGTAGACCAGTCCCCCGTGGATCAGCGGGCAGGGGACGTCGGGGGTGTTGTTGGGCCGGGTCCAGACGTGCTGGCTTGCGGCGTGGGAGATGTCACCCTTGCCGTCGGGCCTGATGGCCACGACCGGTCCGTTCTTGGCCGTGGGGATCACGATCAGACCGGGGATGGCCGTGGGTGAGGCGACAAACCTCAGCGTGCGGTGGTATTTCTTCTTGGGATCGTTCTGAGGGTTCAGTCCGCCCTTGCGCCAGACCTCGGCCCCGTCGGTGGGGTTGTAGGCGATCGTGTAGTCGGCTCCGTGGCTGATCAGCAGCCGGGTCTTGCCGTCGTTGTAGATGAAGGGGGAGGTGTAGGAGTGCTTGTTTTCGTCGTAGGCATCGCTGCGACGGACCTGCTTCCAGACCTGCTTGCCCGTACCGGCATCCAGGGCCACCAGCAGACCCTGGTCCTCCTCGGGTTTCGCCTTCCGGCTGCCGTGGATCATCTGCAGGAAGATCTTGCCGTCCTCGAGGATCAGCGAGGCGGTCAGGCCAAAGGCGATCTTGAAGGGCCCGTAGGCGGGGCGGAGGTCGCGTTTCCAGGCCAACTGGCCATCAACCGAATAACAGGCGATCTCGCCGTTGGCCATCATGGCCCAGACGTGCTTGCCGTTGGTCACGGGCGAGGGTGAGGCCGAGTTGCCTTCGTCGCCGCGGACCACCTTGTTGCCGGTGCCGATCTGGTGCTGCCACCTCAGCTTGCCAGAGGTACTGAAGGCCTGCAGCAGCAGTTTCTGGCCGTCGACGCTGGTGACGTAGACCTGGTCGCCCCAGACCACCGGCGAGGCACCCCCGGGTCCGGGCAGCTTGACCTTCCAGGCCACGTTCTTTTCCGGGCCGAATTCGGCCGGGATCCCCTTCTCGGTCGATACGCCGTTCTGGGTGGGACCTCGCCAGTTGGGCCAGTTGGCCGCCCTGGTGGTTGCGGCGAGTGCAGGGACGAGCAGGGCGAGAGCAGCGAGCAGGGCCAGACGCATCGGTGAAGGTCCTTGGGGAGAGCGGGTTCGAAGCCACGGCAGTCTGTGGTGCGAGTCAGCCATCGTCAACGTCCCCCGGGGTGGTTTGCCATCCGTCCTCAGGAGCCATTTCGCCGGACCCAGCGACGGCGTCGAGGGGGTCTGGCGAGGGATCTCTGTCGGCGCGTTCGTGGAAGGTGAAGCAGAAGATCAGCAGGATCACCCCGGCAAACGCCGCCGGGATCCCCCACAGCCTCTGCCAGTCGATCGCCGCCAGTTCATCGTGGCGGGCCTGGTCCTTCTGTGCGGTCAGGGTTTTGACCCGGTCTGTGTCGTTGGCCGCGGTGGCCTCGGCCAGCTCCTCGCCCAGCTTCTTCACCTGTGCGGCAAACGCCTTGGACTCCTTGGGCGTGTACTTCGCCTCGATCTCGGCGGCGACCTTGGCCCCGATCAACATCCCCAGCCCCAGTGTGAACAGCACCAGCAGTCCCTGGGCCTGGGCCCGGATCGGCTCGGCGGCGGCCTTGTCGGTGTAGATCTGCCCGGTGACGAAGAAGAAGTCGTAACAGATGCCGTGCAGCACGATGCCGCCGATGATCATCCAGCCGATTTCGTCGCCGGCTCCCATCGAGAACAACGCGTAGCGAATGACCCAGGCCAGCATCCCGATGGCCAGCATCCACTTCACACCCAGCCGCTTGAAGAAGAACGGCATCACCAGCATGAAGAGGATCTCGGCCATCTGCCCGTACGACATGGTCAGCCCGACCCTCATGCCGGTCATTTCGACCACCCGGCTGGCGATCTGGTAGTAGAAGGCCAGCGGGATGCAGATCAGGGTCGAGGCGACCAGGAAGACGCGGTAGGCCGGCTGGGTCAACAGGACCAGTGCGTCGAGGCCGAGGATCTGGCGAGCCGAGATGGGGCCGGTCTGAGTCGGTGGGGTATCGGGCAGGCTGAAACTGATCACGCCCAGTACCAGTGCCGAGCCGGCCGCCAGGTAGAACATCTCAACCGTCGTGTCGAAGCCCAGGAAACTGACCCCCAGGCCCGCGGCGATCCAGCCGATTGTGCCGGCCACGCGGATGTAGGGGAATTGCCGCTCGGGATCCTGCATGTTCTTCATCGCCAGCGTGTTGGTCAGGGCCAGCGTGGGGAAGTAGGTCAGCATGTAGGCGAAGAAGCAGATGTTGATCAGGTCCGGTGACGGGGTGGCACTCTTCATTAACACCGTGGCGGCGAACATCACCGCGCCGCCGCCCAGGTGCAGCACCCCCAGCAGCTTCTGGGCCGAGAAGAACCGGTCGGCGATCATGCCGACGAAGAACGGCGAGATCATGCCCGCGATCGGGCCAACGGCATACATCCAACCGAAGTCGTCCGCGGTGAAGCCGATCGTGCTCAGGTAGTTCGGCCCCGTGACATACCAGGCTCCCCAGATGAAGAACTGGAGAAACATCATGGCCGAGAGCTGGATGAAGAGCACCGGCGAGAGTTGACGTGAGGGGGAACTCATGAAACGGCCCGTCGATGGGGATGACCGGGTCAGGCGAAGAGGTCGTTGATGATCCCTACAACTTCGCCTTGCCACAAGCCCCGCCCGGCATTCGACTCGCGACCATTCCTCTGGACATCCTCAACCGGCCGCTCGTACCATCCCCAACCGGTCAACTCCCGTCCCATTGGCCCGTTTCATCGGTCCGTCCCATCGGCCCGTCCCATTGGCCCGACATGGAACACAGCATCCACCGCCAGTTGAAGTCGCTGTACGTGAGCGACAGCGATCGGCACGAGGTGACTGTGGACGGGTACCGGATCGACGCGGTCGACGGTGAGCGGCTGATTGAGATCCAGTACGGATCCCTGGGTGCGATCCGCAACAAGATCCGACGCCTGCTGTGCTCGCACGACGTGCTGGTCGTCAAGCCGCTGGCCCAGAGGAAGCAGCTGCTCAAGCGGGATGTCCCCGCGGGACCGGTGGTCTCGACCCGCAAGAGCCCCAAGAAACAGACGCTCTGGAACCTGTTTGACGACCTGGTCTACTTCGTCGACGTCTTCCCACACCCCAGGCTCGAACTCGAAGTGCTGATGACGTTGCAGGAGGAGTACCGGTTGCCGGCCGAGAAGAAGAGGCGGGTCTGTCGGGGCTACGTCGTCGAGGACCGGTTGTTGGCCGAGGTGACCGGGCGGGCGATGCTGCGGACCGTCGAGGACCTGCTGGCGATGCTGCCCGATTCGATCAGGCCCCGGGGGCGGATCGAGCCGTTTTCGACGGCCGAGTTGGCCACCGCCGCGGGGATCAGCCAGCCGCTGGCTCGCAAGGTTGCCTATTGCCTGAGACGCTGTGGAGTGGCCCGGGTCGTGGGCAAGCAGGGCAATGCCATGCTGTACGAGCTGGATGAGCGCCCGTAGCTGGAGTCTCACCGCATCCAGCCACCGCCTGTCTAGGACACTCGCTTGAGTGCGGTTCGAGGCAATTCGAGCGACACGTCGTGGATCTCCTCAGCACGGATCTCACGCAGCCCGTCGGCGAAACCGACCAGCAGCGACAGGTCGCACAAGCGGCCGATCGCTCGCGGGATGCCTCCGGTCAGACGGTGGATCGCCGCCAATGCGTCGCCGGAAAAAACGGCCCGCTCGCAACCGGATGACTTCAGCCGCTCGGTGATGTAGGAGCTCGTCTCGTTGGCCGAAAGCGACTGCAGATGGGCCACCACCGCGAGGCGGTCGGCCAGTTGAGGCACACGGGTCAAGAGGGCCGAGAGTGAGGTGTGGCCGACCAGCAGCAGTGTGAAATCGACCGAGGCCGAGTCGCGGAGATTCAACAGCAGCATCAGCACCTCGAGCATCGGCGAGTTCTTCAACAGGTGCGCCTCGTCGATCACCAGCACCGGGTGCTGATCCCGAGACGACCAGTCACTCAACCGCGCCCGCAGCACCCGCAACGCGACGTCGAGACCCTCGTCAGCCGTCTCGAGCATCTGCTCCTCGGCACCCAATTCGACGGCCAACCACCCGATCAACTCCGCCGGACTCAACCTCGGGAAGACCACATGCACGAAGGGACCGTGGGCATCGCTCAACTCATGAGCCAGTCGGCCGGCCACCGTGGTCTTGCCCGAACCGATCTCGCCGGTCAGAGCTGCCACGCCCAGATCCGACTCGACCGTGTACCGCAGCTTCAGCAACGCCGCCTGGTGCGGACCGCAGGCGATGTATCCTTCCGAATCCGGGCCCGAAGGAAACGGCGGCCGGGACAGCCCCCAGTAGCTCTCGTACATCCCACCCGACTCCTCGATGACCTGCCGCACCATGATCGAGATCGACCTGATGGAGTTGGGGTCTTGAGGGTTTTTCCGGCTGGGGGAGGTGGGGGGGCTGGGTGGGGGCTGGGTGGGGGCTGGGTGGGGTGTTTCGGTTACAGTCCGAGCACGTCGTTGATCGTGTAGTTGCCGGGTGTTTGATTGGCGAGGAACGCGGCGGCGGCGACGGCTCCGTAGGCGTAGCTGTCTCGGGATTGTCCGCGCACGGTCAGGTCGATGGTTTCTCCGATCATGCCGAAGACGATGGTATGTTCCCCGACGTGGTCCCCGGTTCTCAGCGCGTGGTATCCGATCTCATCGGCGGGTCGCTGTCCGATGCGTCCTTCACGGCCGTGCACGTGGCTGGTCTGTCCCATTTCCGCGGCAATCAGTTCTCCGAACTTCAGTGCGGTCCCGCTGGGGCTGTCTTCCTTGAACCGGTGGTGTCGTTCGATGATTTCGACATCGACACCTCCTGGTGAGCCGGCCAGTGCGCGGGCGGCGTCGGCGGCGAGGTTCATCACGAGGTTGACGGCGAGGCTCATGTTGGGAGCCACGATCAGGCCGGCGACTTCGGCCACGGCGTCGACGGCGGCCTGTTGCTGGGGGTCGAGTCCGGTGGTGGCGGCCACCAGCGCGATCGATTTCTCGCGACAGACCTCCGCGATCGCCGCCAGTCCTTCGGGAGTGGAGAAGTCGATCACGACGTCGACTTGTTCGGTCAGGGAGGAGGAGAGTGGCACTGCGATGGGCCCGATGCCGGCCAGTTCTCCGGCATCCTGTCCCACCAGTCCGCTGTCCTGGACGTCGATGGCCGCGGCGACTTCGAGTGTTTCCTCGGCATGAGCCAGCGCGACGATCCGTCGTCCCATCCGGCCACCGGCTCCGTTGACTCCGACTCGAATCACGTCACTCATCGCGGTGTGCTCCCGGCTGAAACGGCTTCGATCGCCGCATCGATCTCGTCTTGAACATCCTCCATGTTCTCGACCGACCGCCGTTGTCGCAATGGGGTCAAGGCGGCTGAGTCTCCAATCCGCCCCAGTGCCCATGCGACGGAAATTCGGATGACCGGTTCGGGGTCCTCGAGCAGCCCGACCAGCGGCCCGATCGCCTCGTGCCGCCGCGAGTTGCCCGCGACGATGGCGGCGTTGCGGACCAGCCCGGTGCGGCCGGGCCTCTCGAGCGGAGTCGGCCCCCACCGTTGCTGAAATTCCGATTCGTCCAGCCCGAGCAATTCCAGGGCATCGGCGGTAGCCAGCGCGGGAATCGGTTCAAACGCCGGCTCGGTTGTCGCCGGGGCGTCTCGATTCCACGGGCAGACTTCCTGGCAGATGTCGCACCCGAAGACCCACTCACCCAGCCCCTCACGCAATTCGACCGGGATCGGTTCGCCGCGGAGTTCGATCGTGAGGTAACTGATACAGCGGCGGGCATCGAGCACGTAGGGTTCGGGGAAGGCGTCGGTCGGGCAGGCGTCCAGGCAGGCGGTGCAGGTGCCACAGTGGTCGGTCTGGTGCGGAGCGTCCGGTTCCAGCGTGCGGTTGACCAGCAACGCGGCCAGGAAGAACCAGCTGCCGTGTTCTCGATCGAGCAGCATGGTGTTCTTGCCAAACCAGCCCAGTCCGGCTCGACGTGCGAAGTCGCGTTCCAGCAGCGGTGCGGTATCGACGATTCCTCGCGTGCGGCAACCGGGCAACTGCTCGTGGACAAAGTCGGCCAGCGTGGCAAGTCGTTCGCGGAGCACGTCGTGATAATCGAGTGATCCGGTGGCGTAGCGGGCCACTCTGGCCGGGATCGCAGCCTGGTCCCCCCCCGTCATCGGCCCCATGCTCGACTCACCCTCGGCCCGGTAATTCATCCCCAGCATCACCAGGCTGGTGGCATCGGTCAGCACGGCATCGGGGTGTGCGTAGGCGTCACGCCGCCGCGACAGGTAGCCCATCTTTCCGTCGAAGCCCGCTTCGAGCCAGTCGCTGAAATGGTCCAGGCTCTCGGGAGGCCCGGCCGGTACGATGCCGACCAGATCGAAGCCGATCCTGCGGGCCTCGTCCCGGATGGCGCCCTCAATGGTCTCTCGACCCGCCGAATCGCCTAACACTTGCGGATCTTCTCGCGGCCCTCGGTCACCGCACGGGTCGCATTTCGGGTGTCAACGACCAGTCGAGCGTGCCGCACGATGTGGTCGTAGTCGTAGGCCGAGTGATCGGTGGCGATCAGCACGCAGTCCTGCGACTCGAGGAACTCGGCGGTCAACTCGGTGCTCGTGAGATCGGGCACGTCGTGGTGCCTCATCCGGGGGAGCACCGGGATGTGGGGGTCGTTGTAGGACAGTTCGACACCCCGCTGACGCAGCAGGTCCATCAGCACGAACGAGGGACTTTCGCGGGGGTCGTCGACATCCTTCTTATAGGCCATTCCCAGCAGGCAGATGCGGCTGCCTCGCAGAGCCTGGCTGGTCTCGTTGAGGAACTCCATCAGTCGGCTGATGACGTATTCGGGCATCTGCGAGTTGATCTCACCGGCCAGTTCGATGAACCGGGTGGACAGTCCCTGCTTGCGGGCCAGCCAGGTCAGGTAGAACGGGTCGATCGGAATGCAGTGTCCTCCCAGGCCGGGGCCGGGGTAGAAGGCCTGGAATCCGAAGGGCTTGGTGCTGGCCGCGTCGATGACGTCCCAGACATCGATGTCCATCCGGTCCAGCAGCATCTTCAGCTCGTTGACCAGCGCGATGTTGACCGCGCGGTAGGTGTTTTCCAGGATCTTGCACGCCTCGGCCACCTCGGGGCTGCCCACCGGGATCACCTGCACGATCGCCTGTTCATAAAGCGCGGTGGCCAGCAGGTTGCTCGGCTCGTCGATGCCTCCGACCACCTTCGGGATCCCTGCGGCCGAGTAGTCCGGGTTGCCGGGATCCTCACGCTCGGGGCTGTAGGCCAGGAAGAAGTCACTGCCCAGGGCCAGCCCGCTCTCGGCCAGCAGCGGCAGCACCACGCTGCGGGTGGTGGTGGGGTAGGTGGTGCTCTCGAGCACCACCAGTTGCCCGGGCCTCAGCGAGGCGGCGATCGACCTCGCGGTGCTCTCGACATACTGCAGATCCGGGTCCCGGCTGTCGGTCAGCGGAGTGGGAACACAGATCAGCAGCACATCGGCCTCGGCCATCCTCGACTCGGCACACGTCGCCTCGAATTGCTCTGTGTCGATCCACCCGGCGACGGTTTCTGAGGCGATGTGCTTGATGAAGCTCTGGCCGGAGTTGAGTTGATCGACCTTGGCCTCGTCGACATCGAAACCGAGTACGCGGAACCCGGCATCGATGAAGGCGCTGGCCAGGGGCAAGCCGACGTAGCCCAGTCCGATGATGCCGACCCGGGCCGACTTGTCGGTGATCGCGTTGAGGAGTTGTTGTGGCACGGGGGGAGAGCTTCCTCGATGCGTGGACACCAGGTGCCCGGAATTCGGAGCCGGCTCGGGAGTCACTTCTTGCTGACGGTCACCATCAGCGGCGGGCTGCTGTAGGTGGCTTTCATCACGAAGTTGATCGAGATATTGGCCATGACCGAGACTTGCTGCATCGAGACCTCAGGTGCGTCGGCGGCGGCCTTGAGCACGATCTGGCCCTCGCTGGCCTTGCCGGTGATCAGGGTCTTGCTGGCCCCCGCGTCGATCGTGACACCCTGGGGCAGCGAGTTGCCATAGACGCTGCCCAGGTGCCGGTACAGCACGTCGAGCGTGACGTTCTTGGTGAACCCGGGCGCCCGCTCGAAGTCGACCTTGATCGTGGTCGACGTGCCCGGCTTCAGCGTGACCGACTCGGTGCTGAGCTTGACCGAGCGGATGTCAGAGAGTGTGCCGACGTTGACGGCGTGTGCATCGACCGGCCAGTGGTTGCGGCCACCGCCGGGCATGTAGGTTTCCTGCATGGGACGGGCACGACTGGTCAGAGGCGGCCCCGATTTCGCATCGGCCGTCTGGATCTCGGTCCCGCTGACCGTGATGTTCGCAATCGCCAGCTGGGCCTTGGCTTGGGCACTCAGAATGATGCAGCCGTCGTTGCCCTTGGCCAGGATCCGTCCGCAGCGGGCCGTGACTCCCTTCGGGAGACCCTCGACCCCCAGCTCGATGGCACTGCCGAACCCGTTGTGACGCTCGACCCGTACGAAGATCACGCCGTGAGTGGCCGGGGAGAGCTGGGTCTTGTCGGAATCGAGGAAGAGGTCGAAGTAGGGAACGGCACGGGAGGTGCGGATGGCGTAAACGAAGCGGGGACCGCCACGCAGGTGGACATCGCGGACCTCGATCACGTACTTCCCGTCGGCCGGAACCGTGAAGTTCTCGAACTTCGAGTCCTGGCTCAGCCGTTTCAGGCGGCGGAGGTCGTCGTTGAGGGCCAGTTGTTTGCCTTGGGCGTCGAGGATGCGGAGGTGAGCGTCCAGGGCGCTGCCGGCCCGCCGTGCTATCACCTCGAATGTGTACTTCTGGCCCTTCTTCGCTTCAAACACAAAGCAGTCGATGTCGGCCTCGGATTCGATCCGCCCGCTGATGGTCGAGGGCACGGTGACGGCCTGGGCCGACCTGGGGTCGTTGTTGGCCGCGGCGGCTTCGACTGAGGTCGGCAGCCGGCTGGCGACGACCTGAACGGGGTTGCTGGTGGCAGGTCCCAGTGCGAGGCGATGCCAGGCTCGGCCCTCGGGAGTGTCGACCGGCAGGTTGATCTTCAGTGAGCCGGCCGAGCCGAGGTGATGTCCGATCGGTGCCAGCGAGACGTCGGTTCCCAGTGCGACTGCCAGCGGGTAGATCGTCTCGACGACCGGTCTGCCGTGCGATTCGATCGAGTACTGCCAGTTGCCGTTGCCCTGGTAGCGGACGTCACGGATTTCCAGGGTGTACTCACCATCGGCCGGTGCGGTGGCGGCCAGGAAGGGGTCGGCGAAGAAGTAGTTGTCCGAGGAGGCCAGTGTCGATCCGGCGGCGGTTCTCAGCGTCAGAATCGGGTCGACGTGCTTCTGCAGGTCGTGGATGCGATCCTGCAGTCTTTGCGAGCGGACGAGGAACGAGAGTGGCTGGCCCTTCTTGGCGGTGAACTTGAAGACGTCGACATCCTCGGCGCGTTCGATCGCTCCGCAGATGGTCGCCGGCAGCGTGATCGCCTGGGCGGTCTTGGCCGAGTTGTTGTTGCCGGTCTCGCTGACGATCTTGTCAGCGACGATCACGATCTGGCCGATCGTGCTGGCTCCTCGCGGAGTCGCCAGTCGGAAGTCGCGGACACCGGGCAGGGCGTTGGCGGCGACGGTGAACTTGAGTTTCAGAGAGGTCAGGCTGGGCGTCTTGCCGTCCTTGGGCTTGGGGACCGGGACGACTTCGGCGGTGACGCCGGTTCCGGAGACCAGCACCTGGTAGGCGCCGTAGAGGTTGTAGCGTGAGGTGATGGTGTGCTGGGAGGCCTGGCCCACCTGTGCCGCCACCGGCTTGAGACTCATCAGCATCGGGTACTGGGCCCGGGCTGCTGTGGGCACAGCAGCGACCAGCATCACGGCGGTGATGAGTCGGAGAATCGAGACTGGTGCAGGGCGGAGCATGTTGGGGATCGCCTGGGAGATCAGTGGACAAACAGGAACTGCTTCGAGTTGAGCAGCGCCCACAGCAGGTCCTCGTAGCATTCCTTCGGGCTGGGGCTGGCGGCGAGGAATTCGCGTGAGGCGGCCTGTTCCTGGGGCGAGGGTCTTCGGCCCAGGGTCGCCAGGTACAGCTCCAGCACGACGGCCTCGTGAGTCGACTTGGCCGTCAGCAGCTTGCCGACTCGACCCTTCGCGTTGGCCACCTTGCCGGCGATGGTGTCGCCGTTGAGCGTATGGAGTGCCTGGGCGAGGTTTTCGTCGGGAGACCGTTCGCACTCACAGACGCTGGCCCGCTTGGGCTTGGCGAAGGTCTTGAGGAAGTAGTTGGAGTAGAAGTCGCCGGCGTCAGGCAGTTCGGTGGCCCGGGTGCCCAGCGGCAGGCTCTTGAATTTCGTCTGCACCCCGGTCGCTTCGTCGACGGCATCCAGGAGCGCCTCGGCCGCCAGCCGCTTGACCTGGAAGTGGCTGTAGAAGCGGGTGTCGCCGATGTTGTCCTTGGTGGGCTGGGACCTGAGTTGGTAGAGCCGGCTGCTGACGATCGCTCGCAGCAGCAGCTTGAGGTCGTAGTTGCTGGTGACAAAGTGCTGGGACAACGCGTCCATCAGGGCGACGTTGGTCGGAGGGTTGGTGGAACGCAGGTCGTCGACCGGCTCGACCAGGCCGCGTCCCAGCAGGTAGCTGACGTAGCGATTGACGACGTTCTGGGCGAAGAAGGTGTTCTGCTTGCCGGTCAGCCACTTGGCCAGCGGGATGCGGAGATCGAGGGGATGTTCGAGCGGCTCGCCACCCAGGGGCGTGGCCTTGCCGGTGGTGCCCGCCTTGACCACCACAACCGATTCGCGTCCGAACAACCCGAACTCCTCGCTGCTCTTGGTCCCCACCCCCTTGAAGAAGGCGGCGAAGCCGTTGTAGTCGCCCTGGCTGTACTTCTCGAAGGGATGATGATGACACTTGGCACATTCGAGCCGGATGCCCAGGAACAATTGTGCGGTCGATTCGGTCAGATCGTTGGCGTTGCCGTTGATCCGGAAGTAGTTGGCCGGGCCGGAGGAGTAGATCGAGCCCTTGGCGGTGACCAGTTCACTGACGAAGCGGTCGAAGCTCTTGTTGGTCCGGAACGACTCGCGGATCCAGTTGTGCAGTGCCCACATCCCCTGTTCGCCCAGCTTGTTGCTGCTGTTACGGATCAGGTCCGACCACTTCAGCGTCCACCAGGCAGCGTAGAGGTCGTTGAAGCGATCTCGGGCGGGGTCGCCGGTTTGTCCGAGCAGTTCGTCGATCAGCCGTTGCCGCTTGTCGGGCCGTTTCGAGTCGATGAAGGCCACCGCCGACTGGGGTGAGGGCAGGGTGCCGATCAGGTCGAGCGAGACGCGTCGCAGGAAGGTGGCGTCGTCGCACAGTCCGGAGGGTTCGATGCCCAGCTCGCGGAACTTCGCCGCAGCCAGCTCGTCGACAAAGTTGTTGTTCTTCCAGCCCTCGAGCTTCGCGGCGGTGGCAAAGGGGGTGACGAACATCGAGATCTCGGCCTGGCTGCCGAAGCGGATCATCACCGAGGCCTGGCCGCGGCCGCTGGCGGTGACCAGGCCCGAAGCAGCAATCTCGAGAATCGACTCATCCATCGAGTCGTACTTGGCCCAGGCGGTGACGTCGCGGGTGGACTTGTCGCTGTAGTGAGCCACCACCCGCAGCTGCTGCGTGGTGCCGACTGTTGCCACCCGTCGCTTGGGATAGACTTCCAGCCGCGCGACATCGTAGGCCGTGCCGTTCGAATCGGGGCCTCCGGCCAGCAGCCAGGCCACGAGAATCTCGTGGTCGACCGAGTCACGAGCCAGTCTCAGGCCACCACCGTGCGGGACCTGCAGCGTCGGCTTCCTCAGGAACAGGCTCTCTCGCGGAGCCACAAGGCTGACACGCCTCTGGTGTCGGTCGCGGATGATCGATTTCTGGTCGAGTCGAGGGTCGAAGCCGAAGACCGAGAGCTTGAATCCGCCCTTGCCGTACTGGGCGGCGTGGCAGGAACCGCTGTTGCAGCCGTGCTTGCTGAGAATCGGGCTGACATGCTGGCGAAAACCGATCGCCGGCTTTGCGGCCACGCCGCTGACCGAGACATCGACCAGCCGGACTCTCCCGTCCTGCCCCCCCTTTCCTTGAGCCATGACCTCGACCCGAGTCGTCCCGTTGCCGCGGGCCAGGAGTTCACCGGAGGGGCTGACGCTGACCACGTCGGGGTTCAGCGAGGTGTAGAGCACCGTGCGGGTCAGGTCCGTCGAGCGGTCGGTGCGGGTGCGGCCCTGTGCCGCTGCGCTGACGACCAGCTGCAGCCGGTCGAAGTGTCCCTTGAGGTGGACCTGTTCGGGAGCCACGACGATCGGAGTGCTCTTTTGGGCAGCGGTCTGGGCAGCGGCCTGGCCGAAGAACAGGCCTGCGAGGGCCAGCAGGCAGGTGCCGTGGAGCCGGGAGGCCGGCCGCAACAGGGGGTGTCTCACGTGCAGGTCTCCGGTGTGTGCCGCATCAGCCGAGGCGGCCGCCTCGATTGCCCGGCCAGGAGGGAGTTGATGGTGGGACCGACCCAACAGCGGGCTGTTCGAAGGGGAAACCGCTTCGGTGGGGTCGGGGGATTCATTATGTCCGGTGCTTCGAGCCGATGCCATAGGAGGGCTGACAGGTCAATCTGCGTTGATACATCCAAAACCCTGCTGGTAGAATGCAGGCCACCAGATCCCACGGCGATCGCGTCGTGTGCGGATGTGACAGACGAATCCAGCGAGACAGAGTTCATGCTAGATCTCCTGCCCGGTCTTGACCGCGATTGCGAACGGATTTCACGTCGTTGCCTGTTGCAGGTGGGTGGCCTGGCGGGCTTGGGCCTGTCGCTGCCGACGCTGCTGGCTGCTCGCCAGGCGTCCGCGGCCCAGGGCGAATCGCCTGCTGAGATCAACTGCATCCTGGTCTGGACACGTGGGGGGACGAGCCATCACGACACGTTCGACCCGAAGCCCGAGGCGCCGTTGAGTGTCCGGGGCGAGTTCGGCGTGATCGACACGGCGATTCCCGGTGTGCAGTTCACCGAGATCCTGCCGAACATGGCCCGCGAGGCGAAGCGGTATTCGGTCCTGCGTGGTTGGAACCCGCGAAACGGCAGCCACGGCACGGCCGACCAGTGGGTGATGTCGGGTCGGCGATTCAACCCGGCGATGGCCTATCCGACCTACGGTTCGGTTGTCAGCCATCACAAGGGTTTCAAGAGCGTCCTGCCGCCCTTCGTGCAGTTGGGCAGCAATGTCGACCGCCGTTACGGTGGCGGCACCTCGGGGATCCTGGGCATCGAGCACAGTCCGTTCGAGATGCTGGCCGATCCCAACGCCAAGCAGTTCAGCGTTCGCGACATCACGCCTCCCAAGGGAGTCTCGATGAAGCGAGTCGACCGTCGTCGTCAGATCCTGGCCAGGATCGATGCCTTGCAGCGTCGTGCCGATCTGCAGCCGGTGGCCTTCGAGGCTCTCGACGACTTCTACAAGGCGGCGATGGACATCATCACGGCGCCCGAGACGAAGACCGCCTTCGACATCGACGCCGAATCGGCCAAGCTGCGAGATCGCTACGGGCGGAACCGGTTTGGCCAGAGTTGCCTGCTGGCTCGTCGGCTGATCCAGTCGGGCGTCCGTTTTGTCACGGTCACCGACGGCGGCTGGGACACTCACCAGAACAACTTCAACTCACTCAAGAGCAGCCGGATTCCTCCCGTCGACCAGGCATTGCCGGTGTTGCTCGAGGACCTGGCGGATCGAGGCCTGTTGGATTCGACTCTGGTGATGTGGCTGACCGACTTCGGCCGCACCCCGAAAATCAACTCGGCCAGCGGCCGCGACCACTGGTCGACCTCGGGGTTCGCGATCATGTCCGGAGCGGGCATCCCCCAGGGCCAGATTTTGGGCGAGACCGACGGTGAGGGTGGCCAGGTGGTCAAGAACGAGTACCACAGCGACGACATCGCCACGACGGTCTACAAGAAGCTGGGCATCCCACACGACCTGGTCGTGAAGGCTCCCGACGGCCGCCCGGTGCAGCTGATCGAAGGCAAGCCGATCCGCGAGTGGATGTAGGTCAGGCTGTGCCTGACAGCCCCCCGGTCAGGTCCCTCCGACAAAACCGCAGGCTGCAACCCTCTGCTTCCATTCGCCGCCCGCCAACTCGCCTACGACGCCAAGTCCGAATACGACCCACCCACCAGGTCGCCGTCGTCGATCCCGAATTCGCTCCGCAGTCGCTCAAGCTGCGCATATCCGTACGCCTCGTCCTGGCCTTCATCGAGCACGGCCTCGAATTCCAGGAAGCAACCGAGGTCATCGACGTCGTCGAGGTGAATCCGCACGTTCTCCCACAGGAACAGCTGACGGGTCTTGCGAACGACGACCCGGGTGCCGAGCCCCGTGTCGAGTGAGTCGCGGACGGCGGCGGGATGGGGCACGTCGAGAACGAGGTATCGGCTGGTCCGCGCCGATTCGTCGTCCGCGCGTGCGTACCAGATCAACTCGGCCGACTCACCCGCTTCACGGCTCGATATCTCCCGCAGCTTCAGACGCCCGTCGCCGCATTGGAAATATGTGTCGAGCTGCTCGAGCCGATCGGCATCAACCGCACCCAGCGAGCCGGCCACCTCCATCGCTTGGGCGAGATCCTGACAACGCGCTTTCAATTCCACATTGCGAGACGTCACAGCAGCGTATTCCCTCGCACCGTGGCCGTCCCCTCGGCCACATCGAGCAGGTCCTCTGTGGCTCCACCCAGCAGGTTGTTGACCACCAGGTTGTCGCGGCTCTTTCCACGAATGCGGATCGCCTGTCTCATCAGCGGCTGCTCGCGACGATCGATGACGCTATTGCCCGAAATCCGACACCGCTGGCAATGGATCAACTCGATCCCCCGCACCAGCGAATCCAGCAACTGGCATTCACTGATGGCAAAGTCGTGGCAGTTCTCCAGCGTGATCGCCGCCCCCGACTCGGGCGTGCCGTGGCAAAGACGCCTGGCCACCAGCCCGATCAGCGACGCGTCGCGGCAGCGGACGAATTTCAGCCCGTCGCGGGGCGGGGCCTTGTCGTCGCCTCGCCAGACAAACGTGTTGCTGCCGATGGCCAGCCCCGAGCAGTCCTCGGCCAGCAGCGAGAGGTCTTCGGAGTCATAGATCGTGTTGCCCGTGATCGCCACACGTTCGACATGCTTCAACTCGATCCCTCGCGTCTGCGAGCCCAGCACGTTGCCGGCGATCGTGACCAGTCGGGCGGCTGCGGCCCCGGTCGTATCCTGGCCGTGGATCCGCACGTTGCAGCCGCCTGGCTGAATCGTGGCCTGCAACGTGTTGCTGCTGATCGTCACCTCGCTGATCACCCCCTGGGGGGCTTCGAACCAGATCTCCGCACCACGCGGTTCGCCTGCAGGCGACGCGTCCACACCGGGATGGTTGTTGTACTCGATGTCGTTCCCGGTGATCTGCAGATTGTGGACGTCGCCATCGAGAGACTTGATGCCGGCCTGCTTGTTCCAGCTGATGTGGTTGCCGTGGACGATGATCTGGTGCAGGTTGCAGCGGTCGAAGAACAGGCCGTAGCGGTGGTTGTCCAGGAGATGGGAGTCGCTGAGAATGAAGTCGCGGTTGCGTTCGACGAGGCGAATGCCGTCGACGCAGCGGCGAACCAGCACCTCGCGAATCGTCGTCTTGGTCGTCTTCTGCAATTCGATCCCCGACGCCTGGGCGTGCCGGCCGACGATCTCGATCCCGGTCACCGTCGGGAACCGTTCCTGTTCCCAGGTGTGCTGCTGGTAGGAATCCGGCTGAGCGGTACCGCGGTGGTCACCGATGATCCGGATCGCCGGGCCGGGCCCGTCCATCAGGATCCGTGAGGTGCCTCCTGTTCCGCGGACGGCGGCGTAACCGGTCCGCGTGGTGTCGATCACGAGGGGCCGAGTGATCCGGTAGGTGCCCTTGGCCAGTTCCAGCACGCCGTCGCCTGCGGCCAGCGCGTGCTCCAGCGGCTTGGTGTCGTCCTGCCGGCCGTCACCGGCGGCTCCGAAGTGGTTGACGTAAGACATGGTGGTGCTCCCGGGCTGGATTCTTACCGATCCGGCCGCGACTTGAAAACCACTCGAACCAGTTCCGGCCGACAGAGGTATCTCAGGGGGTGCCGTCCCGAGAGGCCCCGGCTGACGATCATCAGGGTCGAGCCAACCTGAAAATCGCCGGCGACGTAGCGGAGCCCGTAGCGGCTGGGCGAGTAGATCGGCCCGATCAGTGGCAGGCAGACCTGGCCGCCGTGGTTGTGCCCGGCCAGGACCAGGTCGACGTCCTGCCCGGCTGCCCAGCCGATGTTGTCCGGCGTGTGGCTCAGGAGCAGCCGCAACGTCCCGTCGTGCTTGGGCCCCCACTGGGGGAAGTCGCCCATCCACGGCAGCTCGGTGCCGGCGATCTCGAGTCGCTGGCCGTTGTGTTCCCAGGCCAGGGATTTTCCGGCGACATCCGACCAACCGGCGTCGTCGATGGCGGCCTGGCGGATCCGCTCCGGCTGCAGGTGCCAGTCGTGGTTGCCCAGGATGAAGCAGCGACCCAGCTTCGCCTCGATCCGCCCCAGCGTACCGGGGAGCCAGTCGAGCAGGTTCATGTCGTCGACCAGGTCACCGGTGCAAACGGCCAGGTCGGGCTGGTACCGGTTGGTCAGGTCCACGACCGCTTCGAACCAGCTGCGATCCATGGTGCCGGTCAGGTGCAGGTCGGTCCACTGCACGATCGAGAACCCGTCCCATTCAGGTGGCAGGCCGCTGAGGTGGATGGTGCGAGTTGTGATGTCGAGTTCGAAGGCCTGGTTGAATCTCAGCCGCGCCATCCCCTGGTGGCGACCGCTGCCAATCGGCCGGCCTCCGAGTTGGTCGGCCAGGTCGAGGACCTCTGACTCGCGACCGACGATCGCACGCGGTTGCGGCCGCAGTCGACGCCAGACGCTGTTTGCCACCAGCGAGACGAACCCGAGTGCGCACAGCGTGGCGTAGACCTTCCAGGGGAGGTCCATTTCAGTCCAGCGGCCGCCTAGCAACACACCCGGTCGCCAGCATCCGATCCAGCCCAGCAGCAGCGGTGGACCCAGCAGCAGCGCCCCGTCGTGCCAGCGTCTCCATCGATCCAGCCGACGTCGCGGCCAGGGGTTGGCGTAGACCCGGTTCAGCCACGCCGTCCACAACTCGCAGTGACCCGCATACCAGGCCAGCAGCAAACAGGCGTTGGTCAATGTGGGGTTCATGAGCCGGTTCCGACCATCCGTGAAGGGTGGTACTACAAAGTCGCGTCAAGTTACAACAGGGCCATGGGGTATCGGAACCTGCGTGAGTGCCTGGAGGACCTGGAGCGGACGGGGCAACTGCTCCGGATCGACCACGAGGTGGACGGTGACCTCGAGGTGGCCGAGATCCAGCGGCGGGTCTACTCCGTCGGCGGGCCGGCCGTGTACTACTCGCGAGTCAAGGGCTGCCGATTCCCTCTGGTGTCCAACCTGTATGGGACGATCCAACGGACCCGGTTCCTGTTTCGTGACACGCTCGAGCGGGTCAAGCGGCTGGTCGAGTTGAAGGGGGATCCGGGGGCTGTCTTGCGGAGCCCGTTGAGGAGCCTGGGCCTGTTGGGAGCGGCATGGTCGATGCGACCCAAGCTGGTGCGTCGCGGTCCGGTGACCGAGTGCACGGCCCGGATCTCGGAACTGCCTTCGGTCCGCAACTGGCCCGACGACGCCGGGGCGTTCATCACCCTGCCTCAAGTCTACACCGAGGATCCCCGGCGGCCGGGTTGGCGGGATTCGAATCTCGGCATGTACCGCGTGCAGCTCTCCGGCGGTGAGTACGAGCCCGAGGCGGAGGTGGGCCTGCATTATCAGATCCACCGCTCGATCGGCATCCACCATGCGGCGGCGATCGAGCGTGGCGAGCCGTTGCGCGTGGCCGTGGCGGTCGGCGGACCGCCGGTGATGGCCCTGGCTGCCGTGATGCCGCTGCCCGAGAACGTGCCCGAGCTGGCGTTTGCCGGGGCACTGGGAGGCCGACGTGTGCGACTGGCCCGCGGGGGCGATCACATCAGGATTCCGGCCGAGGCCGACTTCTGCCTGGTGGGTACGATTGACCCCGAGCGGCTGTTGCCCGAGGGGCCATTCGGCGATCACCTGGGCTACTACAGCCTGGCTCACGACTTTCCGGTGATGCGGGTCGAGCAGGTGTATCACCGTCGCGACGCGGTGTGGCCGTTCACCGTCGTCGGGCGACCGCCCCAGGAGGACACCTCCTTTGGTGAGATCATCCACGAGTTGACCGGCCCGGCGATTCCGACGGTGGTGCCCGGTGTCCACTCGGTGCACGCGGTTGATGCGGCCGGAGTCCATCCCCTGTTGCTGGCCATCGGCAGCGAGAGGTACGTGCCGTATGCCAGCCAGCGTCAGCCGATGGAGCTGTTGACCTGTGCCAACGCGATTCTCGGACAGGGGCAGCTGTCTTTGGCCAAGTACCTGGTGATCGCGGCCCGCGAGGACAACCCGAAGTTGGACATTCACGACATCGTGGCGATGTTGCGACACGTGCTGGAGCGGATCGACCCGACACGTGACCTGCATTTCCAGACGGCGACCACCATCGATACGCTCGACTACACCGGCGGCGGCCTGAACCAGGGTTCGAAACTGGTTCTGGCTGCTGCGGGACCTGTACGGCGCGAGTTGTTGATCGAGGTGCCTGAGGGTTTGAGCTTGCCCGGGGGGTTCAGTGATCCGCGAGTGGCATTGCCGGGGGTGCTGGTGATCGAGGGCCCCGCGGTAGAGGGTGGCCCGGCCGCGGGGGATGTCGATCGGCTGGTCACCGCGTGTGCTGGGGATCACCCGCTCAACGGCTTCCCGTTGGTGGTGCTGGTTGACGATGCGGGGTTCAGCACTCGGTCGCTCGAGAACTTCCTGTGGGTGACGTTCACTCGATCGAACCCGGCCACCGATGTCCACGGTGTGGATGCGTTTGTCGAGGCCAAGCACTGGGGCTGCCGCGGTGCGATCGTGATCGACGCCCGCACGAAGCCGGGCCACGCACCCCCGTTAATTGAAGATCCCGAGGTGACCCGGCGGGTGGATCAGCTGGCTGTCGCCGGCGGTCCGCTGCACGGGATCATCTAGCTCGAGACAGGATGCCGACGCGTGGAACCGCTGCAGCTGATCGCCACGACTGCCTTCGGGCTCGAGGCCGTTGTCTCCCGGGAACTCGAGGCACTGGGGTACAGCGAGCGGAGTGTCAGCGACGGGCGGGTTGAGTTCACCGGCGATGCGTCCGCGGTGGCCCGAGCGAATCTCTGGTTGCGATCTGCCGATCGCGTGCTGGTGAAGCTGGCCGAGTTCGAGGCGACGGATTTCGGGGAGTTGTTCGACCAGGTGGTCGAGTTGCCCTGGTGCGACTGGTTGACCGAGGATTCGAGTTTCCCGGTGAGGGCCCGCTGCGTCCGCTCGCAGATTCACAGCGAGCCCGATACCCAGGCGATCACCAAGAAGGCCGTCGTCGAGGCCCTGAAACGGCGATGGCCTCGCGACTGGTTCGATGAGACCGGGACCGAGGTCCCGATCGTGGTGACGATCCGTCGTGACCAGGTGAGAGTCGCGTTGGATACCACCGGCCGCGGACTGCATCGGCGAGGGTACCGGATCCTGACCGGTGGTGCTCCGCTGCGTGAGACCCTGGCTGCGGCGCTGTTGCAGTTGAGTTACTGGGAACCGGGCCGCGTCCTGGCAGATCCCTGTTGCGGGACCGGGACGCTACTGATCGAGGCGGCCCTCATGGCGGCCAACAGGGCACCGGGCCTGGGGCGTGGGTTCCTGGCCGAAGAGTGGCCTGATTCGAGCGGAGTCTTCAGGGAGGCACGCCAGGAGGCTGCGGACCTGGCGGTCGAGTCTCCCGATGTGCCCTTGCTGGGCGGAGACATCAATCCGAAGGTCCTGGAACTGGCTCGACGCAACGCCGGCCAGGCCCGGGTGGAGACGGCGATCGAGTTCAAGCAACTGGCGGTGGCCGAATTCGGGTCGCATCACAAGTACGGCTGCGTGGTGACCAACCCGCCCTACGGCGAGAGGATGGGTGAGCAGAAGGAGGCCCTGGCGGTGTACGGCGACCTGGGGCGGTTGGGTCGGAGGCTGGAGACCTGGAGCATGTATGCCTTGTCGGCTCACAGGGGATTCGAGAAGATTTTCGGGGAAGCGTCTGGCCGCGGCGGTCAGGTACGGCGGAGGAAGCTGTACAACGGGCCGATCGAGTGTGCGTATTACCAGTACGCGGGACCGCGGCCGCCTTGGACCTAGCTCCGGGCACAGGCACAGGGACTGGCTCCGGAGCCCGTGGCGGAGGTGCCTGTCCCGAACTTTCAGGCGAACTCACAGCCGGATGAAGCAGGGGGACAGGCACGGGGACAGGCACGGGGACAGGCACGGGGACAGGCACGGGGACTGGCTCCGGAGCCCGTGGCGGAGGTGCCTGTCCCGCACTTTCAGGCGAACTCACAGCCGGATGAAGGAGGGGGACAGGCACCTCCGCCACGGGCTGCGGAGCCAGTCCCTGGTTGGAATATCGAACGCTGTTTCAAGTCCCTAGACTGCCTGCGATGACCGAGACGCACGAGCACGATTACCGGAGGCGGGTCGAAGAGACCCTCGGCACATTCCTGCCGGGGACCTCGATCGAAGTCCTCTGCGACCCCCGCACCCAGCAACCTCCGGCCTACGCCCTGTTCGACTTTGACGGCACGCTGAGCCTGGTCCGCGAGGGATGGGTGGACGTGATGGTGCCGATGATGGTCGAGATCCTGCAGGAGACCGGGACCGACGAGTCGACCTCGGACCTCGCCGCCAACTGCCGGGAATTCGTCGACGAGTTGACCGGCAAGCAGACGATCTACCAGATGATGCGGCTGGCCGCGGAGGTCGAGGCACGAGGAGTCCGGCCGGCCGATCCGCTGGAGTACAAGCACCAGTATCACGAACGGTTGATGTTGAGAATCGAAGGTCGTCGGGAGACGTTGCGAAACGGCGGCGTCGAGGCCGAGTCGATGCTGGTGCCCGGGTCACTGGACCTGCTGCAGGGCCTGGCCGAACGGGGTGTGACCCTGTACCTGGCCAGCGGGACCGACGTGGCGTATGTCCGCGAGGAGGCCGAGCTCCTGGGCATCGGGGGCTTCTTCGACTCTCACATCTACGGTGCCGTCGACGATTTCCGCTCGTTTTCCAAGCAGATGGTCATCGAGCGGTTGCTCGAGGAGAACCAGCTGGATGCCTCGCGTCTGGTCGGATTCGGCGACGGCTACGTTGAGATTGACAACGTGAAGAGCAGCGGCGGGTTGGCCGTTGGTGTGGCGAGCAACGAGTCGGACCGTGACGGGAGCGTCGATGCCTGGAAGCGAGGCCGGCTGGTCGGTGTGGGAGCCGACGTGATCGTGCCGGACTTTGGTGAATCGGCTGAGCTGTTGAGCTGGCTGTGGCGTGATTGACGGCAATCGAGGAGACGGATTTGATGTCGCGCGAGTTGTTTGATCGGGACCAGTTGTCGATTCGACCGTTGGGCGAGCGGGTGCATGACCTGCGGCAGGGGGACATCCTGAAGCATCCCGGTGGTGAGCGGATCGGGTTTGATCATCCGGCATTGGGGGTGTTGGCCGAGCGAACGGTGGCGGCGGCCCGGGCCGGCCGGTCCGTGTTGTGGGCCTGCGGCGGCCATGTGCTGCGGCAGGGCAATGCGCCGCTGCTGATCGACCTGATGCAGCGGGGCCTGCTGGGCCACCTGGCTCTGAACGGGGCCGGGGCGATCCACGACTTCGAGCTGGCGATGATCGGGCAGACGTGTGAGAGCGTGGCACGGTACGTCAGCGAGGGTCAATTCGGGCTCTGGAGCGAGACCGCTCGACTCAACGACGCCGTCGCCGACGGGCACCGTGACGGGCTGGGGATGGGCGAGGCGATTGGGCGGATGATCGTTGACGAGAATTTCGCTCATGCTCAGACCAGCGTGCTGGCTGCCGGGTACCGGCTCGGTGTGCCGGTGACGATTCACGTTTCGATCGGCCAGGACATCGTGCACGAGCACCCGAACTTCGACCCGGCCGCCGCCGGAGCCACCTCCTACGCCGACTTCCTCTCCTATGTCGACACGATCACCCGGCTCGAAGGGGGCGTGTTCCTGAACATCGGGACGGCGGTGATGGGTCCGGAGGTGTACCTGAAGGCACTGTCGATGGCCCGCAATGTGGCTCATCAGCACGGCGAGACGATCAGGCGGTTCACGACGGGAGTCTTTGACCTGGTCGATCTCGGCGATGACCTGTCCTCCGAAGCCGCCAAGGACGACCCCCGCTACTACTTCCGGCCGTTCAAGACGATCCTGGTCAGGACGGTCGCCGACGGGGGCGAGAGTTTCTATGTCCAGGGCGAGCACCAGGCGACGCTGCCGGCACTGTATGACCTGATCGATGAGGCCGATCGCGACTCGGAGGAGGCGTGATGATGAGTCCGGAGCGTCTGGACGAGCTGATCGCACGCTTCGCTGAGTGCCGGATCGTGGTCGTCGGCGACTTCTTTCTCGACAAGTACCTCGACACCCTGCCGTCCCTGGTCGAGCACAGTGTCGAGAGCGGCCAGGCGGCTCACCAGGTGACCGGCATCCGCACCAGTGCCGGAGTGGCCGGCACGGTAGTCAACAACCTGGCGGCGTTGGGTGCTTTGGACCTGCTGGCGATTGGGGCGGTGGGCGCCGACGGCGAGGCGTGGGATCTGCGGCGGTGTCTTGAGTCGATCGGGTGCCGGGCCGATCACCTGCACGCCTTTGCGAACCTGATGACACCGACCTATCTGAAGCCTCGCGACCAGACCGACCCCGGCCTGGCCGGCGAGCACGAGCGGTACGACACGAAGAACCGCGGAGCGATGCCCGATGAGGTCAGCGGTGCGGTGATCGCATCGCTGGAGTCGGTATTGGCCGACGGAGGTGTGGACGCGGTGATCGTGTCGGATCAGGTCGAGGAGGAGGACCGGGGGGTGGTGACCGGGGCGGTCCGCGAGGCGTTGTCGCGTCTGGCCGGCGAGTTCCCGGGCGTGATCTTCTGGGTCGACAGCCGGATTCGGATCGATCGGTTTCGCGGCCTGGTGATCAAGCCGAACCAGTTCGAGGCAGTGGGCCGCGAGTTTCCTCGGCCGGGTGAGCGGGTGGAGATGGACGAGGTGGCGGCGGCGTTGGGTCTCTTGTGCGAGAAGACCGATGCGGAGGTCGTGGTGACGCTGGGCGAGCGGGGGATGCTGGTGAGTGATCCCCAGCCGCAGCATGTGCCGGGCGTGGAGTTGTCCGGTGAGTTGGACACGACCGGTGCCGGGGACAGTGCGACGGCCGGGTGCGTGCTGGGGCTTGCCGGTGGCGGGACGCTGGTCGAGGCGGCGTTGGTGGGCAACCTGGTGGCTTCGATCACGGTGCAGCAGCTGGCACAGACGGGTACGGCGAGCCAGCAGCAGTTGCGCGACCGGTTGCGGGACTGGTTGAGTCAGCGCAACTGAGTTCTCGCGAACCCGGGGCCGGGGACTAGGGCCGGGGACTGGCTCCGGAGCCTTTGGCGGAGGTGCCTGTCCCAGTTGTTCGTACGGCTGAGATGCCTGCCCCAGTTGTTCGTACGGCGGAGGTGCCGGGACAGGCACCCCCCGCGACCCGCCTGCGGCGGACCGCGGGGCGAGCCAGTCCCTGTGGCCGCCTAGTAGATCGACTCGTCACCGCCGCCGTGGCCGTCCTTGGGCATTTCGGCGATCAGGGCGTCGCTGGTCAGCAGCAGCGTGGAGACACTGGCGGCATTCTGCAGCGCGATGCGGGTGACCTTGGTCGGGTCGATGATCCCGGTCTTGACCAGGTCTTCGAACACACCGGTCGCGGCGTTGTAGCCCTTGTTGCCTTCGAGTTCCCGGACCTTCTCGCAGATCACGCTGCCATCGGCTCCGGCGTTGTCGGCGATCTGGGTCAGAGGTGCCCGGCAGGCTCTCAGGATGATGTTGTAGCCGGTGTTCTGGTCGTGGCTGAGCCCCTTGGGGTTGGAGCAACTCGAGGAGGCTCGCAGCAGTGCGACGCCACCGCCGGGCAGAATGCCCTCTTCGACGGCCGCCCGGGTGGCATAGAGTGCGTCTTCGACCCGAGCCTTCTTCTCCTTCATCTCGCTCTCGGTCGCGGCTCCGACGTTGATCTGAGCGACGCCACCGCTGAGCTTGGCGACTCGCTCTTCGAGCTTCTCGCGGTCGTAGTCGCTGGTGGAGTTCTCGAGTTCACGCCGGATCTGGTCGATGCGGGACTTGATGTCCTTCGTCTCGCCTCCGCCTTCGATCACCGTGGTGTTGTCCTTGTCGACGATGATCTTCTTGGCCGAGCCGAGGTCCGAGAGTTGGACGTTTTCGAGCTGGATGCCCAGGTCCTCGAA
>Ga0310123_10000973_pt1 | contig 24588 bp, 17 predicted proteins | sample CB6_AW_1057_MG_FD_203505 | JGI IMG/M metagenome (GOLD analysis project Ga0310123, IMG submission 203505) | Marine microbial communities from Western Arctic Ocean, Canada - CB6_AW_1057 | ecosystem: Environmental > Aquatic > Marine > Oceanic | place: Canada: Western Arctic Ocean | collected... | reverse complement strand
CAAATCAAGTCGCCCTTTGGTCCCAATGCGTAGACCAAGTGGCCGTCAATGGTTGGTGTGCAATTAGGACCGATGGTAGAATTGCGGCCACCAACTCTGGTCGCCCACAACTGCTTACCCTTTTTGACATCCAATGCGATTAAGTAGGTCTTGTTGCGACGGTGTCCCATTGTAAGAATTCTACCGTCCGCGATGGCAACGCTTGAGTATCCATTGCCCAGTCCGTCAATCCGCCATGCCAGCAAAGGTCCTTTGGTTGTCCATTGTTGCAACAGGCCTGTTTCGTTCGAAATTGCATCGCGATTCGGACCTCGCCATGACGGCCAGCCTTTCACCGGTTTAAATTCGTCAGCAACTGTCGAAGTCGTCACGACGATGACCAAGAGTCCGAGCGACAATAGTTTTCGAAACATTCAGTTGCTCCTCTGATATTTCGATGTTCGTGGCCCTATTCCAATTCGCTGACGTGTGATTCAACATTCAAGTTGATGTGTGGGGCGAAAGTATAAGTGTGCAGAAAAAGCATCGCAATGAATGCAATCGTTGATGTCTGATGTGGTAGTAGTTCAATTTGATTGTGGGACGGACTTTTCAGGTGGCCGTATGTCTTAATTGATGGCCATGAAAAGGCCGTACTATAACGAACAATCGTTGCGCAGTGTCACTATTCTGGATGACGGCAGTCGTGAGAAACTCAAAAGCGATCATGGCTGCGCCAAAGTGGACTCGAGTCCGTTGAACAGGTTGTTGCCGATACGGATCATGGTTGCTCCTTCTTCAACAGCGACATCGAAATCACCACTCATTCCCATTGAAAGTTCCGGCAACAAGACCGATTCAGGGGATTTGGCAGCCAAACCGTTCCGGAGTTCTCGCAATCGTTGGAAAATCGGGCGCGAATCTTCGGGATGTTTCGAATATGGCGCCATCGTCATCAAACCATTAACGCGCAGGTGTCCGAGTCTAAGCACCTTGTCCCAATTGGCAATCAGCTCATTCGCCGAGAATCCGTTTTTGGCTGCTTCACCCGAAACGTTGACTTCTAGCAGCACATGAGGCTGACAATTCAATTCCTTTGCCACGAAATCGATCTTCGCCAAAAGTCGCAGTGTGTCGACGGAATGAATCAACGTCACCATAGGTAACACGGGACGTACTTTGTTCCTCTGTAGGTGGCCGATCAGGTGCCAACAGGCGTTCAGTGGTATCTCGGTCGCCCGTTGAATGAGCTGCTGCGGACGATTCTCACCCAAGTCCTTAATGCCGAGTTCCACGAGCGTTTGAATCCAGTCCACTTCCGCATATTTTGTCACAGCGACAAGTTTCACTGACGATGCCGACCGGCCGGAACGAAGACAGGCGGCATTGCAGCGATCAAGGACCCGTTGATAGTTTTCTGCAATGTGGGACTTTGTTGATGTCATGTGAAGTATTCTAGTCCGGATAATTCAGTAGCTCCAAACGCCAGGTTTGAAGTTGTGCCTATCGCGTGATTGCAGAAAAGGGTTGTTCGAAAACACTTTGTTTTGGAGGCTCAAACTATTGCGTGACAAGTGCGCTCTTGAGATGTCGCTTGAGTGAATTTTGGCCTTCGGCCAAGACGTTTCGTTCTTGTGACTGGATCGCACAACTTCAAACCTGGTGATTCGGACTAGAAATCGCCTAACAGACTACGGTGTTTGTTAGGTAGATAGCTGCAAGTTACCAAATCATCAGAGATTGCAATATGGTCACTGACGTTGATGAATAATACGGGTTACATAGTTTGATTCTTATTCGACAAGAAATGCCGTGTCGACAGTGCGCTAAACGACAGCAAGTTCAGTCAGACGCGTGTGGGAGACCAGTACGTTTAGTTGTGCTTCACGACAAATCAAGTGTGCCAAATAATTGATCCAAGCAAAGCCGCCGCGGAAGGCTTTTTGACATTCGTTGGCTAGCTGGGTTATCCTGAAGGATGAAATCGCGACGTAATCTGAGTGAGAGAGGATGTTGTCAATACTCATTCTCGACAGGCTTGGTTTTTGCGTGTTGAGTTTCAAATCAATCCTGTGATCGGTCGATGGTCTGCGCGTGACGGTCGCAACCGGTTTGGCCCCACGATTCTTCACACACATCGTGATCGATATCAGCTCCCCGATCTGCTCGAAAAACGTCGTCGCTCGAATTGCGTTACGATGCCGCATTTGTTTCATAGACACCGTTGCGGGACGCAGCGGCAGCAGCGGTGGAATGACGGATGAATGATGCGAGTCCGGATACCAAAAAGTCAATCACTGCGCAGAGACAATCTGATTTCGACTCGTTTGACAAAGCACTAGATTGCTGCGAACTTCGTTCAGCGAAGTCACTCTGAAGTTTCACACGGAAAGCAACGGTCGGCTGACCTGGCGATGAGTCTAGCCAATTCGCAGTCTGTGCGATCCGAAAGCACACTATTCCTCGGGAACGTAGGACAGCAACCCCATAAAGCGGGCTCGTAGAATAGCCCGACGTACCGCGCGCTGGTATTTCGCACAGTTGCCGGTGCGCCGGCGCGACAAAATCTGCCCGCTGCGGTTGATCATAGCCTTCAAAGTTTTCAAGACCTTGTAATCGACGTAGATCGGTCGCGGGGAACTGTCGCAGCCGTCCGGGCAGAATCGACAACGAAGTTTTTTCTTCAGCCGCGCCCGCTTTTTTCTGCGCTTTCTGATTTCTGTTTTGCTTAGCGTTGGCATTTAGTCTCCGTCTTCTTCAACTTGGGCCGTGTGAACGTTCAGCTCGAAACCCAGGGACCCCTGCCGAAGGCTCACGGACATTGTGTTCGCAGCTACAGACTGGCAACGACTCAGGGGGCCGCTTAGCAAGCTGAATGACGGATTATGATGATCGAACGTGGATATTTCAACCGATTTTTCTCTGGTTGCCGTTGTCTTGCAAGACATTCGACAACTAGGGCACGGCCGTTCGCTCACTCAAACAAATTTTTGCGAATGAACGTTTCGAGCGGGCGACCCGAAACTACGTCAATCCGCGTAGAACTTTGTCATCTCTTCGAAGACCAACGGTTCCTGAAAGGATTCGCTGGTCAGGCGCGCCCGGATTCGCTGGTTGCCTTCGGCGACACCGCGGATGTACACATGGTACAAGGTGGTCTTTCCGGGCGCCAGTTCGATCAGAGGTTTGAAGATCACTCGGCCGTTCTTAGAGACCAGATCTGTCGGCCCTTTGGCTCGAATTAATTCGATGCCTGCCGGCAATTCACAAGAAAGTCCGACGTTCTTAGCGGACCTAGACCCGTCGTTCCTTACGCGAAATTCGTATGCCGTTTCGCGACCCACTTCCACGGGATCGTCCAGATCGACAATTTCCAATCGTAACGAAGCCGTCCCTTCGACACGCGTCGAGAGTTGGGATGTTGTATTGCCACCCTGTTCTGAAATCGCGGACACATGATGAACGAACTCACCGAAGTCGGTCGTAGTGAGTTGAGAGTATAACCGAGTTGACTCGCCGGGTTTCAGTGCGCCAACGAACCAGTTCACTGCGCGATTTGACTTATCGAAACTTCCACCTTTATCGGCTTTGACGAATTCGAATCCATCCGGCAGTTTGTGGATGACTCGCACCTTATTGGTCGCCGCCGTGCCGTTATTAATGACGGCGACGGAGTACTTCGCTCTGCGACCCAAATATCTGACGGCGGGCCCGTCAACGATGACTTGTAAGTTGGGGGCAGTCACGTTTACTTTGGTGATATTGGCTGCGCTGATATCAGCATCGGCGTGGGCTTCAATCTGAATGTCCTTTTCACCAGTGCTGACCGCCACCATCGACAAACGGATCGTACTCCATTCTCCGGAGTTCAGTGACCCGATTTCTATCATCCGTTGCTGGCCGTGTGGATGGTCCAATCCTTTGGAAATTTCCACTTGGATGCCGACGTTTCGAGCGACTCCGGTGCCCGAATTGGCGATGGTGATGATCTGAGACACCGGATCGCCCACTATGACTGTGGATGGTCCTTCGACCGTGATTGCCAGTAAAGGTTCATGGACCTGGAACAATCCGGTAGCGGTTCCGGAAAACCGGACCTGGGCAGACGTCTTCAGATCGCCGCGTTGGCTGGGGATCAGATTAATTTTGATGGAGTGTACTTCGCCGGGAGCAAGCGAATCGAACAGCCAGGACAAATTCTGGTCGGCCTCGGTCGGTTCCGGTATGACGCTGGTCAGTTTGACCGTGGTTGGAAAGTAGGCGTCAACAACAACGTTTTTAGCAGCAAGCTTGCCAGTGTTTTTGACGATCAAATCACATTGGTACTCTCGTCCCACGTGGATGTCGCTGTTATTTCTGTTCTTGATCCATTGTAGGCTTATGGACGTTGGGCTGCCTTTTAGGCTCTCGGCCGATGCGATGCTTGGATGGGGATCCAAGGATGGCTCAATTGCATTTACCAGACGAATTTCTTGAGTCGTCTGATCTGCCGATGTCGGTTTCGAATGTCGTTCAAGTGCTAGCCAGCCGAATTTGGCCTCTGATGATTCGCCCATTTTATGGAACGGAGAATCGTTATCCTCAGTAGGTCCGGTCAGCCCGATGTCTTCCTGTTGCTTGGAAGGACGACGAGAACTACTGGCTTTGGCGAGCTGCAATTGCTGTGGGCTCTTTTTTTGAGGGGCATCTAATCGATAGATAGCTTTGTTTGCCGTACTCGGTGCCGGGTCGCTGTCGAGTTCTACAGATCGATCGTTGGCATTCGATTGATCGCCAGCGGTGAATAGCTGCGCGTAGTCATTCTTGACAGGTGCCTTGTCGGTGTCGGCTTGGGAACGCGTCCGCAAATAACGGACATTTGGTGTGCGACGCGACAGGTAGCGCGAAGGCGACTTCTTCTCAGCATTGAACGAATCAAAACTATTCATCTTCCGCGAAACGGAGACGTCCCTTGTAGTTGCAGGTCCAATCTTCAAACTAGTCTTGGCCAAGCGTGTAGCGTCTGGAACCGCCTTTTTGGAAGCTCTGTCCAATTTTCCATTTTGATTGGCCGTATCTTTGTTCGTTCCGCTTCGCGAAAAGAAGTCGAACGTCGGTCCCATGAATCGTGTAGGATTCATGGACGAACGGTACTTGTCCGGCAATTCGTCCTTGGCATTTCCGATACCCCAAGTCAGGCCGACTACTCCGCAAACTGCGAGACACCACATGCTCGTTCGCATGCTCTTCTCCTTGTCAAAAAGCGTTTTCCATTCACTTGAAACAGTGAAAGACTGCCAAGAGCGAATTTGCCAGCCCTCAGTTCGAGTGCCGAACTTCCGATACGGAAAGGCGACATTGGTACTCGAAATTAGTATCGGTTATTCGGAATATAGCGAATGAATCAATTCTGCAAGAATATGTGATTTTCTTAAAATCAGCCAACTTATCCGGTTTTAACGGTTATGTTAGGTGGCTTACATTCATGTTCCTGTTTGGACGAACTGCGGCAGCGGTTCGAGCTTCTGGCGTTACCCATGGCGATTCTCGTACTGGTCTCACTTTGTCTTTGGGAAAGTGGATGGATGGGCGATGAGTCATTCGTTGGCGGTTCAAGTCGGTCGGACTTTTAGAAGTCGGTGGAAACGCAGCTGGTGCCGCAGTCGGGTATTGACATCCACCTCGTCGCCAGACAAGACGCCGAACAGTTCAATATGATCCTGGTTGAGATCATTTCGCGAGCTGTGCCAAACGCATCGCGCAAAAATTTGGGCACCGGTATGATACCGGTGCCGCGTGGGGAGGTAGGTAATATTGAAGAGGTGAAAGGAATAGAGTTTTATTTCCCGGCGATGGAGATTGTCGGTGTCGTCAAGATGGGTGCTGGAACTACCGGGCGTCGGGCTCTCCAACCGCTGACTCGCACAATCGAAGGTACACGCTGTGCGGTCGCCCGGATTGTCGGAGGATGGCGATGTTTGAGGCTTTGAGTTATTGGCGATGGCGACTTGGACGTACTTCTGCGGACCGACAAGCTAGCTAACGTTCTATCCGTACGAAAATCACCCAGGCGACTAGATTCGAGATCCAGATCAACTTGATCTCGCGAGTCAGATTTCGGAGCGAACACATCGTCATCGTCGCGTGAATTGGCCGTTCGCTTGGGATATTTTGTTTGGGACTTTGAACTGCTGATAGGATCGGGACTTGGTCGCAATGCGGATCGAGTCAATTGAGGCGTCAGTGGCGAATAGGAGTACGATGTCCGAGTGCCCACCGGGAGGCTTCGCATCACAGTGACCGGCCGCAGCGACACGACTTCTTCGTCGACATAACGAACCGTATTGACCGCAACCTTGCGGGTCGTTGTATGAGGATCTAATCGAGTCACATTGTAGGTGACCTTGCGAGTCCCGTGGATAGCCACACGGCGCGTCACTGGAATTGTTTGCATCTGAACATTCGGAACATATTCTCGTGTGGCAATCAATCTGGGCGTGAACGCCGAGCGAATGACGTAGCCAGTCCGATTCAAAAAACCAAAGATGTCCGGTCGACCGTCGTATTCACAGGCCGACAAACGCGATTTAGATTGATGGCGAGTGACCCAGCGTCCATAGTTTCGTCGGATCGTTCGATGTTCGGTAATGTCTTGATAAGCGAGCGTCGGCACGTCGACTGTTTTTGCCTCGACGACTCGGCGGTATTCTGTCACTGGACGTTCGACATACTTGGTCTCAACCACTGGTTTTCTGACCGTATGCCGAACCTCTTGGTATTGGGTCACCGGGACCGTGCGATAAATCGTCTGTGCCACGGGCCGCATGCAATAACACGGAGAACCCGTTGGGGCCCATTGAGCTGAAGATGCCGTGGGAGCACACGCGATAAAAATGACGGTTCCAAATACAGAAACCGCGCGGGACATGTTTCTAGACATGTTCACGTTCCTACCAGAAAGTAGTGTTTCAAGAACAGAGACGAGAGAGTGCAGTGACGCAACGAACAGCGGGAATCCGGAGAGTCGAGTTGCGTGGGGCGGATGTTTATCCGAATCGCCAATTTGGGTCAAGACCGGCCTTGAAGGTTGTCAACGATTTTGAAGACTTTCCGATATTCATTCGCTGTTTAATTATGTAACACATCTAGTGATAACAAGTTGTCGATTACTAAGTGTCTGATTTCGAGAACGAATTCGATAGATGGATACGGTCACTCGTGGAGCCGAGTTAGTGTGGTCGGTATCACATCACCCTGATTTTAGTCCGAATCGGTTAGAGCAAGGGAGCCTGCCCCACAATCCGCCAAGACCCAAAAGATCCGGTGATGGCACCCCAGTTGTTATCACCGAAGGTAACTTTTAGAATGGAGTAATATCATTTGTCATCCCATACATTCGTGAAAGTTGCCCTCATGTTCCGGGTGACCCAGCAAATCGATTTCTGTTACGGCCATCGTTTACTGAACTATGCCGGCAAGTGCCGCCATTTGCATGGCCATAACGGACGGGCGGTGATTGTGCTAGAAGGTGAGCAACTGGACGAACGAGGGATGGTGGTCGATTTCGCTGAGATCAAAAGATCTCTCCGGACGTGGATCGATGAAGAACTCGATCACCGAATGATCCTGAACGAAAACGACCCGGCGTTACCGTTGTTGAGTAAACTGAATGAGCCGCTCTACGTGATCCCGATGAACCCCACTGCCGAGAACATCGCGAGAATTATTTTTGACTACGCTCGGTCGCAAGAGTTCCCAGTCGCGGAGGTTTCCATTTGGGAAACACCAAATTCGTTTGCGACTTACAGGTCGTAGATTGGTTGCAGTCCGCGCAGAAAAAGGCCCCCACGAAGTCCAGACGACGAAAACCGGGAAGAAAGTTGCGATGGAGAACTGATCTGCAGAGTGGGTCAGGCTGCAATCAGGGGAACTTACTAACCCGGCATCACATCCAAATGTCTGTTACTTCTCGAGGGCCAAGCTGGGTACAGAAACTTTGGCCGAAATTAATCGACGGTCAATTTGAGGCTAGATGACCTCAAGCGTGTCGTTCAAGTGCACTTTCTGTGCCAGGTTCTTGCTTATGGTTCACTGGTGCCTGTTTTGAGCAAGGAGATAGCCAATACTCACTAGGATTTCACTGATTTTTCTGGTCAAAGCGATGAGCATGTGGTGTCGAAATTTGTGGTTGTTCGGCGCCGAACGTTGAAAATTCGGCGCCGAAATGTTAGGTCTGTCTATGAAATCACTGAAGGTTCAATTCTTAAGAGCCAGCGTAATTTCGGTTCGGCGCCAAGACAGTGTCTGTTATGTCAAAGAATCGGCGATTCGGTGTCTTCGCAGTCGAAGGAAACCACAATATGGAACGCTGGTCAAATCGTCAAAAATGGTTCGTCGCGGGAGCTGGGGGTTTTATTTTCGTTTACTGCCTCCTCGTTTTGGGATTCGTAGCGACCAGTCCCGATGTGCGCATAAGGTGTTTGATTGATGACGAATTACTGCTGAGTGATGACGAATTACTGCTGAGTGAGGAAGAATTACCATTGGGTATCGTAATTCGAGGTGCACCCAACTTGAAAGTCGCCGAAGGGTGCCCGGAACCTCGACCTGGCGACAAGTTGATTCGTCTGGGAGAACGGCAGATTGACACGTTCCTCGATTTTACCTTGGCGTTGCGCGACCTACGGCATGCTCCCGCCGATCTACTGATTGCTGGCACTGACGTTTCGGAAGAGATTGGCCATTTGCATTGGCTTGTCGAAGATGCACATAAAGGGCAGCGTCTTGTAGAAGTCGAGTTTCAGCGTTCCGATGAAGCGACATCGCAGACAAGTTTTGTGCTTCTACAAACGCTTCCAATGGGTGAAGTGATTCTGTCATTCGTATGGTTCATTTTGCAGTTGGGAATTTTTGTCGTCGGCGCTTTGGCTGTGTGGCACCGGCCGTTTGACCGACCTGCGCGTTTATTCTTTGCGATGTGCGTGGTCACACTAGGGGCATTCCTTGGCGGCTTTCATTGGTGGGTCATCGCGGAAAGCGTTTGGTTGAACATACCATTCATAGTCTGTGCTGTGTTGGTTCCGGCCGTTTCGCTGCACTTTTTTTTGACATACCCATGTCCAACTCCGCCAATTGCGCGATTTCCGAGATTGACAATGCTCGGTATCTACGCGGTTCCAGTGACGGCAATTGTCGGCATGGTGGCCATTATGGGATATTCCGCGGGGCTGAATTCGGGGACAGAGTCAATCCGGACAGTGGCACAAGCCGTGCAAATTCAGAGATTGTTGGGACTGCTGCGACAAGGGATTTATGTATACCTAATGTTTGCTGCTGTTTGCTTTGTTTTCATGGTGGTCGCCTTGGCTTACGGCTTCATTCGCACACGTAACCCAATCGAGCGCAGTCAGATGAAATGGATGTTCTGGGCCTCGATGATTGCCGTGGTTCCCGTAGGTTACACTCTGTACTTGGCATTTTCGGAATATATGGGGCTTTCGCCTCGGGCCGAGTTTTCCCTGGGTTGGTTGCCACGGATTCTAATGTTCCTGGCCAGCTTGTCGTTCATGCTGGCCTATGCGGTTGGCATCATCCGCTTCAAACTGATGTTGGTCGACCAGATTATCAACAGGGGGATGGTGTATTACGCGGCCAGCAGCGGCCTGACTATCCTTTGTGGGACCACGATTGCTTTCAGCAGCCTTCTGGTGAATTTTTGGAACAAATCGTTGTCTGCTCAACAAGTGCTCCAACAGGCTTTGTTCGTTACGGTGATTTTACTCTTGGTGATTGTTTTGATGATGTTGCTGCGGGATTGGTTTCAACAGATGATTGATCGGAAGTTCTACCGGGAAAAATATCAACTTGACAAAGCCCTGCAGCGTGTCAATCGGGCGGTGGGGCACCTGGTCGATCGGCAATCGCTGTCTCACCGAATGCTGTCATCCTGCCGCGATGTTTTGGACGTTGAGCGGACGGCGCTGTATCTGCGTGATTCTGATCGAGACGCATTCCAACTCATTGCCGTTGAGGGTGCTGAAAACATCCCGCTGCAGTTCGTGACGGACAAATACGTACTTGAAACATTGAAACATGATTCGATGATTCAGCGAATTACTCCAGGCATCCGAAGTGGGAATGCGCCTGTTCAAGAGATGTTGCGATCATTGGATGCCGAACTTTTGTACTCGCTGGAAATGGACGGCGAGATTGCCGGATTAGTTGCCTTGGGTGCGAAGATAAACGGCACTCCTTACACGGCGGAAGATTTGACATTTTTGAGTGCGTTGGGCCAGATTACCAGCGTCGCCTTGCACAGCGCCAAGGTACATCAAGACCTCGGTCGGCTCAACGATGAACTTCGTCTCAAGGTCGACACGATTGCGGAACAGAATCGGCGAATTGCTATGCTGAATGCCGAGTTGAGCAGCACGCAAGTCGCGGCCGACTTGCCCGAAGAGCCCGAGTTTCGACGCGAGGCGATTACTGGCAACAGCCCGGCGATTCGCGAAGTTTTGGGGATTGTTCGCAAAGTGGCAACAAGTGAATCGTCTGTCATAATCTATGGCGCTAGCGGAACTGGGAAGGAATTGTTGGCGAAAATTCTACACGACAACAGTCCTCGCCGGACCGGACCGTTGGTCCGCGTGCATTGTGCTGCGCTCTCTGCGAGTTTGCTAGAAAGCGAGCTGTTTGGGCATGTCAAAGGCGCTTTCACCGGCGCCCATCGCGATCGTATTGGACGTTTCGAGATGGCTAGCGGCGGCACGTTGTTTCTCGACGAGATCGGCGATATCTCGCTCGAAACTCAGATCAAGTTGCTTCGTGTGTTACAGTCACGTTCCTTCGAACCAGTCGGTGGGACGCGGACGGTCCAAGTGGACGTACGTTTGATCACGGCGACACATCAGGATCTGAAGAAACTGATTGCCGATGGAAGATTTCGAGAAGACTTGTACTACCGGCTGAACGTGATCAGCATCACTCTACCTTCGCTAAGCGATCGTAGGGAAGATATCATCGACCTGGCGATGCATTTCCTCAGCCAAACATCTAAACGCATCGGCAAGCGAATTACGAACATCGATGAAGATGCTGTGAAGACATTGACGCAGTACAGCTGGCCCGGAAATATCCGCGAGTTGGAAAACACGATCGAGCGGGCGGTGGTGCTGTCCGAAGGAGATAAAATTACGTTACGCGATCTGCCTGCCGAATTGACTGGCGGTCGCCCGCTTTATCCTGGGCACGTGATCGAAACGAAACCAGAAATTATTGACGTGAACAACGCGGTCGAATTTCCGAAAATGGCGTGGCGCCAACGGGGTGAACCTCAAAAATTTTCCGATTCGTCAACCGAACGCGAGACGCTCGAAACTGCGTTGCGAGAATGTCGAGGCAATAAAGCCCAAGCCGCTCGTATGTTACGGATGCCCCGCAGCACGTATTACAGCAAACTCAAGAAATACGCGATCGGATAATGCGCCTGCGCTGCACAGTTCTTAGTCGATTGTGCTCACGATCCCAGTGTCGCCACGACCGAATCGCTCACAATCTCCACGATCCGATCCAATTCTTTCTGGGTTGTGACGAACGGCGGAGCCAGACAAAAGACATCGCCGCGCAGGCGGCTGAAGAGTCCGCGATTCTGCGTCGCCTGATGGACTTTGATGCCGATTTTCTCATCCGGCTCAAATTCCGACTTCGTGGTCTTATCTTGTACCAGTTCGACAGCCGCCATCAGGCCCAGTCCACGCACTTCACCGACGTGCGGATGATCGGACAAGGCGGCTTGCAAATTTTCGAGCAGATAGGCACCCTTTTCAGCGACCTGTTCGACCAGGTTCTCCTCTTCAACAATCTGTAAGTTTCGCAGGGCCACGGCGCAGCCGACTGGGTGCGCGCTGTAAGTGTATGCATGCATCCATACCGTCTCACCAGTGTCTAGGACTTCGGCGATTTGGTCGTTGACTCCGATGCCTCCCAGCGGAAAGTACCCAGACGTGATTCCTTTGGCGTATTGGATTATGTCTGGTTCGACGCCCCAGTGCTCCAGACCAAACATCCTGCCGGTGCGGCCGAATCCGGTAATCACTTCGTCTGCTACGAACAAGACGTCATATTGGTCACAAATTTCTCGAATGCGCCCGAAATAGTCGTCTTGAGGTATGATGACTCCGCCGGCTCCCTGAACTGGTTCGACCAGAAACATGGCAACTGTCTCCGATCCTTCTCGCAGGATTGCTTGTTCCAGTTCGTTCGCAGCGGCGATTCCCTGACTGACGCCTTCTGGAGATTCGTAGCGGTAGGGATAAGGCGAAGGGATGTGAATGAAACCAGGTACGCGTGGTTCGAACATCGGCCAGTAAGAACTTAGCCCCGTCGCACTCATTGCAGCCAACGTGACGCCATGGTATCCAAATTGGCAGGAAATGACCTTTGTCTTTTCAGGTTTGCCTTTTGATTTCCAGTAGTATCGGGATGTCTTGAAACTGGTTTCGCTCGACTCGCCGCCGCCCGAGGTGAAAAAGAATCGATTGATCGACGGATAGACCAATTCCGAAAGCCGCTCAGCCAACTCGATGGCTTTGGGATTTGTGCTTCCGGCGTAGCCTGAGCAGTAGGCTAACTGTTCGATCTGCTTGGCCGTCGCATCAGCCAGCTCGTTCCGTCCGTGCCCGACGATGACGTTCCACAGTCCGGATAATCCGTCGATGTACTCCTTGCCGTCGGCATCCGTCAGAATAGCTCCTTCTCCCTTCACCCAGACGTGTCCCGTCTTATGGACCGTGCGATTGTGGAGTGGGTGAATCAAATGAGCCTGATCGCGTTTCAGCAGTTCGTCCTTTGTCATCGTCATGATAGACCTTGGTCGAGTTCGTATGCTGGGGGCATTGTATGCTGTCAGACCGTAGTTCCGAGAACGTCACGGTAGAACAAGTTGAACCAAGCACTTCAAAATGGTCCTTGCCTAACGGGCGTCGAGCCAAGTTTTATTAGCATGTGTCATCTCAGAAAAAGGAGAGGATTGCAAGTGTCTGGCAGACACTGGTGTACCGGTGTTTGCCATGTCTATAATCATCTGCGACGTGCGTTTATAGTACGCAATCCGATGTCAGATTCTTCATTGGTTTCACACAACCTGAACGGGAAATGAAAAACTATGCCAAGTTGCGTTCTCGCTTACTCCGGGGGCTTGGATACGTCAGTCATTCTGGGCTGGCTTCAGGACGAGGGGTACGATGTCCATTGTGTTTATGTTGACTTGGGTCAACCGTGCGAGAATCGCGAAGCGATTTTGACGAAATCGCGAGAAATTGGAGCAAAGTCGGCCCGCATTGTCGATGCACAGGAAGAACTGTGTCGGGACTTTGCGTTTCCAGTGCTTGCCTGGCAAGCCAAGTATGAAGAAGCTTATTTATTGGGCACGTCGATTGCCCGTCCGTTGATCTCAAAAGTGTGCCTTCAAGTGGCTCGCGAGGTTGCAGCAGATGCGTTTGCACATGGCGCGACCGGCAAAGGAAACGACCAGTGCCGCTTCCAATTGGCTGCTGAGGCGTTGGAGCCGTCGATTCAAATCGTCGCACCTTGGCGAATCGATCGGTTTAGGAAGGCATTTCCCGGCCGTCAAGAAATGATCGCCTACTGCGAACGCAAAAGTATTCCGGTCAAAGCGACTGCCGAAAGACCCTACAGCTCAGACGAAAATTGTCTGCACATTAGCTATGAAGCAGGCGAACTGGAAGACCCGACCGTCAACGGTTGCGAGTTGGTTGATTTTGGTATGACGGTCTCGCCGGAAAACGCGCCCGACAGATCGGAAACCGTTACAATTGGTTTCAAATCGGGTGTGCCGGTCAGCATCAATGGCCAGCAGAAAAACGCAGTGGAAATGGTGAAAGCACTAAACCGAATCGGCGGACGAAACGGTATCGGTCGCATCGACATCATCGAAAACCGCTTCGTTGGCATGAAGAGCCGCGGCGTGTACGAAGCCCCGGGCATGACGATCTTATATTCCGCGCATCAACTGATCGAGCAACTGACTTTGGACCGAGACCTGCTGCATTTGCGCGACCGATTATCGCCCGAAGTGTCCGAGATGGTTTACTACGGATTTTGGTATGTACCCAAGATGGATGCCTTGATGGCGTTCATTCGCGAGGCACAAGAACTGGTCACTGGCGAAGTCTCGTTGAGTCTTTACAAAGGCAACATCCAGGTTACCAGCCGCTTTAGCCCCAATAGCCTGTACGATGTAGATGTAGCCAGCATGGAAGCCGGGGGCTCGTACAATCAAGACGACGCTGAAGGATTCTTACGGATCATGGGACTTCCCAGTCGCGTGCAGTCACGAGTAAAGTTGCGTATGTACTAGTCGCTCGGTCCACGTTTTTGTGTCGAAGCAATTGAGAATTTGTATGGACTGATTTGTGGGTGGACGCACATTAGCCGTTGGCGACATCCACGGTTGTGACGTCGTGCTGGATGCTGTCGAAGTTGGAACTCATTACGGACGACACTGTCATCGTTGATTGCCGCTAACGGGTTTCGAGCGGTCTCATGCTTCCTCGAAACGGATTTTCCGTGGCCATTTGCGTCAACTCGCAGGTTTGCCAGCGGTTTTAGATGGATGGACTTGTATCGATACTTGGGTCTATGGCGCTGACTTTCTGACGTGCATGAATGTTGATATGAACGAAATCTTTTAATCACAACAGAACGGAAACTTTCGTGAGGGCTTCAGGCTAGCCGACAAACGTTAGCATCACAAATGTCGAATGGGACTGGTTTAGGACTGGTCTTGAGTTAAAAGGCTAATTTCGTTATCTAATCACCTTCGATTTCGCCAACTACTCCCTCGTCTTTGAACTACGAAACTCGCTTTCGTATGGCGACTTACGGCCGTTAGCTACGCATTCCCTTTGTGTCAATCCGGTCATGAACGCCATCTCGTACGGCAAGGAGGCTGGGTTAATGCGCTTGTTCTTGATCACATGTATCGTTTGTCTAGCTACTGGGACAATTACTGCGCAGACGCGGAACTTCCCGTACCAAGCGGTTGTGGATGCGGATGAAGTTTTCGTTCGCAGCGGTCCAGGACGCAAATATTATCCCACGGGCAAATTGATGCGAGGTGGTCGCGTCACCGTACATCGTCATGATCCCGGTGGCTGGTATATGGTCTCTCCACCGCTCGGCAGCTTTAGTTGGATTCGAGCGGACTACGTGAAACGCACCGTTAACAATCGCGGAGTGCTGTCGGCGAACAACGTGGTTGTTCGTGTCGGCAGCGAATTTGGCGACATCCACGACGTCGAACAGCGGCGACTTTCAACGGGAGATTACGTCGAAATCGTTGGTGAGAAGTCGATGCCAACCGATGGAGGCCGGACCGTGAAGATGTACAAGATTAATCCGCCGCAAGGTGAGTATAGGTGGATCGCCGGACAATCCGTCATTTCCGGCGAGGGTATTGCGCGTCGCGGTTCCAACCGCGATCCTTTTGTCGGCTCTTCGACCAACACGCCAGCCGTTGACCTGTTGCTTCCCGAAAATGTAGCGAAGTCGCAGCAGTCTGTGTCTAAACAGGTCACTCAACCAGATAGTAACGAGACCTTGAATAAACGACCGCTGGTGCGTATTGATCAGGACAATCAGGCCGTCCGCTCGAGCGGTTCGTTAGTGGAAGAACCGGATGGCGACAGGCAACGGTTACAGTTGCTGGACGGGCAGTTCCACGACATCGTCAAGCAGGAAACAGGCGATTGGGATTTTACTCAGTTGACGGAGGAGTACCGGCGCCTAAAAGTCGCAGTGACTCCTGCGGCGTATGACAGTCAAATTGACTTGCGATTGGCAGCACTAAAACGGTACCAGGCCATCAAGGACGAGTATGACGCTTTCATTCGCTTGACACTCAAAACCAATCAGCGCGATGCCCAGTTGCTTTCAATTCAACGACAGAGTGAGGTCAGTCAATCCAGTGCACCTAGTGCGTTCCAGAAACGCCAGACGGCCCCGCAACCTCTTCCGTCGGAGTCACCGACACGCCCTGGTAGGCGTGTCGTCTCACGATTTGACGGTGCGGGCATTGTTCAGCGTTCGGCTTTAGTACTCCCGAGAGTGCCACGTCACGTCTTGCTCGCGCCGAATGGTCGCATTCTGGCGTATCTGCAAGCTGGGGCAGGAATCAACCTTGACGCTCATGTGGGTCGCGCGAGGGGAGTGAATGGCAAGCGATGGTACCGCCTCGAGTTACAGACCGACGTCATAATCGTTCGCAAACTGACGCCGGTCAAGTTGGTCCCTTGAGTGCCGTAAGAAGATTTCATTTTCTGTCCGCTGGGTTTGAACTGCAGCATTCATGGTGGCGGGTGTCCCCGAATGAAACTCGTTTTTTCCATTTACCTTCCGGAAGCGTGAATATCATCGGCGATCAGCCGACCGAAGTCCTGAGTCGGCAGGTTGGTCTGTCTTTACGACTGGAACTAGCCAGGCTATGAGTAATCCAGGCAGAACTGGATGTGCGTCACACTACACCTGGAGCGAAATCGGCCGGTTGGCAGTGAGTTGATCAGACCAGACGATTGCCGGAAACAGTTGCCGGGAATTGACGTCTGATAGCAGTTTTAGAATCTCGAATGGCAGAAACGATACAAGTAGACGGACGTTGCGTCGTCTAGTCGAAAAAAGTAGACGTAAGGCATTTACAGATAATTCCTTGTGGTATTATGAGAATTTGGCATTGGAAGTGTGAGTGACCGTACGTTCACGTCCACAGTAGCCATTGACTAATAACACTAAGAGACGCAAATAATTGCAAACAGCGAGCAACCGCAGCTCATGTTACGTCGGATTTTGTTATTGCAGGCAGCAGTTTAGACACTCCGTGACGGAGTCCAAAGTCTGGCTTTGGTGTACAGACAGAATTTATGAAACGACGGGCTGATGGAAAGTTCTCAAGAAAATTGTTTTGGGGCGGTGTTTTATCGTGGACGAGTTGACGAGTGAAGTTATTTTGGTAGCATCAGGTCTTCGTTAGCAAAGGATTTCTCGCTGGTTCTCGTAAAGAGAGAAAGGATGCTGTCGTTTGAGAACCCTCTCGCCTGACGACGTTCGACGCTTGTCCCTGGTTCAGTTTGCTGCACTGATGTGCTGCTCGCTGAAATTGTCCTCGAGGCGACAGCGGCCGGGCCAGTTTCGCTCGATCTGTTAAGGATGCAGTGTGCGTCTTGTGACGTGACGGTCCAAGCGATTCAGATTTGCGATCGGTTGGGTGAACGAGATCTCATCCCATAGCATTTGACAGCGAATTCTTCCGAGTAGCCATTTTCTGGAACGCTGGTGTTGTCATGTTGTCCAGGACTGAATCGCATTCGTACAGGATGTACACAGCAAACTCATTTCAAGGGAAGGGAGTGATCCAGTGCATCGATTGGACAAAAAGCTCAGATTGTTGATCGACGAAGCACGGCAGACGGGCTATTTGACGTTTCATCAGGTTGATGACTATTTGCCCGATGAAGGAGGCGATCCGGCAATGGTCGATGAACTGGTGCTGGCTCAGGAGGAGCTGGGCTTGAGATTGATCAACGACCCGACTGCAGAGTCAGACGAACCTGATACAGCCGCAACAAACGGTTCGCAGGACAAGAAAAATGAGGCATTGCGGGCTACCAAGACGTTTCTCGGACCCGAGACGACTCTTTCGTCGCGTGATCCACTTCGCATGTATCTCAGCCAGATGGGCACCATCCCACTGCTGACGCGTGCAAAGGAAATTTTTCTAGCGAAACAAATCGAAATCTGTCGAAAGCGATTCCGGCGAACCATTCTGGAATCTGACTTTGCACTTCGTATTGCCGTCGAGACGCTCGACAAAGTGCGTGCTGGCACATTGCCGTTCGAACGGACGTTGCGCACCTCGGAAACTGAAAATGTTCGTAAAGAGCAGATTGTTGGCCGGATGCCGCACAATCTGAGCACTTTGAAAAATCTGATGCAGAAGAACGTCGAAGATTTCCAAATCAGCATATCGAAGTCAGTGACGAAGCGGCAGCGTATTCTCGCCAAACAGCGACTTTTGCTCCGCCGACGAAAGATGGCCACGCTGTGTGAAGAGTTAAGTCTGCGGACGCAGCGATTGCAGCCCATTATGAAGCGAATGCAGCAAATCGAAGAACGGATCGAGGACTTGCAGCGAAAAGTAGCCAAGTTGAACGGCCGGGGTACGAAGGGCGATGGACCGTTGTTGAAACGTGAACTGCACGAAGTCATCGAAATGACTTTAGAAACGCCCGGGCAGTTTCGTGTTCGAATGCAGGAAATCAAATGCAGGTTTGATGCTTGGACGGAAGCAAAACAAAAGTTGTCAGGCGGCAACTTGCGGCTGGTTGTGTCGATTGCCAAGAAATATCGCAATCGTGGCCTGAGTTTTCTGGATCTCATTCAGGAAGGCAACGCTGGCTTAATGCGCGGCGTCGAAAAATACGAATTCCGTCGGGGATATAAGTTTTCGACATATGCCACCTGGTGGATCCGCCAGGCAATCACGCGCGCCGTTGCCGATCATGCCCGCACGATTCGTATTCCCGTGCACATGTTCCAAAGTATCTCGACGCTGAAAGCTAGAAGCGAACAGATCCGGCAGGAAACGGGACGTGAGCCCAGCATGGAAGAATTGGCCGGCGCTGTCGGTCTGACCGTTGATGAGACGGAACGAATCATGAGGACATGGAAGCATCCCATTAGCCTGGATACGCCGATCGGCGAGAGCGAAGACAGTAACTTCGGAGACTTTCTGGAAGACAGCGTCGAGTATACTCCGGCCGATTCGGCTATGCGCGAAATGCTCAAAGACAAAATCGACCACGTCCTGAAAAGCTTGACCTATCGCGAACGCGAAATTATCCGACTGCGTTATGGTCTAGGTGACGGCTACAGCTATACGTTGGAAGAGACCGGACGTATCTTCAAAGTGACTCGCGAGCGGATTCGGCAGATAGAATCGAAGGCCCTGAAAAAGTTGCAGCATTCGACTCGCAGCGAACACTTGCAAGGTTTCGTCGACGCACTGTTTCCAGGAAACGGAGACAAGGTCGATGAACGGTTCACTGGCAAAGATTAGAGTCGTTTTAAACGAAACAGATCAACGGTGCGATCGGTACGGCAAGGTGGTTCCCAGGCGATGTGGTTTTTCGCCAGGCCCTTGCAGAAGTAGCGGAACTCGGAGCTGGGAGAACTCCGGATCATTCGTGAAGATTGTAACCAGAGCCTGGTGTCGACCTTGTGGCACTTCCACGACTGTCACCAGAACTTTGTGTCGACGTTGTCCCTGGTGATCTGATTCTACTTTGCCCAACGCGACTTTTGCGAGTGTTGATGAGCAATTCACGCCCAGTATCTCAAGTTGTTGCTGTCGGTAGTCGGTCACGACGATTTCTCGCGTTGTCGGCTCGCTACCGAACTGATAGAAAATCAGGGCCTTCGGTCGCACGATCACTGTCTTATTTGGCAGCGTAACTTTGAACCTCAATTCAACTTCACGCGGCTGGATGTCTTCGTAGAGAACCGTACAGAAGTACTCGTTTGGTCCCGGTTTCTCGTTGGCCGTTTGCACTCGTAAATAGAATTCGCCCGACTCGTTTGGTTCATAACGGCGTTTCTTCAACTGAGGGTTCAGACAGCCGCAGCTTGGTTTGAGTTGCTTAATCTTGACGGTGTGTTTGCTGGTATTTGTAAAGCCAAATCGAGCGAACACATATCGACTTGGCTGGACGTCTCGCAAATTGACCAGGTACTGATCGAACGCCAACGCCGGAGGTTCAGCGGCTTGAGAAAATTGTTGGCCATGCGGACCGATTGTGTGGAAGATAATTGAAAGCGCAAACGGCAACGCAGCTGCAGCAGGGATAAAAATACCGTTAGCAGGCAACCTGTCGGTTGAAATATTGTGGCCCATGCATTGTCTCCGTGTCGTGGGCGAATCTGGAGCAGCCTTTTATCAAAAGCAGATGGGTCCGGCAAGTGCGGCGCTTACGCAGAACGCAGCAGCCCGTATGTGTGTTGGGCTGCTCCCAGGAAAGCGCATGATTCGTCATGGCTCAGCAATTGCTTGACTTCCTGTTCGTTTTTGATCGGCGATATGAACAAATCTTCAACCAGATTGCCGTCCAGGTTGCTGAGCAGGTAGACGTAGGCCCAGTCGACAGCGTTGGCCAGCTGAGTGGCGGCGATTAAGTCGGGCGGCGTTCTGGTGCGGAGCGGTTTGATTGCGTCGCGAGGTGATTGGCACGCTTGAATCATCCGTAGTCCTTCAGTTAAATCCTCGTCGAGACTCGACAGGATAATGATCTTACCGTCCTTGGCAACTAGGTTTCGAGCGGTCGCCAGAGCAGCTCCAATTTGTGGCCAACTGTGTCCGGCCGCGTCGGAATCAACGGCAGCCACGATGATTTCAGGGCGAGTGTCCAGGTGCACCATCCAGTGTTCGGCCAAGAGCTGTTTGCCGCGTTGGAACACTGAATCCGGCGATCCCGCCAAAATGTTGGCCACGCCACCGCCGCCGGCCGCAATAACTTGAATGGCGAACTGAATTCCCAGCAGCCCGGCGATTTCATCAATCAACTGCCGCAAGGGGCGTTCATCGTCTGGACCGAGCTCACGATGCCCCTGCCCATGGGCCCGCGAAATTGCTTTGGATGATGAGAGACCAGGGTACAAGACGCTGCTTGTGCCCCGATATCCAAGCACTGGGTCGAAAGCAACCGAACCGATTGGAATGATGAAGTCCGCTTCCACCACTTCACGCGCCAAGTGAATCCGTTCGCCCGAAGAAGTCGACGCCAAGTAGATACTGTCGTGGTCCTTTGTCGGATCATGAATCTTCCACACCATGTCGCGTCGTATGTGTTCCGGTAGTTTACTGCGAGGCTCGGATAGTTTCGACGGATTCAATGATACAGGCTGGATGATGACGACGTCTTTGGGATTGATATCTTGTCGCTTGAGAATCTTCCAAGTCTCAGCCACAACGATGGTCGCCCCAGGCATTTGCGGATCCAGCACTAGTACAATTCGGTCGCCAGGAACGATCGCCTGCTCGAGTGGAGGAAAATCGAGCGGATGTTCCAGTACCGAGCACAACTTATCAGTCAAGTTGCGAATTGATCGTGGGGTTGAATGAATGGCCACCACGCGGCGACTGTCGATCCGACACGAGAACCAATTTTTCTCGCCGTAGCTCAGCCCGATGGGTTTGGAATGATTCACTGCCACCACTTGAACCCGCTGTTTTGCAACACCGCCGACGAAACGACTCGGCAATCAGTAACTGAAACCTGTAAATATATTAGGCAGTGCATGGGTCCAACGTCGAGGGTTGAGAGAGAACCGACCGGATCAATTTCGACTCAACTCTTCACCGAATCTGGATTATTCACAAATGTGTAGGCGGGATTGAGAAGACTCTATTTGTGCCAGAGCTTCGGTTGCTTATACCACGGTCAAATCGTGAACAGCGTGCCGAACTCCACTTAATGTGTTTGCGCTGCTACGGCAGCAGGTTGTGTGGCCTCGAGTCAACCTAATTGAATAATCCGGGTTGTAAGGAATCCAACCATGACGGATGGCGATCAATTGATGATCAGAATCCAGAGCGGCGACCAGCACGTATTCGAAGAGCTGGTTGACAACTTTCAGGTCTGTTCATGGAGTTCTTTTTCCGTAACATGTGTGATTCTCAATTGTTGGAAGACCTGATCGATAGATTGGACCAGTAACGCAACGCGGCTGCCGCCACTCGCGAATACCTGACCACACCATCCGCTTGGCCGAAGCTCGCCGCAAACGGCAGCAGTTGGCGGCTAACACGGTTTCGGTTGTCGAGCTCGTGCCATCTAAATTCAGCGAAGAAGCTTCATCATTCGAGTACTCTTGCGCGGAGGATATCGATGCGAAATTGTAGGCCCTGAAATGCGAGTTGGGACGCGGGAAATAATCGAGGCCAATTGTCAGCTGTCGTAAACATCCGTCGGCAATCCGGTCCGATGATTGACTACTGTGGCGATCCCGTTAACTTCGTGCGGCGATAAAGCGGCGACAAAACCTTCAGTGGGCGGGCGAGCGACAGTATAGACCTGGACCAGTTGGATTCGGCCGCCCGATTCGGTAATTTCATTGAGCCGGTCGCAAAATGCATCTATCTCCGATTTCGGTGGCGAGTTGTCGTGGATTTTCATGAACAGACTTTGGATGACGATCGGTCGTTTTTGGGCCGCTTCGGCAATATTGTCCAGAATCTGCCGGAAAGGGATCTTGGTTCGTTCGACCAGTTGGTAATACTCCTCAGTCCCCGTTTCCAACTTCGCCCAAACTTCTCCGTTATTGTCGTCCAGGATTTCTAAGGTGCGTTTGACAACGGGTCGGTGAAACATGCTCGCGTTGGTAATTAGGACCAATTTTGTTTTATGCAGTCGGTGCCGAATCTTCAGTGCGGCGACGCTTTCGACAATGGTGTCAATATTGCGAAACGTTGTGGGCTCGCCGTCTCCGGAAAAGGCAATATCATTTAATCGTCGTAATGGTTCGGGAATATCTTGGAACTGCTCATCATGGTAAATGTCCCCAGAAGTGACGAACGAAAGCATCCAATCTAATTCGTCCATCAGCCGATCGGTCTCGACAAATTTGGTTTCAGACTCGCTACGACGGTTGACTTGGCAGTAGATGCAGTCGAAGTTGCAAATCTTGTCCGGGTTGAGATTCACTCCGATCGAGATCCCTTTGCTGCGACGAGACAGCACGGGATAGACGAACTTGTTTTCGCGATAAGTTCGCGGATGGTCGGCGTAAAGAGAGATTCGTGTCTTGGTCATAGAGTGGCCAGCAGTGAGGGGCCGGGCGTCAGAATTCAAGAAGGGATTCTCGATTTGGACGTGCGGCAGCGTCTAACCTGTAACTTCTGCTCTAGCGTTCACACTTCTTTCGCATCGATCCAAGTCATCATGCTTCGTAACTCCTTGCCGACCTTTTCGATCTGGTGATGTCGGTTGCGATGTCGGTGCGCCTTGAAGGTTGGCTGATTGGCCTTGTTCTCTAAGATCCATTCTTTGGCGAACTGGCCAGATTGGACCTCATCCAAAATCTTTTTCATTTCTTGCTTAGTTTGCTCACTGACGATCCGCGATCCGCGAGTATAGTCGCCGAATTCGGCCGTGTTCGAGACACTGTAGCGCATGTAGTTCAGGCCGCCTTGATAAAACAAATCGACGATCAGTTTCAGTTCGTGTAGGCATTCGAAGTAGGCCATTTCGGGCTGGTAGCCAGCCTCGACCAAGGTTTCAAAGGCTGCCGTGACCAGGGCGCTAACTCCGCCACATAGAACAACCTGCTCTCCAAACAAGTCGGTTTCCGTTTCTTCGGCAAACGTTGTCTCGATAACTCCTCCTCGTGTGCCGCCAATGCCCTTCGCGTAAGCCAGTGCTAACTGTTTCGATTTGTTAGACGCATTTGGCCCCATGGCGATTAGCGATGGGACTCCCCCCCCCCTTTCGTATTCGCTGCGAACCAGGTGACCAGGTCCCTTGGGAGCCACCAACGCTAAATCTACTCCTTTTGGCGGAACGATCTGGCCGAAGTGCACGTTGAACCCGTGCGAGCATAGCAATACATTGCCTTTTCTAAGGTTCGCTTTGATGTCACTGCGATATAAGTCTCCCTGGACTTCATCGGGAAGCAAGACGTTGACCAAGTCACCGCCCTTCGTCGCATCGGCGATCGGCATGGGATCAAAGCCGTGACTGACGGCCAAATCGTAATTCGCGCTGTTCTGGCGTTGCCCAACAATCACGTTACAACCGCTATCCCGCAGATTCTGAGCCTGTGCGTGTCCTTGGCTACCATAACCCAAAACGGCAATCGTTTTGTCTTTCAATAGCGATAGGTCAGCATCGTCTTCATAGTAAATCTTGGCTGGCATGATGCTTTCTTTTCGAATTGGCCATGAGTCTTAATTTTGCGAGTGGCACATGATTGTTGCCGCGAAGGTCGCCAATTGCAAACCAAAAATCCAATATGAAATATCGACTCGTTTACGCGGATTCTGTCTTTTCGACTGGTTGATTCGTTTCGGCCGTATCAATGGTGGCTGTGTCCGATCGCAGCAATGCGATGCGGCCGGTGCGAACGAGTTCCATAATGCCGAACGGCCGTATCATTTCGATAAATGCCTCGATCTTTCCTTCCGTACCGGAGATCTCAATCATCACATGGCCGGTGCTAACATCGACGATTTTTCCACGGAAGATTTCGACTAACTCACGCACTTCACTGCGTTTGCTCCCCTCGACGCGGACCTTCAACATCATTAAGTTGCGTTCGACGTATTCTTGGTTCGAAAAGTCCAGTACTTTGACGACGGTGATCAGCTTTTCGAGTTGCTTACGCACTTGATCCAGCACGCGGTCGTTGCCGCTGACGACAAAAGTAATCCGGGAAAACTCGGGTTTCTCAGTTTCACCCACAGCCAGGCTGTCGATGTTAAAGGCACGCGAAGCTAGCATACCCGAAACGTGAGCCAATACTCCGGGTCGATTCATCACCAACGCTGACAAGACGTGTTTCATACGA
>Ga0310123_10000972_pt1 | contig 24617 bp, 24 predicted proteins | sample CB6_AW_1057_MG_FD_203505 | JGI IMG/M metagenome (GOLD analysis project Ga0310123, IMG submission 203505) | Marine microbial communities from Western Arctic Ocean, Canada - CB6_AW_1057 | ecosystem: Environmental > Aquatic > Marine > Oceanic | place: Canada: Western Arctic Ocean | collected... | reverse complement strand
GGCGCCCACCTCCACCACTGCGCGGCCGTCCTTGAGCTCCATCACCGTTCCGGTCGCTCCCCCCGGCAGCCGTGCGCGCTGGCCGGGCTCCAGCGGCGGCACCCCAGGCGCTTCCGTCGTGCGGCTCCGACGCTCGCGCTGCTCGCGCGCCGCCTCCTCGACGCGGGCCCGCGCGCGTCGTCCTGCCTCCTGCAGCTCCCTCGCGTCCGACGCCGCGCGCACCTCGCGGATCGCCTGCTCCACTTCGCTCCGCGCCCGCATCAGCAGCTGGCGCGCCTCCTCGCGCGCGCGCCGCTCGGCAGTGCGCTCCTGCGTTCGCAGCTCGGCCTCGCGCACCTCCAGCTCGCTCCGCAGGCGCTCCGCATCGGCGCGCTCCCGGTCCAGCGACGCGACCAGCTCGCGCGCCTCCTTCTCCTTGCGCTCGAGCGTCTCGAGCAGCTCCTCGACGCTCACCTCCCCCGCTGAAAGGTGGCCTTCGGCCCGGTCCAGCAGCGCGGGTGCCATCCCGAGCCGGCGCGCGATCGCGAGGCCGTAGCTGCGACCCGGGCGGCCCTTCACCAGCCGGTAGGTCGGTTCCATCCGGTCGGGGTCGAACTGGAGCGAGGCGTTGGCAATCCCGCTGCCTTCCGTATCGAGCGTCTTGAGCGCGCCCAGGTGAGAGGTCACGACGCACAGGGCGCCGCGTGCCACCAGCTCCTCGATGATCGCGCGCGCGAGCGCGGCACCCTCGGCCGGATCGGTGCCAGTTCCCATCTCGTCGATTAATACCAGGGTCGTGGCGTCGGCCCCGGCGACGATCGCCTTCAGGTTCTCCAGGTGCGCCGAAAAGGTGGACAGGCTGCCCGCGATCGACTGCTCATCTCCGATGTCGGCGAACAGCTCGTGGAAGAGCGGCAGCCGGGTACCCGCGCGCACCGGAGGGATCACGCCGGCCTGGGCGAGCGCCGCGATCAGTCCGATCGACTTGAGGAGGACGCTCTTTCCGCCCGTGTTGGGCCCCGACACGACCAGCGCGCGCTCGCCGGGATCCAGTAGCAGATCGAAGGGAACGACCTGGTGCGTGCCCGCGGCACCCCGTGCGAGCAGCAGGGGATGCCTGCCCTCCTCGATCACGAGCTCGTCGGCGGCGGGATCCAGTACCTGGGGCGCGTCCGCCCCCCATTCAAGCGCCGCACGCGCGCGTGCGTGGAGCGAATCGAAGTCCACCAGCGCGCCGTGCGATCTGGCGAGCGCTGCGGCCGTCGGTGCCAGCCGCTCGGTGAGCTCGCCCAGGACGCGGCGGATCTCCCGCTGCTGCGCGCGCTCCAGGTCGTGCAGCTCGTTCATCAGCTCGATCGCCACCGGCGGCTCCACGAACAGCGTAGCGCCGGTGGCGGATTCGTCGTGCACGATCCCGCCCACCTCCCCCTTCCCCTCGCGGCGCACGGGAATCACATAGCGGCCGTCGCGGATGGTGACCGAGGCGTCCGCCACGGCCACACGGTCGGGGAGTGAGCGCATGTAGCCCTCGAGCCGGGCGACGATGCGGGAATGCGCGCGGCGCAGCTCGCCCCGGATGCGCTTGATCTCGCGGCTCGCCGTGTCGAGGACGTTCCCCTCCTCGTCGACCGTACGCGCGATCACGGCCTCCGTCTGCTCGTCCTCGTACAGCAGCTCGCGCAGCACCGCGAGCGCCGGAGCGCCCTCCTCGCCGGCCAGCTCGTGCGCCAGCACGCGCCCGGAAGCGAGCAGAATCCCGATCGCGACCAGCTCGTGCGGCTCGAGCACGCTCCCGGGCACGGGGAGGCGTTCGAGCGCCCGCACCGCATCCGGCACGGTCGGCATGCCCCACCCTGGGTGCTCGGTGAGGAAGCGCTGCGTCTCGGACACGCGGGCGAGCTCGCGCCGCACCACCTCGACGTCCACCGAGGGGAGGCGCGCCTCGACGGCCGCGCGCCCGAGCGGGCTCGCCGCGCGCGCGCCCACCCCCGCGAGCGCGGCGCCGAACTCGAGCACGGCGAGCGCGTGCGCGTTCATAGGCGGACGCCGCGCGTGAGGGCCCGAGGCACGCCGGTTCCGCGCCGCCGTTCGCAGATGCCGCTGCCGTCCCCGACGGATGCGACACGGGCGCCGGCCCGAAGGCCTGCGCCCGTGTCCTCGGCCTCCGCCGGCCGGCAGCTCCGGTGCCCGCATCCGCTCATGGCGCGAGCTCCTCCCGCACAATGCGGTTCGCTTCCTTTCCGTCGAAACGCCCCTTAATGAGCGGCATGAGCCGGCCCATTACCGCGCCCATCTGCTCGGCTCCGCCCACGATCGCCTCCCGCACCAGCGCGCGCACTCCCTCCTCGGTCATCGGCTCCGGCAGGTATTCCTGGAGGATTCCCACCTCGGCCTCTTCCTTCGCGGCCAGCTCCTCGCGACCGCCGGAGCGCATCTGCTCGGAAGCCTCGCGGCGCTGCTTGATCGCGCGGCTCAGGACCGCGATCACGTCGTCGTCGGACGCATCCTTGCCGTTCGTGATCTCGCGGTTCTTGAGCTCGGAGAGAGTGGTGGAGAGGACCAGGGTGCGTGCCCGGTCGCGGTCCTTGCGAGCGCGATTCAGGTCCGACTGGAGGCGGGTCTTGAGGGGCTCGGCCACGGGAAGAAGCTAATCGCGCGCCGGACCGTGGGTCCACAGGTCGCCCATGGCGTGGGGTACGCGGCGTCACCGCGCGCGCTACCCGGGCGGCCATCCCATGTGGCGGCCGCCCAACAGGTGCAGGTGGATGTGGAAGACCGTCTGGCCGGCGTCGGCACCGCAGTTCATGACCACGCGCCAGCCCCCCGAAGTGATCCCCTCGGCGCGCGCCAGCTCGCGCGCGAGCAGGTGCATGTCCCCGATCACGTCGCGGTGCTTGGGCTCCAGGTCGTTCAAGCTCGGGATGTGGTCGCGCGGAATGATCAAGATGTGGGTGGGCGCCTGTGGATTGACGTCCCGGAAGGCCACCAGCCCGTCGTCCTCGTGGACGATCTTGGCCGGGATCTCACGCCGGGCGATGCGGCAGAAGAGGCAGCTCGGATCGGACACATTCGCTCCGCCAGTCGTCGGGCAGGTCGTTGACGCGGCGCGACAAACTGCCACGCTGGGACCTGGCGTGCAATGTGGCCCGTCGCTTCATGGCTGAGCGCGTCGCGCGCGCACACACTTGACTCCCCGTTCACCCCGCGACCCGGAGCCGCCATGGAAACGTTGGTCGAGCGCGCCGCGCAGAGCTTGAGCCACCATCCCTCCCCCGCGCTCCCACTCGACGAGCTGTCGGAGCACGTGCGCCACGGCGGGCACGTGGTGGGGCCGGGCGTGCTGTTGCGCGCGCTCGAGGCGCGCCCCGATCTCTTCCGCGTGCTCGATCCCTGGCGCGGTCCCTGGCGCGCCGCTGCTCCCCGTCCCGGCCGCACGTGCGCGGCTCGGCCGCCGGATCATGCACTCGACCCGCCCGGTGAGCGCTGGGTCGTCCCCCTCGGCCGTGCGACTTGCGATCGTGACGCGCGCGCGCGGCTCAAGGCGAGCTTGGTCCACCTGGGACGCACCCTGGACGAGCGCTCGCCGATCGAAATGGCGCGATGGTGCGCGAGATGGAGCGCACGCTGGCGCGCGGGCGCGCCGGGGAGGAGCGGAACGGCCTAACAGGTCGCTGAAGAAGTGGGGGGCACCGCCCAACGATGTGTGTGACATGAGCTTACCGATCGTGGGTTACCGGGGCACGGGGTGCCCCCTACTTCTTCAGCGACCTGGAAATCTGGGTCAAGACCGCGGACCAGATCCTGGCCAGCATCGCCCGCTTCGCCCAGCGCACCCTCCAAGCTCACGGCGCCTGACCCCTTATGACGTGAATCACTGTTACGGGACACTAAAACCGCACGAACCAACCCGACCGCCACTCGCCGTCCGCGTCGGTCTCGACCCGCGCGAGCCCGGCCCGCGCGACCTCGTCCGCGAACCCCTCCCACTCCTCCGCGAGCACCCCGGACAGGATCAGCCATCCTCCCGACTGTAGCGCGTCGCGGAGCCCCGGAAGCAGGCGGCGCAGCGTGCCGCTCTCGAGGTTGGCGAGCACGCCGTCGGCAGGTCCGAGGGCGCGGAGGAGGTCACCGTTGGCCCAGGCCCCGACCCAACGGACGCGCTCCCCGGCTCCGTTACGGACGACGTTCTCACGGGCGTATTCACCCGCCACTGGATCGCCCTCGATCGCCACGATCTCGGCGGCACCGAGCAGCGCCGCCGCCACCGAGAGGATTGCCGAGCCCGCCCCGACGTCTAGGACGCGCGCGCCGGGCACGAGCGCGCGGTCGAGGAGGCGGAGCGCGCCCCGGGTGGTGGCGTGCTCGGCGGTCCCGAAGGCCATTCCCGGATCGACGACGACGACGTGCGCACCGGGTGGGAGCCGGGCCCGCAGCCCGGCCTCCTCCCACGAGGGAGTCACCCAGAGCCGCGCGCTGATCCGCCGCGGGGCAAGCCCCCGCTTCCACGCCTCGCTCCAGTCCTCGACGTCGCGCCATCCGCAGACCACCTCGACGCGGGCGCCGACCCGCTCCTCGAGGCGGCGTGCCGCGTCGGCCCGCACGGTTTCGGGGTCCGGCGGCGCGCGAACGTGCGTGACCAACCAGCCGTCCCGCTCCTCGACCGCCCGACCGCCCAGCGAGAGCAGCGCATCGGCGAGCACTCCCTCCTCCTCCGCTTCCTCCTCGCCGCCCGGCTCGGCTCGCCGGGCGCGCAGCTCGAGCCACCGGGCCACGCTCAACGATATCTCGTCGCTGGGGCTCATCCGCCCCCGAACGCCTCCTTCACCCGCGACCAGAATCCCTTGCGGTCGACGATCCGCTCGGGCGCCTCGTCCTCCACCGACCGGATCGCGCGGTAGAGCCTCTCCTGTTCGGTGGTGAGGTGCTCGGGGATCCAGACGGTCACGCGCACGATCAGGTCGCCGCGCCGGCCTCCGCCCAGCTCGGGGAGCCCCTGCTCGCGCAACCGGAGCAGCTCGCCGCTCTGCGTTCCGGGGGGGATGCGGAGCCGTGCGCTCCCATCCACGGTCGGGACCTCGACCTCGTCGCCCAGCACGGTCTGGCCGACCGTGACCGGTAGCTCGTAGAGCAGCTGCGCGCCGTCGCGCACGAAGCGCGGGTCGTCGGCCACGTCGAGCGTCACGATCAGGTCGCCGCGTGGACCGCCGCGCGGGCCGGCGTTCCCCCGCCCGCGCATGGTCATGAAGTTCTCGGAGCTGACCCCGGGGGGGACCTCGATCTCGACCTCGCTCTCCGCGCGCACCCGCCCCTCTCCGTGGCAGCGCCGGCAGAGCGATTCGATCACCAGCCCCTCACCCCGGCAGGTGCGGCAGGGGTGCACGCTCACCATCTGGCCGAACACGGAGCGCTGCACGAGCCGCTCCTCCCCCGTCCCTCCGCAGGTGGGGCAGCTACGGGGCTCGGTTCCCGGCTCGGCCCCGCTGCTCCCGCAGCGGTCGCATGGATCAAGCGCCTGGATCTTGAGCGTGCGCCGGACCCCATTCACGACGTCGCTCAGCGTAAGCGGCAGGCGAACGCGCAGGTTCTGCCCCCGCGTGGGACCGCGCCGGCGGGGGCCCGCGCGGGTGCCGAACAGGTCACCGAAGCCGCCGAAGTCCCGCATGAAGACCTCGAGCGCGTCGCTGAAGTCGTGGGCCTGGGCGCCCGCCGGGCCGCGCGCGAGCCCGGCCTCGCCGTAGCGGTCGTAGAGCGCGCGCTGGTCGGGATCGCGCAGCACCTCGTAGACGCGCGTGACCTGCTTGAAGCGCTCCTCGGCCTCCTTGGAGCCCTCGTTGCGGTCGGGATGATACTGAAGGGCAAGCTTGCGGTATGCCTTCTTGATGTCCTCCGCAGACGCGTCCCGGCGAACCCCGAGCAGCTCGTAGAAATCAGCCATCTCCGCGCCTCAGGATCCCAGGATGCGGTTCACCAACGAGGACGTGTAGTCCACGATCGCGATCACCTTCTCGTACGGCATGCGGGTCGGACCGACCACGCCGATCACCCCCTTCAGGCCGCCGACCCGGTACTCAGCCGTCACGAGCGTGAAGTCGCTGAGCGGCGTCGCGCCGTGCTCGCCCCCGATCGTGATCCGGAGCCCCGCGGGGTGCTCCCGGCTCCCCAGCACGGAGGACAGCAGCTCGCGGCGCTCGGTCAGCTCGATCAGCCTCTTGAGGCGCTCGCCGGCCTGGAACTCGGGCTGCTGGGCAAGCACGCTGGTCTGCCCCAGGTGCACGCCTGGGTCGTCCCCGACGAGCGGGTCGAGCAGCTCCGCGCCCGCCTGCATGAAAATGTTGAGCAGCTCGGTAGCCGCAGCGTCCTCGGAGCGCGCGTTGTGCAGCCGCTCGGGGAGGCTCCGTCGGATCTCGTCGAGGGTGAGCCCGGCGAGCCGCTCGTTCAGCACCAGCGCCACCGTGGCCAACGTGTCTGCCGGCACCTCCCCGGGCAGGTCCACGTAGATCGTGCGCGCCAGACCTCCGCCCAGAGTGGCCACCATCAGCACCTTCTCGGCGGAGAGAGCGATCAGGTCCAGCTTCTCCAGCACCGCCTCGCGCAGCCGCGGGGAGATCGCGAGCCCCAGCTCCGCGGACAGCACGGAGAGCGCGCCCGTGGCGCGCCGCACCAGCCGCTCGACGGCGGACGACCCGAGCGGGTCGAGCTCGCGGAGCAGCGCCTCGCGCTCGGCCTCGCTCAGCGGGGTGGGGTGGATCATCTGGTCGACGAAGAAGCGGTAGGCGCGGTCCGTGGGTACGCGGCCGGCGGAGGCGTGGGGACGGAAGAGGTATCCCTTGTCTTCCAGGTCGCTCATCGTGTTGCGCACGGTCGCCGCGGAGACGCCGAGCTCGAACTTGCGCGAGACCGTGCGGCTGCCCGCCGGCTCGGCCGTGTCCACATAGGTGCGCACGACCGCATCCAGGACCCGAAGCTCCCGCTCGGAGAGATCGGATCCGGAGGGCGGGCCGGGCTCGGGCCGCTCCTTACGGGACTGGTCACGTGGGCTGCTCATGTCAGCAGTGCGGCTGGAGTACTGCCAGACCCCCGACCTAAAAAACCCGCGCCACGGCGGGTGACGCGGGCATGCAACCCGGTCAGGGTATGCGGGGCACGAGGTGCGCGCCCCGCGGGGAAAGCCCGGGGGGTCGGGCTTCCCAAATCTCGGGGCTCGCTGGGCGACGTCAAGGATCGCCGGCGCACCACGGGACCGGTCAGGCCCGCAGGGCGAGGGACCCCGGCGCGAGCGCGGCGTCCAGCTCCACCGCGAGCCGGTCCAGCAGGAGCCATCCCACGGCCGTGAGACGGACCCGGTCCCCCTCGGGGCCGCTCTCCCTCCGGCTCCACCCCTGCCGCTCCCACTCCTCGACCACGCGGAGCGCCGCAGGGGTGAGCGCGCTCCACGGGAGGCCGCGGGCGGTGCGGAGCCCGAGCCAGACCTCCTCGAGCCGCCGCGCCGCGCCGGTCACCTCCTCCTTCCCGGCTACCGCGAGCACGCCGGAGGCGACCCTCCGCGCGTAGTCCTCCCACGAGCGGACGTTCCAGCGGCGCAGCGGATTCGAGAAGCTGTGCGCGCCGTTCCCGAGGCCGAGGTACGCCCCTCCCTCCCAGTACCCGCGGTTGTGCCGCGACTCGTGGCCGGGAAGCGCGAAGTTCGAGACCTCGTAGTGGAGGTACCCGGCCGCCGTGAGCCGCTCGGCCGCGCGCAGGTATTCCTCGCGGTAGCTCTCCTCGCTCGCCAGCTGCACGCGCCCCTCGGCGACCGACCGGGCGAGCGGGGTCCCGCCCTCGACGGTGAGCCCGTAGAGGCTGATGTGCGGGGGCGCGAGCGCGAGCGCCTCATCCAGGTCGGCGTCCCAGCTGCGTCCCGTCGCGTCTGCACGCGCCCTGGACGTCTCGGGGAGGGCGAAGATCAGGTCGATGCTCAGCTCTTCGAGCCCTTGCTTACGCGCGGTGGCGACCGCGGCGAGCGCACCCGAGGCCCCGTGGAGCCGCCCCATCCAGGCGAGCGTGGGCTCGTGAAAGCTCTGCACACCCAGGCTCAGCCGGGTCACGCCGGCTGCCCGCCAGGCGCGGACGAGCTCGGGGGTGACGCTCTCCGGGTTTGCCTCGGCGGTCCACTCGAGCCCACGGTCGAGCGTCCTCGCGCACAGCCGCTCCGGCCCCAGTACGGCCGCCAGCGCTGCCATCGCGCGGGGACCGAGGAGCGAGGGGGTTCCTCCCCCTACGTAGAGCGTCTCCAGCTCCGAGGCGAGGGGAAAGCGGCCCTCGCGCTCGAGCGCGCCGAGCTCACCCGCCAGCGCGTCGGTCCAGCCGTCCAGATCCCCGACGCGGCGGACCTCGACCGCGAAGTCGCAGTACGGGCAGCGCCGCGCGCAGAAGGGAGCGTGCACGTAGACCGAGCGGACGGGCTCCACGGGGAGAGCCGCCATCACGGCCGGCGGCTCCGCGATCGAGGGGGCTGAATGCCCCACACCGGGAGCGAGCCCGCGCGACAGCCGAAGGCTGGCGCGAGCCGCCGAAGGCGGCGGGCGCAGCTCACGACCGGCACGCGAAGCGTCCGCCGCTGCACTGGACGGCGAATCCGTCGATCTCGAGGTGCGAGAGCGACGCGAGCGCGCGTGCCACCGGCATCCCGGCGCGGCCCGTCAGCTCGTCGACGCTGCGCGGCGCGTCGGAGAGCACCCGCCAGAGCGCCCCGTGCTCCCCGCCGGGATGCGCGAGCCGCGCGGCGGGGCCCGGCTCGATGCGGAGCACGCGCAGGACGTCCTCGGCTCCGAGCGCGGGCGGGGCGCCGTCGCGGAGGAGCGCGTTCGTCCCGGCGCTGGTCTCCGCGTCCACGGGCACGGGCACGGCCAGCACGTCGCGGCCGAGCTCGAGCGCCAGCCGCGCGGTGATCAGTGCCCCGCTCCGGGCGGCGGCCTCGACCACCACGACGGCCTGCGCGAGCGCGGCCATGATCCGGTTGCGGCGCGGAAAGTGGTAGGCCAGCGGACGCGTGCCCGGCACGAACTCGCTCACCAGCAGCCCCTCCCCCGTGATCCGCCCGAACAGGCGGGCGTGCGAGGGGGGGGTGGGGCACATCGGCGCCGGCGCCGTGCACCGCGAGGATCGGACCCGGTGCCTCCAGCGCGGCGCGGTGCGCCTCGGCGTCCACGCCGAGCGCCATCCCGCTCACCACGCACACCCCGTGGCAGGCCGAGCACACCCGCGATCCGCGCGGAGGTCCGGCGCCCGTACGCGGTCGCGCGGCGGGAGCCGACCACGGCGGCCGCGGGCGCCGCCAGCAGCTCCGCGCGGCCGCGCAGGAACAGCACCGGAGGCGGGTCGGCGAGCTGGAGCAGCCGCTCCGGGTACGCCGCGCCTCCCATCGGGAGCACGCGCATCCCGAGCGCGTCGGCGGCGGCGAGCGCGCTCCGAACGGCTTCGCGATCGGGACGCGCGCCGAGGCGGCAGCAATGCCGACTGCGCCGACGTGGCCTTCACCCAGCGTCTCGGCCGCCGCGCGGTCGCTGGCCTCCAGCGCGCTCCGGCCGGAGCCGAACCGCTCGACCAGCACCAGCACGCTCCGGTCGCCCAGGCTGGGCACGCGCTGGAGCAGGAGCAGCGCCTCCGCCTCGGCGGCCTCGCCGTCGAAGCCCCGCGCGCGTCCCGCCGACGGCATCAGGGGGTCCACCACTCCTCTTCTTCCTGCTCCTCGCGGATCGCTTCGCGCGTCCGCGCCCAGAGCGCCTCGATCAGCGGCTGGAGCCCCTGCCGCGCCACCGCCGACACCGCGAACACGCCCCACGCGTCCGGGGCCTCGACGGCGGGCGGCTCCGCCCCCCGACCCGGACCCAACAGATCGGCCTTCGTGAGCACGAGGCAGTGCGGAATGCGCGCCAGCGATGTGGAATGGCTCGCCAACTCGGCACGCAGGCGGTCGTACTCGGCCTGCGCGTCGGGACTGTCCACCGGGACGAGCAGCGCGAGCGTCCGCGTGCGCTCCACGTGCCGCAGGAACTGGAGCCCCAGCCCCTTGCCCTCGTGCGCCCCCTCGATGATGCCCGGGATGTCCGCGATCACGAAGGTGCGGAAGTCGGCGAGCTTCACCACGCCCAGGTTGGGCTGGAGGGTGGTGAACGGATAGTCCGCGACGCGGGGGCGCGCGTCGCTCACCGACGCGAGCAGGGTCGACTTGCCGGCGTTCGGCTCCCCGACCAGCCCCACGTCCGCGATCAACTTGAGCTCCAGCTCGAGCACGCGGTGCTCGCCCTCCTCCCCGGGCTCCCAGTGCGTGGGTGCCTGCCGGGTCGCGGTCGCGAAGCGGGCGTTGCCCCGTCCACCGCGGCCCCCGCGGGCGGCGATCAACCGCTGCCCGGGCTCGAGCAACTCGCCCAGCACCTCGCCGGTGCCCTGATCGCGCACCACGGTCCCGGGGGGAACGCGCAGCACCAGGCCGGCCCCGTCGCGTCCGGTCATATTCTTGCTCTGCCCGTGCTGGCCGCGCTCGGCGCGGTAGTGCCGCTGATACGAGAAGTCGAGGAGGGTGGAGAGCTGCGAGTCCACCTCGAGGGTCACGTGGCCGCCCCGGCCCCCATCCCCACCGGCGGGACCGCCGCGGGGGACGTACGCCTCCCGCCGGAACGCGTTCGATCCGGAGCCCCCCGTCCCCGCCGTGATCTCCACGACCGCGCGGTCGATAAACATCATCGGCTTCGCTACGAGCCCAGGGCGCCCTGCCGCACCCGCTCCCACACCGCCCACGCGCGCTCCCGGGCAGGCGCGGCGGCGTACCGAAATGCCTCGCGGAGCGCTTCCTCCGCCTCGGCCTCGCTCGCCCCCGTGCTCAGCGCGCCGCGCAGGTGCGAATAGAGCTGCCGCGGCGTGTCCAGCACCACGAGCATGGCCACGATGCAGAGCTCACGCTCCCGGAGGTCGAGCCCGCCACGCCCGAGCACCTTGCCGTAGCCCTCGGCCACCATCCACCGCTCCAGATCGGGGTGGCGCGCGCGCACGTTCTCGCGCAGCTCACCGTACTGCCCTCCGTACACCTGCCGGCAGACGTCTGCGCCCCGCCGCGTCCAGAGCTCCCAATCGTCCTCGGAGGGAAGGGGCGCCGGCCGCCCCGACCGCGCGCGCCAGAGCCCGAGCGTGTTGAGCGCGACGGGGTATCCGACGAACAAATAGCTCTGGAGCAGCGCCTCCTCCACCGCGATCGCATCGGAAGCGCCGGAGAGCGCCTCCATCGCGACAGCGAGCGCGTCCTCGTCGCGTGCCGCCACGGCCGCGCACAGCCGCTGCTGGAGCGCGCGCTCGGGCAGCTGCGGCGCCAGATCCGGAGCGCGACCGCTCACGGGCACTCCAGCGCGACCTCGCCCCGGATCGCGCCCACCCGCTGGCCGCGCGTGTTGCGCACCGGCGGACAGCGCCACGCAGCCAGCGCCTCTAGCTCCTCGGCAGCGAGCAGCTCGAGCGCCGCCAGCACCTCGATCAGCGCCACGTCCGCCGCCCGCCGTGCTCAGTCCTCCACCTTGAGCGCGATGCCGAGACCGGCGTCCGGGACCGTGGCACAGTAAACCCCCTCGGCGCCGGTCTTGGCCACTAGCCGGCCACGCGTCTTCGCGATCAGCGCGGTGCACAGCCGACCCGTGCCGGCCACCATGAACGGATGAGCGCGCAACGCGTCCAGCACCCACGCCGCGCCGGACTCCGGGTCGCGCGACTCCACGCCGAAGCGCGCGAAGGCATCCGCCACCCTCGCGAGCGGCATCGCGAAGGTGACCACCCCGCAGCCGTCCACCGCGGACTCGATCGCGTCCGCGTCCATGCCGGTCCAGCGCGCGACCTCGGCGCGCATGCGCTTCTGCACCGGATGCTCCGCCCGGTGGTAGCCCTCGGTCGGCCAGCCGTGGTGGAGCGCGAGCATCCCCGCATGCTTTCCCGAGCAGTTGTTGTGGATGCTGCGCGGCCGCTCGCCGGCCGCGGCCAGCCGCTCCGTGTCCGCCGGACGCATGGGGGCGTGCGGCCCACACGCCAGGTCCCCTTCCTTGAGGCCTGCCCTCCGCAGGATCGCCGCCGCCGCCCGCAGATGCCGGCTCTCCGCGTTGTGCGAGGCGCAGCACAGCGCGAGCTCGCTCCCCGTGAGCCCCAAGGGCATGCGTGACTCCGTCCTCCACCAGCGGCAGCGCCTGGAGTGGCTTGGCGGCTGAGCGCAGAAAGCTCACCCGTGCCGGATCACCCGCCTGCGCCACCACGCGGGCACCGTTCGTGACCGCCACGTGGACAACGTGCGCGGACTCGACGCGATCGCCGCGCATCACCAGGACGCGGGCGCTCATGGGCGGGGCAGGCGCGCGCGAATCCGCGCGGCCACCCGCATGCCCACCCACGGAACGGTCGTGCCCCCGCGCGGGCGCGGCCATGCGCGAGTCGGCACCGACGCCGCTGCGGACCCCGGAACTGGAGCGGGGGTGACGGCGAGCGCCGTCACCCCCGCGGCTTCGAACCGCTCCCCGGCCTTCGGCCGTGGCGCCCGGTCAGCGACTGTCAATCCGCTGGACCCCGCGCTCGGGTGGGATTGGCGCCTCCTCACGGACCTCGCCGACCAACTGGAGCAGTGCCTCGGGAGAATTGGCACGGTCGAGCAGGTCGAGCGCAGCCGCAAGCTGCCGGTCGTAGGGGACGCGGCGCTGGAACTCGGCCGCCTCGCCCCACTTCTGCAGCGCGATCACGCGCTCCATCTCGTGGCGCACATACCGTGACGCCACCCGGTAGGTGTCCGGCCGCACTCGTTCCTGGAATTCCTCCCCCGACATCGCGTAGAGGCGGTCCAAGTCCTGATCCGTGACGACGAAGTCCGGGGTCAGCGAGGGCTGCTCTTGGACGTAGCGCACAGCGAAATCGAACAGCCTCGCCTGGAAGACGCCCGCCTGCGCGTAGAGGGCGAGCACCGCCTCCTTCTCCGGCTCGGTCAGCGTGTCCGGCATCACGACCAGGTCGGGGACGATCCCGCCCCCGCCGCGGAGTGTGCGGCCGCCGCGCGAGCGTACCACCGGCCGGTCCGCGAGATCGGGCACCCAGGTCAGCCCTCCCTCCAGCGTGCGCGCGGCGCTCTCGCGCAGCGCCTCCTCGTCCTCGTCGTGCGGCTTGTCGATCGAGCGCCCCATCGGCGTATACCAGCGCGCCGTGGTGAGGCGGAGGACGTTGCCACCGCTCATCCGGAAGAGCGTCTGCACCGAGCCCTTCCCGAAGCTGGGCATCCCCACGACCGCCGCGCGGTCGTGATCCTGGAGCGCGCCGGCGATGATCTCGGAGGCGCTCGCGCTGGTCTCGTCAACCAGCACCGCCAGCGGCACGCCCTGATAGCGGTCGTCGCGGGAGGCGCTGAAGGTTTTGCTCTGGCGGGTCCCACGCCCCCGCGTCTCGACGATGGCGGCGCCGTCCGCGAGGAACATGTCAGAGACGGCGATCCCCTGCTCCAGGAGCCCGCCAGGATTGCCGCGCAGGTCCAGCACGACCCCGCGCAGCGCGCCGGCGCTCCGGAGCGAGTCGAGGGCGCCGCGCAGCTCGTCGGACGAGGTCTCGCGCACTACGCGTAGCGGGACATAGGCGATCCCGTCGCGCAGATCGAGCGCGAAGGGCACCGACTTGAGGTGGATCTCCTCGCGGGTGAGCGTGAAGGAGATCGGTTGGTCCACGCCGACGCGGCGCACCTTGACGTCGACCTGCGTGTCAGGCCGGCCCCGCAGCAGCTCCACCGCCTGGTCCGAGTCCCAGCCCTCCGCCGGCTGTCCCGCGATCTCGACGAACTGGTCCCCCGGCCGGATCCCGGCGCGCGCCCCGGGCCCACCCGTTATGGGCGCCACCACGGTCACGTAGTCGTCGCGCTCCGTGATCTCGAGCCCCACCCCGCCGTAAGCGCCCTGTGTGCGGATGCGCAGGTTCTCGTACTCGGCCCTCAGCAGGAACGAGCTGTTCGGATCGCCCAGCTCCTGGATCAACCCTTCGATCGCCGACTGGTACAGGCTTCCTTTCTCGACCTCCTCGACGTAGTCGTTGGAGATGCGGTCGACGACCTCCTGGAAGAGGCGCTGCTGGAAGAAAACGCTCTGCTCCGGATCGACTCTCTGCTGGAGGAACCAGCCGCCCGTCGCGATGGCGATCCCCAGCACGCCGACCGGGGCGAGAATGGAGCGCTTCAGTCTCATCGGGCATCTCCCACGGCGCCCTGACCGGCGCCGTCATCCGACCATGACGGGGCGGAACCGCCCGCCCCGTTCGCTATGCTAGTCCGCGTTCCCTGGGAACGTTCCGAAGGCCTCCCGAAGGGCGGCCCGCACCCGCTCATGAACTGCATCCGGTGTGCCCAGCGCGTCAACCACCCCGATGAGCCCGCCCGCGAGCACCCCTTCTCGCGCGAGCGCTCGATAGCCGGCCGCCACCCGCTCGTGGAAAGCGGCCCCCGCCCGCTCGATCCGGTCGCTCCCCTTCCCGGCGGCGCGCTGGCGCTGCACCCCCTCCTCGATCGGGAGATCCAGGACCAGGACCAGATCCGGCTCCACCCCCGCACGCGCGAACGCGTCCATCCGGCGCACCGTCACCAGATCCAGCCCGCGTCCGTACCCCTGGTACGCCAGCGTCGACAGCGAGAACCGGTCGGCCACCACGATCTCCCCGCGGGTGAGCGCCGGCTCGACCACCTGGCGGACGAAGGCCACACGGGCCGCCAGCACGAGCAGCAGCTCGGTCTCCGCCGGAAGCTCTAGATCCGCGCGCTCGAGCAGCACCGCTCGCACCGCCTCGCCGACGCGCGTGCCCCCCGGCTCGCGCGTCGCAGTCACCGCGCGACCGCGCGCGCGCAGCCACTCCGCGAGCCGGGCCGTCTGGGTCGTCTTGCCCGCCCCCTCGACCCCTTCCAGCACCAGAAAGAGGCCCCGCTCCGGTCCGGCGCCCTCAGTCGGCGAGGTCTTCAGTAGTAGTTCAGCCCGAGGTGCGTGATCTGCTCCTCTCCGCCCAGCCAGCGCAGCGTGTTCTTGAGCTTCATGTGCTGGATGAAGAGGTCGTGCTCCGGGTAGAGACCAGGCGCCGTCTGCGGGCTCTTGAAGTAGAACGAGAGCCACTCCTGGATCCCCTTCATCCCTGAGCGCTGCGCGAGGTCGAAGAAGAGCACCAGGTCGAGCACGATGGGCGCGGCCAGGATTGAATCGCGGCAGAGGAAGTCGACCTTGATCTGCATCGGATAGCCGCACCATCCGAAGATGTCGATGTTGTCCCACCCTTCCTTGGCGTCGCCGCGCGGCGGGTAGTAGTTGATCCGCACTTTGTGGTACAGCTTGCCGTAGAGGTCGGGGTACATCTCGGGCTGGAGGATGTGCTCGAGCACGCCGAGCTTGGACTCCTCCTTGGTCTTGAACGACTCGGGATCGTCCAGCACCTCGCCGTCGCGGTTGCCCAGGATGTTCGTGCTGTACCATCCGGCCACCCCCAGCATGCGCGCCTTGAAGGCGGGCGAGAGCACAGTCTTGAGGAGCGTCTGGCCGGTCTTGAAGTCCTTGCCCCCGATCGGTACGCCGCGCTCGACGGCGAGCTGCTCGAGCGCCGGGAAGTCGACCGAGAGGTTGGGCGCGCCGTTCGCGTACGCGACTCCCTCCATGAGGGCGGCGTACGCGTACAGCATGCTGGGCGCGATCGACTCGTCGTTCTCGTCCATCGCCTTCTCAAACGATGCCAACCTCTCGTGCGCACGCCCGGGACGGATGAAGATCTCGGTGGAGCCACACCAGACCATGACGAGCCGGTCGGCGCCGCTCGACTGCTTGAAGCCGCGGATGTCCTCGCGCAGCTGCTCCGCCAGCTCGCGCTTGCTCTTGCCCTTCTTCACGTTCGGCCCGTCCAGCTTCTTCACGTAGTGCGTGTCGAACGCGGCCGGCATGGGCTTGATCCCCTGCAGGAATCCCTTGATCGGCTCCAGGTGCTCGTGCTTGTCGAGCACGCCCGCGTTGAGCGCGCTCGCGTAGCCGTCGTCGGGGATCGGGTCCCAGGTGCCGAACACCAGGTCGTCCAGCCCGGCGAGCCCTATGAAGTCCCTGATCAGCGGGGCGCGCTCCTCGGTCCGCTTGCCGAGCCGGATGGTCTGCATCTGCGTGATCGAGCCGATCGGCTTGGCGATCCCCTTGCGCACCGCCTCCACCCCGGCGACGAAGGTGGTCGCCACTGCGCCGAAGCCGGGAAGCAGCACCCCGAGCTTACCGGTGGCGGGACCGATCTCCGGACGTTCCTTCACGATATCCTCACTTCCTGGGTTGATGTAGTGGGGCCGCGCCGCGCCGCGAGCTCCGGCGCCGCCCGCGGCGCATCGAGTAGCACCCCCGAGGCACGGCGCTGCACCCAAACGATCCGCTGCACCGCGGTGACGTTGGTGAGCAGCGCGATGACGATGATGACGATGCTGATAACCTTCCCCTCCCACATCGAGCCGAAGAGCAGCGAGCCGCCGCCGAGCAGCACGATCCGCTCGGGGCGCTGCATGAAGCCGACGGTGCAGTCCAGCCCCAGGGCCTCGGCGCGCGCACGGGTATAGCTCACCATCAGCGATCCCGCCGTGGCCAGCAGGATCAGATCGATCATGGTGAGGTCGGCCTGATAGCGGTTGTAGAGGCTCAGCAGCCCCAGGTAGACCACCACCTCGCTGATCCGGTCCAGGGTGGAGTCGTAGAACGAGCCGAACTTGGAGGCGAGCCCGCTCAGGCGCGCGACGCGGCCGTCGAAGACGTCGAAGGCGCCCCCGAGCAGGACTAGCGCACCGGCGGTGCGCACATGGTCCACCGCGTAGAACACCCCGGCGACCACGGTGAGCGCGAAGCCGAGCATGGTGAGCAGGTTCGGGTGCACCCGCCGCCGCACCATCCAGTCGGTGAGCGGGTCGAGAATGCGGTAGACGGGCGCCCGCAGGGCGGCCAGGCCGCCCCCGGAGCGCCGGGCGCGCGCTCCCTCAGGCAAGGATGATCCGGCTCTGCCCGCCCTCCTCCATCCCCTGGGCGATCGCCTGGTTCACCCGCGCCATCAGCTTGTCGAAGTTCGTCTGCGCCGCGACCAGCCGCTGGTAGCTCGGGTTGGCCTGCAGCCAGCTGACCGCGCTCTCGTACGCGGAGGCGGTTTTCGCGTCCGGCTCCCCGCCTGCGCGCAGGCTCGCCTCGATCCCGGCCTCGAGCTTCTCCAGCTCCGCCCGGAGCGTGACGAGGTCGCGGTCGTCGTCGGCCGACTGGATCGCGCGCTTGACCGCCTGATACTCGTCGGTGCGCCCGATCGCGTTGCCGAGCTCCCTGGCCCTCTCCAGGTGTGCCGTCATGCCTTCTCTCCCTGAGTTCCTGACCCTGAGCGGACGCCTGGGGCTACCCCTTCCGGGCCGTGACGATGCGCGGCCGCCCAGCCAGGTCGCGCCGGATGGCCGGCGGCGCGAAGCCGCCCGCCTCCCGGACGAGCCCCGCGACCGCCTCCGCCTGCCCCAGACCGACCTCGAGCGCGAGCAGCCCGCCGGGACGCAGCCGCTCGCCCGCGCCGGTGGCCAGCGCCTCCAGCAGCTCGAGCCCACTCGGGCCGGCGAAGAGAGCCCCCGCGGGCTCCCAATCGCGCACCTCGGGCTCGAGCGTGGCCGCCTCGGCCTGGGCCACGTACGGCGGGTTGGAGACGAGCACGTCGAAGCGCTCCCCGGGGGCGAGCGCCTCCCAGAGCGGGCCGTGGCGCAGCTCGAGCCGGCCGAGGACGCCGGCGGCGGCCGCGTTGCCGGCGGCCACCGCGAGCGCTTCCGCCGACCAGTCGGTGGCGACCGCCCGGTCGAAGGGACCCTCGACCAGCAGCGCCAGCGCGATGCAGCCGCTGCCGGTGCCCAGGTCGAGCGCCTCGAGCCCCGCCCGACCGCGCACCCACTCGAGCACCGCGTCCACCAGCACCTCCGTCTCGGGACGCGGGATCAGCACGCGCGGATCAACCTCGAGCTCGAGCTCACGGAAGGCGGCCCGGCCGGTCACGTACTGGAGCGGCTCGCGCCGGGCGCGGCGCAGCAGCAGCGGCTTATAGGCCGCGAGCTCCACCGCATCGAGCGGCCGGTCGAACTGGAGATAGAGCTGGAGCCGGGAGGTGCCGAGCGCGTGGGCCAGCAGGTGCTCCGCGTCCAGCCGCCCGTGCTCGACCCCCTTCCCGGTCAGATAGTCCGCGCTCCACAGGATGGTGCGCAGCACGGTCCAGGGCTCGCCGCCGCCGAGCGTCCGGTCGGCGTCGCCGGCGGGCGGCCGCTCGTGCGGCGGCTCGGTCACCGGGGTTACGGACGCGCGGACGCGGGACTCGCCGGCCGCTCTAGCCGCTCCTCCTGCTCCGCCATTCGCAGGGCGGTGATCATCTCGTCCAGGTCCCCCCCGATCACGTCGGGCAGACGGTACAGGGTGAGCCCGATGCGGTGGTCGGTGACCCGGCTCTGCGGGAAGTTGTAGGTGCGGATCTTGGCCGAGCGGTCGCCCGTGCCGATCTGCGTCTTGCGCTCGCGCGCGCGCGCGGCCTCCTGCTCGGCGATCTTGAGATCGAGCAGCCGGCTGCGCAGGACCTTGAGCGCCTTGGACTTGTTCTTGTGCTGCGACTTCTCGTCCTGGCAGCTCACCACCAGACCGGTGGGAAGATGCGTGATGCGCACGGCCGAGTCGGTCGTGTTCACCGATTGCCCGCCGGGACCCGAGGAGCGGAAGACGTCGACACGCAGGTCGTCCTCATCGATCTGGACGTCGACCTCCTCCGCTTCGGGGAGCACGGCGACCGAGGCGGCAGACGTGTGGACGCGACCCTGCGCCTCCGTGGCCGGGACCCGCTGCACCCGGTGCACCCCGGATTCCCAGCGCAGCTTCCCGTACGCCCCCCTCCCGCGGACGGTGAAGATCGCCTCCTTGATCGCTCCCGGGATCCCCTCCGACACGCTCATGAGCTCGACCGACCACCCCTGCCGCTCGGCGTAGCGCGTGTACATGCGCATGAGCTCGGCCGCGAACAGCCCGGCCTCGTCGCCGCCGGTGCCCGCCCGCACCTCGACCACCGCGGGACGGTCCTCCATCGGGTCGCGCGGGATCAGCAGCTCCTGGGCGCGGCCGACCAGCTCCTCGAGCCGGCCCTCCAGCGCCGCCGCCTCCTCGCGCGCCAGCTCGCGCAACTCCGGGTCGCCGTCCTCGAGCACCTCGCGCGCCTGCGCCAGCTCGGCCACCACGCGGCGCAGCTCGGCGGTCGCGCGCAGCAGCGGCTCGAGTGCGGCGCGCTCCTGCCCGAGGGCGCGCACCTGGTCGTGATCGCGCAGCACAGCGGGATCGCTGAGCTGCTCGTCGAGCTGCGCGAAGCGCCGTTCGGCCTCGCCCAGCCGCTGTTCGAGCCGCTCGTCCAGAAGATGGGTTCTCACCGTGGATGCTCACCCGGAAGGGGAACGAACGACCGCCCGGAATGGCGAGAGCGGCCGGGACGGGTCCCGACCGCTCCCAACTCACCAGCACGGCTCACCGGCGTCGCCACCGGTGCCGCCCGTCGTCCCCGCGGGGCCTCAGGACTTGGCCATGTACTTGCGCTTGTAGCGCTCGACGCGGCCGGCCGTGTCCACGAGCCGCTGCTTGCCGGTGTAGAACGGATGGCAGACCGAGCAGATCTCGACGTGGATCTCGTCCTGCGTGGAGAGCGTCTCGATCCGGTTGCCGCACGCGCAGACGATGGTCGTCTTCTTGACGTCCGGATGGATCCCCTGCTTCATGGACCTTACTCCCTGGGAAGCGAAAGCGGGCCCGGGCCTGACGGCGCCGCGCCCGCTGCGATCCCGCGTCCGGCGGGATCCGAGCCGTAGAAATATAAGGCTCGCCCCTCAGCTCTTCCAGTTGGTAAGGATGCGCTGGATCTCCTCCGCGTGGTGCGTCCCGTCCACGATGATGTCCTCGATCCGGACCTTGAGCGCGACCTCGCCCAGCGCCTCCGCCTGCTCGGCGCAGGCCTTGTAGCGGCGCACCGTGTCACGCTCGGCATGGAGCGCCAGCTCGAGCATGCGGCGGTGGTCGTTCGTCACCTCCACGGGAGCGGGCGCCGTCGTCGGCGTCCCGCCGAGGGCCACGATCTTGTCGGCGAGGAAGGTCGCGTGCCCGAGCTCGTCGGGGATCTCCCCCTCGAAGAACTGCCAGCTCCCTGCAGCTGACCCGGGCGCCGTCCCCCTTGCCGTCGCCGGCGCGCTCGGTCCCCCGCTCCTTCGACTTCTTGTCCGACTTGGCCATGCGTCGTCCTTCCCGCGCGAGGATCGTGTGTCGCCTTCGGTCAGCAAGGCCGGTGCCTACGAGCCAGGCACGCCGTTTCGGCGCGGGGCCCCCCGGCGCATCGGAGGTAGGTAAGGGCGAGCACAAGGAGCAGCGCGGCCCCGGGGCCGAGCCAGTCGCCGATCCGCACGAAGAGAGTCAGGCCGGGAACGGCGCGGAGCTCCGCGTGGAGAGCGCCCCCCGTCCGCCGGAGCCGCTGCCGGCCGGTCGGCTCCACGACCGCGGCGGGACCGCCGTTCGCGCTGCGCACCCCGGCCGTGCGGGTCTCCACCACACGCAGCGTCAGGTGGGCGAGCTGCTGGGCGATGCCGGCCTCGCGGACGCCGAGCATCGCGCCTGCCGCGGCCGACGGTCCGCCGAACCATGCGTCGCTCGAGAGGGCGACCAGCGCGCGCGCTCCGCCGCGCACCAGCCGCCGCGCGTCCTCGGCGAACGCGACCTCGTAGCAGAGGAGCACCCCGGCACGCAGGCGCCCAGCTCTGAGCACCGGCCAGCCGCGCCCCGGCTCGTATCCGGCCCCGGGGGCGAGCCACGGGGGCGCCGCGGCGGTCCCGCGCTCCGCTCCTGGGACGAGCCGCCGCTTGTCGGCGCGGAAGGGCGCGCCGCCCACCAGCAGCGCGGAGTTGTACTCTGCTCCCGCGCGCGTGATGAGGGCGCCCACCAGAATCGGCGCACCCAGTCGGCGCGATTCGCCGCGCACCCGCGCGAGTGCGGCGCGTCCCGCGGACGAGGCGGCCTCGAGGGGGAGCGCCATCTCGGGAAGGGCGACCAGCTCGGGGGGTCGCGCGCGGGCGGGCACTCGCTCGAGCGCCGTGAGCGCGGCCGCCGCGCGGAGCTCCGGCGGCGCATCCGCCGGAACGTCCAGCGCGAGCACGGCGACCTCCCCCGCGGCCGCGGTCGTGAGCGTGCGTGCGCGGTGGAGCCCCCAGGCCACGGGGGCGAGCGCGACGAGGAGGGCCCCGGCCAGGACGGGGAGCGTCGCGTGCGGCCGCAGGGTGCCTTCCCGGAGCCGGCCCACGAGCGCGGACGCCACGAGCCCGTTCACCACCGCCATCCACGCGGTGAGGCCGTTCACGCCGACCCACTCCGCGATCCCCACCGCAGCCGGCCAGCGCGCGAGCCCGAGTCCGAGGGGCGCCCAGGGGAAGGCGAGCCCGAAGGGGAGATGGGCCAGCGTCCAGTCGAGCGCCGTCCAGGCGAGCGCAAGGGCCACGGCCAGGGGAACCCGGGCACGGAGCAGCCGCCACGCGCTCCAAGCGGCGGCGCCTCCGAAAGCCGAGAGGGTAAGGAGCACCGCCAGGGAGGCGGCCCACCCGACCGCCGGTCCCGCGATCGCGGTGAGCGTGCCGGGGAGCCAGCGGAGCCCCCAGCCGTGCTGAACCGCCGCGGCCAGCGCCCCGGCCTCGACGGCCAGCACACCCCCTCGCGCGGGCAGGTGCGCGGGGAGGCGCGCGAGGTGCGCCGCGAGAGGGACGAGCGCGAGGAAGGGGAGCACCGGGGAGAGCGCCGGCGGGGTCGCCGCCGCGAGCAGGGCTCCGGAGAGGAGGCCGGGCGCGAGGCGCCGCCCCAGCGCTCGGACCGGAAGCGCGCGGGCGGAGGCGGCGGACTGGTGCACCTGGCTTCGTCAGGCCGCGGGCGCGACCTCGCTCCGCACCGCGAGCCGCACCAGCGCCACCGCCAGGCCGAGATGGATCGGAACGGTCAGCGCGAGGATCTCGCCGTTCCTCTGCTCGATGCCGGGCACCAGGTGCACGAGCAGCCCGAGCAGGGAGAGCACTCCGATCGCGGCCGCGAGCCCCACCGCAGACGCGCCGGGGCGCCGCCGCACGAGCAGGGGCAGGAGCAGAATCACGAGCACGACCGAGAGCGGATTCAGCTGGAGCAGATTCCAGTTTGGATACCAGAATGCGTGGTCGGTGAAGAGCCATGCCCCGAGCAGCACGGCCCCACCGACCCCGGCCATCACGCTCCACCCGGCGCCCAGCAGCGCGAGCGCGACGCGCGCCGGGGCGTCCGCGCGGGCGAGCGCGACCACTGCGGCGCCTAGCGCGAGGCCGCCGGCGAGGTACCAGAGAAGGCCGCTCGAAGGGACCGGCGGCTCCGTCACCTCCCTCGAGCGATAGAGCTCGCGCTCTTCGCGCACCAGAGGCCGCTCGACGCCCGCCTCGTCGATTACTCGCAAGTCGCGCAGCGCCTCCATCAGCTTGATCGGCAGGAACGCCTCCTCCCACCGGTCGATCGGGCGGTCGGCCTTGCCCGAGAGGACCAGTTGGCTGCCGGTGTACATCGCGGGCATGTGCCGGAGCAGCCGGCGCGTGTGCCAGCGATGAGTCGTCCCGGTCGCAATGCCGGCCAGCGCGGTACGCAGCCGACCGTCCAGCACCCGGTCGAGCGCGTCGCGCACGCGCGTCGAACAGTTGTCGCGGTAATAGTCGTACCGGTAGAAGCGGTTCTCGGGGAGCGCATTGAGGGCGAGCAGAGCGCGCAGCTCCTCCCTCTGCGCGCGGGTGAGCGCGAGCTCCTGGACCCACACCGAGCGATCGGCGGCCGCGTACGCGGACACCATGCCCTCGGTCTCGAAGGGAGCCATCCAGTAGAGCATCGTGCCCCGGAGCACCCGCCCGAGGAAGCCGGGCTGGTCGAAGCTGAACATCCCCCAGTTGTAGGAGAGGTCGAGGCCGCTCACCGGATCGCTGATGCGAATCGCATTGTGCCCGAAGCGCTCCCACACCTGCTCGCCCGGCCCGATGGTGACGAGGTGGACCCGGAGGCCGGCGGTATCGGCCCGGGCGACCGACGCCTCCGGGGATTGGGCGCGCGCCGGCGAGGCAAGCGCGACTGCCAGGGCCGTTCCGAGCAGGAGGCCGACAGCTGGGTACGGCACGCGCGCCGGCCGCCGGCCTAGCGGGTCGCTGAAGAATTGGGGGGCACCGCGCGCAGGGGGCTCGCGCGGTTCAGACCGGGAGCGACTCAGGGCCCCCACGGAACGGAGTTCCGTGGGGAAAGGGCGGCTGATCAACCGCGCGACCCCCCTGTGCCCGACAAGATCGTTGACATGCTCCTCAGAGCTCGACCTCCCGTCCCCGTGCGGCGGAGCGATAGGCGGCCTCGATCACCGCCATCAGGGGGCGCTGCTCCTCGGGGAGGGGTGCCTCGCGCTCCCCAGCCATCGCGCGCACGTACATGTCCAGCTCGCGCCGGTACGTCGCGTGATAGGGGTTTTCCGGGGCGCGCGGGACGGGCTGGCGTGGCGTCACGTCGAGGGGGTGACCGCCGAGCTGCTTGAACACCTGGAGCGGGGGAAGCGAGCCCGACCCCTCCGTCCCCATCACGCGGAAGAACTGCCGATCCTCGCTGCCGAAAAAGCTCCAGATCACTTCCACGGTGATCGCGCTCCCCTCGTCGGTCGCCATCATCACGACCGCCGCGTCCTCGACTTCGTAGTCTCCGCGGAAGGTCACCGCGCTCACCCGCGTGACCTTCGGGTAGCCGATCATGTGCAGGCACAGATCGATCGCGGGGACGCCGAGATCCATGAGCGCGCCCCCGCCGGACAGCTCGTGGCTCTGCCGCCAGGTCGGACGGGTCAGGTGCAGCTTCCGGTTGAGCCAGCTGCCGCGCACGTGGTAGACCTGCCCGAGCTCGCCGCCCGCGACGAACGAGGCGAGCACGGCTGTGTCCAGCGGTGGCTCATCCCGACCATCAGTACCTTGCTGCTCTTGCCCGCAGCCCTGAGCAGCCGGTTCACCCCACGCTCCGTGAACGCAAGCGGCCGCTCGACCAGCACGTGCTTGCCGGCCTTGAGCGCAGCCATCGCCTGGTTCTCGTGCAGATGGTTCGGCGTGGAGATCACCACTCCATCCACCAGATCGCCCTCGAGCGGCTCCTCGTCGCTCACCCTGCGGGCCACGCCGAAGCGTCCGGCGAGCGCGCGCGCCTTGGGCTGATCAGCGTCCGAGACGGCAACGACCTCAACGTCGGGGCGATCGGTGAGAATCGGCATGTGCACGATCTGGCTGACGGCACCGGTGCCGAGCACTCCGATCCGGACCGGTCGCCGCACCGCACTCATCGGGCTCTTTCCTCTCCCGGCACCACGCCCCCGAAGTGGAGCTGCACCCCACCCCGGAGCGCGGCGTAGCGAAGGTCTTCGAGCAACTCGAGCCGGCCGGCGCCGTAGAGGCGCACGCCGGTGGCGACGGGGAGCTCTACTCCAGCGTGGAGCGCGAACCCCGGCGAGACCGAATCGAGCAGATCCTCGACGAAGGTGCCGGCGATCGCATCCCCCGCGCCATTCAGGAAATGGAC
>Ga0310123_10000968_pt1 | contig 24686 bp, 19 predicted proteins | sample CB6_AW_1057_MG_FD_203505 | JGI IMG/M metagenome (GOLD analysis project Ga0310123, IMG submission 203505) | Marine microbial communities from Western Arctic Ocean, Canada - CB6_AW_1057 | ecosystem: Environmental > Aquatic > Marine > Oceanic | place: Canada: Western Arctic Ocean | collected... | reverse complement strand
GTGTACGTCGGCGGGATACGTTTGTCCAGAGACAACGATATTCGCAATCCGGTTGGCATTGCCTCGGAAAATCCGCTGGGTTTGATTGTTCTCGAGTCCGACGATGCGGACCAGAACTCGGCTGAAGATGGTTTGCAGTTGACGTTGCAATGCGTGATTGGTCCCGGCACCAATCTCGAAATCGATTATTTCGGTTTGACGGAGTGGGCGGACACGCACGCTGTCACCGACGCCGACACCGCCCAGCCCGACAGCCTCTATTCGGTGTTTAGTGAGTTCGGTGAGTTGGGATCATTCGGGTTTCCCGACACGGACCAATCCAACCTGCAAAGCATCACCTACCTCACCAAGTTGCACAACGTCGAGATCAACAAACGCCAGCGTTGGATCAGCCCCAATTGTCGCTGGCAGGGGTCTTACCTGTGCGGGTTACGTTACTTCCGCGTTGACGAGGATTTCGTGTACATCACCGAAGCCGCAGAGCACAGTGATCCGTTTGACGGTGACGCGTTGCGCGGTCCAGGGCGGTTTGCCTACGCCATTGAAACGACCAATGATCTTGTCGGTCCGCAGGTTGGAAGCGAGTTGACATTCTGCCTGTTGCCGCGCGTGCGACTGGGCGCGGACGCCAAGGCCGGGATTTTCGTGCTGCGTGCTCAGCAGAAGTCGCACCTGCATAGCCACTCGGGCAGCGAAATCTACGAAAGGGTTGCCAGGGAGGACTTGGCGGGCGTGGGGGAATTCGGTCTCTTTGCGCTCTTGCAACTCAGTTCGCGCGCTACCCTGCGTGTCGGTTACAAGACCGTCTTTGTGCAGAATGTAGCGTTGGCTCCCGAGCAATTCAATCCCACGACTCCCTCGGCCATGGTAGAGGTTCCCGAGTCGAGTCGCGTTCCGTTTCTGGAAACCAACGGAACGCTGCTGTTGGAAGGATTCACGGCCGGGGTCGAGTTGACCTGGTAGTGCGTCTCACGACAGTCTGCCCGGAAACGACTGCCGCGGATTACTTCGCAAATGGCTGAGCCAGTCGGGCGACTTCACGGGGTTTTCGAAAGCCTGAGACACCGTCTGCAGGCGGCCTTTGCGGTTCTCCGCCATGTGCTTTTCAGGCGCGCCAATGTCTTTCCCCGCAGCGGCGCGCTCCGATAGATTCCAGCGGAAAGAACGTGGCCGGGTGTTCTCCTGGTCACGCCACCCGACGTTTTCTGTTGTCGGTTGGGGCCTTCCGGAGGGTCCGGGAACAAATCTGCCCTCAAAATCAGCCTAGCTGTTATACTGAATGTAACCGTCCAGGACGGTTATAGGAACTTGAACGGCGAAGCAGGCGATCCCAGAACAGGGGAGGACTCATCCGTGTTTTCTAAAGCGAGCCGCGCTCTGCGCCGGCGGACCGACGGTCAAAAGGTCTGTCGAACACTGGGCAGCTACGAAAAGTTGGAACCACGTCATTTGCTGGTGACGTTTAACTTCGTGCTGTCAGAGGCTGCTGATCAGGTTGACGGCCTGCAGTTGGGGCTCGAAGAAGCGGCCACCGAGTGGACGACGGTGCTGAACGACGATGTGGCGGTGGCTTTAGACATTGATTTCGTTCCACTCGAAGGAGGTGTCCTTGCGGGGACAAGTCCAAGTGTTCTTCGCGAGGCCTATGATACCGTACGAACCGCCTTGCAAACCGATAGTCGATCGACAGAAGATGAGTCCGCTGCCGCGAATCTTTCTCAGGAATCGAACCTTGTAATTTACATCAATTTTACGGAAGACAATCCCAGCGGAGCGGGCAGCGACGTTCCCTACATGGACAATGATGGTGGATATAACAACCAGGCGATTGAACTCACCCATGCGAACGCCCGCGCGCTGGGATTGGATTCGACGGGACTGATTGACGCGTCCATCGCCTTCAACGATCAGATTGCATGGGATTTTGATCGCAGTGACGGGGTCGACCCGGAACAATTTGATTTTGTCGGTGTTGTCCTGCATGAAATGGGCCATGCCCTCGGTTTTCTCAGCACCGTCGACCGCATCAACCAACTCTCTCTTCCAGGCATGAGTCCAGCTGGTTTTGAAGACGCAATGCCGCCCACGTCTTTAGACCTGTACCGTCATTCGGTCACCAGTGACGCTTTTGGTGCGGATTTGGATTTGACCGTGGGCGGGTTGCAAGTGGGCGGCGACAAAACATTCTTTTTTGACGCTTTGTTGCGGGGGACTTTTTCGACGGGCCTGGAATGCATCACGTGCGACGGTAACCAGGCCAGCCATTGGGAGGATTTGGCTGGTTACTCTCAGGGCCTCATGGATCCGACGATAGGGCCGGGAGAACTGGGCGTGATCTCAAACCAGGATTTGTTGGCCTTTGACGTCATTGGTTGGGACCTGAGAATCGGCGGAGGGGGCGCTGGCGGGGACGGAGGCGGGGGGCCACCGATTCCGATTCTGGTGAGCGGAACCGTGTTTAATGACGCCAATGGCAGCGGTCTGATGGAAGGCCAATCGGGTCAAGCCGGTCACACGGTCTACCACGATTTGAATGAGAATGGTGTGCAGGATTTTGGTGAAGCAAGCGGGCAAACCAACGCAGAGGGTGTCTACCAGTTTGTGGCCATCGTTCCTGCTGCCAAGCCGATTGTCACATCAGGCGGGGGCAGCACTGAAGGCGGAACTCCTGAAGGCGGAACTCCTGAAGGCGGAACTCCTGAAGGCGGAACTCCTGAAGGCGGAACTCCCGAAGGCGGAACTCCCGAAGGCGGAACTCCCGGATGTGGGACTCCTGAAGGTGGGACTCCCGAAGGTGGGACTCCCGAAGGTGGGACTCCCGAAGGTGGGACTCCCGAAGGTGGGACGGACGACTGTTCAGTGCCGATTGAATATGCTGACCGTGTGCCACTCAGCTTGCGCCTTGTGGAGGGACCTGGTACGATTGCAACGACTCCCCCGAAACTTTCTTTTGAAATGAATCCGGTCACGAACCTGCTGGATGTCAACTTCGGTGTGCAGAATAACATTGATTTCGGCGACGCAACCAATGTGGCGCCCGCCAGCGCTGCCATCACTTCGGGTTTCCACCTGGGCGAGACAGTCGACGGCGAAAATGCTTCACCTGCCGGCGAGGCGGCGACGGGTGACGATGCAGACGGTGATGACGAGGACGGGGTGGTTTTCCCCGCAACGGCACTCGTGCCGGGCGCGTCGGTGACGATTTCTGTTGAAGGCGGATCGGCCGCAGCTTTTGGATTCTTTCAAGCGTGGCTGGACTTCAACCTGGATGATGATTTTGATGATGCGGGCGAACAAATCTTCAGCAACGTGGTATTGGCTGCCGGAGACAACCAGCTGACATTCACCGTGCCCGCCAATGCCCAGACGGGAACCACGACGCTCCGGAGTCGGTTGGGGTTTGAATACAATCTGGGTCCGACCGGCCACTCATTCGCCGGCGAAGTGGAAGATTATCAGGTTGAATTGGGATCGGCCGGGCCGGGACCGTTTGTGCTGGTGCCAAGTCAGGACTTGGGAACGGTGGATTTCATGCAGCTTTCGAATCAGGAGGTTTCGTCAGGCACTCTCCTGGAGATGACCGCTGCTCACAGCGGCCTGTTTACTGCCGAAGCCACTTTCGCGACTCCGTCAGTAGATGTCGAATTGCAAATCTTTGACGAGGCTGGCCAGAGGTTGGGCGTTAGCACTCCGGTGGACGGCATAAGCCGGCTGGATGTTCCGGTGACCGTTGGTGACTCGCTGTTTCTGTATTTCTCTGGCGAGAGCACCCGGGCTGATTTGCACTTGGTGAACTTGCTGGCCGGTACGGGAAGCTACTATGTCTACGGTTCGTCACAAGACGATACCTTCACCTACTCGCCCGATCGCCAGCAACAACTTGACATCAATGGGATGTCTTACGATCTGGATGTGAATTCGTTGGATGAGATTACCTTTTACAGCGGAGAGGGTCAGGACCAGCTTCGGGTGGAAGGTGACTGGCTGGCGAAACCATCCGAGTCATTTTGGGGGCACCCGCTAGATGTCTACGCCCGCGGAGACAGAGTTCTGCGAGTCTCTGGTAATATGCCGACCGTTGCGGTTGGACTGTTGGGCGACTTGCAGCAGGACGGTGTGCTGAACGCTGCAGACGTCGATCAGTTGCTGCAAGGCTTGCAGAGCGGAAGTCAGGATGTGGGGCTTGATTTGAATGTTGATGGACAGGTCAACCAGGACGACGCCGACTTTTTGATTGAGAATGTGCTGCAGACCGCTTATGGAGATACGAACCTGGACGGCCAGGTGAACCTGAGCGACTACACCCTGCTGGCCAGCAATTTCAGCCCGAGTGCTTCTGATCATGGCTGGGCCCAAGGTGATTTGGACGGGGACGGCGACACGGATCTGCTGGACTACAGCCGGTTCGCAGCCAATTTTGGTTTTCGTTCCTCCGGCCAGGTTGCCCCGGATTTCCAGCAGAGTTTGAGTCTGCGGTGGCCAAGCAATTCAGAGGTTGTCACAGCGCAGGCATTGACGGCGTCGCTTGGCCACCTGACAGGTGGAGTGCAGACCACCTTGGTCACCCCGGCGGACACTACCTTCGAGCACTTCGTCAGTTTGTCCCGGCCTGCAATCCCAAGCACAAAGGGTTTTGCGCCGCGAGGGGAAATGAATGGCTCGCGGACCGGAGATTTTGCTTCCCGGGACAGCGCCATAGCTCTTTTGTCATCCGCCCCGCGTCAGCTTGAACCTCAGGAAGAAGTCGACCAGTTGCTGCTGTTCCAGGAAGACTCGACCGGTTTGGCACGGCGATTCATCGAACCGGACGAGGTGGAACCGCTCGATTTTGAGGAGCAGACCAGTGAGGAACAGGAACTCGAAGTTTTGGATCAGTGGTTTGCTGCTATCGCCAGTGAGGCGGTCGCGACGGGAGAATCCGCTAGCAACGATGACAAGGGGGGGTGACCCTGACGGCTGCGTGAGGGGATGCGAATTTACGACCTGTACGTAGACAGGCGAAAATCGTGACTTTGATTGATCGGGTGGGTCGATGGGATAGGTGTGGCCACAAGCGCCGCCCCACACGACAACGGGCCAGCCTGCCCGGAAATCAAAGTCTCGAGCGTTTTTCCCCAGCTCGCCCTGCCGACATTGGTTTTCAGGGTCTGAGATCCGAAAACGCGATCGTTCCCCACGGTCGCGTTTTCGTTTGCGCGGAGGACCCGGTGCCAGTGCAGGGGTTGTTGTCCGGGAATCCCTGGTTGCAACTGGAACAGCAGTATGCCAGCACTGCCGGGGATTTCAGATTTTCCAGGGCAACTGACTTCAGAAAAACACGTCTGAGGCCGTGCACTTGTTTGCTTTCCTCCGGACCCCGGTGAGCGAGTTGGTTTTTCTTTGTCCCGGATCACTCCCACTCGATCGTGGCGGGTGGTTTGCTGCTGATGTCGTAGCAGACGCGATTGACTCCGGGAACCTCGTTGATGACGCGGGTCGAGATGCGGCCAAGCAACTCGTGCGGCAAGTGACTCCAGTCTGCGGTCATAAAATCATGAGAGTCAACGCAGCGAATCGCAATGACGTTTTCGTAGGTGCGGGAATCCCCCATGACGCCGACACTTTGTACCGGAAGCAGCACCGCGAACGCCTGAGCGGTTTGTCGGTAGAGGCCCGCCGCCTGGATTTCTTCGACCGCAATCGCGTCTGCCGCCCGCAGGGTTTCGAGCCGCGCCTTGGTGACTTCCCCCAGGCAGCGAACTGCCAACCCGGGGCCGGGGAAGGGATGACGCCAGACAAGGTCTTCCGGAAGTCCCAGTTCCAATCCAAGTCGCCGTACTTCGTCTTTGAATAGGTCCCGCAACGGTTCAATCAATTCAAATCCCAGTTCATCCGGCAAGCCACCCACATTGTGATGGAGTTTAATGGTGGCCGCGGGCCCGTCCGGAGCGGCACCGCTTTCGATGACGTCCGGATAGAGCGTGCCTTGGGCCAGGAACTGAGCTCCCTCGATTTTCGTCGCCTCTTCTTTAAAACATTCAATGAAGGCGTGTCCGATGCGACGACGTTTTTCTTGGGGATCTGTAATTCCGGCCAACGTCGTGAGAAATTTATCTTCGGCTTCGACGACGTGCAAATCGGTTTTGAAGTGACCGGTGAACTCACGGATGACGGACTCCTTTTCGTCCTGGCGCAACAAGCCGTTGTCGACATGGATACAGGAGAGTTGTGTCCCGATGGCTTGATACAACAGGGCTGCTGTAACGGCCGAATCGACACCACCGGACAAGCCACAAATGACATGTCTTGTGCCGATTCGTTGGCGCAGTTGGTGAATCAACTGCTTGGCAAATTCATCCAGTTTCCAGGTGCCTTCGCAACCGCAGACCTCCATCAGGAAATTCCTCAAGAGCTCGTTGCCTTGTGGCGTGTGGGTCACTTCGGGATGAAACTGGAGGCCGTAAACGGGCAGTTCGCGATGTTTGACTGCGGCAATCGGGCAGGTTTCCGTTGATGCCAGGGGGATGAATTCGTCGGACGTGCTCATCACCTGGTCGCCGTGGCTCATCCAGACGTCCATTTCTGCGGGCAACCCGGAGAAGAGTTCCGAGTTGTCTTGGGTGTGGCAGCGAGCCCGACCATATTCGCGTGAACTGGCACTCTTGACCTCGCCTCCTAACGCGTCGCAGGCGAGTTGCATGCCGTAACAAATTCCCAACAGCGGGATGCCGAGGCGAAAGATCTCCGGGTCACAGCGTGGTGCACCCGGCTCGTAAACGCTCGCGGGGCCTCCGGAGAGGATCAGGCCCTGAGGATTAAGTTCACGAATTCGCTCGGCCGTGATGTCGTGGCGAATGATTTCACAGTAGACCTGTTGTTCCCGGACACGACGGGCAATCAGGTGGGCGTACTGGGATCCGAAGTCCAACACCAAAACACGTTGCTGGGCAACGTTCGGCGGTGAGTTCTGCGGAATGGCGGTGGCGTTCCCGGTCATCAAGGTGCTGTTTTAATGGCCACGTGTTGGATGGAGTACGTTGAAAAAAACAAACGCCCGCCAGAGACGAGCGATGTGAAAGGAGCGATTATAAGGATCTGGTTTGAGATTGCCTAGCGGCAGTGGAGCGAACGTTTGCTGAGACGGAGTGCTGAAATCAGCAGAAACGACCCGGTTTTTAAGGGTTCAGAGCCGTTTGGGTTTCAGGAATTTGGAGGAAGGTGTTTCACGTGGTGTGGCAAACCGGCCACACAGCCGTTCTGTATCCGGTGACGTCACGTTTTGGCTGTTCGTCTTGCCCCGTATGCCAGCCGGACCCGTGTAAGTCCGGATCAACGAGTGTGCAGGCCGAACCCGTGCCAGACTGCGATCCGCTGGCGGGCGCCGATCAGGCGGTGCCCGGATCTGGCCCCGGGGGTCCATGGCGGAACCGGGAAGTTGCTGGAGTGGCGCTCGCTGGAATCGAGTGGACGAACCCGTCGTTGATATTCCGGGTTGGTGACGTGTCACGGATTGCGAACACCAGGGAACAGATATCTGACGAGTTATCATTCAAGTGGGCTGACTTGGAATCGGATTACTGGGATACTACTGTCCGAGGGATCCGGGTTTAAATCAGGCACTGCCTTGGTGTCCGGCCGGTTGCCGTCGCATGGAATCCGGATTGTTTTTTTTGACTTCTGCGTGGCGAATCAAACTCAGTGCAAATACTTCTCACCAATGACGATGGTATTCATGCCCCGGGGCTCGCGGCACTGGAGCGTGAGTTGAGCCAAATGGGCGAGGTCACTCTGGTGGCGCCAGCCACTGAGCAAAGTGGGGTGGGACATTCGATCACCTATCTGAATCCGTTGATCTGTAAAGAAGTCTATGACGGTGATCGGCGGCGAGGTTGGGCCGTCGAGGGGAGTCCGGCAGATTGTGTCAAAATCGGCGTGTTTGAATTTTGTGAGAAGCGGCCCGACCTGGTCGTAAGCGGCATCAATGGTGGCCTGAACGCGGGGATTAATGTGCTCTACTCGGGCACCGTTGCGGCGGCCGTCGAGGGGGCGTTTTTCGGGATTACCAGCGTGGCGGTCTCGCTGGAGTACGATGAGCAGGCAGATTTCGGAAAGGCTGCCATCATCGCCCGGAAAATCATTCAACAGATCCAGGCAGAGAAAGATCCATCGGCACAGCTATTTAACTTGAATATTCCCACCGTTGCTGTCGACCCGGTCGGTGAAGTGCAGGTGGTTCCCATGGGAGTGATGCGCTACGGCCAGCACTTCTTGCGCCGACAGGACCCCAAGGGGAGGACGTACTATTGGGCCACGACCGACCCGCCACCACCCACGGACACACCTTCGGACTTGGCAGCACTGGAACAGGGGTACATCACACTGACCCCCATGGACTATGACATGACGAAGGTTTCTGCGCTTAGCACCATGCAGCAATGGCAGTTTCGATTTTCTGGTTAGTGTTGCTACGAAAAGTAGTCTTCAACGTCGCGGCATCTACCGGCTGTCGCCATGGTCCTGAGGGAACAGGGAAAGCTGATCAAAGTGTAAGGTCCACTTGAGTTGGTCGGCTACAAGGGATTGTTTTCTTCGTAGTCGTAGACTTTCCAACGTCCATCCTCCTTTTGAAAACGGACAATGAACCTTCGGAAGTAGCGAAAGTTCTGGACCATTCCCTGGCGGCCGTCTCCCACGACAAGTCCGCGGAATTCGGCTTCCGCTGTTGGCCGGAGTCCCTGTCCGTGGATGGTTACCAGGGGTCTGCTTTTCACTTCTGCCTGCTTCACGACGACTTCGCTTAGTCGTGAAGTGATGTTTTGGCGAAGGTCCGTTGCAGAAGATGAGATATGGTCCAGTAGGATGTCAGGTTGGTTGGCTTCAAGTTTGGCAGCGATTTCATCCAGTGTGTCAGCGACGGATTCTGCGTCGGTGACAACAACGGCTTCGACTGCCAGGAGGCCGGCGAATATCAGGCAGACTCCGATGATTGCTGGAATCACGGCCCGATGAGCAGTTTGAAACAGAATACCGATCAGGATGGCTTGAATCAGGAGGCCCACAAATACGATGGGCAGGGGATCTTCAAGTAGCCACGTCATGATCTAATTGGCCTGTCGGACTTTCTTGATCTGGCGGCAAGGTTCTATTCGATCTTCGGAGTTGCCACCACAAAGCAACCCAGCTGCACACAACAATTGCCGCGAGCAGGAGTAAAAGCGGTTGCAGGTCAATTGCCAACTTGCCCGGGTCCGCCGGGGGTGAGACGGTCTGCCCCGCCGCTTGACGGGCTGCGAACTCGCGTTCAAGTTGAGCCTGTCGGAGTCCAATTTTTGGAGAGAAGCTGACCAGCATCACCACCCCGACCGTTGTAAACAGGCACAGCCAGAACCAGGGTGACTCGCTCACGACCTTCGATCCCGATCTGGATGTTTTGTTCGTCATGCCATCATGCGGGTCGAGTTCATCCGGGTGAAGTTCGGGGTAGTGGGCAGCGGAGTTGATTGGGGACGGGTCCGTCAGGGCCACCACCAAGCTTTACGTCGTTCACTTGTCGCCACGGGTCGTCTTCTGCGGCGGCAAAGCTCACCATTTTTTTACCTCGGAAAGCCCGGGCCTCCGTACTGGGCTTGCTTCCCCAGAATTTCTTCGATTCGCAACAGCTGGTTGTACTTCGCCATGCGATCAGTGCGCGATGCTGAACCCGTTTTAATTTGACCGGTAGCGAGGGCCACTGCTAGATCCGCAATGGTTGAGTCCTCCGTTTCACCGCTGCGGTGACTGGCAATGCTCGAATATCCATGAGCGGATGCCAACCGGATGGATTCGATGGTTTCCGTCAAAGTCCCTATCTGATTCACTTTGATCAGAATGCTGTTGGCAATCCCCTGGTCAATTCCCCGCTGCAGTCGCTTGGTGTTGGTGACGAACAGATCGTCCCCGACGAGCTGCACACGGTCGCCGAGTCGGTCGGTGAGCATCTTCCAGCCACTCCAGTCATCTTCACTGCAACCGTCTTCGATCGAGCAGATGGGATACTGGAGGGACCAGCGTTCCAGGAAATCGACCATTTCGGAGGCCCGCAATCGCTGCTTGTCGATGGAATAGACTTCGTTCGCCTCGTCATAGAACTCCGTTGCAGCCACATCCAGGGCGATTCGAATCTGTTCGCCCGGCTGGTATCCAGCTTGTTCAATGGCTTGCATGATTAAATCGAGCGCTTCGACGTTGCTACCCAGGTCCGGTGCAAATCCGCCTTCATCCCCCACGGCAGTGTTGAGATTCCGGTTTTGAAGGACCGCCTTGAGCTGGTGAAAGATTTCGACACCGGCACGCAAAGCATCGTGGAATCGATCAAAGCCGAGCGGCATCACCATGAATTCCTGAATATCCACCGAGTTGTCGGCGTGTTCACCGCCGTTGATGATGTTCATCATCGGCGCCGGAAGCAGGCAGGCGTCGTCTTCGCCCAGATATCGAAACAGGGGAACACCCTGGTACTCGGCAGCTGCTTTGGCGACGGCAAGTGAAACTCCCAGGATGGCGTTGGCTCCCAGGCGGCTTTTGTTCTCGGTGCCGTCCAGATCACACATTTTTCGGTCGATAGCCGTTTGGTCCAGGGCCGAGTCTCCTCGTAATTCTTCTGCCAGGACTGTATTGATGTGATGAACGGCTTTCGTCACGCCTTTTTTCAGATAACGGTCCTTGTCCCCGTCACGGAGTTCCCAGGCCTCGTGCTGGCCGGTGCTGGCTCCACTGGGAACAGCAGCCCGTCCCCAGGATCCATTTTCAAGCCGGACGTCCACTTCGACAGTGGGATTTCCACGACTATCGAGGATTTCCCGACCGTGCACGTCAGCGATCGTGGTCATGTCATATCTCTTTCGCGTTCTGAAAATTATCGAAGTTTCAACCTGTCGAGGCATTGTTACCGATGAAAAGGCAATTGACTAGTCGCGGGGGTGGACATTATGAAGTAGGTCTGGGGTTTGGCGTGCCACGCCTGACCCTCACGCCGATTGGCCGGATTCAGCATTGGATTCACGAACCGTGGCCTAAGAAAAGATGAGGGCCGTCCATTGTTACTGGAGAAGCGGCACTGTCACACGGGTTACCCTTCTTTATTCAGCTTGCGATCATGTTTACTGGTTTAATCGAACTGAAAGCTCCGGTAAGTGAAATCCTGCCAGATGGTTCAGGGAAACGCCTGACGATACGGCATGCAGGGCTTGCCGGTCAGTTGGCTATCGGTGACAGCATATCGGTGAGCGGATGTTGTTTGACGGTAGTGGCGGTTGTCAATGATTTGTTTTCTTTCGACGCTGGAAGTGAAACCTTGAGTCGTACAACATTGGGGCGATTGCAATTGGGAAGTGAAGTCAATTTGGAGCAATCGCTCGCCGTGGGAGATGCTTTGGGTGGACACTTTGTAACTGGACATGTGGATGATGTGGGGCAATTGGCCAGCCGCTGCGACGATGGTGAATGGTCGGAGTTTCGCTTCGCGGTGCCCGAACGGTTGACAGGACAGATGGCCAGCAAAGGTTCTGTCGCTGTGGACGGGGTAAGTTTGACGTTGGTTGAAGTGGAGAAGCGGGAGTTCAGCATTGCGCTCATTCCACATACGTTGTCCGTCACTACCCTGGGAGGTTTACAACGGGGTGACGAGGTGAATATCGAAACCGATATACTCGCGAAGTATGTGGCACAACAGGTGATAAATCACTCTTCCTAGCAAAGCGGCCGGCGCCTTCAGGGGCCGGCCTTTACAGTGACGTTGGTAAAGCCCTGTACGTTTTGGCGGATTTTCCTGCCGGACAAGCGACGATGATGGACGACTCGGGTGGACATGAGGCTGATGTGTGAGGGAATCTGACCGGCATTTTCCCGTGAAAACGTCGTTGATTGAAGTTTTTTGTGAGTTTCGCATGCCTGGAAAACAGACCGTTTCATATCTGAGCCAACGCTTTCGAGAGATTGGTATCCGTCCGGACACCCGGCATGGCCAGAATTTTCTGGTGGATTTGAATTTGCTTGAGCTGTTGGCGCGAACCGCGCAGGTGGGTGCCGGGGATGTTGTGCTCGAGGTTGGCACGGGCACGGGATCGTTAACGGGTCTGGTGGCCCCCCATGCGGCAGCGGTGGTCACGGTTGAAATTGATTCAGCACTTCATCAGCTTGCGCAAGAATCCCTTGTGCAATATGACAACATTTGCCTGTTACATCTGGATGCCCTGAAAAACAAAAACCGACTTGAACCTGAGGTGCTGAAGGCTGTGCGGGAGGCATTGGCTGCCGGTCCGGATCGTCGATTCAAACTGGTTGCCAACCTGCCGTACAACATTGCCACGCCTGTGGTGTCGAATCTTTTGTCGACAGACATTTTGCCTGCGTCAATGACCATCACGATTCAGAAGGAGTTGGCCGATCGATTTATGGCCAAGCCGGGAACCAAAGACTACAGCGCCCTGAGTATTTGGATACAATGTCAGTGCGATGTGGAGATTATCAGGGTGATGCCCCCTTCAGCTTTTTGGCCACGCCCCAAAGTGCACTCGGCGATTGTGCATATCGAACCGAAATTGCAGAAGCGAGAGCAGATCCCGGAGTTGCAGGATTTCCACTCGTTTGTTCGCTCGATGTTTTTTCATCGCCGGAAGTTTTTGCGCAGCGTACTACTAAGCGCTTATAAGAAAGAGTTATCCAAGCCGATGGCCGATGTGATTCTCGAAAAAATGCAGTTGGGCCCCGACGCGCGTGCCGAGCAGTTGTCCGTGAAGGAAATGCTGCAATTGTTTCGAACTGTGCAAACTCAATTGGGTAGGTGATGCTAGCCTCGGAAGGGACTGCTTCTACCGCTTGTCCGGTTGCAATTCAGTAAGCGGCAGTTGCCTGCCATGACGAGGCCGGGAGATTCTGCTACCATGCGGATCGGGTGTGTTTTTGATAACTGTAGACACCTAGTAACGAGAGTTGAGCCATGATGTTCATTGAAATGACGGGCGATTGTCTGACAGACATTGTGAAAGACGACGAGTTGCACGTGGGCGATCTGGAGGCCGCGGGCATTCACGAAAAGACGATCGTGCGGGTGAATCGACAGGGCGACATTGAAGTGCGCCGCAGTGACAGCTGGGATGTGATCGGTGGCCTGTTGGGTGATTTTTCCGACCGCATCAAGAAAAAAACGGGTCTCGACTGGGCCTGAGACGTTTTTTTAAAAAAAAACGGGCCAAGCCCTGCGGTCGAACCGTGACCGGATGTGCACTGAAAGTTCTACACCGAACGCGGTCGGATGTGCCCGGACCCGTGTCCCGCAGGAACCGTTTCCGACGTTGGTCTGTCGTTCTAAGTCACTGGCAATGCAGAGTGTCAGTCAGCGGATGTTCCGAATGGTGGACATGCGTTTGTTCCTCCTGCGATGGCCGCATTCCGGAAAATGTCGGCATCTCTTGACTCGCGCAGGCCGCGGACTGGACAGTTGGTGGTGAACAATCAGTACATTGACGGTCTACTTGAAGTCCCATAAAGTGATCCGTTTGTCCATGGTGTTACTGGCTTTTGGCAGGGTCTTATGGTCCTGCCCGGGTGCGGTGCTTGGGAGGTTGCGTGTGGCTTGTCATTTGTTAACGGGTGCTACGGGGCTGTTGGGAAATTACCTGTTGAAAGGTGCTCTCACGGCTGGTTTGGATGTTGCCGTGCTGGCCCGGCCGAGTCGGCTCGCGACAGAGAAGGAGCGAGTCGAAGATATTATGCTGCGCTGGGAGCGGTTGCTCGAGCGGGACTTGCCGAGACCCCCGGTTTTTGCAGCTGACCTGGCAGAGCCGGACCTTGCACTGGACGTCCCGACTCGCAAGTGGATAGCGGAGAATTGTTCAACGTTCATCCACAATGCTGCCAGTCTGACTTTTGAAGCCAACGAGAAAACGGGTGAGCCACGCCGTACGAATATCGACGGAACTCGAAATGTACTGGCTTTGTGCGAGGAACTCGGTATCCGCCGGATGCACTATGTGTCGACAGCTTATATTTGCGGCCTGCGACAGGGTCGTGTTCTGGAAAGTGAAGTGGATGTTGGCCAGACACCCGGGAATGCTTACGAGGAGACCAAACTCGAAGCTGAAAAAATGGTACGGGCCGCTGACTTTCTGGATTCCCTGACCGTTTATCGGCCGGCCATCATCATCGGTGATTCTCAGACGGGTTACACCACGACGTTTCACGGTTTTTACACGCCTTTGAGAATTGTCCACGGAGTATCCCACAAACTACCGCTTGGGTACGGAGACAGGCCGTTGCCGGAGTCGTTGGGCTTGGTGGGAAATGAATTCAAAAATTTTGTGCCCGTGGACTGGGTGGCATCCATCATTTGCCATGTGATGTCAAATCAGAAGTTTCACGGCACAACTTACCACCTGACTCCACAGAATGCGGTCGATGTGCAAACGATGTACGACCAGATTTCCGAGGCGGTCGTGCAGCTTTCTCCGCCCCGCTCGGATTCCGAGTCTGGGCTTCTCGATTTTAAAGAGCTGACGGAGATGTTTCTGGATCAGATGACCGCCTATCGTTCCTACTGGAGAGATGATCCGGTGTTCGACACAACAAATCTACTGAAGGTTGCCCCTCATTTGCCGTGCCCCCGTGTCGACAAAGAAATGTTAAAACGTGCCTGCCATTACGCAATTGAAAACAACTTCGGCTGGCCTGCTGCCCCGCCACAGAAAGCGGATTTCGACGTGGGAGCAGCTATTTCGCAAGTCGTTGTGAATCGTGATGCGGGCGAACACACTCAGCGGATCGGGTTGCATGTGTTCGGTCAAGGTGGCGCGCAATGTACGCTTTCGATGGACGGCGGAACGATCTTGGGTATGGAGCCCGGAATTTGTGACCCTGACGGGCACGCTTATCTCAACTCCCGGAGTTTTCGGCAGTTGTGGCTTGGTGAATTGAATTTCGACGATGCATGGCAGTCGGGACAAGTTGCCCTGCAGAGGTGCAAGCTCCCTCGCGTGCAGTTGTTGCCAAACGTACGGGCGGCTTTAACTGCGGCCTTGGGGGATGTGGTTTCAAACTAGTACACCCAGACATCACCTGCAGGACTCGATCGAGCCGGTGGTCCGGAAAAACCGGTTGACCTGTCGGAAACGCCATCGCGCATCGTTTCAATTCATGGGGGTTGAACACAGCCCCGTGAAGGACTGACACGGTTGGTAATTGTTGCCAGGATGGGATTTTGAAAATTGTTTTCAGGACACAATCGTCTAGCAATTGTTCAGTGATCCAAATTCAGCCTCAGGGCATCTGTTTCGATGAACACGGCAACATCTGAAACCGTCTTTCCATTACCGTTGGAAGCGTTTGAACAGTACATGCTGGCAGACGACAACACGCACCAACCGATGATTTTGGTGCGGCAACTGCTTTTGTCGGGGTACTTGCAGCAATCCGCTTTTGAGTCAGCGATCGAAAAGGCAATGGAGCGTCATCCCTTGTTGCGGGCCTTGGTGAGAAATCCCGGCCGTCAGCAACCGTGTTGGGTCACTGCGGGCATCCTTGAGCCGCGTGTTGACTGGGCTGAAATAGGAAGGCCTCTGCAAACACGAATGGGTGAGTATCTCGATTTGACTGCAGAAGTCGGTTTGCGTGTTTGGATACGGCAGGGTGTCCGGTCGGTGATTGTGACATTGCAATTTCACCATGCCTGCATCGACGGGACGGGTGCAATTCAGTTCATTACCGATTTGCTGGCATTCTATGGCGGCCTTACCTGCGGTGCCGAAGACCCGGTTCCGGAGTTGTCGCAACTTCAGCAGGAGTTGTTACGTCAACGGGGCCGGATACCAGCACCAGTTGCCGGTAAAAGTGATTCTCGTGTCGGTTGGAGACAGAAGGTTACCAAACTCTTTCGTTTTGTCACACGTCGCCCCTCTCCTCTCAGGCCTCCTCACGGTTCCGGGGATTCGCTCAATACCTGCCCGCCGTTTCCTGGAATTGTGTCACACACGTTCACCGACGAAGAAACGCTGAGTTTGAAACGGGTCGCTAAGCAGCGGGGTGCCAGTTTAAATGACTTGTTGCTACGAGACCTGTTTCTTGTCATCGAAGCCTGGAATTCTGAACAGGGTGGGGAAGGCGCCGGCAGGTGGCTGCGAATCATGATGCCGGTCAATCTACGCACCAAGGAATTTTCCGGGCTGCCGGCGGCAAATCTGCTGTCCTACGGGTTCCTGACGCGCGACTGCCGGGAATGTGACGAACCGGACCTGTTACTGGCGGGAATTTCCCGCGAAACGCGGGAAATCAAGTTTGGCGGATCAGCGATGATGTTTCTCAAAAATATCAACCGGATGCGAAAACTCGGGGGTGGACTGAAGAGAATTTCAGACCCACGGAAGTGTTACGCGACCGTCGTCCTGTCGAACGTCGGTGACATTACGACGCGGCTGGCCGGTAGCCTGCCATCGCAAAATGGCCGCCTGGTTGCAGGCGACGTTGTTTTGGAGGCGGTCCGGGGTTGCCCGCCATTACGTCAGAATACGCGTGCGGTGTTTCACGTGATGACCTACTGTGGCGAGATGACGGTCGCAGCAAGAGGTTGGCCGGAACTGTTTGGTCTTGAGGAGACGCGGGATTTGTTGCACCGGTTCATTCACCAGCTTCACCAGTCACTGCCTTCGGTTTCCAACGGAGTGGATTGGAAAAGCGGCTCCAAGTTTGTGGAACAACCCTCCTGGGAAGAACGTATTGCGGCACAGGGAGGGCCAGGTAGTGAAGCGGAGGATTGGTTTCGTCAACCGGTGAGCGGGGAACAGGGACGATGATTCAACCTCATGGCGGGTTCCAAACCAAGCGATCTCCGGAGTCGGGTGAAGTTCAGTAAACCCTGCTGCCACCGTGCTCCCGTTGGTTTCGTAGTACACTTCACGTTGTGCACCCGCGTTTTTTGAAGGGATGACCCGGGTGGCCTGCAGACGGCCAACCAGGCTCGTTGGAGTCGAGGACATAAACCGCTGACCCCTGGCATCAGATAATGGTGTGATCGAATCGGACTTGGTTCTGGCGAATGAACGCTTCTGCCTGTGTGGCGGTCAGGACGCCGTCGTAACAGCCGATGGCCCGGGAACAGGAACTGCCGAGGATTGATGCGTAAGCCAGTGTCTGGGGGAGTTCCCTGTCACGCAGGATTGAAGTGATTAATCCGGCGGCGAAGGCGTCTCCACAGCCGGTGAGATCGACCGCATCGACCGGGAACGCAGGGACGCGCCATAGTTCGTTTTCCCGGATGGCCAGGGCACCTTCTGAGCCGCGGGTGATGACGATGGTTCTTGCTCCCATGCTACGGAAGTAAATCGCTTGGTCGACCGGATCGGTTTTTCCGCTAATCCGGGCCGCTTCGTCGTCATTGGGCAGGAAGTAGTCGACCCAGGGCAGGCATGCTTCCAGTCCTGCAAAGTTTTGCAGCCCCTGGGGCACGACGACGTCCAGTACCGTCAGGACATTTTGTGTTCGGCAATACTTCAGGAGATCAGCCAGTTGTTCGCAGAGAAAATTGGGCATCAGGAGTAAACCGCCCACGTAAAAACACCGGAGACCCGCGATCCATTGGCGATCAATCTGGTCGACGGAAAAATCCTGGTTCGCTCCCAGAACGTGGACGAACCGCCGGTCTTGTCCTTTCACGACCAGAATCATGGTTTGGGAAGTTGAATAGTTGTCGACCTGTCGGATCTGGGAACAATCGACTCCGCGATCTTCCAGCGCACCGACCACGATCCTGGCGCTGTGGTCGTGGCCGACGCAGCCGGCGACTGCTGCCGGCACATCCTGTTTGGCCAACGCACTAGCGACGTTGGCCGCACACCCGCCGACACTTGAAAGTATGTCGTCGATCACCAGGACCTCTCCTTCCTGTGGAATGGAGTCCATCGGACCGCAGTAGGTGTCAGCGACTACGATTCCCGCGCATCCAACTGAAAGTGTTTGACTTGTTTCCGGCATGAAAATCTCTTGAGTCGCTAACGCATGGGCCAGGGAATTCCGGCGGTCGACGCTGGGGTCCGGTGTTGGTTGTCAGACGTCGAAAGTTCCTGCTATTTTGTTCCTCACTGCTCTATTACAACGGCTTTCTGTTCGCTGTGAAAGATGGTGCATCGTGTCTCACTGCTCCGGGGGGGGCGTCGGGTTAGGAGGGCCGATCCAGCCCTGTGCGGCTCCATCGCTTCATTTTTAGTTTCCTAAAACAGTTTAAAGAGAAACCAATTGAAATGAGAGTGTCACCGGAGTATGGTGAATCATGTGCGGTTTCTATGGCGGAAACCGAGGATTACCGATGTTACTCCGGCTGTGTTCGTCAATGGATACCTCGGGAGGGTGGGGTGATTCTGGGGTTTTTATGCCAGTTGGGCACTGATTGTGGTCTGCTTTCAACAGTTGATCCAGCTTCCTGTTTTGTGTTGAGTGTCAACTCCTGTTTCGAAGTGCCCTGGAGGGGTCGCGCGGTTCGCAGGGACCTTGTGCGATGGGAACAGCGCTTGCCGTCACGTGGATGTTGGTTGTTTGCGGCTTCACATCATAGGGCCTTGAGAAACAAAGGCTCTTGGTTCGATCTCTTTTTTCGGGTGAAATTCCGATGACAGAACATCGTGGATTTAGAAAAGACAGGTTTTTTTTCCTGGCCGCAGTCATGCTTGGTCTGGGAGTTGTTTGGGGGATGACGAGCAGCGGTCTCGCCCGCCGTGATGCAGCAATAACACTTGTCAAAGAACAAGCAACGGCAATCGAAGAAAAATTAGACTTGTATCACGAAACGTTACTGGAACAGGAAAAGAGGATTTCCAGGCAAGAGGCGCGGATTTCCAGGCAAGAGGAACGGTTGGAAAAAGCGTTGGAAAAGAACACGGAGGCCATTGACCGCTTAAGGGTTCAAATGGACGCCTCGGTTCAGTCTGTCGCACTCCCTGGGAGTCATCAGCGGAAGGAGTCAAATGACCGTCGTATCGATCCGCTGAAAGATCTTCAGGGTTATTTCCCGTTTACCCCGGCCGAGTCTGTGGCGGATTGGGAAACCAGGGCCAGCTACCTTCGCCGGCAGATGAAAGTTTCGGTCGGTTTGTGGCCAATGCCCACCAGTCACCCATTGCAAGCAGTGATTCATGGCTCAGTGAACCGTCCTGAATACACGGTGGAAAAAGTTTATTTTCAAAGTTTGCCCGGGCTTTACGTGACGGGAAGTCTCTACCGGCCCAAGGGAGAATCGAAGTCACCACGTCCCGCTGTGCTTTGTCCGCACGGTCATTGGCGTAATGGGCGATTTTATGCCTTGCCGGACAAAATGATTCTGGATCAATTTACGGAAGGAAGCGAGCGGTTTTTCGAGGGAGGGCGCAGCGCGCTGCAGGCCCGCTGTGTTCAGTTGGTACGCATGGGCTGTGTCGTGTTTCATTATGACATGGTTGGTTATGGCGACAACATGCAGATCAGTCACGAGTTGGCACATGGGTTCGACGGGCAGCGGTCGCACATGAATCGGATTCAGGACTGGGGGTTGTTCAGCCCGCAAGCTGAAGCCCACCTGCAAAGTGTCATGGGGCTGATGACGTTCAATTCAATCCGCGCACTCGATTTCGTCTGTAACTTACCGGATGTTGATCCTGAACGGGTCGCTGTAACGGGAGCGAGCGGCGGCGGGACACAAACCTTCATGTTGTGCGCCCTGGACTCCCGGCCCGCTGTCAGTTTTCCCGCGGTGATGGTCTCGACAGCAATGCAAGGAGGTTGCACTTGTGAGAACGCGTGTGGGCTTCGTATTGGAACGGGAAATGTGGAGTTTGCTGCGCTCTTTGCTCCAAAACCCCAGGGGCTGACGGCCGCTGATGATTGGACTCACGAGATGAAAACCAAAGGCTTTCCGGAGTTGCAGCAGCATTATCAACTGATGGGTGCACCCGGTAATGTCATGCTGTTAAGTCGCACCGAATTCAAGCATAACTACAATTTTTTCAGTCGGAACGCGATGTACCACTGGTTGAATCAGCATCTGCATCTCCAATTGCCGGAGCCAATTCAAGAACGAGATTATTTGCGGCTCACGCGGGAAGAAATGACGGTCTGGAACGACGAGCATCCACGCCCTCCGGACGGTGATGAGCTGGAGCGTCAGGTCCTTCGATGGTGGCATCAAGACGCCCAGGAACAGTTGGTCCGCTGTACACCCCGGGATGCATCTTCCTGGAAAAAGTACCGTGAGGTGGTGGGCGGAGCGATCGATGTCCTGCTGGGACGTCGTCTGCCTGCCGTCGATGACCTGGTTTGGGAAATGCGGCTTCAGGAGAATCGCGAGGACTATTCTCTTGAGTGGGGATTGCTGACGAACGAGCCGCAGGGCGAGGAATTGCCCGTGCTTTTATTGGACCCCAAGCAGCCCAGCGGTCATGTCGTTGTCTGGATTGACGCGGCCGGTAAACAGGGGCTCTTCGGGGAAGCTGACCAACTGCGGCCGGAGATTCTCCGCTTGCTTGACGCGGGTAGCAGTGTCATCGGAGTTGACCTGTTGTTTCAAGGCGACTTCCTTGCCGGACAACCGCCAAGCCCGCGGACACGAAGGGTCGAAAAAGACCGTGAGGCGGCGGCGTTCTCATTCGGGTACAACCACACCCTGTTCGCGCGGCGGGTGCATGACGTTTTGACGGTCCTGGCTTTTGCCAGGGGTCGCGAGGTGGCGGGCGCGCGAGTGGATATCGTGGGACTACGGGGCGCCGGACATTGGGTCGCTGCGGCCGGTGCACAGGCGGCCGGGGTCATCGATCGTGTGGCGGTCGACACCCAGGGCTTTCGTTTCGGTAAGTTGCTGGACATTTACCATCCCGATTTTTTGCCCGGTGCAGCGAAGTACGATGATCTACTCGGGATGTTAACGCTGGCAACTCCTGCTTCCCTGTGGCTGGCTGGTGAGGGATCACAGGTGCCGGACCAAATTGCGACGGCCTACGAGACGGCTGATCCTGTCAGGCAGGTGGTCGCATGGGACGGGGAGGCGGCGGATGCACGAGCGGCGGCTGTGGATTGGCTGTTGGTTCAGTGAATGGTCGTATCATGGATGGTCCGCGCTGAAGAACCCCCGCTTGATCACGAATTGTGAAATGAGGTTCCCCCGCTGCTGACCGGGAGAGGTTCCTCGCCTGCGGGTTTTCCATTGGAAGCTGCGCTGCCGCGGTGCCTGTCTGCTGGGACCTACCTGAAGGGCACGATGTTTGGTCTAATGTGGAACATTCGATTGTTTACGTGCAGACTTTCTTGGTGGTGCGAGGTGAGATATGAAAGTTCAGGCAGTGCAAGCGTTGCGCGGCAAGTTGTCAGTCGATCAGCCGGTTCACGGGATTTGGGTCACACTGGAATCAGCAAGTGTGACCGAGATGGCGGTAGCTTTGGGGCTTGATTACGTGGTGATTGATGCCGAGCACGGACACCTGGGCTGGCAGGACATTGTCCAGCACGTGCGCGCCACTGTGCGGAGCAACACCGTGGCCCTGGTGCGAATCAGTGAATTGAACTGTGCCTTGATCAAGCGTGTTCTTGACATTGGCGCCGACGGAATCATCATCCCCTGGATGGAGACGGCGGAACAGGTTGAAGAGGCGGTTGCTTTTGCCCGTTACCCGACCCGGGGGAAACGTGGAGTCGGTGGAGAACGAGCGACAGGTTGGGGCACTTGCTTTGCGGAGCACGTCGCTCAAGCGGATGAACACGTACTGGTTGTGCCCTTGATCGAGTCAGTGCGTGGTGGGAAAAACATCGAACAAATTTGCCAGGTGGAAGGTGTTGAAATGTTTTACCAGGGTCCGGCTGACTTTTCGGCCAGCGCGGGTCACGCAGGCCAGTGGGAAGGACCGGGAGTCGCGGAACAGATCCTGGCGGTCAACGATGCGATTCGCGCGGCAGGTAAACATTGTGGAATCATGGTGCGTAACCCCGAAGATCTTGCCTTAAGACTGGAACAGGGGTTTCGGCTGATGGGACTGGGCATGGACGGATCGCTGCTGGTGCGTGGTATCCAGAATATGTTGGCGGCGGCCGGAGAAGAGCGGAAGATTAATTCATCGTTAGAGTTTAAGGGGAACTGATCAAACCCGCTGGTTCCGCCCTACCCCACCTGGCGCGACTGTTTTTTCCCGGGATTTTGACAGAGTGCCTCAACCAGCATTTGCCATCGTCGAATTGATATCGAAATGGTGATACGGAGTCGCCGTTTTGAAGTTTCCAGATGTTGTTCTAACCGAGCCCTGTAGGGAATTATGTCTACCAATTCTTCCGGAACGTTTAAGGTTTTGTTGACTGCCGATTTTTTTGATGACCAGGGCCGACCCAAGTTTGCCGACCTGGGGCTTTCGGAGTTCGCGAATCAGTCTCACATTGAACAAAGTTCGCTGACCGAACATCACAAGGAACTGGGGGCCGACCAGATCGAGGGTGCCCAGGGTGTGATTGTACTGACTCCATCCGTGACGGCGGCAACGGTAGCGAACTCCGCTGATTTGCTGGCGATTGGCCGCTTCGGGGTGGGGTATGACGAAGTTGATGTGGAGGCTTGTACGCGGTCTGACGTGGCGGTGGTGATTACGGCTGGCGCGGTGGACCGGCCGGTCGCGGAGGCGACGGTTGGATGGATGATCGCGCTGACGCATCATTTTCGGGCGAAAGATCAACTAGTGCGGTCCGGCAGATGGGACGATCGGGTGGGCCTGATGGGAAGTGAATTAAGAGATCGCACGTTGGGCATTGTCGGGTTGGGTGGAATCGGTCGTGCAGTGGTTCAAATGGTCGCCGGATTCGGTATGAATCCACCGATTGCATTCGATCCTTACGCTGAAGCCACAGCCGCTGAGGCTGCCGGAGTGCGCCTCGTAGAACTTGACGAACTCATGCAGCAGGCCGACTTTGTTTCGATCCACTGTCCTTTGACTGATGACACACGGGATTTGATTGGTCCGGATCAGATTTCGCAGATGAAATCGAATGCCTATTTGCTGAATACGGCGCGCGGCGGCATTGTCAATGAAGACGCTTTGTACGACGCTCTTTTGGAGAAACGGATCGCCGGCGCGGCCCTCGATTGTTTCGTGGATGAGCCAATCAAAAGCCCGCATCGGTTTGGCGAGTTGGACAACGTACTGCTGGCTCCCCATAGCATTGCCTGGACGGAAGAGTTGTTTCGGGATATCGGAATCACGGCTTGTCGCAGCATGGTGGATTTGTCTCGGGGCAAAAGGCCGCGGGGTGTGGTCAATCAGGAAGTCTTCGACCGCCCGGGCTTTCAGGAAAAGTGGTCACGCCACATGGTAGCGCAAGGGAACTGAAGCCGATGGGCAAACGGCTGGCTGGAAAAGTGGCTTGGATCAGCGGTGCTACTTCTGGCATTGGAGCTGCAGCTGCTGAATTGTTTGCTGAGGAAGGTGCCCGGGTTGCCCTCGTAGGACGACGATTGGAGTTGGGGCAACAACTGGCTGACAAAATCGAAGCGGCCGGTGGCCAGGCCATGGCTATCGGTTGTGACGTTGGTCAGGAAGATCAGGTGCGTGATTCCTTGGCTCGTACTGCCGAGGCCTGGGGTGGGCTGCAGATTATCGTGAACAATGCGGGCATGGTGCACGTCCAGCTGTTGCATGAATACAGCGAATCGGATTGGGACCACTTGATGGCAGTGAACGTGAAGTCCGTTTTTTTCTCGCTCAAGCACGGACTCTCCTATTTTAAGCAGGCGCCACGTAGTTACATGGTCAACGTAGGCTCCATCAGCAGTTTTGTCGGTCAGGCGGGCACGCCAGCTTACACTTCTTCGAAACACGCCATGTTAGGGCTCAGCCGTTCGATTGCGCTCGACTACGCTGCCGACGGATTGCGTTGCAATTGTGTCTGCCCCGGCATCACCGATACACCGATGCTGCGTGAACATCTTAATACGACGCCGGACCCGGAGGCGACCTTGGCAAATCGTTTGAAACGCGTACCCATGGGGGTCGCTTTGACGCCACAGGACGTTGCCAAATCCATTTTATATTTTTCCTGTGAGGACTCGGCAGGTATCACCGGCACCTCGCTGACCGTGGATTGTGGCTACCTGACTTCCGCCGAGTGGGAGCACCCGGGGCAGACGGCGTTCATGAAGCGAGGGTGAGTGCGGAATGTTTCTCCTGCCTTGCGGTCGATCACAATTTTGCATCGTTTGGCATCCCCTGTGGCCTCCGTCCCGCAGGGCTGACACGAGGACCGTGCCCCGAGCCGGGATTTCTCATAACAAGCAAGGGGCGTTTTGAGAGAAAAGTAAGAGCGCTGGTTTGCCATCCAGTTCCGGACTGTTGAGCCATGCCAGCCTGTAAAAAAGGAGTTCGTCGCATTGCGAAATATCATTGATAGCCATCTTGATCTGGCCTGGAATGTCCTGTCGTTGAAAAGGGATTTGACACTGCCGTTGGACCAACTGAACGAGGTGGATGCAACCTACACGGACTGGAAATACCGGGGGCGCGCGACGATCAGTCTGCCGGAAATGCGCAAGGGGCGGGTCGCGGTCGGTTTTGTCACCATGATGGCCCGCGTTCCCTACGGAAATCCTAGCAGTGCTCTTGGCGGTTTTTTGGATTTTCCGGAACACGCGGGGGCCTATGCGTTTGCTCAGGGTCAATTGGCTTATTACCGGCAACTGGAGCGAGAGG
>Ga0310123_10000967_pt1 | contig 24697 bp, 20 predicted proteins | sample CB6_AW_1057_MG_FD_203505 | JGI IMG/M metagenome (GOLD analysis project Ga0310123, IMG submission 203505) | Marine microbial communities from Western Arctic Ocean, Canada - CB6_AW_1057 | ecosystem: Environmental > Aquatic > Marine > Oceanic | place: Canada: Western Arctic Ocean | collected... | reverse complement strand
GCGAGTCGCTGACCACGGCGACCGTCGGGATCGACCTGTTGTCCAGCCAGCAGGGTGCCCGATTCCGGATGGTGCTCAACGGCAAGACGATCAGCGACACCCGAGCCGACAAGCGGGGTGCCAGCATCTATACCCACGGCGAACACGTTTTCAACGCCAGCAAACTGGTGCTCTTTGACGGCGACCGTTTCAAGACCGAGCCGGCCGAGGTCTCTGTCAACTCCAACAGCACGATCGTGGACGTCGCGGCCAAGAGTTCCCTGGTCCGGCGAATCGCTCGGAAGAAAGCCCTGAAGCTGCAAGGTCAGAGCGAGCAGATCGCGGCCGGAAAGGTGGCCGCGGACGTGGCTCCGGAGTTCAACAGCGAGGTCGACAAGCAGTTCAAGCAGGCCACAGCCGACTTGGCCAAGCACGTCAACGGTCCGCTCGAAAAGCTCGACCTGGCTCCGGCCGGTCGGAGTATCACGTCGACTGACACCGAGCTCCGCGTGGCGAGCCAGTTGATGGGATCTGGGGAACTGGCCGCGGGTCTGCCCAACCCGAGTGTCGTTTCAAAGACCGGTGTCGTGGTGCACCTGCACGAGTCGGCCATCAACAATGCCCTGGACCGAATGAAGCTGGCGGGCAGGACGATGACCGAGGATGACCTGAAGGTCGAGTTCGAGAAGAAGATCTCGACGTTCCTGGGCCGGGACTTCCATTTCAAGTCCGAGGCGAAGGCCAGCGACGACAGCGGGCCGGCGACTCTGATCTTTGCCGCCGACGACCCGATTCGTGTTCGCATCGCCGACGGCCAGTTTGTGCTGATCATCCGCGCCGGGCTGAAGCAGAAAACGGGCAAGGAGGACATCCCCGCTCAGACCGTGACCCTGCCCTTTGACGTGCGGATCGAAGGAGACAACCTGTCGCTCGTCCGCGGCTCGGTCAGGGTCTCGGCCGTCTCCAAGCCTCCGAGTCGTGCGAAGCAGATCGTGCGTGCCGGGGTCGTTCGCAAGAAGCTGACCGCGGCTCTGAAAAATCGCACGATCGAACGTCACCTGAGCGTGACCCGCGAGGATGCCGATCCAGTCAAGATTTCGGTGACCCGCGTCGAAGCCAATGACGGTTGGTTGAGCATCGTCTTCGAGTAGCGGTTGAGGAGTCGGGCTGGATGGAGACTCGGACGTTTGGCCGCACCGGACTGGACGTCTCGGTACTGGGTTTCGGCGGAGCACCGATCGGGGTGCTCGAGACCGAGCAGGCCGAGGTCGACGGGGTGCTGGGGCTGTTGCTCGATCACGGTGTCAACCTGGTCGACACCGCCGCGGGGTACCGCGGCTCGGAGGAGGCGATCGGGCGATCGATCAGGAGTCGCCGCGAGGACTTCGTGCTGGTCTCCAAGTGCGGCCAGGCCTTCGACGATCTGCCCGGTGAGCCGTGGTCCGAGGAGTTGATCAGCGCGACGATCGAGAGATCGCTGGCCCGGTTGCAGACCGACCACCTCGACGTGATGCTGCTGCACACCTGCGACCTGGAGGTGCTCGAACGGGGCGAGGCAGTGGCCGCATTGGTGCGGGCCCGTGAGGCGGGCAAGATCCGGTTCGCAGGCTACTCGGGCGACAACCAGGCCGCTGTCTACGCCGCACGTCTCGATGACGTCGCCGTGATCCAGACCTCGATCAACGTCTGCGACCAGACCAACATCGACCAGGTGCTGCCGGTCGCCGCCGAGTGCGGAGTCGGAGTAATGGCCAAGCGTCCGATCGCCAACGCCGCCTGGAAGGATATCAATGATCAGCCCGGGTTCTATGCACGTTACGCCGAGACCTACACCGAGCGACTGGCATTGATGGCGATCGGACCCCAGGACATCGGGTTCGAGGAATCGGACTGGGCGGAGTTGGCCCTGAGGTTCACGCTGTCGTGCGATGTCGGAACCGCGATTATCGGCACGACGAATCCCGATCACGTGCGGGCCAACATCGAGGCTGCGTCTCGAGGGCCATTGCCCGAGGAGGCGGTTGCGCAGCTACGGGAAGCCTTCGTCGAGGCGATGGTGGATGCCGGCGAGGAGTGGACCGGGCAGACCTAGCTGCCCGTGTCACTCCGCGCGGTTCAGGCCACGCTCCGGACACTCGGCTGGGAGTCCCCGGCTGCGTCGCTTGGGCCGGGGTCGGTTTCGTCGACGAGTTGCTTGAGTCCGAGCAGGAAGCGATCGCGGCGGTCTGTCAATTCGGCAAGGCTCTCGGCCGAGTACTCGTAGAACCCGCGGCCAGTCTTGGTGCCGAGTTGTCCGGCGTCGAGTCGATCGCGGAGTGCTGCTGGGGGCGTGTTGGCATCTGAGAGGTCTTGCCAGAGGTAGCTGGAGATGCTGTGAAAGACGTCGAGTCCGCCGAAATCGGCCGCCTGAAGGGGTCCAAGAAATCCCCAGCGGAAGCCTGGGCCGCCGGTCATGGCCCGATCGAGGTCCTCCGGGCTGACGACTCCCTGCTCGACCAGGTGCAACGCTTCACGAAACACGGCGAACTGCAGCCGGTTGCCCACGAAGCCTGGCACATCGCGGCGGACGTGGATCGGCTGTTTGCCGAGTTCGACGGCGAGTTCGAGCAGTTGCTCGATCAGCAGCGGAGCGGTCCGTTCTCCGGAGGTGACTTCAACCAGGGGCACCAGTTCGGCGGGGTTCCACCAGTGGAATCCCGCCACCTGCTCGGGTCGTCGGGTCGCCTGTCCGAGGGTGGTGATCGAGAGTCCGGAGGTATTGGAGACCAGGGCGGTGTGGGGCGGTGCGAGGCGATCGAGTTCGGCAAAGACCTCGCACTTCAGCTCGATATTCTCGGGCACGGCCTCAATCACCAGGTCGGCCCCGGCGAGAGATTTGGCGAGATCGGTGGAGGTGTTGAGTCGTTCGTTGCCTTCGAGCGAGGCATCTGCTGTTTGCAGCCCGGCGTGTTCGAGTGTCAAGCGGCTGGCGGCGATTCGCTCGCGGGCTCGTTCAAGTGCCCGCGGGTCGACGTCGGTCAACATGACATTGCGGCCGTGATCGGCCAGGCACTGTGCAATGCCGGCACCCATGGTGCCGGCTCCCAGGACCACAACCTGTGTCCGCGACTCCGTATCGTGTCCGGTGTCTGCCATCTTCGACCTCCTGTCGATCACTGCGGTGCACCCGCCGGCATTGTAAGCGCGGCCGTCTGTGGGGCAAGCAAGAAGGGCCTGTTCTGCTCTTGATGCGGCGTCGAGAGCGGGGAAAACCAGTCCATGTCGTCATCCTGAACGAAGCCTGTCATTCCGAACGAAGCGAGGAATCTCCAGCGGTGTCTGATCCAGACGGTTGAGATCCTTCGCTTTGCTCAGGGTGACAACTCAGTTGCATCGGCCTGGTTTCTCGGCGGCGGCGGCGGGGGGCAATTTGAAGTCCGCGGGGAGGAGCGGCACGGGGACGCCCTGGAGCGGGATTGGCTTCTTGAGCGTCCAGAGGATGCCCTGGACGACCAGCCGCCGGTACTCGGACTTCTGCCAGTTCGTATGAAAGTGAAGTCCGCTGAATCCGAAGCTCCGTCCGCCACCGGGTCGCTGCCAGGCCCATGAGACGGTCTCGGGGGTGCCGTTGATCGGCACCTTCAGCAGGGGTGTGATGCCCGGGGGGCCACTGGCGAACTTCAGCTTGTAGTAGAACTCGTCCTTGACCTCGAAGGGCCTGATCCCATTGAGCACCGGGTGCAGTTTGGTGGAAGCGGACGTGGCTGCCACAGGTGTGGCGCGGGCGGTGACGACGGTGTACTTTCGGTCGGGGCCTCCGTGGCAGCCGCCCAGCAGCGAGAGGAACGCGGGGATCGGCTCGGCCTTGCGGGTGCCGATGCCCCAGTGCAGGCCGGTCAGCCCACCGCCTCGCGCCGCGAGCCTCTGAAATGCCGCCAGCCGTTTGGGGTTGTCGCTGACCCACTTGGCTCCTTCGGAGACGAACAGCACCGCGGCATCTGCTCCATCGAGCAGTTCCGGACCCCGGGGCCAGGGGTCGTTGGCGTGAACCAGCAGCGACTGGATTCCACGTTGGCGTTGCAGTTGCCCGGCGATAATCCTCATTCCTGCCCGGTATTCGTGGGTCGTCCGTGGATGTCCGTCGGGGCTGTGCCACAACAGGAGCACCCGGAGAGGCTTGTCGGCAGCGGGCTTTTCGTCTGCCAGCAGCGTGCCGGGTAGGTGAAGCAGCAGCACCAGTGTTGCGGCAAGCGAGATGCGGATGAGGTGGCTGGTCATGGCAGGGTGTCTCGTCAAACCGGGCAGGAGTGCTGCTAGAGGGGGGTGGGGAGCGAGTTTCTGAAAACCTCGTCCGATCCGCGGGATTGATGTACGGAATGGGGTGTCGGAACCCACTGTTAACTACAGGAGACGGTCTGGAGGGGAAAGCCACCTTGCTGCGACCGGTGCTCATGCGAGCGACAGAATCCGCGACGGAACGAATCTCATGCGACTGACACTCAGGACCCTGCTGGCCTATCTCGACGACATACTCGAGCCCGAGCAGGCTCGGGAAATCGGTAAGAAGGCGGCCGAGAGTCCTGCGGCGTCGACGTTGATTGGCCGGATCCGCGAGGTGACTCGTCGCAGGCGGCTGACGGCACCGGCCTTGACCGGCCCCGCCACGGGTCTCGATCCCAACGTCGTCGCCGAGTACCTCGACAACACTCTGTCGATCGACGGCGTCGCCGATGTGGAACAGGTCTGCCTGGAGTCGGACGTGCACCTGGCGGAGATGGCTGCCTGCCACCAGGTCCTGACGCTGGTCCTGGGCGAGCCGGTGACGGTGGTTCCGGGGAGTCGCGAGCGGATGTATGCCCTGGGAGCCAGTCGAGTCGAGGACGTGCTGGGATCCGAGGTGGGGGCATCGGACGAGGAGGTGGCCGAGGTCACCTCGGGTGGCGCGGAGGTTGAGTCTGAAGCGGACATGAGTGAGGAAGAGCAGGCGATATCCGCGGCGGTCCGCCAGATCGCCTCCTCAACGCCGGCCTGGAAGCGTGGCCTGCCCTACATCATCGTCTCGGCGGTTGTCTTGGCCTGGCTGGCGCTGCTGGTATTCGAGTCGCAGGTGCGTACCGGTGATCGTGATGAGGTGGCCGCCTCGGGAACTGACGCTGACGGGGCTGCGGGGGCTACGGTGGTGGCCGAGGACACGCCAGGGGGAGGGCAGTCCTCTGTCGAGGATGCCGGCGGGGACGCGCCCGAGATCCCGGAGACGTCGGTCGGCTCGGCGGTCGCGAAGCTCGAACCTTCCCCCGACCCGCCGCCGCCCTCGGACCCGACTGATGCCAAGAGTACAACGACATCGAGCAAGGCGGCCTCTGCGAAACCGAAGCCCGCCCTGCCGATTCCTTCGGTCCGGTTAGCTCCGTTGCCTGAGATTCGCTACGCATCTGCTCGCGGCGTGTTGCTCAGACGCACCGGTGCGGGCGGCGATTGGATGCTGCTGCCCCGTCGGGGCCAGGTCGAGTCGGGCCAGCGGCTGGTGTCACCGGCTCCGTTCGTGTCGGACCTGAAGATCGGCACGGTACCCCTGCGTGTGAGCATGCAGGGAAGCAGCATCGTGACTCTGTCCGGTGCCGCCGATGCGATCTGCACCGTGGCGATCGATCGCGGGCGGGTCGTGTTTCATTCGGGACCACCATCCGCGGGTGGCGACGGTCCTCTCGTACTAAGACTGGTGATCGGCACACGTGGCTGGCGACTGGAACTGACCGAACCGGACACCCTCTGCGGAGTCGAAGTCCGCCCGAGGTTTCCGAAGTCCTTTGAGCAGGACTTTGGTGGAGACTGGTACCTGGGTGGTCTGACGGTCGCCAGCGGTGCGGTTCGGCTGGTACCGGATTCGACACCGGAAAAGCCGGGCATGGCTTTGTCTCTGGTCAAGGACGACTGGTTGTCTCTGTCGACTTCGGATCTCGCCGTAGAGGGTCCCAAGCCGTTGAAGGTCCTGCCCGGTTGGCTGGTCCCCGAATCGCAGGTTACCTCGGCCGGCCAGCGGACCATGTCGACTCGATTCGAGCGTGAATTCGACTTGCTGCAACCGATCCGCCTCAGCGTGGTCGCTGCGGTCAAGTCGTCCCTGTCGGGAATCTCGGAGCTGGCCGTCGGCTGCCTGGCGTTGACCGGTCAGCTCGAGCCGTTGGTGCAGGCGTTGGCCGAGTCGGAATATGCGGTGTCGCGGCAGGCGGCTTTTGACGGCCTGAGGCTGTGGCTGGTGGAGGCGGCGGGACGCGGCAAGTTACTGAAGCTGGAGTTGGGACGGTGGTTTGAGCGGAGCGAGGTGGAGACGGTGTACCGGCTGTTGTGGGGATTCGACAAGTCGGACGGAGCGGGAGAGGAGACTTCGGGTCAGCTGGTCGATTGGCTGAGCAGCGACCACGTTGCGATCAGGGAAATGGCGTTCTACCATGTGTCGCGGATCACGGGTCGCAAGTACGAGTACCGTCCCGACGCGCCGGCGGGTCGTCGCAATGCCGCGGTGGCCCGGTGGCGGGCCCATCTCGAACGCCACGGCGCGCTGGTCACTCCCTGACACCGGTCCGGCTCGCATCCGATTCATGACGGCCACGCCCCCGACCCCGCCCCCGCCCCCGCCCCCGCCCCCGACCCCGACCCCGCTCTCGACATCCGTCGGTGCAATATCCTGGACCGATCGGATTCGCCAGCTGCTGGAGCTGATCCGATTCAGCCACACGGTCTTTGCGCTGCCGTTTGCCTTGCTGGCGGCGGTGTTGGCCTGGCGAGAGCCATCGAGCGGTTTTGCGTGGTACCAGCTGTGCGGGATCGTGCTGGCGATGGTCACTGCGCGAAGTGCGGCGATGTCGTTCAACCGCCTGGTCGACCGTCGTCTCGACGCCGAGAATCCTCGCACAACCGGCCGACACCTGCCCTCGGGGTTGCTGGGTGTCGGCCAGGTCCGGATCTTCACTCTGGTCTGCTCGATCGCCTTCGTGGCCTCGACCCTGGTGTTCCTACTGGGCGAGGTGCCCAACTGGTGGCCGGTCCGATTGGCGGTGCCGGTGCTGTTGTTTCTGCTGGGGTATTCCTACGCCAAGCGGTTTTCGAGCCTGTGCCACTATTGGCTGGCGGCGGCCCTGATGCTGGCACCGTTGTGCGTCTGGGTTGCGATCCGCGGCCCGTCGATCGGCACGCTCGGCGACCTGGCGATCCCCGGCGTGCTCGCGGCGGTGATCTTCTTCTGGGTGGGTGGTTTCGACATCATTTACGCCTGCCAGGACATCGAGCACGACCGGAGAGTGGGCCTCTTCAGCGTCCCGGCCCGGCTGGGTGTGCGAGCCGCGTTGCGGGTGGCGATGGCCAGTCACGCGTTGACGATCGTCTGCCTGTTCGGGTTGTGGTGGGTGGCCGGCCTGGGTCCAGTGTTCTTCTGCGGCGTGGCAGCCGTCAGCGGGCTGTTGGCCTGGGAGCACTGGCTGGTCCGTCCCGACGACCTCTCGCGTGTCGGCCTGGCCTTCTTCCAGATCAACGCCCTGATCAGCCTCGGGCTGTTCGCCGTGGGCCTCGTCGATGTGCTGCTGTTCCCGCTGACGGTCTCCTGAGCGGGTCTTGGCAGCCGGGTTGCAGCCGGGTTGCAGCCGGGTTGCAGCCGGGTTGCAGCCGGGTTGCAGCCGGGTTGCTGTCGGCCGCGAAGCTGGCTGACGGTGAACGGTGCGTCTAGAATGCGGTTAACGTGAGTGGACACCGAAGCAACGGGAACGAGGCTCTGATGAACCTGCCGGCTGTCAACTCAACGAGCGAACGCGGCAGCAGTTCGCTTTGCGACCCCCGCCTGCAGGCGATTGCCGAGGCGGTTGAGTCGGGCCAGCGATTGTCTTTCGAGGACGGGCTCTATCTGGACCAGCACGCCGACCTGCTGTTCCTGGGTCAGCTGGCCAACACGGTCCGCGAAAGCAAGAACGGCAACCTCGCCTTCTACAACACAAATGTCCATCTCAACCCGACCAATGTCTGCGTGTACCGCTGCGTGTTCTGTGCGTTTCGGTCGGACCTGAAGGCCGAGCGGGCCTACACGTTCGACGAGTCGATGATCCGCGAGCGGGTTTCGGAGGCGACCGAAGCGGGGGCGACCGAGATCCACGTGGTCGGCGGACTGCACCATCAGAAGCCGTTCGAGTGGTACGTCGACGTGGTCCGGGTGATCCACGACGCCAACCCGCGGATTCACATCAAGGCGTGGACCGGTGTCGAGATCAACTGGTTCGCTCACATCACCAAGAAGCCGGTCAAGTGGGTGCTGCAGCAGCTGATCGACGCGGGGCTGGGCAGCATGCCCGGGGGTGGGGCGGAGATTTTCGACGAGGAGATCCGAGGTCAGATCTGCGAGCACAAGGCCGATGGGCAGTCGTGGATCGACATCCATCGCTGTGCTCATCAGCTGGGACTGCGAACCAACGCCACGATGCTCTATGGACATCTCGAGGAGTCTCGGCACCGGATCGATCACCTCTGTCGGCTCCGCAGCCTGCAGGACGAGACCGGCGGATTCCAGACGTTCATTCCGCTGGCCTTTCATCCCGAGAACACTGGGCTGTCGCACCTGGAACTGCCCAGCGGCCTGACCGACCTGCGGGTGATGGCACTCTCGAGAGTGATGCTGGACAACTTCGATCACATCAAGGCCTACTGGATCATGCTCGGCGAGAAGACAGCCCAGGTCGCCTTGAGCTTCGGTGCGGATGATCTCGACGGAACCGTCGTCCACGAGTTGATTTACCACGACGCGGGCGCGGTGACTCCGGAGGGATTGACAGTCGAGGAGTTGCACAGGCTGATCCGCGAGGCCGGTCGAGAGCCGGTCGAGCGGGATACTCTGTATCGTCGCGTGGTACGGGATGGACAGGAATGGTCGATCGGGTCGCCGTTGGGCGTCTGAGTCGAGGGGAGAATTGTGATGGCGGACAATTTGCCGAGGTCGATCACCACATCGATGAAGTTCGAGAATGGTCCTGCGATCGGGATCAGCAATCGCTGGGTCAATGGCCAGTACTGCTCGATCCTGACACCGATCGGGATCGTCGGCTGCGGGATCTACGATGTGGTGGTGCCGGCCAAGTTCAACCAAGCACTGGCCGTGGCCGAGGGGACACCGGAATGTCCGCTGGTGGATCCCGAGGACCTGCTGGAGGCCGAGATTGTCCGCTGCACGCCTCGAGCCGAGTCGCTGGGCATCCGGCCGGGCATTTCCGGCCGTGAGGCGGTGGAGTTGATGTTGAAGGCCGGCAGCGAGGGGAGTGACGAATGAGCTCTGCAGAGACGACCGCGGATGTGCCGATTTCGGTACGGACGATCGATCATGTCACCGTGGTGGTCGGCGATCTGGATGCGAGCCGGGAGTTCTATGTCGGCGTGCTGGGCATGCATGAGGTACCTCGTCCGGCATTCTCCTTTGAGGGGCTGTGGTTTCAGAGCGGGGGGACTCAGATCCACCTGATCCTGGAACACGAGGGTTCCGGTCCGGCCGGGAACCTGGTTCCTGTCGAGCACCGTGGCGCGAGGACTCATCACTTTGCCTTCGAGGTCGATGATGCTTACGCGTGTGCCAAGCGGCTTAAGGCCATGCAGGTGCCGATCGCGGCGGGTCCCAAGGAGCGTCCCGACGGTGCGGTGCAGGTGTTTCTCTGCGATCCGGACGGCCACGTGGTCGAGTTGACTTCCACGGTTAGTCCCTAGCCGCTCCCAGTGCGGTTGGGTTTTCGGGCCGGAGGTTCGAAATTGGTGCAAAAGGAACGGCTGGACCGGGTCCGGGTGGCCGATCTATAATACCGGCACCGGTGAGGTCATCGGCGGTACCCGGAGGCGTGACCCGGGTTGAGAGCACCGCTGGGGCAGGATATTCCCGCGAAGAGTCTGGCGAGTCATGAAGACGGCAATCCTGGCATCGATCGGCGTGTCGGCCCTAATCGGCGTGGTGGCATTGCTGGACATGGTGATGGGCCTGCTCGGTCAGACCGGAATGGCACCCTTTGCCGGTCAGACGACGATGGACATCATGTTTGTCGTCGCGGCCGGCCTGATCGGTTGGATGGGCCTGGAGTCGCTCCAAGAGCAGAACTAGGTTGTCGCCGCAGGCGTCGGACCCTGTTCTAGATATCCAGGTCGTCAGCTTCCTCGGCTTCGTCCATGATGATGCGGTAGCGTTCCGAGGCGTCACGTCCCAGCAGTTGCCGGAACGTGTTGTCGGCGTCGAGTTGACTCTCGATGTCGACCCTCAGCAGGATCCGTCGCGTGGGATCCAGCGTGGTGTCCTTGAGCTGGTCAGCGTTCATCTCGCCGAGTCCCTTGAAGCGATCGATGACGACCTTGCGTCCCTTGGGGGCGGTGGCGAGCACCTGTTCCTTGTCGGCGTCGTCCTGGGCGTAAAATGTCTGGTTTCCGATTTCGATCCGGTACAGGGGGGGTTGTGCGATAAAGAGCTTGCCCTGCCGGATCAGCTCGCGCATGTGTCGGAAGAAGAAGGTCAGCAGCAGGCAACTGATGTGGTAGCCATCGCTGTCGGCGTCCATCAGCAGGATCACCCGGCCGTAGCGGAGCTTGCGGATGTCGCAGTCATCACCGATGCCTGTGCCGAGGGTTTCGACGAGGTCCTGAATCGACTGGTTGGCCATGATCTTGGAGGTCGAGAGTGACTCGGTATTGAGGACCTTGCCTCGGAGTGGCAGTACGGCCTGGTTGCGGCTGTTGCGGCCCATGGCCGCGGTTCCTCCGGCTGAATCGCCTTCGACGATGAACAGCTCGCTTTCCTCGCGGCTGCCGGCACGACAGTCGTAGAGTTTTCCCGGCAGGGTGCTGCGTCGGTTGGTGGGGGTCTTGCGTCGGATTTCCTTGGCCGCGTCGCGGCTGGCCATGCGTGCTCGAGCCGAGAGCACGATACGACCGAGGATGGCATCGGCGACGGAGGGATTGGCGTTGAGCCAGGTTTCCAGCCCCGGCCGGATGAGGCTCTCGACCTGCCCGGCCAATTCGGGGTTATTGAGTTTTTCCTTGGTCTGGCCCTGGAACATGGGGTCAGCGATGAAGACCGAGAGGATACTGACGAGGCCTTCTCGGATGTCGTCGTTGGTGACGGTGACTCCCTTAGGCTTGATGTTGTGGACTTCCATGTAGTTGCGGATCGCCTTGGCCACACCGCCGCGGAGCCCGCTCTCGTGGGTGCCTCCGGCGTGAGTCCGGATGCCGTTGACGTAGCTGCGGATCTCTTCGTCGGTGGCCTCGGTCCAGTGCAGCACGATCTCGACCCGGTTCCTCTGGTCGTCCTTGACGATGGCAAAAGGCATTTCGTGTGCGGGTTTCTTCTGTCCGTCTGAGGTGAGTTTCTGGAGGAACTCACCGATTCCCTCGGGGTGGTGCAGTTCGTGAGTCTCGCCGTGGGTCTCGTCGTGGAAGAAGATCCTCAATCCGCCGTGGATGAATGAGATGTCCTCGAGGTGCTGTCGAATGGTCTCGGGGTTGAACTTGGTCCGTCGGAAGATGGAATCGTCGGGTCGGAAGAAGATGGTGGTGCCGTGGCCTCGAACCCTGCGGACCTTCTGGACGGCCGCCTTGGGTCGTCCCTGCTGGTAGGTCTGCATCCACTCGTATCCGTCCCTGCGGACGGTGGCGACCAGTTGTGCCGAGAGTGCGTTGACGACCGAGGAGCCGACTCCGTGGAGTCCTCCGCTGCGGGCGTAGTTCTTGTCGGAGAACTTTCCGCCGGCGTGCAGCGTGGTCATGATCAATTCCAGCGCGCTGGAATTGGTCTTGGGATGCTTGTCGACGGGGATCCCGCGCCCGTTGTCGCTGACGGTGATCGAGTTGCCGTCCTTGTGGAGCGTGACGTTGATGCGGTCGGTTTCGTTCGCGAGGAATTCGTCGACGGAGTTGTCGACGAGTTCCCACAGCAGGTGGTGTAACCCGCGACTGTCGGTGGTCCCGATGTACATCGCCGGACGTCGCCGCACCGCCTCGAGTCCCTCGAGGACCTCGATGTCCCTGGCCTGGTAGGAGCCACGGGTCTTGTTCGAGTTTCCCGACTTCTTCGGGCCGGCAGCTTTCTTGCGGGCCGGTTTCTTCCTGCCCGGTTGTCCCGTCCGCGTTACCATCCTCATTCGTCCTCGTAGCCACTCCAGTCAACCAGCTCGATCTCCGGAAGGATGATCTCGGTGAAGCCGGTTCGCTTGGAGGTCTTGATCCCGCGTCCGCCACGGGAGGTGATGGTGTACTTGGTTTGTCCGAAGCCGACCACCTTGTCGTTGGTGTTTCGGATTTTCAGCGAGTCGCCCGGTCGTGCCAGTTGCCGTGCCCCGAGCACTTCGTCGCCGGCATCAAGCTTGATGCCCCGCACGCCCTTGCCGGGCCCGGCCAGTACGGGGACATCGGCGATGGCGAAGTGCACCAGCCGTGCGTCTCGGGAGACGACAAAGAGTGTTTTTCCCGAGGTCACCAGTCCGGCGTAGGCGACGCGGTCTCCGGAATTGAGTCGACAGTAGCGACGGCCACTGCGGGTCGAAGGGGTCCGGAAGGGGCTGAAGCTGTAGCGGAGCACCTGCCCCAGGGCGGTGACCACGAGCAGGAAGGGTGCCGGTGTCGTCTCGCGCTTGACCCGGGAGTCTTCGGGCACGAACCGGTTGTCGGTCGTCACGACCTCGATCACGCTCACGCCGTCGCCGAGTTTGACGTGCTTGGAGAGCGGGTCGCCGTAGCCCGAGGAGGGGGGCAGGCCGTCGATGGGCAGCGTGTAGGCGGTGCCGTCGCTGGTGAGGATGACGGCCGAGTCGAGCGTGCTGCCGGGGACGACGGCCAGCACGCTGTCGCCCTCGCGGACCCGAGTCGATTCAACCTTCGCCAGCCGACCCACTCGCTTGATCCACCCGTCGCGGGTTACCACCACGTTGGTATTCTCGCGGACAATGTACGTCTGGGCATCGAACTCAACGACTTCATCGGTCGAGCCGAGGGAGGTCTTCCGTTTGTCGGCGAACTCGGAGGCGAGTTCCCTGAGTTCCTCCTTGACGATGCCCCAGAGTTTATTGGGCGAGCGGAGCAGTGATTCGATCTGGTCCGCCTCGGCACGCTTCTCCTGCAGTTCCTCTCGGATCTCGTTGATCTCGAGTTGGCTGATCTTGTAGAGCATCATCTCGAGAATCGCGTTGGTCTGAATCTCGTCGAGCGGAAACGCCCGAAGCAGTTTTTTTGCGGCGTCGGCTTTTCCGTTGCTCGAGCGGATCAGATTCAGCGCCTTGTCGAGTGCATCGAAGAGGATCTCGAAGCCTTCGAGAATGTGGATACGTTTTCTGAGTTGTTCGAGTTGAAATTCGAAGCGTCTCCGCACGGTGTCGAAGCGGAACTTGTTGAAGTGGTTGAGCATTTCGCCGAGTCCGATTCGGCGTGGCACCAGGCCGCCGCCGGGGTCGGGGACGAGCGCGGTGGCGTTGTAGGAGACGTTTTGTTCCAGCACGGTGTGCTTGAACAGGTAGGCCATCACCGCATCGGGATCGGCTTCGGCCTTGGTCTCCAGCACGATCTTCAGCCCCAATTCGCTCGAGGTCTCATCGACCAGATCGGTCAGTTGGGGCAGCTTGCGGTCGGCGATCAGGAGTCCGATTTCGGACTTCAGCGCGTCGGTGGCGATGCCGTAGGGGACCGAGTGAATCACGATTCGTCGGGGCGAGTTGCGGCGGCGACCCGATTCGACCTTCCATTCCCCGCGGACCTTGATCGAGCCCTTGCCGGTGGTGTAGGCGGACCGCAGCGTCCTCTTGTCGGTGACGATGCGTCCTCCGAGCGGGAAGTCGGGGCCCTTGATGTAGGACATCAGCTTGCCGGGCGTGGCCTTGGGGTTGTCGACCAGGTGCACGCAGGCCTTGATCACCTCCCCGAGATTGTGTGGCGGAATGCTGGTGGCCATGCCGACGGCGATGCCCTGGGTGCCGTTGACCAGCAGGTTGGGGAAGCGGGCCGGCAGCACGATTGGTTCGGAGCGGGTGGCATCGTAATTGAGCCGCGTGTCGACGGTGCGGTAGCGGAGTTCGAACATCAGCTGTTCGGCGATCGCCGTGAGACGTGCCTCGGTGTAGCGTGCCGCCGCAGCCCCCATGCCCATCACTGAGCCGAAGTTGCCCTGGCCGTTGATCAGGGGGTAGCGGAGCGTGAAGTCCTGGGCCATTCGTACCAGGGCCTCGTAGACGGCCATCTCCCCATGGGGATGGTAGTTGCCGGTGGTGTCGCCGCAGATCTTCATCGACTTCCGCGGCTTGGCGGTGGCCGTGAGATGCAGGTCGTTGTGCATCGCGAACAGGATACGGCGCTGGACCGGCTTGAGACCGTCGCGGACGTCGGGCAGGGCGCGGGACTGGATCACCGAGAGGGCGTAGTTGAGGTAGCGGCGGCGGGTCTCCTGGCTGATCGAAACGTATTCGATCCGCGAATCACCCTTACCCTGCTCGGGGGCGGTCCCGGAGGCCGTCTTTGTCCTGGAGGTCTTCTTCGACTTTTTGGCCGACGAATTCCGTGAACGGCCGTTTCCGTTGGTCCCTTTGCCCGCCAAGCCTGTCTCCTTGGTCCTTTGCCGCTGGCATCCGTTGCAGTCACTGCGTCCGCGACGCCCGCCACGGTGACCCTCACCCCGCCCGCAGGTCGCCCGGTGGCAGTTCGCGAGAAGACAAGGGTGTTAGATTGTAGGGATTCTGTCGATTTTACAAGACCAATCGATTGCAGCGGTTGCTCGCATTGTAGCGCTGGCGCAGACCGTACCGGCGACGCAACATGTTGGTATGTCACGATTTGCCACTCGATGTCTGAAACGGTGCAAAACAACCAGATCGGTTCATCCGGCCAATCGGTACAGGCCGAAGCGAACCGTGAGACTGACCGAATCTGCGGGGCGATGAGAGTCCGTGGAGAGGGGAGGTCGAAGCGAGAGAGACGATCCGAACGACCCGATCCATCCAGGTGCGACCAGGGAGCCAAGGCATGCCGGCTACGCGGACCAACTGCAGGACATCGAGGACCAGGTGGGCGACGAGCCTGGCGGCACTGATCGCGGTCGTACTGACCTCGATCGCGTTTCCATCGACTCGTGCTGACGAGCCGGTGCCACGAGAATCGGCGGTTGCCGGTTGGTGGCACAAGCAGACGCGCAAGTTTCTGAACCGCCGCAAGGCCGCCTCCAAGCCGGCAAACTCCCGCCGGCAGGCGGCTCCGGCAAAGACGCCCACAGTGGTCCGGCGTCAGGCTGCCCGCCTGAAGGCGAGTCCGCGGACGAGGCCGATGCCTCCTCGAGCGATTCGCCAAGTCGTGGCCCAGGCTCCGCGGGTTCCGGCCGACCAGCCGCCGGCGGCACCGACGACGGCCGGCTACGCACGGCTCAACGCTCCGCTGTATCCCGCTCCGATCCAGAACATCCCTCACCAGGTCGGCGGCGTGGTGATCACCAACCCGGCCCTGGCGCCTCACGAGATGCTCTACGAGCACGAGTACCGCGGCCTGTACCCGCCGTTCTACTACAAGGTCAAGGGCTGGTGGGTCTGGACGCCGTTCGGGGTCGAGTCGCACGACCGGTGGGAGTTGACCGGAACTGAGGTTCGGGTCCGCTACCGCAACACCTCAAGCATACTCCGCAAGATCACCGACCCGTTCATCGAACCGTTCATCGACTGATCCACCCCCCGAGTCCACACGGCTCGTTTCCCACAACTTCGAGACAAGACTATGAAGCTGACACGACTGTTCATCCGAACCGCCGCCTGCCTGCTCCCTCTCTCGTTGGTACTCATATGCGTGGTCACGCCGATGGTGTTGCCGGCCCAGGACGTTTCGGCGCAGCAGCCGAGCGAGCCAGCCTTTGAGCCGGCCTTTGAGCCGGCCTTTGAGCCGGCTGCGGTGGGCGAGGTGCGGATCACTGACGTCAGCGAGGCTCCGGCAGAATTGTTCGAGGCTGTGGATTTCGATCCCGGTGACGATGCCGAATACGCCGAGTCGGACTTTGACGAGGATGCCGGCGAGGTGACTCTGTCGGACCTCTGGACGGCTTCTTCCCAGCAGTTCCTGGCCCGTAACCGTGAGCAGAGCGAGTTGATCGCGAACTGGATGTACGACCGGATGGGCCTGTACACCCCGGCCAGTGTCCACACCGCGCCGATCGGGACCTACCAGATGATCTACCCGGTCAACCCCAGCTACAACGACCCTCGCGACTCCCGGGTCTACGGTGCCCAGGGAGCGGGTATCCCGATCGTGGTGCCGTTGGCCCCCAGTGTTCGCTCGGTCTACAACTACGGCACCGGCCTGCCCGCCAGCCGCCTGACCCCGATCTCAGTACCTCGCTAGAGCGTCCCGACGTTTCAGGTCAGATTCAGCTGGCCTGATGATTGTTACGGCCGGATTCAAGAGGCAAGAACGATGCGACGACCGATCCAGATGCTGGTGTTGTTCATGAGCGGCCTGTTGTTGGCGGGCGGCTTGGGTCTGCGAGCCGACGAGCCGGCGACCGAGCCGGGCGTGGTTCCGACGATGAGTGGTTCGGAGGTCCTGGAGGACACCGGTTACGCGCGGATTTCACGCCGAGACTGGACGCCTCCGACCAGCACCTTCCTGCGGCGGTCCCCCCTGGTTTATTCCCGCATGTACCCCGGCAAGTTCTACGGTCAGCACGGCCCGCCGGCCTCGGGTCCGGTCCGTCGTTATCCAATCATCGCGATGCCGACTGACACCAGCCAGTTGGGTTTCTACTACCGCCACGTCCCGCAGTGGCAGCCGCGAGCCGACATGCTCCCGCCGATTCCTCGTCCGTCGCGATGGCACACTCGTCCGGCTCCGCCATCGCAGCGAGTCCACGGCCCGGTACTCGAGGTGCCTGCGAATCCCGGCACCCAGGCTCTGCAGGGCCCGGCCACGCTTCGCTGACTGCCGCGAGGTGCGTGGCCGAGTTCGTGAGGATCTGGACGGGCTGAGTCGAGCCTCTTAGTTCTTACGAATTCGGCGACTGGCGACGTGATTGCAGTTGCTCGGCCAGTCGTTTCAGGTCGGCCCGCACCGCGTTGGTTCCTCCGTCTGGGTACAGCAACTGCGTGACCGACAGCAGTTGTCGGCACTTCTTGAGCTGACCGTTTTTTTGCAGGGTCTTGAGTGTCTGGAGTCGGACGGTCATCCAGTCGTCGCTGCCGGCCTTGAGCAGTCTTTCGGCCAGGAGCCAGTCGTTGACGGCGATCTTGAGTTGATCAGCGGTCCCGATCACGACCCGGATTTCGGCCAGTCGGAATCTCAGCCTCCAGTCTTTGGGGGTCCTCTTGACGAGATCCTGATAGAGCGCGGCGGCCCGCAGCGGCAGTCCGGCGGCGACGTAGGCCTGTGCCATGCAGCGGTCCAGCCGCCTGAGGTCCTCGGGTCGCAGCGACTTGCGTTGTGGTTCGAGGGTTTGAGCGGCCTGCAGTTGCAGTTCGCCGAGCCGTCTGCGGTCGGTGGGCCGGGTGGTCACGGCGACGCGGTCGAGTCCATCGAGCAGTGCGAGCAGGTCAGCGGGTCGTCCGGCGAAGTTGGCGATCAGGCCGCGGGCGTCATCGAGCCGACCCTGTCCGGCCAGCGAGAGGACTCGGAGTTGTCGGGCCGAGTCCCTGAGTACGACGGCCCGGGGATCGGGTGCGGTGCCGGTCACCGCGGGGCCTCGAGTGAGCACCAGTTCCAGTAGTTGATCGACTCGACGGTAGTCGGGTCGAGTCGGTTTCAGGCCCAGGCGGGCCAGGCTGATCGCCAGCGCGGCCTGGTCGGGCGACCACCTGAGGGGCGGTCCGGGTAGTTGAGTTACGAGTTGATCGAGCGAGGAGATGGCGAGTTCGAGTCGTCTGCCGCGGGCCGGGTCAGCCGGGTCCATCCCCGCCGCCTCCGCCTCGAAACTCTCACCCACCAACCGTCGGGCGGTGTCTGAGCGGGCGTGAGATTGCGGGATCTCCAGCCAGAGTGCTCGTGCCCGGGCGGTGTGCTGTTGCTGGTGTTGGAGTGCTGCCAAAAGCCAGGTGGCTTCGGCGGTCGTGTTGTGCCGGGGGTAGCGTGTCCTGTGCTGAACCAGTGCCTGGTGGTAGGCCTCGTGGCGTGCCGCGGTAGTCTGTTTGCGGTCGACCTGTCCCAGGCACCAGGCCCACAGTAGGTGCGCCGCGGCGGCTTTCGGGTGGACCGGTTGCTGGTCGATGACGCCTCGGAACGACACAGACGCCTCGGCGTAGCGTTGGACTTTGACCATCACCGAGCCACGGGTGAAGGCCAGGTCACCGGCGAGTTCGGGCTGGCCGCTTTTCAGAGCGATCCGGATCACCTCGGCAAACGCCTTGAGTGCTTCGTCGTCTCTGCCGGCCTGGTAGAGCGAAATGGCTCGGTGTTGGCCGTGTGCCAGTTCCGGTCCCAGCCGCTCGATAGCAACCAGCAGATCACGGTCGCTTTTTGCGCGGGTTCTCCAGTAGGCATCGGGAACCGCGATCGCTCGTTGGGATGCGACCAGCCAGCGGGTCCACAGGTCATCGGCCTGGGTGGCGAGAGTGTTCGTGACGGCGGTCCGCCAGAGTCGTCCGCGGCTGGCCTGAGCCAGGTAGAGCAACTCGTCGGAGAGTGGGGAAGGTCGGGCCAGCCGTTTCTGGATCAGCTGCCAGGCCAGGGTGGGTTTCTGGTCGTCGAGTTCGACCCACAGGCGTTCGGCGAGTAGTCCGTCGTCGTCTTCGAAGCGGGCCGAGTCGAGCAGTTTGCGTGCGAGGGTGAAGTCGTGTTCTCGACGAGCGACCTGTACCTGCAGCCGGGTGCGGGCGTGCCTGAGTTCTTCGCCGAGACCTCCGGGTGACATTCTCTTGAGCGTTTCACCCGCGGCGATCAGGTCGGCGGCGCGATCGGGTGTTCCCGGCGTCATCATCCGGACGCGGTCGAGGTGAGCCAGGGCGAGTCGCCAGCGGGATGTGGCCAGCAGCAGTTGGCGGCGGCGGGTGTCCAGTGGACCGGGGTTTTCGAGTCGTCGCCCGATGGGCGTGAGTTGATCGATGCCCTGCTGCAGCACCAGCAGGGCCCGGCCCCGTCGATCTCGATCCAGCGGTGCGAGGTCAGCCAGCCGGGCGAGGTACCCGCCGTGGGCCAGCGGGATCAGCGCCGCCTGCACCCGCACCCTCAACGTCTCGGGGTGCTTGGGATGCATGGTGCCGAATTCCTCCAGGACAACGCGGGCACGGTTCCAGAGGTCGCGCTGCTGTGTGCCGGCGGTGACCTGGGCGTGCTGGAGGTGTGTCCGTGAGAGTTGCAGGGTCCATTCCAGGCGTGCGTCGGGGTCGAGATCCTTGCGGGCGAGTTCTTCGAAGCAGACGCTTTCGGCGAGACTGAACAGGCCTCGTTGCCTGAGCCCGTCGAAGTAGCGGTCTCGCGGAGACGCGTCCTGGGCCGTCGCCACCGGAATCGGGCAGGCCGAAAGTGCCAGCAATGCCAGGAGTGGAGCGGGGGTGATTCGCCGTGTTGTCATGAGGACGCCTCGAGGCCGACCTTACGACATGCGGGCTGCCGGCGGCAAGACCGGTGCCCGGCCGGCCGGTTCACTCCCCCTCGGCCTCCTCGAGCCCGAAATCGGCCAGGTCGAGTTGTCCGAATGGGGCCTGTCCGGCGGCCTCCTTGAGTTTTCTGAGCACGAACGACTTGTGGTTGGCGATGGCCTGTTCGCTGATCCCCAGGTGAGTGGCCACGTCCTTGTTTCGCCAGCCGAGCACCAACAGCAACTCGATGCACTCGAGACGTTCCAATTGCCCCTCGTCGATCCATTCCTGGATCAGCTGTCCGAGCACGTCGCCGAGCAGTTCGGATTCGGCATCGCGACCTTCGCGGCTGCGCATCAGGCTCGAGGCCGCTCGTGCCGAACCGGCCGGCTCGAACCCGGTCCCGCTGGCGTCGGGAGGTTGCAGGGGCAGCGTGGGTCGTCGGCCCTGCCGGCGGAGCACGTCGGTGAGCTTGTGGGCGGCGATCGAGAACAGGAAGCTCTCGAGCCGGGTCCGGTTCGAGTCGTAGTTGGGCAGGCTGGTCAGGAACCCCATCAGAGTTTCCTGAACGACGTCTTCGCTGGTCGTGCGGTTGCCGATTCGGCTCTGGACAAATGCCAACAGCCGCCCCTCGTAGCGGGCAATCAATTCTTCCCAGGCCTTGGATCCGCCCTCACGAACTCGTGAAACCAGCAACTGGTCGGTGTCTTCGGGCATGGGGGATTATGAGTTGCCAGGCGACGGCGGGCCAGCCTGCGATTCAGACGGTGAGCAAGGTCGAGGCGATGAGTCCAGCGGCGGCAACGGCGGCAACGGCCGCCAACTGCAGCTTGCCGCGGTGGCTGCCGTGTGAGGCGATGTCGAGCCGAAGGTAGAGGTGGGCGGTGACGATCAGCAGGCACAAGAGCCCGCTGATCGTGCCGATCGTCATCAATCGGCCCGCTCCGACACTCCGCTTCCAGTACCCCGCCGCCCAGTTCCGGCTGGCGTCGGAAACTTCCAGCCTGACGACGCAGTGGTACATGTCGCTGGAGGGTGCCAGAGAACTGAGCTTGTAGGGTCGGGTTGTTGTGACCTCGTTGGTGATGAACGGCTGCAGGTCGAGTGATTCGCCGGTCAGTTCCCAGGTCCCGGCTTGGCCGAAGACACGTTCGACTTCGTACTTGAGCCGCAAGGCGGCCAACTGGAGCGCTTCCTGCCGGGCTTCCCGAGCGGTCGAATGCGGTTTGCTGGCGATGGGAGTGAGGATGACCCTTCGGCCCAAGCGGTCGTGTTCGACCACTGACTGGCTGGTCCAGCTCTGGCCCTCGATGGCCGGCAACGCGTTGTGTTTGGGGGGTTCGGAGTTTTTTGGAGGAGCCTGTCTGGGGCTGAGCGTGGGGCTGGCCTGGATCGCCACGACGATGACGATGGCCAGGGCCGGCACGATCCACGCCGCGGGCAGGCTCTTGCCAAAGAGAGACCTGAGGTCGTCGTTGCCACGTCGGCTGGCCCAGGCGACCCGGATGGCGATCGCGGCGGCCAGGACCACCAGCGCGATGACAAGGGTCGCGACGTGTTCGGAGGTTTCGGCGGTTCCGAGGCCGGTGGCGGCCCCCAATAGGCTATGCATGCGTTGCTCCTTCCTGCTGCAGCCGCGCCTGGCGGTGTTCGGGAGCGACCCATGGAGCAGAGAGCTGGACCACGATCGCCATGCCCAGGCCCCAGCCGGTGGCCGCCGCCAGCGGGAATTGCAGCACGTGCCCGAGTACCCACGAAACCGAAACGGTCAGCAGCAGCGAGAGCACCCGGAGTCGCTTGGGCCGGAACCCGTCGGTGTGCCACCACCAGCGGCGGATGCCGAACAGCAGTCCGAAGAATATCACGTAGCCGGCCAGCGTCGGTTGCTGATCACGGACCAGTTCGAGCGACCCGATCGAATTGACCAGGCCGGCTGTCTGAGATTCGGCCAGCGGAGGCAGGTCGACCAAGAGCGCCTGGTGCAACCACCATCCGGCCGCGCCAACCCCCCCGCCCAAGAGCAACAGCGAGAGTCTCCGCACCGAAAGGCTCTCGCGACCGGTGCCCTCCCATGCCTTGGTCCCGACCAGAAGAGCCCAGGCGCCCAGCAGCGTGGTCAGGCCGAAGGCGACCGCTGTCAGCAGCGGAGCGGATTGGTCGGCATCGGGGAACATCCCGGTCAGGTGGCCAGCCGCGGTGAGCAGCCCGGTGAACAGGATCGCCGCGGCCATGCCTGCGGTTGCTTCCAGCGCCCGCTGGGAAAACGAGATGTTGCGAGGTGCCAGAGGGCCGTGGTGGTCTTTGGGGAAGAAGACCTGGGTTCGTCGAACCGGGACCTGCCCGGGACGCGAACGACTCGATCCGACAAGGACGACTGAACCCGGAGGCTCGTGCTGTGTCGGAGTCGACTGTGTTCCTGGCTGCTGCGTGGGTCCCGGTGGCTGCGGTGGGGTGTCTACGATGGGTGGAGTTCGCCCGGCGAGGGCATCGTCGAATTCTGTGAGGAAGTCGCCGAGGCTTTGTGTCCGGGCGGCGGGGTCCTTGGCCAGGGCGTGTTCCAGCACCGGTCTCAGGTTTCTCGGCAGAGGGCTCAGGTCGGGTTGATCGGTGAGGTGTCGATTGAGGATTTCGGCGGTGGTTTCTCCCTCGAAGGGCACATGTCCGGTGAGCAGTTCGTAGACGATGGCCGCTGAACTGTAGACATCGATCTCGGGCCCGTATTCTCCACGCGAGATTTCCGGTGCCATGTAGTAGATGGTCCCGATGCTCTCGGTTTGGGCTCCCCGCTGGCTGGGGGTGATGATCTTGGAGAGTCCGATGTCGCCGATTTTGACGTGGCCGGATTCACGGTAGAGGTTCTGGGGTTTGAGGTCACGATGCACGATGCCTCGGTCGTGCAGGTAGTCGACTCCGCTGGCGAGCCCAGCCAGCCACGAGCGGACTTCGGCGACAGGCATCCCCCCGGGATAATCTTCGGCGAGGACTTGATCGAGCGTATGGCCGCTGACGTATTCCATCACGACCCAGGTGTCTCCATCGTCGTCGAGTTTGATATCGAGAATGGAGACGAGGTTGGGGTGCTTGAGGTTGAGGCACTGCTCGGTGCCGCGGCGTTCGATGTCGACGTGGCTATGCAGCAGTTTCAGTGCGACTTCCTTGCCGCCATCGCTGATCGCGTAGTAGACCTCCCCGAAGCCTCCTCTTTGGATTCCCCGCTTGATGGTGAATCCGGCCAGAGGTGTCGATTCGGGTGCGAAGGTGAATTTTCTGGATGTCATCGCTGGACTCCTCGATTCGAGGATTTTTCCGTGAGCGATTCGATGTGGAACCTGAGATCGGATCCGGTGACGATTTGTCCGTCGGTGATCGGCGCCTCTCCCCGCAGCCGCTTGCCATTGATTTCCAGGGACAGCCGTGGCGAGCGGACCAGCCAGTCCCTGCGGCGGTGGATCAGGATCACCGAGTCGTCCCATTCGGGGCAGCGGATGTGGCAATCTCGACCCGGCCCCAGCAGGCAGGTGTCTGCGACCAGGACGACGCCATCGAGGCTGCGTGAGGGTCGGTGGTCGCTCTGGAAGCTGAGTCGACCGGATCCGGAGAGTACGGTGGGTCGGTGGAATGCGAGTCGGACGGTCGGCCCCAGCGAGATCTCGGCTCCGTCTCGGAGTTCGGCGGACTCGATGACCGGCCGCTGGTCGACTGAAGTGGGCCCGTGGGCTTCGAGCAGGTAGTTGCCGTCGTCGCGATGGATGGTGGCGTGTTTCCTGGAGAGGCTGGCGAGCAGTTGGATGTCGGCATCGGCCGCCGTGGGTCCTCCGATGGTGACCGCCTGCCGTGTCAGCAGCAGGAACGCACCGACTCCGTCGATCCACAGCAGGAACCGATCCTCGTTGGTCGAGGTCGATCCGGCCGCTGGTGGTCGTTGGGTGGGCATGGCTCGGGTTTTCGTCAGGCTGGGCATCGGAGTTGTCCAGTGCTTGAGGATAACGTGTGGCCGGTCGGGGGGACTATGGGATTGATGGAGTGGGTCGGGGTTTCGGGGTTGGGTTGAGCGGTCTGTGTGTCTCTGCGAAGAGGCCGGGCCTCCGCAGGTTCGTGCGGAGACCCGGCCGTCGCGGTTGCGGAGGGACTAGCTTCCGCTGGCAGCGACCGATCCGTCGGAGTCGGAGTCGGCGTTGCCGGGTCCGAAGTAGTCATCGATCCGGTTGGTGATCGAAGACTCGGTCGGCTCGCTTCCCGACTCGACCGGGATCAACCCGTTGACCTTGCCCTCGAGGTGGGCCTGCCGTTCGCGGACATCGAGCTGCTTGTTGAGCTCGAGGATCAGCTTCTTGGCACGAGCCAGTTTCGAGTCGTCGAAGTCGAGGGTTGCGGTCGCTTCAGCCGCCTCAACGGTTCTCAGCCGGGCGTCGAGCTGCTCGATCTGCACCTCGAGATCCTGCTTGGCAGTGAGCATCGTGTCGAGCTTTTCCTGGTTGGCCGTCATCGTCTTCTGCCAGGCCGTCAGGATCTGCGTGTCACTCTCCAGTGAGTTCTCCGACACCTTGTAGAGTTTGAAGCGTTTTTCGAGGTCCTTGCGGACGTCGTGGGCGGAGTAGGAGTGCTTGGCATAGACGAACTCGGTCTTGCCGGTATCGAGGTCGTTCCGCAGAGCGAGGATCGCCGCCTTCTTCGAGTTCAGCGATGCAGCCTTGCGATCCACGTCCTTGGCCTTGTGATCGATGTCGACCTGGGCCGAGGCGATCACATGCATCATGTCGCGGATGTCGGGAACGAGGTTTTCGACTTCCGTGCGAGCTCGCTCGATTTCGAATTCCAGCGGCACTTCCGATTTGACCGCATCACGGACTGCTCCGCCCCAGGTCGTGGCGTAACTCAAAGCGTCACGTCCGAACACGAAGGTCCCCAGGGCCACCAGGACGGCCGCACCAATCAAGGTCTTCTTCAACATGGTACTGTCCCCATTGACTTGTACCCTTGGAGGCCCTCGACGGGAGACCATCTCACCGACAAAGTGCCTTCCAGAATTGTTTCTGAGGGTACTTCGCCGTAGGGGACAGGATCTTGAAGCGGATCGGGGAGTTTTTTTGGGTTTTGGGTCAGATCCGTCTTCGGCGAACCCGTGGCGTGGCGTTTGAGTTCCAGGCAGGATTGCCCCCCTGGCCTACTTACTCCTCACCCCAGGCCCGGCAGAAGAAATCGACCCAGTT
>Ga0310123_10000966_pt1 | contig 24710 bp, 21 predicted proteins | sample CB6_AW_1057_MG_FD_203505 | JGI IMG/M metagenome (GOLD analysis project Ga0310123, IMG submission 203505) | Marine microbial communities from Western Arctic Ocean, Canada - CB6_AW_1057 | ecosystem: Environmental > Aquatic > Marine > Oceanic | place: Canada: Western Arctic Ocean | collected... | reverse complement strand
GTGACATCCACACCGACCTCAACGACCGTAGTCGATGCCAGGACGTCAATCTGGCCGGCCCTGAAACTTTCCATCGTCGAAGACCTTTCATCCTGAGGCTGTCTCCCGTGCAATAGCCCAATACGAACACCTGATAATTGGCGTTGCAGTTCGGCTTGAAGTTGGACAGCGGCGGACAGTTCGTCATCTCCTTCCTTTATACGAGGCGCAACAACATACGCCTGTTCACCACGGTGGACAGTCTCAACAAGCATCTCTACGACCCGGCTCCAATTAGCTGCGGGAACCACTTGTGATACGACCGGTTGGCGCCCGGGGGGCATGTCATTGATCGTGCACACATCAAGATCCCCGTACACCGTAAGTTCCAAGGTTCGTGGTATCGGCGTCGCAGTCATCACCAACAAATGGGGGCATTGATGATGATCTGCCCTGCCCTTTTCGCGAAGTGATGCGCGTTGCCGAACACCGAACCGATGTTGTTCGTCGATCACTGCTAATCCCAGTTTGGGAAACAAAACTTCGGGCTCCAATAAGGCATGGGTGCCGACCAGTATTTTGATATCACCGTTCGCTAGCCCGTCCAGAATCCGCTGCTTTGATCCGGAGCTAGTGGTGCCAGTCAGGCACTCCATGTTTACGCCTCGGGAACCCGCCCACGGCGCAAGCCAACGTGAATGTTGACGGGCAAGAAGTTCAGTAGGAACCATAATTGCCGCTTGGTAACCTGCGGTTGCTGCAGCCAATAGAGCACCGCCGGCCACGGCTGTCTTTCCGCACCCGACATCTCCTTGCAATAGCCGATGCATCGGAACTCGGCTTTTCATGTCGGCAAGAATCGTCCAGAGAGCAGCGTCTTGCCCACGAGTGAGCCTGAAAGGCAAAACCTCCAGAATTGCTGCGACACTAGCTTCATCAAATATCATCTCAGGTCCCAAGAGTTCGTTCTTTTCCTGAGTACGCTGTAATTGCAGCACTGTCTGTAACGACAGAAATTCTTCGCAAACCAGCCGCTGATGTGCTGGTGAGCGTGCTGCATTTAGAACACTTGGGTCTGCTGTGCTAGTCGGTCTATGAATGCCGACCACCGCCTCGTGGCGACCAGCAAGCTGCAACCGGCGTCTCGTCAAACCTGGCAGCGATTCAGGAACTTCGCCGACAAGGTCAATGCAGGCGTCGATTAGTCGCCTAAGAACTCCGGGCGTTAACTTGCCGATTCGCCTATAGATCGGGACTAGCCTCCCCAAGTGGAGTCCGTCACCCTTTTCCAAAATAGGATTGACAAGCTGCGGATTTCCATCGTGTTCAACGACTTTTCCAAAGACTGAAACAGGGTCACCTTTGGCGATCGCATCAGCAACGTAGGGCTGCCGGAACCACACAACCTTCAATTCACCCGTCTCGTCGCTCACCACAGCTTCGACACGGTTCCGGCCCCTATGCCCCAGTCGCCGAATCCGGTTAACTTTTACGTTGAAGGTGTAACTTTCACCCACTATTAACTCGGAAATCGAAGAAACCTTGGACCGGTCTTCATATCGAAACGGCAGCTGTAGCAACAAATCCTCGACAGTCTGAATTCCACGACATCTTAGGGCGGCAGCTCGTACCATCCCGACACCTGGAACTTTACTCACCGGATCGTGCAACTCAGCCATGACTCACCGCGGCTAGAATTAGATACATGCCCAATAATCGGAAGCGCACATCCAGCCCCAATATCCTTTTTGTCGCCGCTGTAGAGTTCGAACTGCGGCCATTCGCTCGGTATCTGCGGATTGACACATCAACTAATAAAGTGACCTATGGAAGTGGAGACAATGGCTCCGTAGCCTTGTTAGCCGCCGGAATGGGACGAGGGGGAGACAAAACTTTTTCTGACGCGATACACAATTTGCAACCCGAGGCAGTAGTCAACGTCGGAATAGCTGGCGCACTCGACAAAAAGCATCCAGCAGGGTCAACTTGGGCGGTCCAAGAGTGGCGCGACCCGCTCCATCCCCATGCAACTACAGCCCATTCAGATCCGGCCCTCTTAGCAAAAGTCCTGTGCACCCTTAAACAGGCAAGTGTTCCATGCAAAAGGGCCATTGCAGTAACCGTAGATGAACCACTATACGACGTGAACATTCGCGACCGCATTCGCTCGGGCAGCGGTGCGCACCTTGTCGAAATGGAAGGCTCAGTGTGGGCAAAAATAGCTGCTGAGCACCACGTTCCGTTTACTGCTGTTCGAGTTGTTTCTGACCATGCCGATCGTCCCTTGCCTGGCCCTAACTCTAAGGCCGCGCGGCGTGCCTGGCTGGCACAAGACGATACGACAACTCGCAAGAGCCGATTGTCGCTAGCCCTTATAGCTTCGGCCGCCTGGCTGAGACCTCGCAAACAACTTCGCCAATTGAAGGAGGCTGGAGATGGGTTCAGCAAAGCCGTCCACGCACTCGACAATGTCGCCCACGCACTCCTTCCCAACCACGAATCGGCAGATGCTGCTCAGCGATAGTAGGAATAAAGATGACCGTCGATCCATTCCGTCGGCCACATACCCGGTAGGCCCCTCTCACTCCAGAGGTATAAATAGAAACCGAAGAACAAAGATTGCACCGAGTGCCCACATGACCCAGGAAATTTCCTGGAAGCGGCCCCCTAGAGCTTTCGACCCCAGGTAGACGGCAACGCCTATTGCCATCCCGTCTGAGATACTGAACGTGACTGGGATTGCCAACGCGGTAACGAACGCAGCGACACCCTCACCGCGGTCCTCCCACTCGATTTTCGCGAGGCTTGTCGCCATCAACGCGCCTACTACAACCAAGACCGGCGCAGTCGCAAAAGACGGCACGGCAGTCAGCGCGGGAGCAAAGAACATTGCCCCACAAAACCCACCAACCACGACCATGTTAGCAAGCCCTGTGCGAGCACCCGCTGCAATACCCGAGGCGCTCTCCACATAGGTCGTCACAGGGGCGGTCCCCAAAGCGGCACCGGCTACCGTAGCGGCAGCATCAGCTGATAGCGCCCTGTTATCTCTAGGGAGGCGGCCGTTATCATCAAGGAAGCCGCCTTGAACTCCAACCCCTACCAACGTTCCCATGGTGTCGAAGAAATCGACGAACAGTAAAGCGATCATGATGTCCAGAAAGCGAATATCGAAAGCACCCCGAAGGTCCCATTGGAACATAGTCCCCGAAACTTCAGGAAGGGCCACCCAACGTTCTGGCCCATCTGCGTGACCAAGAACCACGGCTAGAGCTGTAGTGGCCACAATTCCTATCAAGAGTGCCCCGGGAATTCGGCGGGTCCATAATCCTGCGGTAACAAGTAATCCGGCACCCGCGATCCATACTGATGGCGCGTGCACGTCGCCCAACTTCACGAGCGTCCGAGGGTCAGCCACGACCGCGCCTGCCGCTTGCATCCCAATGAACGCTATAAAAAGTCCAATTCCAGCCGAGACCGCGAGTTTGAGTGTCATCGGAATCCCACGCATGACTCGGCTGCGAACCTCAAGCCAAGTGGCGATAAGAAATAACCCGCCCGACCATCCAACAAGCCCCAAGGCAACTTTCCAGGCACGGTCCGGAGGTCCAGGCCCGAGCGCAGCAGCGACTGCCGGAACAACCGAAAACACGAAGTAGGCATTGAGCCCCATCCCTGGCGCAAGCGCGAATGGATATCCAGCCCACCAAGCCATCAGAAACGTGCCGATCGCAGACGATGCGCAAGTTGCAAAAATCGCGGACTCGATGGGAATCCCAGCCTTCGAAAGGAGGTCGGCATTGACGACGACAATGTAGGCCATTGTCACAAAAGTCGTCAGCCCGCCTCGAAGCTCCGTCGCAATCGTGCTGCCAGAATCTTGGACGCCGAAGAAACGATCGATTTCTGCTACAACCCCCCGGTGGGAGGCCGAAGCACGGTCAGTGGAGCTGGACCGAGACAAGCTGCGAAACACCACTTTCCTGCATCGTCACACCGTACAGAAGATCGGCGATTTCCATCGTGCGCTTGTTATGCGTGATGAGAATGAATTGGGTGTGGCTCTCGAAAGAATGTAGCGCACGGAGGAAGCGTTCAATATTAGGCTCATCCAGGGCCGCGTCCGCTTCGTCAAGAATACAGAATGCTGCCGGCCGATACTCGAATATGCCAAACAGGAGGGAGAGCGCCACTAAAGTCCGCTCGCCCCCAGAGAGCAGGCGAATGTTCTGCAGCTTCTTGCCAGGGGGCTGGGCGAAAATCTCAATCCCCGAGTTAAGAGGGTCTTCCGGGTTCTCAAGCTTCATGCCCGCTTTCCCACCGCCGAACAATTGGCGAAAAATCCGGTTGAAATACCCATTGATTGACTCGAAGCAATCATTGAAACGATCGATGCAATCGGTGTCTATACGCCCAATTGCCTCGTTAAGATTTGCTGCTGCATCCTTGAGATCCTTACGTTGCACGCCAAGTTCCTGATGGCGCCCCTCCTGTACCTCAAAATCTTCGTAGGCAACCAAGTTGACTGGTCCAAGTCGCTCGATCTTCCCTTGGATTTCGCGGCTCAACATCCGCAATTCGGAAGCGGCGAGCTTTTCAATATCAGTATTTTCATCCTTCTTGCCTCGCTTAGGCTCCTCAGGTCCCTCAGTTCCTTCGACTACTTCAAGCGGACCCTCCTTGAGGAGCTCGGCCGGTCCAATCGCCAGTTTCTCCCGAATCTGTTCCTCAATGTGCTGGCCAGCAACTCGAATTTCTGCGGCCTCAACTTCAAGCTTCGAACGAGCCTCCTGTGCCCGTTCCAAATCGTTGCGCACCAGAGACTGCGCCTCCTGAAGAGCAGCGACCTCGGCCTCTCCAGCTTTGTCATCAATATCCGCAGCGTTCACATTGGCTTCTAGAAATGCACCTTTCTTAACGGCGTCATCGGCTTGCTTGGTGGCCTTTTCTGCGCGCTTGGTAGCTGTCTTAGATGCCTCAATTAAACTTTTAACCTCGGATAACGTGCGTTGATGTTCGGACTTCAGCCTCCGGCAAGCTGCCTCTGAAACGGCAAGCTCCTGGCGCGAGGCATCTGCTTGCGCACCGGCAGCCGCCGCAGCGATTGCCGCGCGGTCACGGTTTTCCCGAGCACCCAACTCTTCCGGCGAGGTTGCTTCGAGTTCGGCCGGGGAACCCTGTTCTATTTCCGCACCGGCTGCATCCTCAGCGGCCTCCATCATCCTTAGCCGGGCTTGGCGCCCACGTACCCGGACCTCCGCGCCACAGGCCCAACAACTCCCGCTGTTATCGACAAAAGCGTGACCTGGATAACTTCGTGCCAATTCCGGCGCATCCTCCGCATTCGTGATCAGCCACGTATCGTGCAGCAACGAACCGACTACAGCCTCGACGGTCTCATTGCGACCGCTAATCCGTTCTTGAAGTGCACCAGCGATGCGATCGTCTGCTGGTGGAGGTGCGATGATCGGTGACTCCACGCATCGGAGTGCCCGGCTTCGCCGATTATCATCAAGGGTCTCTCCCAGCCATTCTCCCAACATTGCGTCCGGCAGAACTTTTACGTCCAGTAAGTCACCAAGCGCCAGGCTAAGAGCGGGAAAATCTTCTTCCTCCACTATTATGTTCACTGACAGCGGTTGTGCACCCTCGCCATCCTCACTTGCAGATGGCGCCGGCCTGAGCCCTAAATCAAGCCTTCGTCGCGCTGCCGCAAGCTCCTCCTCTGCTTCCGACAGAACTGCCTTGGCTGTCTCGTGGACGGCTTCCGATTGGTGCGCCACTTCCTCTCGACGAACCCGTAAACCCGTGGCCTCCTCAAGCCGTTTTCTCAATTCAGTGCTACGCCGCTCAAGTTCGGCTTGCCGTTCTTCGGCGAACCTCTGTCGATCTTCCTGTCGTTGCACCTCAGCCCTAAGCCGTTCTTGCTCAAGCTGGTTCTGGTAAAGACGCTGACGCCGGTCCTGTTCATCTTTTCGGGCGACACGCATACGCTTGCGCTCATGTTCCAACTTCATGGCCGCCGCCGTAAGGTTCTCCCTCGCCTTCTTCTCAGCATCGCTAGCTTCACCAACCACAGCGACTGCCAGCGATTCCCGCTGTTGTGATTCGAGCAGCTCACGGTACAACCAGGCACGCTCTAGGCGGCGTAGCTCGCCGCGAAGCTTCTTATATCGGCGCGCCCGCCCCGCCTGGCGCTTGAGACTTCGCATCTGGCGACCGACTTCTTCATAAATATCGTCGATCCGAGCCACATCCTGCGCTGTAGCTTCAAGTTTAAGCTGGGTCAAATGACGACGGTGTCTATAGAGTGCAATCCCCGCGGCTTCCTCAAGCGGCGCACGACGTTCCAGTGAACTAGCAGAGAGAACCTGGTCGATCTTTCCCTGCCCGATCTGGAAGCAAGTCCGTGTTCCGAGCCCTGTCCCAGTAAGGCGTTCACGGATATCCCGCAAACGACATTTGTCACCGTCGAGCAAGTACTCCGAGTCTCCAGAACGGAAAAGTCGACGGGTTATCTTTAGAAGGCTGGGATCGTCACTATCTCCGAAATCACCGGCCTCTGAATCCTCGCTGGACTCAATCTCGATACTGCCCCCGGGAGCATCAATTTTGACTGGAGGGATTCTGTCGCGGGTGGACGAGTCTTCAGCCCTGTCACTTCGTCTAGCACCATTACCACCTGACCCGTTCGACCCATTTCCCGTTGCTGGCTTCAGAGCCGCGACCAAGCGCCCATCCCCATCAGCTTCTGGCCGCAACCCAGTCGCGCCCTGGGCCTCGAGATCAGCAAGTGAGTCAAAACTGCCCTGGCCATTCGAAGCGCCATTACTCAAATAGAGGGTGACTTCAGCTAGTCCGATTGCCCGGCGCGTGGCGGTTCCCTGAAAGATGATGTCCTGCATTTGATGGGCCCGCAGCGCACGAGTGCTTTGCTCACCCAAGACCCAGAGAATGGCGTCGGAGATATTGCTCTTGCCGCAACCATTTGGACCAACGACCGCAGTTATTCCTTCAGGGAAGTCAAGCTCCGCAGCATCGGCAAAAGACTTAAAGCCGCGGATTTCTAGTTTCGACAGCTTCCACACGATGCACGGGCCTCAGGTCCGTGCCTCCCAAAGTGCGTTAAACCGGACGACTGCTGCGTAGGTCGCCCCTAAGTGTCCGGCCCGGCGGAGTTTAACACCTCCAAATCAACGCGTAAACGTAAGAACCACTACCTGTTGCGGTGTAAGAAACGAGTACACTCAATATACGGTAGCGCTTCACCATACCGGCTGCAGAACCGATTCTCTCCGTGGTGATACCTGTCTCGTGGTGATACCTGTCTCCAAGCAATGGTTGGCGCTTTGCCAGCCAGGAATACCACCGTTAGACTCTGTTCGGTCGTCAATCGTAGCCCTTCAGCAGGAGCATTTCTGGACGACTTGCAGCCGACGTAGCTCAGTGGCAGAGCAGCTGATTCGTAATCAGCAGGTCCGGGGTTCAAGTCCCCGCGTCGGCTCTTATTTACGTTAATGGGCTTTGGTGCGCGATTTACAGGCATACTCGGGTGCCGGACCATCGGCTCCTGAACCTTTTCATCACTGTAGCCCTACCTGCGCTACCGGGAGGAGGCATACGTGACCAAGGTTTATAACCTCTCGCAAATCAGCACCGCATTGGAAGATATCGATGCTGTTACTTGTATTGAAGAAGGATTCATTGCCTACTCGCGCGATGAAGTTGTAGTTCCCCCGGTCGGTGAGATGCTCTTTGAAAATCCCCGCGGGGAAGCACACATCAAATACGGATTCATTAAAGAGAATGACTATTTCGTCGTCAAAATTGCGAGCGGGTTCTACGAAAACTTCAAATTCGGACTTCCAACCAATTCCGGCCTCATGTTGTTGTTCAGTCAAAAAACCGGCGAACTTCTCGCCGTTCTGCTCGACGAGGGGCAACTCACCGCAGTTCGAACAGCTGCTGCGGGGGCGGTGGTTGCTAAGTACATGGCGCCAACCACGGTGCATCGCATCGGCATTATCGGTGCCGGAGACCAGGCACGGCGACAATTATTGATGCTCGACTCGGTGATTACCTGCCGCGACGTCACCGTCTGGGGAGTAAGCCAGGAAGAGGTTGACCTTTACAAGCAGGACATGGAGGCACTTGGTTACAGTGTCGACACGACGCTCGATCCGGCCGCTGTTGCCAAGACCTGCAACCTGATCGTGACTGTCACACCAGCCCGGCATCCTTTGCTACACAACGATGAGGTCCGCCCAGGCACGCATATCACTGCGATAGGCGCTGATACTCCAGAAAAACAAGAGCTCGATTCCAAGATTTTGGCCCGAGCCGACATTCTCGTAGCGGACAGTATCGAACAATGCCAGTCTCGTGGAGAAATCTATCGGGCCACCAAGGCGAGCCTACTCGAAGGTACCAAGCCTATTGAACTCGGCAACCTAATACTCAACCAGCAATTTTGGCGGTCATCAGATGACCAACTCACCATCGCCGACCTGACAGGTGTTGCTGTGCAAGACCTGCAAATCAGTAAGGCCGTATACAAGGCATTGAGTTGAATCACCCCGACACCAATTTTGCTCGCCTAGCTCCAAGCAAGAAGGAACGGTGACGGGCCCAGTTTCGTGAAACAGCCGATAGCTGTCGACAGACGCTTCCCCCTGGCCAAAGCACCATCTGGAATGCCCTTGGAGATTCGAGAGTATGGTCTGCGGAACCAATGGTTTCGCCTCCGTGTCGGGGAGGCACTTCGCGACATCGATACCCAGGCTGCAGCACTCGGTGATACGGACCCGCGGGGACGGATAGCTTGGGGCTTTCTTGACCAGGCGATGCTCCGGTTCGTCGAGCCGTTCACCAGTGGCGGCGTCAAAGTAGGTTCGACGGGGGAACACGCTGATTCCATGCGTACGTGGACCAAGCCAAGTCTTGGCTAGCGGCCACCCATCGGCATAGCGGAACCCGGTCGTTCCCGGTACAGCCTGCGCCTCAGTCCAGGCGAGGAAGCTAGAGCCTTGTTGTGCTGTCGCGAGACCCAGCTGCGACAACGCGGACTCTACTTCTCGCTGCCAATCACCACTGCCTAACTTGGTACGGAACGTCAGGACGCAGATACCCGGACCTGGAGCGGGAGGCTGTTGCTGCTTGTCGTGCATTGGGTCTTCGGAAATGGTGGCTGGGTCTCTCAGAGGAAAACCGCTACCTGTCGGTTTTCCGACGCGAGTATCTCAATATAGAGGCTACGCGGATGCGGCTCCAGGATTGCCGACACTTCTTTACAGACCATGCGATCCGGTCCGGAGCGGAGATTCTCGCCCGGGCCAACGCAGTGTCAGTCTCGCGGAGAAACCTATCAGGCCACCAGGCTAGACGCCCAGGACATTGACGTAATTGCCATATAGGCGCGGGCAGCAACACTAGGGACTTTCTCCTTGACCATGGTTCAGTGAGTCCCTACGATTCTGCAGTCGCCCAAGCGTACTAAAGTCTCAGTTCCCTGTCCTCACAGGAACAGATCGCCAGTGAAACCATTGACACCGAGCATCCCGGCAGCGGCCAATCCGCTCGCTGGGGCCAATTTTAGCGCCCTCCACGTCTTGCCCTTGGGCCAAATCTGATCGAGATTCAAACTGACCCTCGCCGTGTCCAGCTCTGACGCCGGCCGTCTGCATCCCTCGCGATGGCCCCCTGCCTTCTGGATACTAGGCACTGCAGGCATAGCCTTTCTAAGCGTCGAGTACACACTCGGTTCATTCTCATTCGCTCCCGCCATAGCATTACTCTCCGGAACCTGGCTCGGCGCAAAGCGCGGTGCGTTAGTACAGATCCTGGCAACGGCAATAATGATCCCGGTAGCGTTCGTCTCCCCTGGGACCGTTAACCCGGGTGAGTGGTGCTTCCGCCTTGGACTCGTTTTTTCGGCGGCTCTTGCGGGCTCCATCGCATCTCCCGACGATAACGGCGCACGCCCAGTGCGCGCCGTTTGGTGGACGGTCTTTGGTGTTGCTAGCGTAACCACCATGTTGGCATTGATTTTCATACCTCAGATCACGAAAGGCACCATCGGCGTCTACTACGCGCTTACCTTCCTGCTAGGGACAGCAATCGCCGTCTTTTACGCTTACAAGATGGTTCCGGAGCCTGGGCGCGTCGTGGGTTATTTCTTCTGCCTGTACCCCTACTACATCGCAGGATTTTCGGGAAATGTCCTGTTGGCGACATGGAGTTCAGATACTGCGACCGTTGCAAGCCTTCCGGATCGTTGGAGAGATATCCTTTTCTATGCCTATTTTTCCCACTTACCAGGCGAGTTGATCTCTCTGGTCGTGATCGCTTACATAGTCTGCGCGGTTGACCGTAAAGGAGCCACGAATGGGCCCTTAGCGATAGGTATGTCGCGTTGACGAATTCGCGCACCCCCCCCTATAATTTCCGTTTAGGCACTTCTGCGACTCATGCGTTCTGGTGGTCGCCGTCGGCGCAATCCCAGGTGCCCGGCGTTAGTAGGGTGCGGATAGACGCCTCGGAGTTCTTCCGCTCGCTGCTGAGGGAAAGAAGGCGCGTAGCTCAGTTGGGAGAGCGCTTCCCTGACGCGGAAGAGGTCGTCGGTTCGAGCCCGGCCGCGCCTACTAGTTTCCTCGCCCGCTTGCCCCGTTACAACACCGATAGCCATAGCCGCAGCAGCAATGTCTGAATCAATTGAAATCAAAATTAACGGACAGGAACTTCTCCTTTCTGCAGGAACACGCGTTCGGGATGTCCTTGAGCAACACTGTCCAGAGTGGCTGAAGACCTCGGTCGGGGTGTCCCTCAACGACGAGCCTCTAGATTTCCAAATGGCGCTTCATTCCAATGGCGAGCTGACCCCTTTGGAACCTAGAGGAAACGCATCTTCAATGGCACTTGAAATGTGCCGCCACACTACTTCTCACGTGCTCGCCCAGGCGGTCAAGGAACTATTTAATGACGTTCAGGTTGGCATCGGGCCACCAACCGCTGATGGCTTCTATTATGACTTTCTGCGTGAAGACCCCTTCACCCCGGAAGACCTAAAAGCTATCGAAAAGCGGATGCGCAAGTTGATCAAAACCAACCAAACATTGGAACGACTCGAAATGCCCAAAGAAGAGGCGGAGATGATTTTCGCCGAGAAGGGCGAAGACTTGAAGGTCGAGCTTGTCCGTGACAAAGGTGGCGACCAGGTTTCTTGCTACCAGCAGGGAAACTTCATCGATTTCTGTACCGGGCCCCACCTGCCGCACACTGGCAAGATCCCTGTGATCAAACTCTTGCACACTGCGGCAGCACACTGGCGACCCAAAAGTGGTCGAGAAGATTCCCCCATGATGCAAAGAATTTACGGCACGGCTTTCTTCTCCGGGGAGGACCTCAAAACATTTCTGGACCACCGCGAGGAGGCTAAAAAGCGTGACCACCGCCGCCTCGGTATCGATTTGGACCTCTTTCACTTTGACGAAAAGGCCGGTCCCGGGATGGCCTACTGGCACCCCAAGGGCGGCACCATTCGGCATCAGATCGAGGCCTTCTTATGCGATGAACAGCTATCGCGCGGCTATGACATTGTCTACACGCCTCACATCGCGCGAAAACACTTATGGGAAACGTCGGGCCATTACGACTATTACAAGGAGAATATGTTCACGCTTGATGTCGACGAGCAGGAATACGTCCTCAAGCCTATGAATTGCCCTGGTCACATCCTGATCTACCAGAAAGGCACTCGCTCGTACCGTGAACTGCCCCTTCGCTATAGCGAATTTGGGACTGTCTATCGCAACGAACTCTCAGGGGTTCTACACGGCATGCTGCGCGTACGCGGCTTCACACAAGACGACGCCCATATTTTCTGTCGCCCGGATCAAATACAGGAAGAAGTGTCTGGCGCACTTGATCTCGCGCTGCACGTTATGAAGACCTTCGGCTATGACGAATACCGTATCGACCTTTCTTTGCATGACCCTAGTAACCGGGACAAGTACGCTGGCGACGAAGATCAATGGGGCCTTGCTGAAAGTGCCCTGGCGGACGCTCTCGATTCAATGGGTCTAGTGTATGAGCGTCAACTTAACGAAGCAGCATTCTACGGCCCAAAGATTGATTTTCACCTCATCGATGCACTGGGTCGTGCCTGGCAGGGATCGACAATACAACTGGATTTCAACCTGCCGGAGCGTTTCAACCTCACCTATGCTGGCGACGATGGGTACCAACATCGCACCGCAATGATCCACCGCGCTATTTACGGCTCACTAGAGCGATTTGTCGGTGGTCTAATCGAGCACTATGGCGGAGCGTTTCCACTTTGGCTGGCTCCGGTTCAAGTCGTCGTATTGCCAATCGCCGACCGTCACATCAAATACGCCGAAGACATAGCCGAAGCAGCCGAGAAAGCGGGGCTTCGCGCCGAGGTTGATCGCCGCAGCGGCAAACTGGGCGCCAAGATCCGCGATGCACAGACACAGAAACTTCCATTCATGCTAATCGTCGGCGACCGTGACATGGAAAACCAGGAAGTTTCTGTACGTCACCGAACCGTTGGCGACCTAGGAAGCCTTACGATTGAAACGTTTCTGGCACAGGCCGTGCGAGACATTGAGGACCGCGCTGTGCGAGAATGGCCGTTGCGTGAGAATGATACTGCACCGGCGGCTTGACGACTTGTTCGGCTCGCACCCGCGCGCCGAACCATAACAAAGGGGGTTAGAGCATTCCCGGACAAAAGAAACACCGGATCAACGACCAGATTAGAGTTCCTCAGGTTCGACTGATCGATGCTGCCGGCGAACAGCTAGGAGTGGTGCCCACGGAGGCAGCAATGGCAAGGGCCCTTGAGCAGGAGTTGGACCTAGTAGAGGTCGCGCCTAACGGCGAGCCTCCAGTTTGCCGGCTTATGGATTACGGTAAGTACGCGTATCGGATAGCCAAGGAACAGAAGCAACGCCCCCACAATACGCAGCTGAAGGAAGTAAAATTCCGTCCAAAGATCGATCAACACGACTACGATTTCAAAATGAAACACATTCATCGATTTCTCTCCCAAGGGCACATGGTCAAAGCAACGATAATGTTCCGTGGCCGTGAGGTCGTTCATCCGGAATACGGGCGAAGAATATTGGACCGAGTTGTGGACGAGCTCGGCGCGACCGTCCGGGTCGACAGCGCCCCACGAATGGAGGGTCGATTGATGTTCATGATAATTACTCCGAGACGAGACTGATTGGATACGCGTCTTTTAGTAATCAAGCTCGATAATTTTGAGGACAAGATATGCCCAAGATGAAGAATCACCGCGGAGCGGCCAAGCGCGTTAAGCGCACCGGTAGCGGCAAATTTTCTCGCCACCACGCGTACGCCGGCCACTTAATGGGACACAAGTCGAGCAAGCGGAAACGCAACCTTCGCAAGTCGCAATTGGTTGCTACTTCAGACCAGCGCCGCCTCGCTCGGTTACTGCCGGAGCGTTACAGTTAGTCGCTCGCCAAGATAACGGAGGAATCGCATGGCTCGTGTAAAGCGCGGCAATGTTCACAAGAACCGACGCCGCAACATACTCAAGCAAGCAAAGGGATACTACGGGGCCGACAGCCGACTTTACGCTTCCGCGCGTGACGCAGTCGACCGCGCCATGCAATATGCCTACATCGGGCGTAAGCGAAAAAAGCGTGATTTCCGCCGCCTGTGGATTATCCGAATCAACGCCGCTTGTCGTCAACACGGCATTTCCTATAGCCGCTTCATGGCGGGATTGAAGGCTGCCAACATTGGCCTCGACCGGAAAGTGTTGGCCCAGATTGCGGTCGAAGATCCCGAGGCGTTCGCACAGCTTACCCTTGCCGCTAAAGATTCTCTCGCGGCCTAATCTGTCCGAGAGGCACGTCTGTGGACGATGAAACTGGACAGGCGCACGTTGATGGCGGCGACTCGCTAGCCAAAATCGAAGGACTGCGCACCGATTTCGCCGACGAGGCCGGAGAAGTGCGAAATCTTGCCGAGCTTGAGGAGCTTCGGTCCCGTTATGTCGGCCGTAAACGTGGCCAGCTGACAGCGATTTTCGATAGCATGGGCACCTTACCGCCCGAGGCTCGAGGCCCCGTAGGACGTGCCGCCAATCACGCGCGGCAGGAGATCACCAGACAGCTTGGCGAGATCAAGGCTAGCTTAAACAAGGATATCCGTAACGAGGTGCCCCCCCTCGACGTAACCCTTCCTGGTCGCAGCAAAAAAGCTGGCTCCCTGCATCCGATTACTCTCGCATTACAAGAAATAGTTGGTGTCTTCACACGCATGGGTTACACGGTTGTTGGCGGGCCCGAAGTTGAGCACGATTACTACAACTTCGAGGCTCTAAATATCCCCCGTGACCACCCAGCACGTGACAGCCAGGACACGCTGTACCTCGATAACAACTGGCTGCTTCGAACCCACACCTCCCCTGTTCAGATTCGTACCATGGAGGGTCAGGAACCCCCGCTTGCCATAATCGTTCCAGGCAGGGTCTACAGACGAGATACACCCGACGCCACCCATACTCCATCTTTTGTACAGTGCGAAGGTTTACTTGTAGATCGAGACATCACAATGGCAGACCTGCGTGGCACTCTTGACCATTTCGTCAAGGCACTCTTCGGACCTCAAACTCAAACCCGATTGCGTCCCGGCTATTTTCCTTTCACAGAGCCATCAGCAGAGATGGATGCTAATGCGGGCAACGGCTGGATTGAGATGCTTGGCTGCGGCATGGTGCACCCGGCCGTTTTTGAGAAAATTGGCTACGATCCTGACGAATGGCAGGGTTTCGCCTTCGGGATGGGCGTTGACCGTATCGCCGCTATGCGTTATGGCATCAGTGACATTCGAACACTCTACGAAAACGATGCACGCTTCTTGCGTCAGTTTGCGGGCTGAGCGCAATGCTATTTTCTTCGAACTGGTTGGCACGCTACGTCGAACTCCCCGAAGAGACTAGTCATCTCGCTGAACTCCTCACCCGTTGTGGCATGGTTGTTGAGGATATCCGCTCACACTCTGATGGAGCTTTGCTCGACCTGGATATTCCATCGAATCGGGTCGACGCAATGAATCACTACGGTTTGGCTCGAGAGATTGCCACAGCCCGTCGTTCCGACCTACAAGCGCCAGAGATCTTAGTCAACGAGTCTGATCCCGCCACAGACCAGTTGACCGCGATAGCAATCGATGATCTGAACGGGTGCCCACGCTATACAGCCCGATTGATTCGTGGGGTCAAGGTCGAACCTTCGCCACAATGGCTCGCGAACCTCATCGAGTCAATCGGACTAAGACCGTTGAACAACGTCGCCGACATCACCAACTTTGTTCTCTGGGAACTCGGCCACCCACTGCATGCATTTGACTTCGACCGGCTTGTCGATCACCAAATCGTAGTCCGCCGAGCGCGTAAGTCAGAATCTCTCGTCGCGCTGGACCACATTGAGCATAACCTGACGTCGAGTGACCTAGTAATCGCCGATGGGCAACGCCCCGTGGCACTCGCCGGTGTGATAGGCGGGGCGGAGACCTCCATTACCAATGATACAGTTAATGTTCTTATCGAAGGTGCTTGGTTTGATCCGGCTACCGTCCGTGCAACAGCACACCGGCTGAATCTCCACACAGACGCCAGCCATCGCTTCGAGCGCTCCCCTGCCCATGACGGCATGCTCCTGGCGATCGACCGCGCAGCATCCCTGATTCAAGAGATCGGGGGCGGTGCGTTGTCACGTGGAACGATCGACGTTGTCGGCACCTTGCCCGAGCCGGTAAGTACTACGCTCCGACAGACTCGCCTGAAGGGCTTGCTCGGGATAGAAGTCCCAAGCTCTGAGGTCGAGGAGATCCTCACTCGTCTTGGATTCTCTCTCGCAGCTAAGACCGGCGGCTATGATGTTGGAGTTCCGAGTTTTCGACCTGATGTAACGCGCGAAGAAGACCTGATAGAGGAAGTCGGCCGTCACAACGGCTACGACCGGCTCCCCGCTACGTTGCCAGTCGTCCGCAGTATTCAAGACTCCGGGACCCCTGAGATTCTCGGCGAACAACGCCTCAAGCAATGCCTTGTCGCCGCTGGATGTCGCGAAATAATGTCAAGCTCTTTAAGTTCGCTTCTGGAGCAATCCGGTTTCGTGGGCCAAGTTGAAGACCTGGTATCCATTAACAATCCCATTTCTGAGGAGCTCAGCGTACTGCGCGCCCACCTGGTCCCAGGCCTCCTTGGTGCAGTGGCGCACAACCTGAACCATGGCCAAACATCCCTGCGGCTGTTCGAAGTCGGCCGCTGTTTTGCCGGACCGCTAACCGACGATGGGGTCACCGAGTACTGGAGCATGGCGATCGCTCTCACCGGTTCTCAGCGGCGCGACCACTGGAAAGACGTTTCTACTCCAGTTGACTTTTACGACCTCAAGGGAATCGTTGAGCACGTCACTAAGCAGATGGCCTGGCCAAAGTGGCAGTGGGGTGCCGGCAAGTCTCCCGGGATTGATCAGTCAGCGACCGCGCTGATCCGAAACGGTGCAGGCGGCAACATTCCCGCAGGCTGGGCCGGGCGAATCTCCGCCGACACGGCGCAGACATTCGACATCGACGCCGAGGTATGGGTAGTCGAACTAAACATCGACAAACCCATCGGCTTGCCCCACCCAACGACGCCTTACCACCCAGTATCGCGTTTCCCGGGAGGGTCCCGCGATGTCGCGCTGGTCTTACCAGAGGGCTCTGATTACGGAGTCGTCGAGACGACCGTCCGGGTGGCCGCAGCCGAGGCCATGCTGCCTCTGGCTGGTATTACGCTAATAGAAATCTATAAAGGCGACGAAATTCCTCCGGGACATCGTGGCATGACGCTACGGTTCACCTTTCGCGCCGCCGACCGCACGTTAACTGCCGCGGAGATTGAAGCAGGGCAGAAGAAGCTAGTCGATACACTCAGTAAGAAGCTGGGGGCCCGCCAGCGCTAATGAGATGAGGCTTAACCCATTCAGCTGACTTCCCGAAAGCGGAACAACTCTGTTAGCCGTTGCAATCTCCTGGGACCCGGATAACATTACCCTAGTTATCATGAAAATAAATCGCCGGATGCCCGGCGACTGACCAATAAACAACACATAAAGACCCTCGAAAAACGAGGGGGAGCAAGAAAATGAGCTGGTCCAAGTACCGCCGGCAGCTTGGATCAATACAGCGCCGAAATTAACTCGTCGGCAATCTCACTAACCAAACGAGAGCACACCGATCGACCGAATACTGCAAAGATTCAGGACTTGTGAAGCACTTCTTTGTAAAGGGGGTTTGCTAGTCTAGCAGGCTGTAATCTCCCCTTTTTCTTGATCGATCGCTCTCGTCGCCATCGGCGCCGGCTCGGCGACCCTAAGGTCGTGCCCTTCTCCCTCGTCGTAATCCGAGGCTGTTAAAGGGGGTGACCATGTACGGCACTAGTATTACGACCGCCGTCAGTGCCGGCCTCCTGGCTCAATCCAACCGATTCTTTCAAACCTCCACCGCAGCGGGCGTCGCCATCGGAATACTGATTGGCGGTTCTTTTCTGTTGGCTATTTGGCTTATGCTGAGGCGACGTTTCGGCGATCGCCTCCTTGGGGAGGCTAGAGAGAACGCCAGGGAGGCTAGAGAGAACGCCAGGAAGCTCTCCGAAGATGCCTTAAGACAATCCGACACACTACTCAAAGAAGCAAAGATTGAGGCACGAGAAGCACACCTTCGTTCTCAACAGGAATTCGCAGAAGAAAGCCGCGACCGTCGGCGGGAGATCAGCAAGCTTGAACGCCGCATCACCCGCCGTGAAGAAAAGCTTGAGCGACGGACCAGTGCCTTCGAAGACCGTGAAAAGGAACTCGCGAGGCTTGAGCGCAAGCTTGGCCACAAACTTGAAAGGGCCAAGCTAGCCGAAGACGAAGCTAACCGGAAGCGGGACGAAGCTATAGGACGCCTCGAACGTCTAGCGGGGCAAACCTCTGAGCAAGCTAAACAGGCCCTAATACAGCTCTTGCAGCATGAGGCTCGTGACGAGGCAACTACCAGTGTCCGGCGTATCGAGGAAGACGCCAAAGCGACAGCCAAGAAACAGGCAGACCGAATCATTTCGACAGCAATTCAAAGGGCCGCTAGCAACCATGTGACCGAACATACTGTTTCGGTCGTCGAACTCCCATCCGATGACATGAAGGGCCGTGTTATCGGTCGCGAGGGTCGCAACATTCGAGCTTTCGAGATGGTGACGGGCGTCAACCTCATTGTCGATGACACACCTGAAGCTGTACTGATCTCGACCTTCGACCCTTTGCGGCGTGAGGTCGCGCGGCTTGCTCTCGAACAGCTTGTTGGAGACGGCCGCATTCACCCTTCTCGCATAGAGGAAGTCGTCGAACGTATACGCACGGAGATCGAAGAACAAATACGGCACAATGGGGCTGAAGCAGCCGCTGACCTCGGCATTCATGAATTGCACACCGAGTTAGTGCGCCTCATCGGGACCCTCAAATTCCGCACTTCATATGGGCAGAACGTCCTAAAACATTCGGTCGAGGTGGCAACGATCGCTGGGATTCTGGCTAGTGAACTCGGTGCAGATGCAATCGTGGCTCGTAGGGCTGGCCTGCTCCATGATATCGGCAAGGCAGTAGATCATGAGATCGAAGGAACTCATTTGACCATCGGTATCGATCTACTGCGACGCTACGGGGAATCTGACGCCGTTATCCACGGAATGGAAGCGCACCATTTCGATGTCGAGCCTAAAACCGTCGAGGCCGTCCTCGTCCAGGCCGCTGACGCTTTGTCTGCAGCTCGGCCCGGTGCCCGCCGTGACATGCTCGAGACGTATGTTAAGCGCCTGCAGAAACTTGAAGAAATCGCAGACGCTTTCAACGGCGTCAGTAAAGCTTATGCCATCCAGGCGGGCCGTGAGCTACGCATTATTGTCGAATCCGACCAAGTAAGTGACAACGAGGCTATCTGGCTATCCAAAGACATCGCCAAGAGAATCGAGAAAGAGGTGCAATACCCGGGTGAAATTAAGGTTACAGTAATCCGTGAGACTCGTGCCGTAGGTCTCGCACGGTGAGGATACTGTTCGTCGGCGACGTGGTCGGGAAACCGGGCCGCCGGATCCTAGCCACTCGACTTGCCAACTTGCAAACAACGCACGATGTTGATTTTACCGTTGTCAATGCTGAGAACGTTGCAGCCGGCCGTGGTATCACCCCGGAACTTTCGGATGAGATCCTGGCCATGGGTGTCGACGTACTGACAAGTGGCAATCACATCTGGGCTCAAAGAGGCATCGAACAGTATCTGAATGACGAGCCCCGCTTGTTACGCCCCGCCAACTACCCGCCTGGCGCCCCGGGCACAGGCGTTTTTCATGGGCGGACGCGAGATGGTCACCCCGTACATGTAATTAACCTTCAGGGACGAGTCTTCATGCCGGAGCTCGAGTGTCCGTTTCAAGCTCTCGACGATATCCTTGGTGTGGATATCGATCTGCCCGCGACAATCTTGCTTGATTTCCATGCCGAAGCAACATCCGAAAAGCAGGCCATGGGCTGGCACGCTGACGGTAGAATCAGTGCGGTTATTGGCACCCATACCCACGTGCAGACGGCGGACGCGCGCCTGCTACCTAACGGAACAGCGTACTGCACTGATGTGGGGATGACCGGCGCACTAGACTCGATCATTGGCACCCGCGTGGATCTCGCGCTGTCCCGCTTCCTTACCAGTCGCCCGGTGCGCTTTCAGGTTGCTAAAGGTAATCCACGAATTTCTTACGCACTGATCGATATCGACACAGCATCAGGCCGTGCCACAGCTATTGAAGCTCGTTATGATCCTTCGGGGGCCCTGCACATCATGGAACCCGGGGACCCGGGCATCGCCGCTCGGATTTTCGATTAATGCCCCTAGAAGCCGGGAATAATCAGCGTCAAGTCTGGACTGTCTCCGCGCTCGTAGAGTTTTCCAGAGAATTGCTCGCCAAAACGTTGCCCTTTGTCTGGGTGCGTGGCGAGATTAGCGGTTTCTCAGCTCCTGTTAGCGGCCATTGGTACTTCGACCTAAAGGACGAGCGGGCGTTGATCGCAGTAGCAATGTTCAAGAGCGCTAATAGCCAGGTTCCGTTCGAACTGGAAGAAGGCATGGAAATCATCCTCGGGGGCGAGGTGGCAATTTATCCAAGCCGCGGAAAATTCCAGATTGTGGCGGAAATCCTTGAGCCCGTCGGGTGGGGTGCCTTCCAGCTTGCCTATGAGCAACTCAAAGCGAGACTTGATACTGAAGGACTGTTTGATGCTGAGCGGAAGCGGCCCCTGCCTATTTTGCCCCACTGTGTTGGTGTCGTCACTTCCCCGACTGGGGCCGCTTGGCGAGACATGTGCCGAGTGTGGAGGAAGAACTCGGTACCGATTCGAGCGTTGCTGTCACCAACCCACGTGCAAGGAACTGAGGCCATGGCTGGGATCATTTCTGCTCTCGACAGATTGAACCGTCATGCGGAAGCGAACGTGATCATCGTCGGCCGCGGTGGAGGTTCGCGAGAGGATCTCTGGGCATTCAATGAAGAATCAGTAGCCCGCGCCATTGCGGCATCCGATATACCCGTTGTATCGGCCGTCGGCCATGAAATTGACCATACGATCGCCGATCTGGTCGCCGATCAGCGGGCCGCGACACCAACCGCGGCCGCTGAGCTAGTCGCCTGCAGTCGACAACTCCTAATGGAACGTATAGGCGGTATTAAACGACGAACCCGTACATCAGTAAGCAATAGGGTCTTGGCTACACGGTCTCGCCTGCAAGAGTCGATTCTCCAACGAAGCCTCGGCCAACCCTCGCGCTTACTTACGGTATACCGACAACGACTCGACGAGACGTTCGGGGAAGTCAAGTCGACAATCGACAAGCAGTTCAACGACGGCCAGCATACCCTGCAAACTGCAGCCCACCGAATAGCGTCTAAGAACTTAATGCCGATGACACTCAAAACGCGTGCCCGAGCCAACAACGCAGCCCGAGGCTCGGCCAGTTTGCTACAGCGGCAATTGGATCAACAGAAGTCACGACTTGCTACGACCGTGGCACGCATACGAGCCTTGAGTCCATTGGATGTTCTAGGACGAGGTTACTCGATTTGCGAACGAGCTACAGACGGCACCATCGTCCGCGAAGCAGACGATGTGTCCCCGGGTGACCTGATACGCGTCCGGCTTCAAAAGGACACCTTGGAATGTACCGTGCAATCAACCGGGCAAGGCACACCACCACAACCTTTGTGAGACAATTCGGTACCTATGGCCAAGGCCCCTAAGTACGAAATTGACCAGGAAGAACTATCGTTAGATAGCAATGATGTGACATTTGACGTTGCTCTAGAAAAACTTGAGGGGCTCGCTGCTCACCTAGAAGAAGCCGACATCCCTCTTGAGCAAGCACTTGAGGTTTATGAATCCGCGGTACACCTCTTCGCTTACTGTCGCCAGCGCCTCGATGGGATAGAACAACGTATTGAGCAGCTTTCGGAAACACTCGATGGAACATTAACGGTCGAATCCATTCCAACGACCCTCGACGACGAGAATGGATGACAAGCCTGCCTGCGGCCCCTGCGGAGCATTCGACGAGGCCGAAGAGCTTTTCGCCGATTATCGCGCTCGCATCAATGACGCGCTCGACCGCGCCCTCCCGCCCTCTGATGAGTCTCCCCCCGGACTACACAAAGCGATGCGCTACTCCGTCTTCGCAGGCGGCAAAAGACTTCGACCTATCCTTGTACTCGCCACCGCCGAGGTCCTGGGAAACCCCACTGATTCGCTACTTTCCGCAGCCTGCTCTGTCGAGTTGGTCCATACATATTCGCTCATCCATGACGACCTCCCTGCGTTCGACGACGACGACCTTCGCCGGGGAAAGCCCACTAATCACAAAATTTTCGGGGTGCCACAAGCAATCCTTGCCGGTGATGCATTGCAGTCCCTGTCCTTTTCACTCCTCGCTAATGCAGCTCGGGAAGCTGATTCTCTAGAGCCATGGATCAACGTTCTCGTGGAATTAAGTAGCGCCGTCGGAAGCACAGGCATGGCTGGCGGTCAATGGCTCGATATCGAAGCAGAAGGTCAGTGCCTTGATACAGTTTCGCTTGGGGCCCTTCATTCCGCCAAGACAGGTGCACTCTTGACGGCCTGTGTTCGAATCGGCGCCCTCCTTGGCGGCGCCGACGACGCCATGAAGAAGCAACTTGACGGTTACGGAAGATCCATCGGTCTTGCTTTCCAAATCGTCGATGACATCCTCGACGTGGAAGGCTCAGTTGAGGACCTCGGAAAGATCCCGGGGGGCGACAAGGTGCACGGAAAGGCAACCTATCCAAGTCTTGCCGGCCTCAAAGGGGCACGCGCCGAAGCCCACCGACTTCGAACAATAGCTATCCAGCACATTGAACCTTTTGGGCCAGCGGCCCGCCCGCTAGAGCTGATTGCAAACTTCGTTGTTGACCGGGGCCAGTGAGTTCATCACGCCTGCGACTTGATCACGTGCTGGTCGACCGAGGACTAGCTCCTACCCGCAGTAGAGCACGTGCCCTGATCATGGCAGGAAAGGTGCGACTGCCGAACCAACCTGAATGTAAGGCAGGGACGCTGGTGAGCATTGATGCCGCCATTGAAGTAATCGAATCCCCGCGTTTTGTGAGCCGGGGTGGTGACAAGCTAGCTGCTGCCATCAACAAGTCTGGGATAAGAGTGGCCGGAGGCACCTGCTTAGATATCGGTGCCTCAACGGGGGGCTTTACGGATGCCCTTCTACAAGCCGGTGCGTCCACCGTTATCTCCGTGGATGTCGGCTACGGACAGTTTCACTGGAAGCTACGACAGGATGACCGTGTCTTTGTATTGGAACGAATCAACGCCCGATACCTGACAATTGATGACTTGCCACCTGACCTCAACACACCGCCGATGATTCTGGTCATTGATGTCGCGTTCATCAGTGTTAGAAAGATTCTTCCCGCCGTAGGGCGAGTATGCGCTCCTGCTTGCGATGCCATAGTGCTCGTCAAACCACAATTCGAGAGTAGCCCTGACCGAGTCGGCAGGCGCGGCATACTTACCGGTAAAGATACGAGACGTGAATGTCTACTCGCGGTCGGGGAATCGGCCGAAGGACTCGGTTGGAGTGTCATCCGCGCCATTCCGAGTCCAATTCGCGGATCCTCAGGAAATTGGGAGTGCTTTCTGCAGCTCCAGAGGCCCCGCTTAGCGGCAGAATTTGCTAGCCTGCAGGAAAAGCTTGAAAACGTCGAAATTCCGGAAAACTGAGAACAGGCGACCGTGGTCAATACTGTGGACAAACAACGCTTTCGCCATGTGGGGTTAGTTGCTAAAGGACAAGAAGCGTCGATCGCTGACCCACTCCGCCGTATTGCTAAGAAGCTAGCCGCCCACAACTGTGCTGTCACCTATGACAACGCTGCCGCCGCCCTCCTGCAGTCTTCGGAAGACGGACTTGGACGCAAGGAGCTTGCCGCTTCGGTCGACGTAATCGTCGTCCTGGGCGGCGACGGCACGCTGCTTTCAGTTGCCCCAATCGCTGCCGCGGCCGAGGTTCCCGTACTGGGAGTCAACTATGGAAGCCTCGGCTTCTTGACCTCAAGTGTTCGCGAAGAAAGCGACACCGCCATTCGAAACCTTCTCAACGGGGAATACACCAGCAGTCACAGGATGATGTTGCGGGCTTGTATTCACGACGACCAGTCACCAGCGGAGTCGAGTAATCGCGTCCGTGATGTGCTGAATGACGCTGTCGTCAATAAAACATCCATTGCGCGGATTATACGGTTAGAGGTGACTATTGATGGTGATTTCGTATCACAATATCGGGCCGATGGCCTCATCGCCGCCACACCTACAGGCTCGACAGCGTATTCCCTTGCATCCGGTGGGCCAATCGTAATGCCTGACCTCGAGGCGATTGTTGTTTCACCCATCAGCCCGCATTCTCTTGTTAACCGCCCGCTCGTATTGCCGGGCCAAGCCCGAGTTTCTGTGCGTGTACTTTCCAGAGACCAGGACATCGTCCTCACCCTTGATGGCCAGGAAGGCCTCCAAGTACACCCGGGTGAGGTCGTTACGGTCGCCCGCAGTCCATTACGATTCGAGTTGCTATCAACTGGCCGCCGCTCGCATTTCGAGGTCCTCCGGACGAAGTTGAAATGGGGAGACCGGTGACTATTTCGAATCAGCGATATTCCTTGTTTAGGCTCATCCATGGTGCACCAAAACAAGTTTCGAGACGACAGGCAAGCAACGTGTGGCTTCTCTGCACGGTCCTTACGAAAAGTTGCCGCACGGAGATCGCGGACCATGCAGTTAAATCAAACTGGATGTGATGCAAGTCGTAGACTCCACTACATCGTTCTGAATAACCCGACTGAGATGACCTTCCTCCAATGGAGTGGAATTCGTGATTCCCTCAATGAGTTCCTCTAAGAACATAGTGCACAGCAGGCGTCTTCGACCCATAACGTGCAGGCTTCCTGTAGCGCTTGCATTGATATCGATCTGTTCTTCCTGCGCCGGCCTACCACTCGATACTGACCCTCTGGCATCGATGGCAGAGGTCGTTAGTGAGGACAAACGTTACCCTGCCCCACTCACAGAAGCCTGGCGTCGCAA
>Ga0310123_10000965_pt1 | contig 24721 bp, 23 predicted proteins | sample CB6_AW_1057_MG_FD_203505 | JGI IMG/M metagenome (GOLD analysis project Ga0310123, IMG submission 203505) | Marine microbial communities from Western Arctic Ocean, Canada - CB6_AW_1057 | ecosystem: Environmental > Aquatic > Marine > Oceanic | place: Canada: Western Arctic Ocean | collected... | reverse complement strand
GCGAGCAGGCGGAGGTGTTCTACGGCAAGTCGGCCGCGGCCTATGGAAAGCTGCTAGACGAAGCGTCGGCTGACCCCGGGTTTTCCCCGAGCAACGAGGCGGTGCTTGGTGCGAAAGTGCGGCTGGCCGAATGCCTGCGGCGGCTGGGTCGGTACGCCAAGTCGCTCGATTTGTTTGCCGAAGTCTTGGCCGAAAAGCCCAATGTGTTGGCCACGCAAGTCGCGGCGGCGCAGACCTATCAGGAACGAGGCGCCGAGGAGGACCCCAAGTGGTACGCGTTCGCGCGAAATGGCTGTCGGAAAGACAAAACAACCAGCACAAATCGAATTTGGGGTTGGAAGAAACTGGCCCAAACCGCGTATCGTTATCCAAAGTATCGCCAGATTTATTTTCAGTCGCAATACAACAACAGCCTTTGTCGATTTAAGATTGCCATGCAGCAGAGCGGGAATCACCGCAGCGACCTGCTGGCAAAGATCGAGCGAGAAGTTCGGAGTATGGACCTGCTGTGGACGGGCGAGACCTGGAAGCCGTGGCGTCCGAAGTACGAACGGCTGTTGAAGGATGTGCAGCGTGCGCAGCGTAAGTAAGTCGAGAGTCGAGGGACGAGAGGCAAGATTAAGTGAGGATGAAAATGATTCGATCCACTGTTCTGCCGACGCTGGTCGTTCTGGTCTCTCTGACCGGTATGACCAATGCGCAGTTGCTGGACCGGGTGAAGACGACCGATGGTCGCTCGACACGTGGCACAGTCGTGCGGATGTCGTCGACGGAAGTCGTCGTCCGAGACAAAGCCGATCAAGACGAGACGATTTCTGTCAACCGGATTGACACGATCGTCTTTGCTTCCGAGCCGAGGCTTCTTACCCAGACACGGACGCGCATGGGCAATCAGCGTTTTGAAGATGCGCTGACAGTCCTCGGCAAGATGAATGAAAAGGCGATGAGTCGCAACTTCATCAAGCAAGATGTGCAGTTCTATCGGGCGCTGTGTCAGGCTCGGCTGGCTCTCTTCGGTCGCGGAAAGCTGTCCGTGGCCGGAAAGGCGATGCACCGCTTCGCGGGCGATGCCGGCAATCGCGACAGCTACCATTATTTCGAGGCGACCCGGGTGCTGGGAGAGCTGCTTGCGGCATCGGGCCAACATGCGAAGGCGATCGATTATTTTGGGCGGTTGATCGAGGCTCCGTGGCCGGAATATCAGATGCGGGGACGTGTGTTGAGTGCTCGGGCGTTGATGGCCCAGCGGAAGTATGAGGAGGCGGTCCGTCAGCTTGACCAGGTACTGGCGGCGACTGAGGAAGGGGACGAAGCCGAAAGGCGGCGGATGACCGCGCGGCTCGACAAGGCGGTTTGCCTGGCCGAAATGGAAAAGGCGGACGAAGGCATTCAGCTTATCAACGAGGTTCTTCCGCAGATCGGCCTGGACGAACGTGAACTGCGTGCCCGCGCCTTTCGTGCGAGGGGATTGTGTTATTTGAAAAAGGACCAGAAAAAAGATGCCCTGCTCGATTTTCTGCATGTCGATCTGTTGTATAACAGCGTGCCAGAGATCCACGCCGAGGTCTTGTTCCGGCTCTCAAAGCTGTGGCCCGCCGTGGGCAAGGGCTCCCGGGCTCGCGAAGCGGCGAAGCAGTTGAAGGAGCGATATCCGAATAGCCGTTGGGCAAAGGAATGAAGGCTGGAATAAGGATCGTCCGATAAATTATCGGCGATGACGAAGCCGCCGTGATGCAGCATCGCAAACAGCGTGTGCCGTATACGATCGAGGCATAGCGCAATTTGTCCCTAACGACTGAGACAGCCAAACGAATGACATTTCCCCCGAACCTCATTGGAAAGAAATGGGCTCGCGGTGATGACAGCGGAAAAATAAGGTAGTGTCAGCTGCATCCTATCCATCAAGTCTCAAGCAAGAGGATTCCTCGCCTTTGAAAAATATCGTACGCGTATTTTCTTCTACTGCGGAAAACTCAACCTACTGCCACATAAAATTAGCCACTATAATCCCTAAAGAACTATTTTGACTCACTCGGATAAACCACTCACAAACTTGGAGGCGACGATGCGTAAGGCAATTTGGTTTGATTGGTTGACCGCTGCGGTGCCGGCGCTTTCTCTGGTGTTGCTTGCGGCGGGCGCGATGGCCGTGCTGTCGATTGCCGACGTTCGCGCGGCGGTGGCCCAGGCCGGGGACGAAGAAATGCTGGATGAAGAAGAGGAGGTCGACGCGGATGGGGCGGCGGTCGACACCGGTGATGACGAATTCTCGGAAGGCTCGGCCCCCACGATTCTTGGCTGGGCGTTCCAGTCGCTCGGTGCAGGGTACAGCCTCGTGTTTTTATCGCTTTCGTTTACGTTGGTGGCATTGTTTGTCATGAACTTGCTCACGGCGCGTCGCCAGCAGATCGTGCCGGTCGAATTGGTGGATGGTTTCGAAGACCTGTTGAATGAAAAGAAGTATCAAGACGCCTTCGATCTGGCAAAGCAAGATGAGTCGTTCTTGGGCCAAGTTTTGTCGGCCGGGCTGGTCAAACTCTCGGCCGGCTACCCTCAGGCAATTGAAGCAATGCAGGAAGTTGGTGAAGAAGAGAATATGAAGCTGGAGCACCGGCTGAGCTACATGGCGCTGATCGGCACGATTAGCCCGATGATCGGATTGTTCGGCACCGTGCATGGCATGATTCTGGCATTCCAGGTTATCGCCACCAGTCCTATGCAACCGAAGGCCAGTGAGTTGGCAGAGGGAATTGCGACCGCGCTGTTCACGACCCTGGTGGGGCTGTTCATCGCGATCCCGGCCATCGCCGCTTACAATATCCTGCGCAATCAGTTTGCCCGGCTCGTACTCGAAGTCGGCATCGTCAGCGAGGGATTGATGAGCCGGTTTCAGGCAATGGGCGAGAAGAAAGACAAGAACTGAGAGCGGAAAGTGGAGAGCTAAAAGGCGAACCTACCAGCACCCCGGCTGTTTGAGGCGGATACGTGCGCTGGAGAATCGCTGAAAAGCAGCCGGGGTGCTTTCCAAGAAGAAGAGCTGAGTGCTGAAAGGCGAGAGACATGCGGATACCCGAACCAAAACGGTCGGACCTGGCCGAGGGCGACTTAACACCGATGATCGATATGACGTTTCAGTTGATTGCCTTTTTTATGGTCCTGATCAATTTTACCGACGCGGAGCAAGACCAGCGTATTCGCTTGCCGGTGAGCGACATTGCCAAACCACCCGACACGGCGTTCATTGAGCCACGAACAGTCCATTTGACGGACAGAGGCATGGTGTCGTTTCGCGGTGACGAAATGCCGATGGTCGAGTTCGAACGGCATTTGCGACGTGACGTGCAAGAATTGCGAAACCGAGGGAAAAGCGTGACCGACGTCACGGTGATCATCCGTGCCGACAAAAACGCCATGTCGGGACAGGTGCAGGAGATCATGCAAGAGTGTCAGCGAACCGGGTACGAACGATTTGTCCTGCGCGCGAAGTCCCCTGACCCCGGCGGCTGAAACAGAACAGCCACAAAAAACACGAAAATCAGAAAAGATGAAGATTCGAAACGTAGGTCGCGAAGATAAGATCCAGTTACAGATGACGCCGATGATCGACATCGTGTTTCAGCTATTGGTCTTCTTCGTGATGACCTTCAAAATCGCGCAGCCCGAGGGTGACTTCAACATCAAGATGCCGCTTGCCGCGCCGAAGGCCGGTGCGCCGTCGGACGATTTGCCGCCGATGACCATCCGGCTACGGGCGGCCGACGACGGCTCTCTGGCATCGATGCGTCTGAACGAGAGAAATATCGAAAGCTTTGACCAACTACGGAGCCTCATCATAAGCCTGGTGGGCAACGAGCAGGGGCCGATGGGCGACTCGGTGTCGGCGGAGATCGAGATCGACAGCGACTACCATCTGAAATATGAACACACGATGGCGGCTGTAACGGCGATTTCTGGCCACACGGATCCGACCACCGGCAGTGTGGTCAAGCTGATCGATAAGATTCGCTTCGCCCCGCCGCGGCGGCGCTAGCGGTTCAAGGATGACAAATACCGTAGCATCGGCCTAAGGCACTCAGCCGCGCGGGTGAAATTCGCGATGGACTGATTTGAGCCGAGTGTGGTCGACGTGGGTGTAGATTTGGGTCGTGGCGATGCTGGCGTGGCCGAGCATTTCCTGGACGTGACGCAGGTCGGCGCCGCCGGCGAGCATGTGGGTCGCAAAGCTGTGTCGCAACGAGTGTGGGCTCAGCAGTGCCGGAGCGCCCGCCTGCGTGGCATACTTTTTGAACAATTCCCAGATGCGTTCGCGCCGCAATCGGGCGCCGCGAGTTGATAGAATCAGATAGGCCGACGGCGGTGGTGATCGTTGTGCGGCCAGTTGTGGCCGTTCGTACTGCAAATAGCGGCGTAGGGCAACGATCGCGCGGCGTCCGAGTGGAACGACGCGTTGTTTATCGCCTTTGCCGTGGCAGAGGCAATAGCGCTGGTCAAGATGTACGTCACGCACCCGCATATTCGAGAGTTCGGATACGCGGGCACCGGTGGCATAGAGCAGTTCCAGGATCGCCCGGTCGCGCCGCCAGAGTGGATTCTCTTGGCTAGGTGTGATCAGCAGTTTTTCGACTTCTCGTGGCGATAGGACCGTCGGGATTCGTTGCCAAAGCTTTTGAGTCCCCAGTAGCTCGGCCTGGTTGTCGGTCAGAATCCCTTCCAATTGCAAATAGCGAAAGAAAACCTTGAGCGAGACGATGTGTCGGCTGACACTCGAGGGCGCCAGGTTTTGTTTCAGCAGCCAGGCCGGATATTGAGACAGGTCGTTGATCTTCAGCTGGGTGACCGATCGCTTGCCAAGCCAGACGAAGAAACGAGCCAGGTCACGGCCGTATGCCGAGACCGTGTTGGCAGCCAGATGGCATTCGCTTTGCAGATAGTTTACGAATGCCTCGCTCCAGCGGCGAGATGTTTCGGCCTGGGCCTGCCGCCGTGGCTTGACAATTTTTCGTTGCGTGGTCGCCATGAGAATCGCCGGTTAGGTACTTCCGACTCGCTTAGAAATAAGGTCGGCATTTTGGAAGCCGATTTATGCCGATTGCCCTGGGCAAGCGGCCTTCGGGTCGACTATGCTTCGTAGTTGGACCCGTTGTGACGGCTGGGCAGTTTAAGGGACTCTCTGAGGACGATCAGCGCATGAACATTCTCGTGGTTGGCGGCGCGGGTTACGTCGGTTCTCATGCGGTCCGGCTTCTGGATCAGTCGGGCCATCGGGTGTGGGTTTACGACAATCTGAGCGTCGGACATCGATCGGCTGCGCTGCCCTTAAAGCTGATCGAGGGTGACCTGTTCGATGGCTCGCGGCTGCGGTCGGTGCTGGAGGAGAATCACATCGAGGCCGTGATGCACTTCGCGGCATTTGCTTTGGTTGGTGAATCGGTGACCGATCCGGCCAAGTACTACCACAATAACGTGGTTGGCAGCCTGACGCTGTTGGACGCGATGGTCGCGACGGGAGTCGAAAAAATCGTATTTTCGAGCACCACGGCCACCTATGGTGAACCGGAAACGATGCCGATCACCGAGGGTGTGCCACAGCAGCCGATCAATCCGTATGGCTTTACCAAGCTGGTGATTGAACACACGCTCTCAGACTACGCGCAGGCGTATGGTATCGCGTACGCGGCGTTCCGTTATTTCAATGCGGCGGGCGCAAGCCCGGCCGGCGATCTGGGCGAGGATCACGACCCGGAAACGCATCTGATTCCCATTGTGTTGCAGGTAGCGCTCGGACAGCGCCAGCAGATCACCATCTTTGGCGACGACTATCCGACACCAGACGGCACGTGCATTCGCGATTATGTCCATGTCGACGATCTGGGCCGCGCGCACGTGAGCGCACTCGAACACCTTCGACCGGGGAAAGGGCAACCGGGAAAAAAGCAACCGGGCGAGGGCATCCAACTGAATTTGGGGACCGGTCGCGGGGCGAGTGTGATGGAAGTGATCGAGGCCGCTCGCCGTGTGACCGGTCATCCGATACCAGCCGTCGTCGGCGAGCGGCGTCCGGGCGATCCGCCGGAGCTTGTCGCGGATAGCTCACTCGCCCGACAACAGCTCGGCTGGCAACCGGAGTACACCGACATCGAATCGATTGTCGAAACGGCTTGGCGTTGGCACCAGAGTCACCCCAGCGGATACGCCGATTGATTGTCTGTGAGGAGTATCCGCAATGCAAAAGGTCGTGATCGACGAGCCCTATGAGTTCGTTCCGCCGATTGCCACGAACTTTTGGCCGTCGCTGATGCAGCTTTATATGCCACGGTATCTGCGAAAAAATGCGCGATCCATTCGGTCGAGTGCCGGCATGTGGAGCGTCTGAAGGCATCGCTCGAGGCCGGGCACGGTATCTTGCTGGCGCCGAACCACTGTCGCACGTCGGATCCGCTGGTGTTGGGCCGCATGATGCGCAAGATTGGCGCCAACACCTTTTGCATGGCGAGTTGGCATCTGTTCAAGCAGGATTGGTTTACGACGTTTATGATCCGTCGGCTGGGAGCGTTCAGCGTTTATCGAGAAGGCATGGACCGGGCCGCGATCAACACGGCGGTGGACATCTTGCAGCACGCGCGGCGTCCGCTGGTCGTGTTTCCCGAAGGCGCCATTTCGCGGCACAACGACCAGCTGATGGGGTTGATGGATGGCGTGGCGCTGATGGCCCGGACGGCGGCCAAGAAGCGGGCGAAAGCCACCCCGGGTGGTCGGGTGATCGTTCACCCGGTGGCGATTCGGTATTTTTTTCGCGGCGATTTAGAGCGATCGCTCTCGCCGGTGCTGACCGAGATTGAGAACCATTTTTCTTGGAAGTCACAGGAGCATCAGCCGCTGCTCACGCGGATTCGTCAGGTGGGCGAGGCGTTGCTAACGCTCAAGGAGATCGAAGCCTTTGGGCACGCTCACGAAGGCGATCTCTACGAACGCGTCGAGGCGCTCATCGACCAGTTGCTCTGTCCGCTGGAGGAGGAATGGGCGATCAAAGAGCGCAGCGGCAGTGCGGTGGTTCGAGTGAAGAACCTGCGGACGGCCATCTTGCCGGACATGATCGACGGTGACCTGACGGAAGATGAACGTGCCCGGCGCTGGCGTCAGTTAACCGATTGCTATTATGCTCAGCAAATGTTGCATTATACCCGCGACTACATTAGCCGTGAGAATAATGTTCCGGAAAGGATTCTGGAAACAGTCGAACGATTTGAAGAAGATTTGACCGATGAGATGCGAGCGCACGGCCCGCTGCATGTGGTGATTCAGGTCGGCCGTGCCATCGAAGTCAGCCCGCAGCGAGACCGCACGGCAACGACCGACCGGTCATGCAGGCGATCGAAGACCAACTGCGGGCCATGCTGGCCGAGTTAGCAGGCGAAGCATCGGGGGCTTAATCGACGGCGGGTAAATAACTGTCGCATTAGGAAGCACCCCGGCTGCTCTTTCACGAAAGATTCTGTGGCTTATTCATCAGCAGCCGGGGTACTGAAATCCTGCGGCGACTGCTACAATAGGCCGCGGCCGTACTGGCCTGCCGTCTTGATGTTCCACGCCAACGGAATCGCATTTCGACGTATGTCTGACCGAGCTAAACCGATTGTCCTGCTAAGCGAGATGACCGACGGTCAGGACGCCGATCTGTTTGCGCTCTTCGTGTCGAAGGAGCAACTCACCGCGCGCGACGGCAAGCCCTATTTTAAGGTTGCTTTTCGGGACGCGCAGCGCGAGGTGAGCTTTCCGATTTGGACTGACTCGCCCTGGGCGGTCGATTGTCGCGACGCCTGGACGCCTGGCGAGTTCTACAAGCTGCGGGCCATTTTTCGCGAAACGAACTACGGGCCTCAGTTGGACATTCGCAAAATTCGGCCCGTGTCGGTTGCGGATCGGGCGGACGGTTTCGATCCGGCGATGTGTCTGCCGAGTTCGCGTTTTGAACCGGAGGCGATGTTTGCCGAATTGATCGGCATTGCGAAGGAGAGGATCGTCGATACGGCGCTCTCGGACCTGGTGGTTGATATTCTGGAGGCGAACCGCTCGGAGTTGCTCACCCTGCCGGCGGCAACGCACAATCATCATGCGTTTTCCAGCGGCTTGTTAGAGCACACGCTGAGCGTCGTGCGGACGTGCGTCTATCTGGCGGACAAATACGACGAATACTACTGCGATCTGCGCCCGCGATTGAGCAAGGATTTGGTGATCGCCGGAGCGATATTGCACGACATCGGAAAACTGCGTGAATTGGCACAGCATCCGCAGGGCGCCGAGTATACGTCGTCTGGCCATCTGATCGGCCATATCCTTCAGGGGCGGGATATCGTACGCGAGGCGGCTGTCGATCGCGATTTGGACGATGAGACGCTGTTGCGGCTCGAGCATATCATTGTTTCGCACCAACGTCTTCCGGAATGGGGATCTCCGAAACCGCCCATGACGCCTGAGGCGTTGTTGGTCCACTATGCCGACGACATGGACGCCAAATTCCACATGGTTGTCGCCGTGCTACGCGATGATTCGTCGGACGGCCCCATGACATTGAAACGAAATCCGCTGTATCAGCGAATTTTCCGGGGCAAAGTCGGCCAGTAGCTGGTATCACGGCGCCCAGAGCCCGATGGCAGGGCGTTTGTTTGATACGGTCCGTACAATCGTCACTCTCTGGCCGTAGATTGTCGCACGGGCAACCTATTATTCGGAAGCGGAGCGGTGCGCGCTAAATGTGTGCCCTTTCGATTCACCCCTTTCGATTCACATACAGCAGATTGCAAAATACCGAGGTCACGTTCACTATGTTTTAGTCGAGGAAAACGGGCAAACTCTGACCTCCTGTCCGTGCGACTCACACTAGCCCAGTTTTTTCACGGTCGATCGTATGGTCTGGCTGGTAATAATCATTGGCCTGCTCAACGTGACAGTTGGGTTTGCGGTTGCGATCTACGTTGACCGGTTGCGCAAGGCGCCGGCGCCATCCGAGCTCATGCAGAAAAAGCCCGTGGCGCCGCCCAAGGTGAGACCCGCGCCGAAGCCAGCCCATGTGCCGGACGACGGACCGATGCTTGCCGATGACGATGCACCTCCTACGGAGGAAATTCCCGACGAGTGGCTCGAACAACTCGAATCGGAGAACATCGTCGCGAACAGTTTTGTGGAGGCGTCGGTTCAGGTGCTTCGACTCGAAGTCGGCAAATATCGCGACCGGTTGATTGAACTCGACAAACGCATCCGAGGGTGTTTATACAATGGCGAGAGCAAGGAGTTGGGTGGAGTCTTAGCAGACCTGAAAAAGACGAACCAAGAGTGGTTGGCTCAGCAGGCTGACGCCGCCGACCATCTATCGTCCAAGACGGGTAACCTGGGGACTTTCAAAGAGCTGGGAGGCATGCTGGAAGAGACCCTGTTGGAACAAACGGCCCAGATCGAGACGACATGCAGCAACATAGATCATTTGGATTTTGAATCGGACTTGTCGGCTGGTTGTCGACGTCTGATTGGCGAGACACGCAAGCTCATCGACTTGGCCCATTTGCTCCGCGATCGGATGCAGGAATCTCTGTTGACCGTTGTCCAAGCGGAGAACCGGCTGCCCGAACTCGACAAAAATCTTTTATTCGACTCACTGACCGGCGTTCACAATCGAACCGGATTGGAACGACTTTTCGACGACCTTTGGCGCGACGACCCGAATCGAGTATGCCAGATCAGTTGTGCGATGATCGACATCGATCGCTTCGCCCGCCTGTTAGAGCGATTTGGTGCGGTCGCGTGTGACAAATTACTGGCATCCTTCGCATCGTTTTTTGAAGAGATGGTGCAGGGTGATCGAGGACAGGACGTGGTAGCCCGCTTCGATGGACAGCGGTTTGTGACGTTCATGGCCGATACCGGCCCGCGCGCGGCGACGAGCACCATCGAACAAATTCGTCAGACGATCGCGGAATCAACGTTCGAACTCGGCGGCGACGAATTCGAATTGACGATAAGTTGTGGTGTGACGGAGGTGCTCAATGACGACACGACCGACACGCTGTATCAACGCCTGCGGCGCGCCGTTCGGGCTGCGAAGAAACAAGGCAGGAACCGGACCTGCCTGGACGAAGGGACGGGCCCGGAAGCGGTCGATCCGCCGGAATTTGAGGTCACCGGGCGGATCATTCGTGTTTCTTGAGTCTGCGGCGACTCGGACACGTCAGACAACGGTCTCAAGGCGATCGTCGACGGGAACCAGTCGGGCATGTGGCCCACACGTCGGCAGCCGCCGCTCAACGTGTGCTCCGAGCTGCCGCAGTTTTTCATCGAATCGCTGGTAACCGCGATCGATGTGATGCATTCCGCCAAGCAGAGTGGTTTGCTCGGCAGCGAGCCCGGCGAGCAACAGCGCCGCACCGCCTCGAAGATCGTGCGCCAAAGTTTGCGTACCACGGAGCCGGGAGCAACCTTCGACTTGCACGCCACGTCCGGTTCGACGAACCGATGCGCCAAATCGACGAAGCTCCGAACCATAGGCGAAGCGATTCGGAAACACCTCGTCGGAAATAGAACTTGTACCGTCGGCCAGTGTGAGTAGTGTCACGAGCTGAGGCTGTACGTCGGATGCAATGCCAGGGTACGGCGTAGCCACAATGTCGATGGGTAGAAGCCGGCCGGGGCGGTCGATCCGAATGCGGTCGTGCTGAACATTTAGTTGGCAGCCAACCGCGGATAAGACGCCCAGAACCGCCTGCAGGTGTTCGGCGTTCAGGTCACGAACCGTGACGCAATCGCCAGAGATGGCCGCCGCGATCAATAGCGTGGCCGCCTCGATTCGATCAGGAATAATGCGGTGACGGGCCGGGCCAAGTTGATCAACACCGCGGATCGCAAGCTCATCCGTTCCGAGGCCCTCGATCTGGGCGCCGAGTCCGATCAGGAATCTGCCCAGGTCGACAATCTCTGGTTCTGTCGCCGCACCGGCGATGATCGTATTGCCCTTGGCCAAAACCGAGGCACAGAGGACATTCGCCGTGCCGGTTACGGTTGGCCCGTGGGGACCTCTGAGGTTGATCGTTGCTGAGCGAAGTCGTCGCGCGCGGGCAATCACGCGGCCGGCGGAGATCCGAATGTCTGCTCCGAGTGCCGCCAAACCTTTCAAATGCAAATCGACCGGTCGCGCGCCGATATTGCAACCACCAGGAAGCGGCACAATCGCCCGGCCGCGCCGGGCCAGCAGCGGCCCCAAGACGCAGAAGCTGGCCCGCATTCGACGTACCAGATCGGGTGTCGCGCGGTATCGCGACGGATCGATCGTTTCCATTCGCACCACACCGTCAGCCAAGCGCAGCACACGCATTCCAAGATGGGTGAGCAACTCGATGAGCGTGGTGACGTCGGTCACCTCGGGCACTCTTTCCAAAGTGATCGGACCGTCTGCCAAAAGAGAGGCGGCCATGATGGGCAATGCTGCGTTCTTCGCACCGCTGACGGCGACTTCACCACGCAATCGAGCAGGTCCTTCGATACATAAAACTTCCATGTGACTCGTAATCCTCATGAGGAGATAGATCGTAACAGTCTAGCCCATCCGCCTCTGTGCTTGGATAACGCGAGGTAGTCCGGCCAGATCTTTGATCGTGCCATGTCGGTCAAAGCGGTCGTCTTTTTCAAATATCGCCTCGACCGCAACGACTATCGTAGGACTTATTTCCAGAAGCAGCCAGCCGCCTGGGACCAGCCGCTCGGCGGCCTCGGTGGTAAGGCGCTCAATCAGTTCGGTGCCCGTCGAGCCAGCCAACAGGGCTTGACGTGGTTCGTAGTCACGTACGTCGGGTGGCAAGACGTCCATTTCATCAGCACGAACGTATGGTGGATTGCTGGCAATGATGTCATAGCGGTGGTCAGCTGAAACGGCGGCAAGCAGGTCGCTTTCGACCAATTCTACCCGCCCGGCGACATCGTGCTGCGCAACATTTTCAGCAGCGACCTGGAGCGCCGCCGCACTGATATCGGTAGCGGTCAGCCGTGCCTTGGAGAGGTTTTTTGCCAAGCAAATTGCGATGACCCCGCTGCCCGTACCGACGTCGGCGATCGCGATCCCGTTGGGGAACGAGGATTGCTTGGCCCGATCAAGCGCGGCGATCATAAGATGCTCGGTCTCGGGTCGGGGGATCAGCACGTCGGGCGTGACACGGAAGTCGAGCGAATAGAACTCGCGCCGTCCGACGAGGTAGGCCACCGGTGTGCCTTCGCTACGCCGCCGCACCAATTCTCGAAAGGCGATTCGTATTTCGTCGCTGGCCAGCTCGTCGTAGGCCGTGTAGAGCTCAATCCGCTGACAGCCTCGGGCCTCGGCCAGCAGAATCTCGGCATCTAGCCGTGGGCTTTCGGCGCCGTGCTGCTTGAGATAGTCGGCGGTCCATCCGAGCAAGCGGCCGATCGTCCAGGGCTGATCTTGGGTCATGGTAACATCCATGCGAAAGCCGTTGGAAGCAAAACAGCGACGGAGCAATAGGGTTGAAGAGTTAAAAAGTCAAGGACTCGATTCAACTCTTAAACTTTTCAACTCTTTCATTCAGTCAATAGCGCCCATTGAATCACGCAGCTGCTGACGATCGTACTCAATCAGGGCGTCGGTCAAAATCTGCACGTCACCGGCTAGGACCTGATCCAGCTTGTGGATCGTCAGGTTAATTCGATGATCGGTGATGCGGTTTTGCGGAAAATTGTAGGTGCGAATTCTTTGACTTCGGTCGCCCGACCCGATCAGACTTTTTCGTTCGTCCGCCCGCTTTTGATGCTCTTCCTGCCGTCGCGCCTCGTAAAGCCGGGTCTTGAGCACACGGAGCGCTTTGGCAAAATTTTTGTGCTGGCTTTTTTCGTCTTGGATCGCCACGACCATTCCCGTTTTCAGATGCGTCAGTCGGATCGCAGAGGCCGTTTTGTTTACATGTTGACCGCCGGGTCCGCTGGCGTGATAGATATCTTTGCGGTAGTCGTCCTGTTTGAGTTCAATTTCTACGTCTTCCGGCTCGGGCATCACGGCGACGGTCGCGGCCGAGGTGTGGATGCGGCCTTGGGTTTCGGTGTCGGGCACGCGCTGCACACGATGTCCACCGCTTTCGTACTGCATTTCCCGGTAAACACCTTCACCCTCAAGCGCGACAGAAATCTCTTTGAAGCCGCCGAGTTCGGTCGGACTGTGGTTGAGGATCTCCATCTTCCAGCCTTTTTTTTCGCAATGTCGTTTGTACATTTCGTATAAGTCTCGCGCGAACAGAGCCGCTTCGTCTCCACCGGTCCCGCCGCGAATCTCCATGACGCAACGCGATCGGTTCGCGTCTTCGCCGCCGATCGTTAATTCGAGCAGATCGTTCCAGAGTATCTCGCGCTGCCCTTTGAGCTCGGGCAACTCGATTTCGGCCAACTTTCGCATTTCGAGGTCGCTGCCCTGAATCATTTCCGTTGCTTCGGCGATCTCTGCGTTGAGCTGCTTGAACCGTCGGTACTTGGTGGCCAGGCGGGTGAGCGCACCATGTTCACGGGCAACAGCCGCCATTTTAGAAGGATTACCGAGTACCTCGGGATCGACGAGCCGATTTTCGAGTTCTTCGAATCGCTTCAGTTTGTCGTCAAGCAATTTACGCATAATGAGGAACCAGACCGAGTGCAGGAAAACAGAATGGCGGCTTTAGCTACCGGACGACAAATCAAAAAGGACGACAGCCAATGCTCGGGGCCGATTCGGCCTGCATGTGCTCTCGTCCTTCGTGTTTGATTCAGCGTAGCTACTGGTCGGCGGCCTTTTTCTTGCCTTTTAGATTGGCGTAGTTAGCCCCAGCAAACTTGTTTCTGAATTTCTCTATGCGGCCTGCCGTATCGACGAACTTGAGCTTGCCCGTGTAGAATGGGTGGCAGGCGTTACAAATATCGACTTTCAGTTCTTTCCGCGTGCTCCGCGTCGTGAACGTATTACCGCAGCCGCACTTGACTGTGGTATCGATATAGTTGGGGTGAATACCATCTTTCATGATCAGAGTCTCTTGTCCCAAGCACGCTTGAGGGCTCCATAAAGGAAATTACACAACACGGGCCGCCTATTCTACCCTCGGCCTGTCAAGCCAGCAAGGGGAGAGCGATACAAGCGTTGGCAGCCGCTCGCCGCGGCGAGCGGCTACTATCCCATGCGGAGACGATCCGCGACCAGCGTATCGATCAGTAGCTGGCCGACGTGGTAAACCACCATCGGCAGAATGGCCAGCGGAACATGGTCATAATAGGTCAGGCAAACGTAAAGGCCGACCATCATCGTTTTCTGACTCGACGCAAAGCCGACCGCGATGCGGTCCGCACGGTCCATTCGCAGCCGCCGCGATAGGAAGTGGCCAAGCCAGAGCATGGAGACATGGACGCCAACCGTCATGACAAACAACAGGACCGTACCGAGCAGACCAAGGCTCCCATTTTCGGTGCTGGAGAGCTGGACGCCGGCACGGGTGGCACCGATCAGGACGATGATAAGTATGCCGCATTGAGCCAGTACACCGAGCGGAATCTTGTTGGCCGTTGCCCACCGCGCCACCGGCAGGCGAAGACGGAAAAGTTGGGCGATGACCATGGGCAGCACGACAATCAGCGCCAGCCGCCCGACGAGCAGGCCGAAATCGATTTCGGTTTTGGTGCCGGTCAACAGCAGGAGCCACGCGGGCGTGACGAGGAAGCAGGCGCCGTTGGTAATGAGCGTGACAAGAATGGCGACCGCGTCGTTTCCGCCTGCCCGACGGGTCCACACAGCTGCGGACGCCAGTGTACAGGGGATCGACGCCATGACGACCAGACCGATCGCAATATCCGACATGTGGGCCGGCAGAGCCCTGCTCACCAGCCAGGCGAACGGCGGCAGCAAACCGTAGTTGACCGCGACAGCCAAAGCCACCGGGCCTGGGCGGCGGAACGCCCGCCCCATCGCGGTGATTTCCAAGGGGAGCATCATCACGAACAGGACCACGGCGACGATCGGCTCGGTCCGTATCTGGTCAGTGAACTCTGACAGCGCACCAGGAAACAGAAAGCCTAAAGCGATCGCTGCACCCAGCGCGAGCAGAAACCAGCGGCGAACGAAGAATTGGTGCATAGGCGTGCGAGTGCTTTCCTGATCTGGCGAATTAGGTATAAGACAATTGTAAGCACCCCGGCTGCTCTTTCACGAGACATGTTCTGTGGCTTATTCATCAGCAGCCGGGGTGCTGAAATCTTTCTCGGCCTGGCGGCTCTGGCTAAGAGGCGGGAAAGTCTTCTCTTTGAGCCACTTTGCCCGCAGACGGTTTCCGTAATTTTGGACCGAGGTGTCCGATTCGTAGAGGGCAATGGCCTCATCATGGCGATCGAGAGCTTCCAGTGCCCTGGCCAGATTATACTGGGCGCTTTCGGTCCAGGGGCCCTGAGGATTCGTCTCAAGCGTTCGTTTTTTCAAATAGTCGATGCTGGCCTCGTGCATGCCGGAATCGTAGGTTGCAATGCCCAGCCAATAACTGGCGTGCATTTTTGCAAACGAGATAACAATTTTCTCACGGGGGCCTTTATTGGCCTCTTGAATCTGCACATCGGAAAGCCCCCGTAGTTCTCGATAAAAGAACTTGGCCCCGTCCGGGCCGTCGAGTGTGCCTTGAAAGTGCAGTACTCTGCCCTTCCACAGCTTCGGTCGCTGCGTGTAAATGCCAAACTCGCCCACCGCCCGCTCGCGAACTTGTTCGTCCTTCGCCTGTTGTTGAGAAAGTGCCCGTTGTCGAGAAATCGTTCGTAGCGGGTGTTCCCAGAGCCGGACCTCTCGAACGAGACCCGACGTGACCAGTGCGTCTGCGACGGACGTTGGATCGACGGTGAGTGTCACTTTTTGATCGCCGGTCAGGTCAGCCTCAACTTGTTTCATCCGCCAAGACAGCTCCTGGGACGATGCGGGGATAAGCGCCACGACCTGCTGAAGATCGGCGGCAGTCAATGGATAGCGATCGGTTTCGCTCACGTCAAGCTGCCTGAGAACGGCCTCGCTCTCCTGTGCTTCGGCGAGCGTGGCGACGCCTTGGTGATCTGGACCTGGAATCGGCAGTCCGAGTCGCGGATCGAACAAGTAGAATTTTCCCTGATGCCAAAGGGCCGGCAGCCAAGCCCAAAGTTCCTCGGGAATATCTATCGCTTCGAAAGAGAGCATCACCACATCGAGGCCCTGTTGCCGGCACAGTTGGGCAAAGACCCAGACACGTTCTTCGACGGTACCACGGCCATGGAGCATGGCCTGCCAGGGACGATACGCCAGGCCGGCTCGGGACCGGCGTGGATCGTCGCTCGGCGCGCGTGTTTCGAGATGAATATTGCGCACGGTCCAGTCAAATAGCATCGTAGCCAAGTCGAGATCGTCACGCGCCTCGGCACCGGCCCAGTTGGCAACATCACGAAGCCAAACGGCTTGCTGCAGAAAGCGGCCGTCACTTTTGACGAAGGTGGTCTGCCGCAGTGTTTCTTCGGGTGCGAGGTTTCGCAAGTCCTCGGGCAGCGCCGCGAGCAGCGGATCGGGTTGCCACTCTTTGTCCTTGGCCGTGCGGCGATTCCACTGGTTGAGCCAGTCGGTCAATGTTTTGAGAGCCGCTTCGTCGGGCGAGGGTTCCCAGTCGATCGGCGGCTCGCCTTGACGCACGTAACGTAAAAGTCGCCGATCGATCTCGAACATTTTTTTGTCCGAATAACGCCAGATTTCTATGCGCGAGGGAACTAGGATCGGTTGAGGCAATGCCTCGGCTGTGAGCAGGGCGTCGTCGTTCAGTACTTGATAAACCGTGAGACTGATCGCGGAAAGTTTTCCGTAAGATTGGCCCCCGACCTGTTCCTGTTGAATGAAATAGCGGACAACGTCGCCCGGCTTGACGAGCGCTTCGAAACGGCTATTGCCGCTTGTGATGAATAAAAAGTTATTGTGACCGGTCGGCTTTTTGGGGTGTTCGCGGAGTACCGCGACAACATCGCGATGATCGCGGCTGGTTGTTGCATCCAGGATTTTGATCGGCGGCCGCAACTGGAGATTGACCTCGCGCGGGAGATCGTTGAGCATGGTGGCGAACGTATCAAAAATGACGTTGCGGGCTCGGCTTGCCCCGACTGCCCCGCTCGATTGCCGGCGTATCGGCTCGGGCCCGCCACAGCCGAAGAGTGTGGCGAAAAGTAACGCAACCGCGAGCACCGCAACACGACGGTGTTCGTGATACGAGCCGTGCATGTCGGTCGATTTTGTGGACACGTTATACGTCACCGAACCGCTCCACGGTGTTTCGTATTTCGAGGATGCGAGCGACAAAGTCGGACACCTTATCGAGTGGTATCATATTCGCCCCGTCACTGGGAGCATGGTCCGGATCGGGGTGGGTTTCGAGGAAAAGCCCTTCGATTCCCAGTGCTGCCGCGGCACGAGCTAACGGTTCGACAAGAGAGCGATTGCCGCCGGTCGCGGAACCGAGTCCGCCCGGTTCTTGAACACTGTGCGTGGCATCGAACACGACCGGCGCGCCGAGTTGTCGCATTTCGGGTATCGACCGCATATCGTTGACAAGTCGACCATAACCAAAAAACGAGCCTCGCTCGGTAAGGAGTACGTTCTGACAACCGGCCGCGGTCAGCTTGCCAACGACGTGCCGCATGTCCCAGGGGGCCATAAACTGGGCCTTCTTGACGTTGACCGCACAGCCAGTTTTGGCAGCGGCCGTGAGCAAGTCGGTTTGGCGGGCGAGGAAGGCGGGGATCTGCAGAAGAGCGCAGACCTCGCCGGCTGGTGCGGCCTGATTCGGCTCGTGAATATCGGTCGTCACCGGTAAGCCCGTTTCCTGTTGAACGCGCTGCAAGATTTGTAGGCCCCGGTCGAGACCCGGACCACGGTACGCATCGACGCTGGTTCGGTTGGCCTTATCGAAAGACGCTTTGAACACCAGCTGCACATCCAGTTCGCGTGCCATCTCGGCCAGTTGTTGGGCGATGGACAGAGTCAACGCCTCGGTCTCGATCACGCACGGACCGGCAATGAGCAGCAGCGGCTCATGCGAGCCACAGCGATAGTTTCCGATGATGGCCGGATAGTTGGGCATAGGGGGTATTTAAAAAGGAAGATAGCCACGAAAGGCACAAAAAGATCATCTAGCCACGGATGAAACACGGATAAAAAGAAGTTAATGCCACCGCAATTTAAGGGGAACCGCAGATGGACGCAGATCAACGCAGATAAAGGTTGGAGTCCGCTGAAGATAATTTCTTGCGGATTATACACGATACGCTTGGTCTCAATCTTTCTCGCCCCCAAGCCTTGCTCGGAAATCTGCGTTTATCCGCGTCCATCTGCGGTTCTCTTCTTTCAATCCGTGGCCCTTATTCCTTTCTTTTTATGTCTTTCGGTCGCTTTCAAAAATCGCACCAAAATAACAAGCTTTTACGCATTTACTATACAGATAATTTCACCCTGTTGTTAAAGTCGTAGGGTGGACCGAGCTTCACGAGGCCCACGCGTCTCAAACTCACAACTCACGCAACGATAATAGATATCCGTCGCATGCCGCAACTGCTCGACGTCAAGCCACTCGTCCGCCGTATGGGCTTGGTCGATTGAACCGGGACCCAACACGACGGTCGGTACGCCCGAGCTGGCGATCGCCGCCGCGTCCGTAGCATACGGCACGCCGACAATTTGACAGGCCGGTTTTTGAGGGGCGGAGTTGGCCGCTCGGGCAACTTCGAGCAGCCGCCGGGCGAACTGGTCGTTGTCGCCGTCCGACAGACCGGCGGTGGCCAGGTACGGCCCTTCATGCTCTATGTGCGTCTCATCTCCGACCTGGTCGGAGACATAGGCGATCAAGGCATCTTGTGCTGTCTGCGGATCTTCGTCGGGCGTCAAGCGACGATCGATTTCGATGGAAGCCCGTTCGGGAATGGTATTCACACTCGCACCGCCCCGGATCGTCGTCACGCTAGCCGTCGGACCACCGCAAAGCGGATGACGAGGACGCGTGGCCAATACGGCCGTATGGTATTGCTCGATCGCACCGATCACGCGGCCCATGCGATAGATAGCATTGTCACCTAATTCAGGCTGCGAGCTGTGAGCGGCCCGGCCTTGCGCAAGACATCGCCAACGGACGACGCCCTTGTGGGCCACCACGACGTTGAGCATCGTCGGCTCGGCGACAATCGCCGCGTCGGGACGCCGCTCGATGAGTGACGGCTCGCGTCCCGAGATTCCGCCGGCGCCGCTGGATCGATCGGCCCACAGGTCGGTCAGCGCCTTCGCACCGGTAAATCCGTGCTCCTCGTTCACGCAACACGCCAAGATCACGGTGGGCATGTCGGTGGGCCGCTCTTCGACCAGACGGGCGAGCGCCGAGAGCATGGCCGCCATGCCGCCTTTGACATCGCAGGCGCCACGGCCATAGACCCGGCCGTCTCGCACGTCGGGCTCGAACGGCGCGATGGTCATTCCACTGACTGGCACCGTGTCTTGATGGACTTCCCAGAGAATAAGCCGGCCGCCTTCTGCCGGTGGTCGCGATCCGTCGAGCCGTGCAATGATGTTGTCACGGCCCGTTTCAACCGGCTGCCGTTGCCAGGCCAAGCCAAGACGTTCGAAGATCGACTGCAAATGATCGGTCAGGCGTCCTTCGTAGAACTCGGGCCCATCGTCGGATTGGCCCATCGGGTTCACGCTAGGGATGGCAACCAACTCACACAATGTTTCAATGGGTTTCAAGTACATAGCCCAAGTGTTGCCGGCGGAACCGAATGGTACAAGGTGAGACAGTGTGACGAGTCTGTTGAAAAAGGGGGACAGGCACCCTCGTCGGTTCTTGGTTTCCGGGATTTCCGCAACCATTCTGAAGCCAGTCCTCGTTTTTCAACGGGCCGCTAATCATCGTCTTGACCCGGCGGATAAGAGGGGATACGATCGGTGGCATTGCTTCCGACCTCGGTCGGAGTTTTATTTGTCGCCCTTTGTGACAAGTTTCACAAAGTATCTGGATGTCTTTGTAAGTCATTTGATGGTTTTCGGTTATGGAAAGCAATCTGATCCCCATTTTGCCGATCTTGCTTTTCACGGCGGTGGCCGTCGGCCTGTCGGTCGGGCTGCTTATCCTTGGTCAGCTGTTCGGACCGCGGCGCCAGAGCCGGGTCAAACAGATGCCATATGAGAGCGGCATGGATCCGATTCACGAGGCCCGGCGTCGATTCGACATTCGATTTCACTTGGTAGCCATCGTCTTTTTGGTATTCGATATCGAGCTGCTATTCCTGTATCCCTGGGCCGTTGCTTCGAAAAATCCGCTGGGCACTGACGCCGCGGTCACTGCCGGACTGGTCGCCAGCCGAGGTCTCGTGTTTGCCGAAGTGATGGTTTTCATCGCGTTGCTCGCGCTCTCTTTGGTCTATTGTTGGAGCAAGGGTGTGCTCCGCTGGAGATAGTCGTATCGTGACAGTCGTATTGCCGGAAAACACCGCATTGCCGGAAAACATTGTGCTCAGCAAGCTTGACGAGCTGGCCAGTTGGTCCCGCAAGAACAGCTTGTGGCCGATGCCGTTCGCTACGGCTTGTTGCGGTATCGAGTTGATGGCGACCGGCGCCAGCCGTCACGACCTGGCACGCTTCGGGGCCGAGGTGGGGCCGGTTTTCCGACCGGATTGAAATGGACGTTCCTGCCAAAAGATCATCCTGGCCCGATTTATATGTGCATCAATGCCGACGAGAGCGAGCCAGGCACGTTCAATAATCGAATCTTGATGAAAGAGGACCCGCATCAAGTGCTCGAAGGGGCAATCCTCAGTTCATACGCCACCGGCGCGTCGACCGCTTACATCTACCTCCGTTACGAATATCCCAGCTGCTACCGGCGGTTGCAGCAGGCAATCGATGAATGCTATGAGGCCGACCTGTTGGGCAAGAACATCCTGGGCGGCGAATATTCGCTCGATATGGTTCTGCATCGCGGTGCAGCCGCCTACATCTGTGGCGAAGAGACGGGACTGCTCGAGAGCCTCGAAGGCCGTCGGGCTTGGCCGCGAATCAAGCCGCCGTTTCCGGCCATCGAAGGCGCGTTTCGCAAGCCGACGGTGATCAACAATATCGAGACCGTCTGCTGCGTGACGCACATCATCGACCGCGGCGCCGACTGGTTCAAGTCGATGGGCGTCCCGCCCGACCCCGACAATCCGCGAGACATCGGCAGCTTTGGGCCGAAGCTGTATTGCCTGAGCGGGCATGTCGAGCGGCCCGGCTGCTACGAAGCGCCGCTCGGTCTTACCTGCCGCCAGCTGATCGAAGACTTTGGCGGTGGCGTGTGGAAAGGGCGTCAGGCGAAAGCGGCCGTGCCGGGCGGTATCAGCATCGGCCTGCTCACGGCCGACGAACTGGATACGCCGCTCGTTTTAGTGGGCCCGGCTGCGTCGGCTACCTGGGACTTGGCACGGCGGCTGTGGTGGTGCTCGACGAAACCGTTTCGATGGTCGATTTTCTGCACAACTGTTGCCGGTTCTTTCAACACGAAAGCTGTGGCCAATGCACGCCCTGTCGCGAAGGGACGGCCTGGGCGCCCTCGATGCTCAATCGGATCAAGGCGGGCCGAGGCCGGCTGCAAGATCTCGACTTGCTGCTGGAGATCAGCGACTCGATTGGCATCATGCCAGGCACAACGATCTGCGGACTGGCCGACGGCGCCGCCTGGCCGATCAAGAACGCGATCCGCAAGTTTCGCGGCGAATTTGAAGAGACCATCCGACGCACCAATCCGGATGGCTATGCGGTGACCGAACCGGTACGAGCATTGGAAGTCATTGGGGTGCATTAAAAGGGTCTCACGCAAAGGCGCAAAGGCGCTAAGAAGATGAAAGGGAAGTGGGTTGAGAATTTGACGGAGACTGAGATTGCCAAGCAGATCGTCGATGTGGCCTAAAAGATTCACATCAAACTGGGACCAGGACTATTGGAGCATGTGTATGAAGTCGTCATGGCGCACGAATTGAGAAAGCGTGGACTCGAAGTGGTACGCCAGATGTCGATCCCAATTCAATATGATTCCCAATTCAATATGATTCGATAACCTTTGACGAGGGTTATCGAGCAGACCTAGTTATCGAGGATTTGGTCATCGTGGAACTAAAATCTATCGAGAAGGCATCTCCGGTTCACAAAAAACAGCTGTTGACACACCTCCGACTTGCAGACAAACGGTTGGGTTTATTGATCAACTTTGGTGAGGAACTCATCAAGAACAGAATATCAAGAGTCGTAAACGGATTACCCGAGTGAATCGTAATCATGTGCATCAATCAATTTTCTTCGCGCCTTTGCGTGAGGCAAAAACATGGCAATCATTCAAGTAAACGGAAACGAAATCGAAATCGGCGACGACGAGCGTCTGAACGGGATTCAGGTTGCGCGGCTCGCCGGTGTCGAGATACCGCACTACTGCTGGCACCCCGGGCTGTCGGTCGTGGCCAGTTGCCGCATGTGCTTGGTCGAGACAGGCCAGGTCGATGAGGACGGCAAGGTGCAAATGGTGCCCAAGCTGGTGCCGGCCTGCCAGACGTCCGCTCGCGACGGGACCGTGTTTGTCACCAACAGCGAGAAGGTCGAGCGGGCACGATCCATGGTCGAAGAGGATCTGCTCATCAATCATCCGATCGATTGCCCGATCTGCGACAAGGCGGGCGAATGTTCGCTGCAAGATTACCATTTCCAGCACGGCCAGAACCAGCGGCGGGCCGACATTCGGCCTTTCACCAGCCGCCGACGACCGATGGGCGACTCGGTCACGCTGTTTGTCGATCGGTGTGTCATGTGTACGCGATGCGTACGATTTACGCGGGAGATTTCCGGCAAATCGGAACTGATGGTTGTCAATCGGGGCAGCCACGAAGAGATCGACGTGTTTCCCGGCTATCCGCTCGAAAACAAAATGGCGGGCAATGTGGTCGATCTCTGTCCGGTCGGCGCGCTGGGGGATCGCGATTTTCTCTACAGCCAACGTGTCTGGTTCATGAAGTCGCACGATGGTGTCTGCACCGGTTGTGCGACCGGCTGCTCGACGCATGTCGACGAGAATCAGGATCACGTCTACCGGCTGCGGCCGCGTGAAAACCCACACGTCAACGAGTGGTGGATGTGCGACGAGGGCCGGTACGGATTCCATTACTTGCACAGCGACCGGCGGCTGACCGAGCTGCGACGTCGCGATCCGGGCCCATCCGATCAAAACGGGGCCAAGCGAAACGGCGAATTTGTAAATCTCGATTGGGCGCAGTTGCCCGAGCGTTTGGAAGGCGAATTGAAGGCGGCCGGGCTATTGGCCGCCGTGCTCTCGCCCCACTTGACGGTCGAAGAAGCGTATTTGTTGGCCACCTACGTGCGGTTGCTGGACTCCGAGGCGCGAATCGCGCTCGGCCCGGTTCCCATGGCGGGCGAAGACGAAACATTTAAGAATGGGTTTACGATCCGCCGGGAGAAATGCCCGAACCGACGGGGCGTCGAAGAGGTGGTAGCCCACTTCATGGACGGGGCCTACACGCTCGATGATCTATTGCCCGAAATCGAAGCAGGTACGGTTCGGGGTGCCTGGGTGACGGGCGGGTACAAGACCGATTGGATCGATGAACTGACGGCCGCTCGTTTCGAGCCGCTCGACCTGCTCGTGGTCCAGGACATGTTCCGTTCGCCACTGTGGGATCGTGCGACGTACCAGTTGCCCGGCGCCGGATTTGCGGAGCGAGAAGGATCGTTTGTCAACTTTGCCGATCGGTTGCAGACCGTCCGCTGGGCTATCCGCCCACCGGCCGGTGCGCAGGTCGAGGGCCGTCTGACCTGGCGGCTCTTGGGCCGGGCCGGTATGTTCGACGCGCGACAAGTGCTAAGCGAAATGGCGTCCGAGATGGTCTATTTCGCGGCGGCCAGCGGCGAGATCCCCGCGACCGGCGTTGACTTGAAAGTGAATTTATTGGCAGAGAAGGCATGAGTCAAAACAGTAAAAGAAAAAGACTCACGCAAAGGCGCAGAGACGCAAAGAAAGGAAATAAGCTCTTGTACAATGTGTTTGGTTACTTAGAAAAATATGAGGATTTTGCATGACAACTACTCAAGAAGTGGACCGAGTGGCTCGACCAGCATCTCGCACTATTTGGTTCGTGGGCGGAGCGATCCTCTTTGGCCACTTGTTGGTCGATATGTACGGGGCGATGGGACCATCGATTCTGGGTGTGTTGGAAATTCATTGCCATCTGAAACCGAGCGAGACGGCATGGTTATTGGGCATTGGAGCGTTTAGCGGAGGGATCTCGCAACCAGTTTGTGCATGGCTGAGCGACCGATATAACTGGCGAGGATTTGGTGGTTTGGGTTTGATGTTGGCCGCCTTCTTTCTCTGCCTGGTCGGAATGGCGACCAGCTTTGGTTCATTACTGCCAATTTATATCCTCGGAATGGTTGGCTTGGGCATGTTTCATCCGATTGCCGCCGCATCGATGGGCGGGCTGAGTGAGCTTCGCCATTCGTCCAATATAAGCCTCTTCTTTGTCGTCGGAATGCTGGGAGGCGTAATCGGAGCTACCGTCACGCCGCGACTCATCACAGGGACCGCCGGATTCTCTGCGATGTATTGGGCGATAGCGCCGGGATTCGTTGTTGCATGGGTGCTCCATCAAGCGATTC
>Ga0310123_10000964_pt1 | contig 24737 bp, 27 predicted proteins | sample CB6_AW_1057_MG_FD_203505 | JGI IMG/M metagenome (GOLD analysis project Ga0310123, IMG submission 203505) | Marine microbial communities from Western Arctic Ocean, Canada - CB6_AW_1057 | ecosystem: Environmental > Aquatic > Marine > Oceanic | place: Canada: Western Arctic Ocean | collected... | reverse complement strand
GTGGCCTTGTCTCCCATCGTTCGGATCTGTTCGGCCGATGGACCAATGAAGGTGATACCAGAGAGCTCACAGATCTCGGCAAATTCAGCGTTTTCAGCTAGGAAGCCGTAGCCGGGATGGATCGCCTCTGCACCAGTAATTTCAGCAGCTGCGATGATCCTGGAAATGTTCAGATAAGACTCGGAAGATGGGGCGGGTCCAATGCAGACTTCCTCATCAGCAAACCGAACATGGAGGGACTCCGCATCCGCATCCGAATAGATAGCGACAGTCGGGATGCTCAACTCCTGGCACGCTCGGATCACCCTAAGGGCAATCTCTCCCCGGTTCGCAATGAGAACCTTCTTAAACACCGTGGCTTCGGGGCACGAGGGGCGTCAGGAGGGTTGGACTCGGAACAGGACTTGTCCATACTCGACCGGTTCGCCATCCCCAATACAAATCTCCCGGATGACTCCTGCCGTCTCAGCCTCCAGCTCATTCATGAGCTTCATGGCCTCGATGACACAGAGCAGGTCTCCCGGTGAGATCTGTCTTCCGACCTTGGTAAACGGGTCTGAATCAGGCGAGGGTGCGCGGTAGAACGTCCCTACCATGGGCGACGTGATTTCCAGGAGAGTCTCACCTCTTCCCTCCCTGGCTTCGGACTCTTTGACCTGGCCGCTTGAGTCCGGAAGAGGCCTTTCCGCCAGAACAGCGTCTTCCCCCACCGCGGGGAACTCCGACAAATCCTCACCGGACCCGCTCGGAGGACTCCTGGAGATCCATACTTGAGTCCCACGGTGCTCGATCTTGACGTGGTCAAGGCCACTTTCATCGAGAGTTCGGATCAGCTTCTCGATGAACTTGAGATTGATCATTAGACCCGTTCCAGGTACTTGTGCTCATGACGATCGACCTTGACGACGTCACCCTGCTCTACAAACAGAGGTACTTGAATTTCCGCACCTGTTTCCAGTGTCGCAGGCTTACTTCCACCTTGGGCCGTGTCCCCTTTTACTCCTGGGTCTGTCTGTGCCACTACTAACTCCACAAAATCCGGAAGCTCTACTGCGATAACCTTCCCGTCGTGTACCAACCCTTCGCACCCCATGTTCTCTTTCAGGTACTTGAGTTGAGCTTTACCAATGAGATCACCCGTAATAGGAATCATCTCGAAGCTCTCCTGATCCATGAAGTGGTAGAACTGCCCATCCGTATAGCTGTAGTTAACCGGCCGCCGGAGAAGCCGCACTCCCGTAACTTTCTCCCCAGCCCGGAAGGTCTTCTCCACCACCTGGCCAGTGAGGACATTCTTAAGCTTGGTCCGCACAAACGCACCGCCCTTGCCGGGCTTCACGTGCTGAAAGTAGCTGATTGACCAGAGGCCTGAATCTGTCTCCAGGACCATCCCGTTTCTGAAATCCGCGGTGGATGCCATGCCGTCGGTCAAAGTGTGGGGGGGGAGTTAGACGTCCGAGAGCAACCTAACGAGCCCTCGCAGGCCGAGAAGATAGCTCTGGAGCCCGAAGCCAAACACCACCCCCGCCGCAACCGGGGCAAGGTAAGAGCGGCGCCGGAAGCTCTCTCGCCCAGACGTATTGGAAAGGTGCACCTCGACAAAAGGACACTCAACACCGACTAGGGCATCCCTTAGAACCACCGAGGTATGCGTGAGGCCTCCGGGGTTTATCAAGAATCCGTCGGCCCGGCCCGCAGCCTCTGCCACGAAGCTAATGATCTCGCCCTCGTGGTTGGATTGGATCGTTTCGAGGGTTACAGCGAGTTCCGCAGCGAGCACTCCAAGAGCTTCGTTGACGGTATCGAGCGAGTCCGCCCCGTAGACCTCAGGTTCCCGTTTCCCGAGCAGCTGAAGGTTCGGACCATGAATGACAGCTATCCTCATGATTGCAAGCTCTTCAGCCAAAGACGGAAGTCGTCAAGGCCTTCTTCCGGCACCTGACCCGAGTCGTCCGGATTCGCAGCTGAATGGCTGTGGTCCTCAAGGGGCTGGCTCGTCTCCCCAAAGGTCTCGTCCGATTTGGTCTCAAACCCGATGTCAGCCGAGCTGACCTCTGTTTCAGATTGGTTGGCACCTGGGGCCAGCGATTCCATTGAAACGGCTCCGGGAACCCATGCCAGAAGGTCGTCGAAGTATGCTGAGATCGGGTTGGGGTCGCCAGGTTGGGCCTTCAAGGGAAGGGCAGACTCCACTTCTAGAGGTACTCGGAGCTCAGCGAGCCGGGCCTCAATCTCAACGTCGTCAGGATCTTTTTCGTAGAGGTGCTCGTAGACCTCGACAGCCTTCTCATGAAACCCCTGGTTGGCATAAATATCACCCATTGTGCGCGTAAGAATGGAGCCCCCCGAGTCGGAAATCTCAGGCTCCTCTACCGAGGTCATCTCCAGCTCCCAGCCTAAGCCTGACTCAAGATCCTCTACACGTCGTCTCGCTTCGACATGTCCAGGATCCAACCTCAGCGCCATCTTCAGATCCTTCAATGCCCCCTCGCGATCACCCTCCGAGACCGCTGCGTCGGCGCGGTCAATCAGCGCCAATATATTCCCACCATCCAGGTCCAGAACTCGATCCAGATGCTCCCGGGCCGCCACTAGATCCCCTCGGTCGCACTCAACCCGGGCCGCCACTAGGTGACCCGTCGCAAAGTCAGGATGCCTCCCGAGACCGTCCTGCACAAGCGATTGGGCTTCCTCCAGCTCCCCCTTTCTCCGGTAGGCGTCAGCAAGTGGAGCAAATGCCCGTCCTTCTGGATCCCGCCCTGACCAGAAGCAGGTCCTAAGGATACGGATCTCCTGATTGAGCGCTTCTGACAAGCGGGATCTCTCCTGAGCCTTAGCGGTAGGAGGTGAACGGGAGAACCAGCGAAAAACGCAATTTACAAAAGATATTGTAACCTTCAAAATAGTGTCAACGCGGCCTCACCTCAAACGACCGCAAAATGCTTGAGAGACCCTCACAATCCGGTTACGTTTGGCCCACTTAGCCACCCACTGGTCGAGACATCATCTTGATCCCCCAGTGACGAAGTGGAGCAGGGGTCGGGAATCACCCGACCTTTTTTGGCAGGAAGATTTGCTGAAGGAGTTCGTCGTATGCTGATGCGGCAGATGCGACAGAATACGAAGATCATCATGCTCGTAACGGCATTGGCGTTCGTCGCACTGATGGTGTTCCAGTGGGGGATGGACGCCTCCGGCCGCTCAGCTGCAGGGAACCTAGGAAGGGTCGGGCGCCGCGCCGTCTCCATAGTCGAGTGGCAAAATGCCCGCCGGGTTCTCTACGAACAGATCTCCCAATCACAGGAACAGCCGATCACCTCGGCGCAGAACCGGGAGATCGACGATATGGCGTGGGATGAGATAGTTACTCAAATCCTCATCCAACGCGAGATCTCACGGAGGGAGATACGAGTTACGGATGAGGAGGTGATGCAGGCTGCGAGACTGTCTCCGGCCCCAGAGTTCCAATTCGACCCAGCCTTCCAGAACGATCAGGGACAGTTCGATATCGTACTTTACCAGCAGTTCCTCGGCCAAGCGGACCCATTCTTCCTTCAGCAGCTGGAAATCTACTACCGAAACCTCATACCACGTAATAAGCTGATCCGCCAGGTCACGTCCGGCATTTTTATTCCGGACGGTGAGCTCTGGGAGAGATGGCGGGCGCAGAACGAACGGGTGTCTGCCACATTTCTCTCAGTCTCTCCGGACGACCGAGTGGACAATGGCTTGGTTGAGGTCACGGAAGAAGAAGTGGACCGTTACTATCGGGACAACTCCGACGAATTTCAGGTGTCAGCTCGGGCCCAGGTGCTCTTCGCCTACATCGACAAGGCACCCACTGCAGCTGACTCAGCCGCCTCATTCTTCTACGCCCAGGAGATTCGTCAAGAGCTCCTCGACGGAGCTGACTTCGATGAAATCGCCATCAGAGAGAGCATTGATGAAGCTTCTGCCCTCCAGGGAGGATCGCTCGGATCTTTCGGGAGAGGTCTGATGGTTCCGGCATTCGATTCTCTTGCGTTCTCGCTGCCTGTGGGCGAACTGAGCGAGCCCTTGAGGACGAGTTTCGGCTACCATCTTGTCGAGGTGCTCTCTCGTGATGAAGACGCTGACGAGATTGAAGCGCGCCACATCCTCCTGCCTATCGAGCGTACGGATGTGGCTGAAGTCGGTCTCCTCACGAGGGCAGACTCGCTCGAGACGCTCTCGCAGAATCGTCCTCTCCGTGAGGCGGCTGAGACGTTCGGCCTCAGCGTAATGGAGGCTGAGATCTCTGAAGATTTTGCGGTTCTCCCTGGGGTGGGGATCGCCGCAGAAGGTCAGGACTGGATCTTTGTAGATGAAGAGGGATCTGGAGCGATCAGCCCTGTCTTCGAAACAGATGACGCATTCTACATCGTAGAGTTGTTGGACGAGTCTCCGGCTGGAACGCTGAGTTTGGAGCAGGTAGCGGTCGAGATTAGGGAGAACCTTCAGGCTCAGAGGAAGACTGAGCTCACAATGGAGGAAGCCCGCACATGGGGAGAAGAACTCCGAGGTGGTGCATCATCCCTCGAGAGCATCGCAGAGCGGCTAGGGGTATCGGTTCAGACGACTGGACCATTCACTCGCCAGGAGTTCGTCCCTGGCCTTGGACAGTTAAGTGCCGCGACCGGCGTCACCTTCGGTACACGGGAGGGTGAGATCGCCGGGCCAGTAACCACCCTGGGGAGGGTACTCCTGATCCGCATCGATGAAAAAACCGAGGCCGATCGCGAGGAGTGGGAGATCCAAAAGCGAGTCCAAAGATCTCAAGTGACCGCCGAGATTCAGCAGGCCCGGCTTGAGCAATGGGTAGATGGGCTCCGAGCAACAACAAGGATTCTTGACAACCGCGTTGACTACTTCCGGAGGGCTGAGGAGCAAGCTGCCCAGGGACTCCAGAGCCCGGTCTTCTTCTGACCTTCTTTTTTTTCTAGCAGGAGGACGAGGCGCAGGAATGCCTCATGAGGCCTAAGGACGCTGCGGAAGGCTAACAATGGGCATCCCTACCCTGAACTGTGATTTGCTCGGTTCAGGTTTGCGGAACGATAACAGTCTTTCTTGCGTCCGCACGCGCATTAGCGTTCTGGCTCTATCTGTAGAATCCCCTTCACTAACGGTGGTGTGTGTCGACTAGCATAAGTGCAGGCCCCAAGCTAACGATGACCGGGGGGAATCCCGCAGTGAGATTGAAACCGGCTTTGACCCACAAGTGAGTACTTCGATGAGCACTTGGGCTTCATGGCCATATATACAACAAAGCTACACAATCTGGTAAGTGGTTGCGTAGCTTCATCGTGGCCAATCGTACCGCCAGCGAATCTAACCCCTAACTTACTGGCTCGTCGTCAGGCGACGCGGTTCTCCGTCCGCTTCCCCATCCTGCTCCTCTCGCGGTTCCGGGGCCCTGCTCACCTTGGGCTGCTCGTCGGGGATCTTCAATTCCCCTTCGATATCCCGAATTGAGCTCTTGAACTCACGAATACCCTTCCCGAGAGAGGACCCGATCTCAGGAAGCCTCTTGGCTCCAAACAACAGAAGCACGACCAAGAAGATCAGCATGATCTCCCACATTCCTAATCCGCCAAACATAATATCAAACCTCCTTTGGCGAACAAAAGTTCAGCCTTACCAGGTTTACAGGAATTAGATCAAGGAGCGGGCCACAAAAGCCACTATTCCGACTCCGACAATCGTGAGAACATTCAACATCAGTACAAGCGGCCCAAGTGTGATCGCTACCGCAGCCAGGTCCAGTTCAAACGGACCCACCGACGCCGCGACTGAGGTGATCAGGAAGTCCCGCGCCGCACTCTCCGGTAAGAACGCCTCAGACAGCTTAGTCAGAAGGCCGCCCAGAAAGAGCCCTAGGATCAATGTCCAAATGACACGAGAAACGGAACGGCGGCGACTATCTAGAAGTGTCCTCACACCTGACCCCACCACCACATCCGTTTGCACCCCTCCTGACCATAGACCACACCCTTTATAAGGTAACCAGACCGGTTAGACGTGACTAACCCCTTCCTCCCTCCACATCTACGCATCCCCATCATCGCTTCCGCTCGATCGCATAGCCTATCGACTCCCGGAGTGCATCCATAGCCTTGTCCGCCACAGGAATCTTGTCGAGAGCCGAGTTGGCAGCCTGCGCAAACTCTTCCGCCTTACCCCGTGCGTACTCAAGACCTCCAACTCTTCGAACCGCATCGACGATCCCCTCAATCTCGTCGTCGGACGGTTTTAATCTCATGAAGAACCGCTGGATTCGACCCCGGTCATCCGGCTCCACATGACGCATCGCCTCGATAAGTGGTAGCGTGACTTTGCGTTCCCTAAGGTCGTGCCCAACGGGCTTACCAGTCGACTCCTCGCTTCCCTCGTAGTCAAGTAGATCGTCAGCGATCTGGAACGCCATTCCCAACGCGTACCCGAAGTGACGGAAGGCCTCTCTGTATTCCTTCACTCCGACCAAGCCACCCATATCGCAAGCCGCTGACATAAGGGACGCCGTCTTACACGCCATGAGGCGGTAGCAATCTTCCTCACTGAACCCTAAAGCGTCGTAGGAAATCAATTGTCTCATTTCCCCAACACTCATTTCGTTCGACGCTCGAGCCAGAGCGTGCACGGCCTCAAGCCTCCCGATTCGGGTAAGCTCCAGAATCGATCGCGAATAGAGGAAGTCCCCGGTGATAATCGCAACCTGGTGGTTCCACAGATGGTTCACCGTCGGCAGTCCTCGACGCAGCACCGAGTGGTCGACTGCATCATCGTGGACGAGAGTCGCAAGGTGGACCAATTCCACCACCGCCGCTAGCGCGACCGCATCCTTATGAGATCGGCCGCCAACCTCACTTGCAAGCAGCAGGAGCGTAGGCCGGAAAAGTTTTCCACGCATCTTCAGAAGGTAGTCGTTCACCTCTTTATGTATCTCAAAATCAGACAGGATGATTCTACGGATCTCATCAACCACGCTGTCCAGACTGTCCCTCACGGGCTCTTGTATCCGCGCGAGTTCAGAAGCGTAATGAACCGATATGGATTGAGTGTTGGACATTGCTGCAGGTCAGCGAAGGGACTTGAGCCGCTTAGTTACATATTTGAAGTTCATATGCAGAGAGACGATCTTCCTGTAGAACTCCCCGGCTGAATCTGAGTTCCCCATAACCTCATGAGCCTATCCGAGGCAATAGTACATACCCAGGAGATCATACCCCACTCAAGCATACTGATAGCGACCCAGGGCTTATCCTTCTCCAAGAAGGACTGCCCTAACATCTCCAACATAGTAAAACTCCCCGGTTCTGCACGCAGCACCCGCTGACATTCGGTGATCACCCCGTGCAGGAGCCCCATCTCCCCGTCCGCAACACCAAAAGCCATGGTAGGACCTCCCGTCCTGAGCTCGAGATGTTCTCCGCGATCTTCTCTTTGAACTGGGAAAGCATCCGAGCGACATCCACCTCCTCGTCTCCAGTTGGCTCCTAAGTCAGGACTGTCCAGTGATTCGTTTCCTCCCCCGCAAATCAAGCACCATCATGCCGAAGTCTACCGTAGTCGCCCCGGTAACCCCCTGCTCGTATCCATCCCAGACAGATTTCCTTCCAGACTGCCCCCGGGTGAGCATAAAGACCTCCGGCAGCCCACCGTTGAGCGCCTCATTTGCGCGGAGGTTAGCGGAATCGAGTTCCAATACCTGCTTGAAGACCGGCTGTACCCTCAGTGATTCTCCTTCTTCAGTGAGTCAGCAGTTATTACGTCTCATTCCAAGGCTTGAATCCAGCCAGGCTTGATCCCAGCTGCTCCACAGCCTGGTGGAACTCCGGCGGTATGCGGTCGCCCGACTCCCGGACGAGAGCGAGAAGTTCGTCTGCTTGTTGGGCTGCCCTCCGTACCACATGAGCAGTCAATCGAGCGGACAGGACACGTGAAGGGTCTGGGTCCAGCAGGGAAAGCCGATCCACTCCCGCTTCCAAGATCAATTCGTCCGGCACCAACCCCAACACCTCAGTGCTCACGACTCGTCCACCCACGGCCCGAACGCGGTTCTCGACATCCCGAAACACGAGGAACGGCTTACGGTTGCGGACATCCTCCAAGTTCATAGCCACCTGAAGGCTACCCTTGGAGGCAAGAGTCATGGCCAATGCTCTCAGTCCCACGGTCCCCCCACCCCTCTCACGTAATTCCGCCGCCAGTCGACGAACCTCTTCCTCCGCAAGCCCTTCCACCTCCACGTTCCACGCCAGGAGGAGTGGACGCGCACCGACACAAGTCACTCCAGCTGTGGGGTGAACTCCAGGATGCGGCCAACCCTCAGGGAGAATGTCTGGCACCCGGTCACTAGGGAAGCCCCGAACCAGGGACTCGAAGCCACCCGTTCGAAGGCTTGCCAAGCTCTTACCCGGGGGTTGCGAGGCCTCCGAATAAAAGAAGATGGGCAAGCCAACCTCTCTGGCTAGGCGGTCTCCCACCCGCCACGCCGAGGCCTGTGCCTCTTCCATCGTCAAGCCAACCAGAGGGACAAAAGGAAGGACATCTAGCGCCCCAACTCGTGGGTGCACGCCGTCATGCTGTCGAAGGTCGATCTCTTCAACCGCTATCCGGGCTACCTCAACCGACGCATCCTCTACGGCTTCGGGAGGCCCTACGAAGGTGAGTACAGCCCGGTTGTGGTCTGGATCGGCCGATGCGTCCAGCACTTCTGCTCCCAACCTGGACACAACTCGGACCAAGCGATCAACGAGCGCGTAGTTCCGCCCCGCGCTCAGGTTCGGCACCGCCTGCAGAACGGGCACCATGGGCGGCAAGATAGCGGGGGTCCTACACCGAAACAAGCAAAGTGCCGCAAGGGTTTTCGCGAAACCAGATCAAACGTCTGCCCCGGACTCTAAGCGGCTCAGTAATCAAACTGGGGTTATCCGGCTGCAACTGGCAGGCCCTATCGAATATCAAGACAGCTCCGCCCTGCGCGAAACCGAGATGGATCCCTCGGATCCCTCTGCCCCGGAGCTCGACAACCTCATGCTCCATGGCGGCATCGCAGAGGGGGATCTCCCCACCTCATCCGGCACTTTGGTGATGTCAAGATCGGTTCCTGTCACAATAAACTACAGAGTTACGTCGTGGACTACTACGAGTGTGCGGAACCCTTTTTCTATCTCGTCCCTAGGCCCATAGAGAACCCGAACCGAAACGTCATGAGATTCGCTTCGCTCTGGTTGGTGAGGAGCGTGATGCTTCCGTCCGGATGGTCGACGATGTCGCCCTTGGTCAGAAAGTTGGTAATCCCGTTCTGATGCCGCTCCAAGCCGAGGTCCAGTGAGATAGGGTGTTCCCCACCACTCAGTCGAACCCGAACACCACCACCCATCTTCCACGCCATGACCCCGTCTGAATAGTTCGTGGTAGAAAACCCCTCGTCTTCTGCCCAGTCCGCTCCACTTAGATGAGACACGGTCGCAAAGTATGAGAAGCCCATCGTCCCATACACATAAGGCGCGAGCCTCTCGGTCATGAGCACCACTTCGGGACCGATCCCTCCGTAGAATATGGTGTTATCCGTCGTAAGTTCGAGGCCGATCCGACAACCGATCGGGACCGGGTAGCAGACTGTGTGGTTCTCATGGCCGTAGACTAGGAAACCCAAGTCACCCCTGAGCCTCAGGAGGCCTTCTGCGGCCATCCCAAAGCTGCCTTGCAACTGGCCGCCGAAGCCCTGATCGAAGAAGGCTCCGAGCTCGCCCAAGGGATCCGCCACGGCGAAGCTGATACCAACGAAAGCGCGCGGTCCTGACTGCTGTTGGGCCTCGGGGACCAGCTTGAAGGCAGATTTGGGGCCCGTTCCAGAATCGACCAGTAAGCTCTGCGCCTCTCCTGCCGCAGGACTCCACAGCACGAGCGCAGCGATTAGAGAAATAAGGGTGGTTGAATTGCTCATGGATGGCCCATCCGCATCTAGGTGCTGAGCCTCAAGCTTAGCCGGTTGGTAGAAGCTCCGACCCCTGCCAACAGGTGCAGATCAGGCAACATACTACACGGCGGCGAACCGGAGAGTGCCCCCTCCACCCAAGCAGTGCAGAACTCGTGTCGTCTCAATGACAGTCCCTCAGCTTCGTATAAGAGAAGGATCTTGTGCTACTTCGGGCGGCAGGATGCACTGGAATGTCCCCGATAAAGGACATGCTCAGGAGGGAGCGACACAGGGAGACCGCCGATCAGAAACGGCCACGATTTGCGTCGAGACTTCTTTGCCGGTAGTCGAACCGAATGTCCTCGTTCGCTCTGAGCGCTACTTCGAATTCAAAAGACCAGTTTCCCGTAGCCGTCTGTACGAAGCCGAACCTGGCCTCCCACTCATGGAGGTCCCGGCGAAGGTTAACCACGTGATCATTAAAGCGGCGAGCCTCCACGTCATAGGACGTCGCCCACTCCACGGTCCAATTCTCAGACGGTGCGAAAGAGAGACCACTCTGAATCATCTGCGCCCGCAGCCGACTTCCACGCTCCGAACCCCGTGGCCGATTCAGCGAGTAGTTGAACTCCATTTGCAGGCTTTCCAGCGGAGCCCGTGTGTCAGACGGGTCATCTCCGGGGATCACCCTGTCCGAGTCGAAGCCGATGACTTGATCCAACGGCAAATCAGGGATGCCCCGCAAAGCCGGTTCAATGATTTCCGATTCGGGCTGTGGTGCTGGCTCCGGTTCCAGATCGGCCCCCATCATGCTCAGCAGGCTGCCAAGCGCCCGAAAAAGCCCGGACTCATTGTCAAGCGAAAATCCAAGCGACAGCCTCGAAAGGTGAGGGCTGAACTTTCGAGGCCCGTCCTCCTTCCGCTCAGAGTCATCGAAGAGGTTGTGGGCAAACGAGAGTTTCAGACCTCTCAAATAGTCGGACACCACTCTGTTCGTAAGCGTGAGCGTTTTGAAGCCATCGATAAAATTGCCGGTTGAGTCCGCCTCGATAAGATCGTAGCTGATGGCATTAGTCTGCAGCCCAAGAAGTACGATGTTTTCCGACGGCGGCGGACGTTGTAACTCCCCCCCGTTCGTTCTGGACACCGCGACTTCTAAACTATCGTTCGCTCCCGCCTCGACTTCCTCTGGACTTACCTTTGCCTCCCACGTCTGATTGAATCCGATTGTGAAGGAATTCTGAGTGCGTGCGGAGGTCGGCCCGAACACTCGGGACTGTAGTTCCGTCGGCAACACCTCCGGAGCATAGGACCAACTCGCCATCGGGGTAAGCTTGTGGCGGACCGCCTCGAACCTCCTGAATCCAGGGTAGAAACCGTAGATGTCAGTCTGGAGGCTCACTCCCGCACGAACTCGTTTCTGGCCCCTGACAAACTCTCGTGCTTCTGGAATAGAGTCGACACTAAGCATCGAACCCTCGATGCTCACGCTTGGGGTCAGAGTGGTCGACCCGATCAGCCCTTGTTGAAAGGAGAGGCCCCCCGACCAAGACGCGGTACCGGAATGGAAGTCACCTATACCCTGCAGTGGTTCGAGCCCATCCATTTCTTCTTTTGAGAGGAAGAAGTGTCCCGGGACGTTTTGGAACACCGTCTCTCGTTTGGTAAAACTCCCTCTGAGAGACAGATCGCCCAGACTCATGCCTGCGCGGGCGGAACCGCCTGTTCGCACCTCCGATCCAGAGCCAAAACTGAATGTGTTGTCCGGTTGTAATTCTCTCTCCGACATGCGCCGGTTCCAATTCATGGAACCGTTTACCGAGAGGTTGTTGTACCACCGCGCGCTCTCGGCCGGTGCACCAAATAAGGTCAGCGTGGAGAGTGAGAAGCTCCCTGAGGGAAGAGTCGTTTCCGTTCGCTCCTCGTTCAGGTACTGCTTTCGGCTCGAGCCCACGGTAAGTTGGCCCCAATCGAACCTGCGATTCAGATTTCCATCCGAATCCACTGTCGACACCATTTCCCTCGGATCAAACGAGTGCTGTCGAACGAAGCTGGAACTGGAGATGTAGCGTCCAGATGCCCTGACCGAAGTCCGCTGCGATATGTCCCAACGGTGGTTGGTGTCCAGCCCCAGTTCCTTCCGCCCCGTGTCTCTCCAGTATCGCTTGATGTTCACGGAACCATTGAGGAACCGTCGAGCCCACTGATAGCGGGCCCCGCCTTCCAGTGCGACGTAGTTATTCGACCACCAGTCCAGCGCCATACTCATGTCGGAGTATTCGCTCATGGCCCAATAGTAGCCCAGGTTCGAGACGCGCCGATTGTATCCCGAGGAGGTACGAACGATGTCGTTCACGGAAAACCCTGGGGTCAAGATCCCACTCGCACGACCGGACCCGAGGTTCTGCGCCATAAACGGAAGCCAGAAGATGGGGACATCGTCGATGTACATTCGCACGGAACGAGCAACCAGAACCTGCCCTCCGATCACCTTGAGATCGTTGGCCTGAAAGTAGGAATGGGGGTCAGGTAGATCGCAGGTTGTGAATCGAGCCGAACTCCCGAAGAGCCGATCCTGCTCCACCGAATCGAGGTCGCCGCGGACAATCCACTGTGCTCCCTGCGAGTACGTAGTCTCAGCCTCTAACGCCGTTCCTCGCCCTTCCGCTAGGTCGTAGATGAGCAGTTCGCTTTGCAGCGGATCCCCAGTGCTGGGCGTGAAGTCAGACCGTCCACTGGTTCGTACTCGGCCCTGGACGTCCTCGTAAGTAATTGAACTATCAGCCTCTAGAAGGACACCTTGACCCGAGAAGACAGCACGGGACTCCGGAGTTCCCAAAAGGACGAGTCGACGGCTTTCAGCATAGAAGTCCGCCCGGCTCCCCTGATAGCTTGCGGCACTGAAGCCCTCGATCCGAACGAGCGCCTCCATGATCGAGTCCGCTCCCACCGGAAGTTGAGGAGGGGCCTCCGGGGACGATCCCGTTGCTATGCCACGCTGCTCTACCGGCTGGTCTTCTCCAATCTCTACCGAGGCTGAATCGAGGTCGAGTTCCGCATCGTTGGCGACCTGGTCCCGGATTCTATCCAGCACCAGTGTTCGAACCGAGTCGGGACGGCTCATCCCCCCGGGGTCGAAAGCCTGAGCGAGCAGCGATGGGTGACCCGGTAACACTGCACCCACCAAGACCAGCAAGCCCCCTAGGGCAAGGGCCCTAGGAAGAGGGTGAATCACGGTCCATCCGCCCCAACAACACCTGACGGTGGCTCTTCGGAAACGTCGAGGGGGTTGGAGTCCAAGGCCTCCTCCCTCTTGCGATAGATCGCCGCGGAAATCAGGATGCTCACCTCATAGAGGATCACCATCGGACCCATCATGAGAAGAGTGGACGCGATGTCACCAGGCGTGAGTAGGGAGGCCAGAATAGTGATTCCGACGAATGAGTGGCGACGTGTGCGGCGCAGGAAGGCCGGCGTGACGATCCCCAGTACGGAGAGGATCATGATCACAATAGGAAGCTCAAAGACGGTGCCAAATGCAAGGAGAATCCGGGTTACGAACCCCAGGTATTCTCCGACCTCGATCGTGGGAGCGAGGAACTCCTGCTGGAAACCACCCAGAAAGATGAGCGCCAACGGCAGCACCAAGAAATAGGCCATGGCCACGCCCATGCAGAAGAGCACAAGCCCGAAGTACAGGCTCGGCACGATGACCCGCCGCTCCTCTCGCTTGAGTCCCGGGGAGAGAAAGGACCATATCTGGTACACCACGACGGGCAAGGCCAACAGAATCCCAACCACGAGAGAGAGCTTGAGCGTGATGAAAAACGGGGTGGCAGGACTGAAGTAAGCGAGCTCCCCATCTTCCAAGAGATCGCGGATCGGCCTGATGAGGATCTCCATAATCCCCAGATACTGCACCAAGAGGAAACCCACGATTGTCCCGACCGCGACCGCGATCAGTATGTAGAAGATGCGCCATCGCAGTTCCTCGAGATGATCGAGGAAGGGCATCTCTCCGACAGTGCTTAATCTCTTACGAAGCATCAGGACCTACCCGAAGGGAAGTTACGGCTGCTGTTTGAACTGCTGCTCCTAGCGTCCGCGCTCCTTCATCGCATGGACGAACTCCTGAAACTCGTCCTCGTCCTGAAAGTCCCGATAAACAGACGCAAACCGAACATAGGCCACCCGGTCAAGCGGTTTGAGATGATCCATGATCATCTCACCAATCAATGCACTGGGGATCTCGACACCGGCTTGCTGGGACAGAACGTCTTCCACCTGGTCAACGATGGCCTCGATCTGAGACAACGAAACCGGACGCTTTGCGCACGCAGTCTGCATCGCCCGCACAAGCTTCTCCCGATCAAATTCTTCGGAACTACCTCCCCTCTTCAGAACCTGGACCGGACGTTCTTCTACGTATTCGTAGGTTGTGAATCGTGACCCGCAGCCCATGCACTCCCGACGCCTCCTGACCGCTCGACCCCCACGGCTGGTCCGCGTATCAACGACTCGGTTTTCGTTGGAATCGCACTGCGAGCAGCGCATAGGCCGAGTCAGGAAAAGAGGGGAGGGATAGGCTGTGTGACGAGAGAGTCACGGCGGAGTATCAGTCCACCGATGAGCCAGGGACGCCGACTACTGGAGATTTCGAAGAGCGTCCCGAGCCAGATCGGCGGCTCCCGAGTCGGGCCATGTGTTAACGACTCGCTCGAAGTACTCCTCTGCATCGTCTGGATTCCCGAGCTCGAGGTGGAGCGTTCCAACCCGATACAGTGCATCGGCAACGCGCTGTGCTGTCGGATGAAACTCCGGGATTTCGAGGAACGCTTCGATCGCAATGTCGGTGTCTCCCTCCCGGTGAAGGATGTCTGCCAGATAGTAGCGAGCTTCGGGAACGAGTTCGTGGGAGCCGAATTGATCCACGACCTGCTGAAAGCCAATCCGCGCAGCGCTGAGGGTTCCCCTCCCGAGTTGTGTCACAGCCGCATTGTACAGCTCGAGAGCCTGGTCCCCACCACCACCACTGAGGGGCTCCCGCCCGAAGACTCCCGGTGGCCCAAACGTCCTCTGTGTACGATCGCGCTCCATCTGGTCCCGCAGACTGGCTACTTGCTGCTGAGAGAGCCCCGTCAGCTCCTGAATGGTAAGGAGCTGATCTTCGATGCTCGTCATACGACGGGCGGTTTCTGCCCGACCATCTTGGAGGCTCCGTGCCACCACCGAAATCGAATCCTGGTGAGCCCTCTGTGACTCCTGCAGCTCTTGGAGCAGAACCTGCTGCTGGGAGTAGAGTTCGCGAATTTCGTCCTGAAGATCTCGCACATCGGCCTTGGTGGCACAGCCTGCCACAGAGCCAACAAGCACAAGTGCGAGGGTCACTGACGGAGTACCCCAAGCAGCGTCACGCGAGTGATCAGATGGGGGCCGGTCCAACGAGAAGAAAGGAAACTTGACGCTCATGGCCCAGAGGTTCTCCTTTGGCTACCCACCCCCACCGCCGCAGGAACCGGAGCAAATAATCCTGCGGCGACTAGGTTAGCCTACACCGGCCAGGAGACACAGGGTCCACCCGGCCGGCGTGCCGAGCTGATACACGCGCAGGCTAGATTCCAGCCACTCCCGGCGGATGCTTCCCTACTGCCCCGCAGGGTTGATTGAACTACCACCCGAAGTGATCACAAATTCCACCCGACGATTCTGAGTCCAAGCAGCCTCGTTGCTTGCCATGGAGAGCGGCCGTTCTTCACCGAAGGAGGTAGTCTCGAACCCACCGGCCGAAAGCATCTGCTGGGTAAAGAAATCGACGACACTCTGTGCTCGACGATTCCCAAGCGCCTGATTGTACTCCACCGATCCCCTCTCATCAGCGTGTCCCTCAAGCCGAATCCTCACCTGAGGGCTCGCGCGGAGGACCGCCACCTTCTGTCGGAGCAGGGCCGCGGCATCCGACCTGATCTCCGACTGATCATAGTCGAACTGAACCCGCTGCTCCAGGATGGCACGGGCCGCTGCGATCGCCCTCTCTCTCTCGGCGGCCGCCCGAGCTTCCGCCTCACGAGCGGCTCTCACTGAATCCTCGTACGCCCTGAGCGAGTCAAGATCCGGCCCAGCCGCCATTGGCTCAGGTGCGGGGGGAGGGGGCTCCGGCGGAGGCTCGCCGCCACAGGCCGCCAGCGTCAGCCCGCCGAGCACCACTGACACAACGAGAAGTCTGCGATACATCATCAATACTCCAGTAGCAGAAAGGTTGATTGGTACAAGATGCCAATGCACTCGGTCCCACACATACACAACTGTCCGTCAAACACCCATTTGGGCTTACCTACAGCCGTTGTCACTCCGGGGTCAAAGCTACTTGCCATATACCTAAAAACTCCTTGTCGCGCAATGCCCTGAGGGCAGAAAACCCTGTCTCTTAGCAGGTTTCATCGACTCAAGGATGGAGCGAAGGCGACCAAGCTGGAGGGTTGGGACGGATACCGGAGACTAGCGTACGAGTGTTTCCGGTAAAAAGATCCGTGATGAACAACCCATATCCGTATGCTCTCTCGCCGACATGGACGAGATGCCGACCATCTGGCGCCCAACTCGGATCCTCGTTCACCCCACCGAAGGTAATCTGAGAAGTCCGCCTCACGCGGTTTCGTCCATCCAACTCGGCAATGAGAATCTGATGGGCCCCCCTGCGTTGGACTCTTCCGTGATAGGCCACCCGATTTCCGATCGGAGACCAGTCGGGAGAAGTATAGTACCCGGGGGTGCTGTAGACGTAGGGAGAAACGATTTCAGCCCGACCCGAACCGTCTGTTGCCATCATGTAAATCTGTGGGGTCCCAACCCCGAGCCGGTTGGAGTTGAACGCGAGGGTCCGGCCGTCCGGTGAGAAACTCGGGGAAATGTCCGCGCTTCGACCCTCAGTGAGGCTCTCAAAGCAGCACTCCCTCGCTATGTTGTACCGGTAGATTCCGCTTGAGCGCCCGCTATTGACCGCAAAGTAAAGCAGTTCCCCCTCGGGGTGATAGGCTGGCGAAATATAATCTCCGGACCGCGGTGCCGGCACTGGCTTCTCCTCTCCCGTAAGTAGATTCAGCTCGTAGATCCTCGGCAGCCCCTCGTCCTTGTACGAAGTGTACGCCACACGTGTCCCGTCGGGAGACCACTGCGGAGTCAAAGAGATCGGCACTCCGAACTCCCCACCCCGATGACTCGTGAGGCGCCGGAGGTTCTCCCCATCCGAGTCGATTATCCACAGGTCCTGGCTGCCATCCTCCATCCTTCTAGAGAACACGATCCGCGTCGCCGCGATTCCCGGTTCATCAAGCACCCACCTCACGATAGAGTCTGACACCACATGGGCCGCCATTCTGAACTCGGCGGATTCAGGATCCGGAACTGTGAAACGCCCACGGTTCGACACTTCTCGATAAACGACGTCGTGAAGTTCAAGGATCAGAACGGCGGTTGGGCCGACCCCCTCCACCCGGCCAGTAATGAGCCAGGTTGCGCCCATCTCGTCCCAAAGCGTGTAGTCCACCTCATCCCTGACCAGCGCGGAGGGAATCGCATCTACGACACCAAAGCGATCAGAGTATCGGAGGTCTCGAGCAATGATGTTCTCGACCTGTGACGCCTGAGATTGACCCCCAGTTTGACCGACAAAGGGCTGAATCGCCAACGTGGGGAGGGTTCTTGTCTCGTAGGACAGCCCGAGACTCACCCCCGGGAAACGCTCCTCCACATCCTGAGCGGAGGCGTCCGAGATCACTCCGGACGCAAGCCAGCCGAGAGCCAGCAGCACGCAGGTGATAGGATGGGTTCGTGCCAATCGCGTGACTATCGGGCTCATCGCGGGCTTATGGAACCCATCAACCACAGGGTCAAAGGGTGTTGCAGACCCATACCTCGTTTCATCTCCTCGCCCGGGGCACAAGAGCATCCACTCTACAACGGTTGGAATGTGAACTGAACGGGGAGTGCATCATAGGGAAGATCCTCCGGGAGAGGTCCGAGACGTCCCCCTCCGGCACATGCTACGGCACCGAATGCCTCGATGTCGAAGGCACCACTTGTCGATGGTGAGTAGATCTGGATGGAAGAGTCCGGAATGCCTCCATCACTCCCGATCTCAAATCGGATCACAGTCGTCAAGTTCCCTCCACCATTCCAGCGGAAGCACCTGTTGACCTCTCTCACGATCTGATCGTAATACTGGGGATAGTCCCTCCGTAGTCCCTCCATTCTCACGGCCATTTCCTGCGTGGTTGCGATTTCAATGGCCACATCAGGCTGGGCGACCACATCGGGCTGGGCGACCACATCAGGCTGTGGTGGTTCCGGCTCAGGATCCGGTTCCGGCTCAGGCTCCTCCGGTGGCTCAGGTTCGGGTTCCGGGACTTCTGGCTCAGGTTCGGGTTCCGGAGTCGGGGGTGGGAGGTTGGGAGTCTCTACGATCGGCGGAGTCTCCATTGCCTCTAGCTCTGCCTCCGTGATCAGTTGCATCTGATACGTCACGTACTCAATGGTATCATCAACCGCCCAATTTCCCCACCACGCTGCGAGCAAGAGAAAGCTGTGCAGACTGGCAGACAGAAGGACCGGGGCCCTGCCCGGCCGGCGCGGATTTCTGCTCCAGTTCATCATGGTTCTCCTGAGGCTCTCCTACCCCCCCAACGGCCCCAAAGGTCTCGCGGCCTGCTTCTTCCGTCGCACTTCTGAGTCACACATCCCTCAACATCACCGGCGTGGAAGTTCCCGAGCCACCAGACGCCACGGCACACCCGCCTCGCGCGTAACCTCTGCGACAATCCCAATGACAGGGAGAATCCTGCCGTAGATTGCCGCGGAGTCACCCCGAATGAACACTTCAGAGGGAGCTGCTGCGGAGAACAGCTGCGGAAACACCTCAGCAAACTCCCCGATTCCGATGGGTGTTTCCCCCAACACCACACTCCCGTCCGCGACGATATTCAGGATAAACGGATTCTCTGCGGGGACGAGCGGCTGCACTTGGGCTTCCGGCAGTCGCACTTCTATTCCACCCTGCATAATGGGCGCAGTGATAATGAAGATCACAAGGAGAGTGAATGCAACGTCGATCAGAGAGGTGACATTGATCTCCGCATTCATCTCCAGATCCCTTCGGCCTGTCGATCCCCGATTTCCTCGGATGCTCAAACCCGCCCCTCCCTCGCCAGTGTCCCAATGAACTCAGACGAGAACCCTTCCAGCTCTCCCAAGATGAGATTCAGCCGCGCGACAAAAAAGTTGTAGAAGATTACCGCCGGGATCGCGACGGCCAAGCCAGCGACAGTCGTAATCAACGCCTCTGCCACGCCGGGAGCAACCGCGCTGATGTCGCTGGAACCAGTGTTCACGATCCCCAGAAACGCGTTCATGATCCCCCACACGGTGCCCATGAGCCCGAGAAGGGGTGAAACCGAGCCAAAGATCGCCAGCCAGGTGAGACCTACCGCGAGTTCATCCCGTTCCTCGGCTTCCTCTTTCTCCATCACGAGGCGAAGGACCTCAAGTTGGGTGAGAGAGAGTCCGTCCCCCACTTCCGACCCTTCTTTCAACGCGCCAGGCTGCAGTTCGCTGAAGAAGTTCATCCCCTGTCGGAACACCCTTCCGTACGGAGAGTCGGGAAGGGTCAGGATAGCACGATAGGCGTCCTCCATCCTCTGCGAGTGCTCTACCGCCTCGAGAAATTGATCTCCCTGTCTCCTGACTGTTATGAACTGCCGCCACTTCCAGAAAATGAGGATCCACGAGGCGATCGAGAACAAGGCGAGTAGGAGGAGCACGGCCTTGGTCGGGAGCGTCGCGCCCCAGACCAGATCCCAAGCATTCTGTGGCACCGCTCTCCCTGCCTGCATCAGCACCGCGCTCATGTTAGCACCCCACTAGATGCCCGATCTTGATCTGCGATCCAACCGAAAGTTCTGGCCAACCCCTCCTCAAGACCTACTTCCTGGTTCCACCCACGATCTCGGATCCGAGAGATGTCCAGCGTGCTGTGCTGAAGCTCACCGGGGCGAGGGGGCTGAAAACTTCGCCCGGAGTGGACACCAGACACCTTCTCGAGAGCATCGGCCAGACAATTCACACTCGTTGCCACCCCGGTCCCGATGTTGAAAGCAAAATCGTCCAGGTCACCCCCTCCCTCAAGCGAAAGATCGGACGCGAACAAGTTCGCCTTCACAACGTCACCGACATAGACGTAGTCACGGGTTTGCTCCCCATCACCAAAGACATGAAGTGTTTCCCCGGTGAGCAGGCAGCTGGAAAAGATCGCTACCACGCCAGCCTCACCCTCGGAGTCTTGCCGGGGGCCGTAGACGTTGGAGTACCTCAGCGCAATGTACTGTAATCCATGGACCTCCCTGTAATAGTGAAGATACAGCTCGCCGGACAACTTGCTGACCCCGTAGGGCGACAAGGGGAGCTTGGGCACTGTCTCGGGAGTCGGAATCACCTTCGGCTCCCCATAGACGACCCCACCCGACGAGATATAGATGACACGGCATGTGCCGCACCTTCGGGCCCCCTCAAGAACGTTGAGGAGCCCGGAGACGTTGGTTTTCGCATCTCTCTGGGGGTCCGCGACGGATATCCTCACATCGCTCTGTGCTGCATGGTGGTTCACCAAGTCGAAGCCAACCTCGGAGAACAGATCGCCCAACCCAGGATCCTCGATCGACATTTCGATGAACGTGGCCTCTACGGGAAGGTTGTCCCTCTTCCCTGAAGAGAGGTCATCCACGATCCAAACTCGGTCTCCACGAGCAAGATAGCCATCTGCAACATGGCTTCCGATGAACCCCGCACCACCTGTCACCAAGACCTTCTTCGCCGAATCATGCCCCCGGTGGGTGCGTGATTCCTCTTGGGTACCGATCATTGGGCGCTCGTCCCCTCCTTGGGATCCTCTCCCTCACCCGTCACGTTGTGCTCCCCGGAAACCTCCGGCCCTAGATCGCCCCGGTCCTCAATCCCATAGAGGAAGCGAACAGCTTCCACCAACTTCGGGCCAGATCCCTCGGCCATCCCCTTGCGAAGGCGAACAGTCGGATCGTGCAAAAGCTTGTTCTGCAGACGGCGGGAGAACTCTTCCACGCGAGCGCGGTCTTCCTCCGTCATATGATTCAATCCACGGAACAGCCGCTCCAGCTCAGCCTCCCGAGAGGCCTCTGCCTTCTTCCTCATGGTCTGGATCACAGGAACCACTTCTAACGAAGCGTACCAAGCGCCAAACTCCTCGCAGTGGGTCCGGAGGATCCTCTCGGCTTCCGGCACCGCTCCTTCCCTTAACTGGACGTGCTCTTCGACAATGGTGCGGAGGTCGTCCACATTGTAGAGAAATACCTCCGATTCGTCACCCACCGATGGGTCCACGTCACGGGGTATTGCAATGTCGATGATGAGGAGGGGTCGCCGGCGAGGCTCCACGAAGGATTCTCTCAGAATCGTCCGGGTTAACACAGGATGTGGAGCGGCCGTCGAGCTAAGGATGATGTCCACCGTCGACAGGGTATCGGCAATCCGCTCAAACGGGACAGCATGGCCGTGGTACTTTCGTGCCAGAGTCACTGCTCGATCGTACGTCCGGTTCGCGACTGCCACACTCTGCACACCTTCTCGTGCAAGCGCCTCAACGATCAGTTCACCAGTGAGCCCCGCCCCGACGATTAGCACTCGCTTCCCCCGAAGGGAGCCGAAAATCTTCCCCGCCAGTTCGACCGCTACAGAAGCCACTGAGGCCGAGCCTTCACCGATAGACGTTTCGGACCGTACCTGCCCCCCAACTGACAGCGCTTCCTGAAACAGCCGGTTGAGGACTGGCCCCACCAGGGGTGGCGCCGCAGATGAGCCCGCCGCTTGCTGGTAGGCGTCCTTCACCTGTCCTTGAATCTCAGCCTCCCCCGTAACCATAGCATCGAGGCCAGCCGTCACCTGGAACAGGTGACGGACCGCACCCTCCCCCCACTTCTCAAACATATAGCCTTCGAGACCACCCTCGATCCTGTGGGCCTTCTTCACAAAGAGCCGCTGCACTGCCCGCAGAGCCCTCTCGTCAGTTGCAGGGAAAAGGTAGACCTCAGTCCGGTTACAGGTCGAAAGAAGAACGGCTTCTTCGACTCCCTCTTCTTCACGAAGGTAAAGAAGGGCACGCGAAGCCTCATCAGATCCGTATGCAAGTTGCTCCCGGACCTCAACGGGAGCTGTCTCGTGGCTCACGCCCACAACCACCAAAGGCATACTCACCGCTCCCCTACCCATCCGGCACTCACAGGAAAAGGCCTGTTCCCCCGGCGGTGATCCGCAGGGCAAGATAGGTTCCGATCACTATACCGAACCCGATAACGGCAGCGAGCGCACTTCGATATTCGTTCCGGCCCCTGCCACGACGAGCAGCAAAGATGCCGAGAAATACCACCCAGCTCAGCACCGCCCAAATCACCTTCGGATCATCGATTTCCAGCGAGCCCCGGTTTTGGACCGTCCATGCCCACCCAACCCCGAGCGCGAGGCTCAGGGCAACAAAACCCACAGAGAGCCCGATCCGCCCGACTTTCTCCAGCGTGGCCAAGGCGGGTATAAAACGGAAGAGCCTTCCGAGCCGTTTCACCTTTAGTTCGTGGTACTGCAGGAGGTAGAGAAGGCCAGCCGCAAACCCGATCGCTAGACCCTGCAAACCGAAGAAGGCGAGCGCGACATGAAGGACAAAGCCCGCGCCCCGAAAATCGAAGTCGAGCGGAGAAGGTTCGATCCCTAGGACCAGAGCCGCGCCCTGAAGCAGCAGAACGAAGGGGAGGAGACCAAGAGCGATCCGCGCCACCTCCTTCAAAGGTAGCACGGCCACAAGCGCCAATCCGCCAACAAACGCCAGAGAGGAGAGAGCGGCCCCAAGCCCCCCCAGTGGGAGTTCACCGTAGGTAACCCAAAAATCCACGAGTGCCATCGCATGCAGTGCAACCGCGACCGCAGTGAAGCCCGAGGCAACAAAAACGGCATGCCCCAGGGAACCCCGAAGAAGGAGGTAGACCCAGGGGACAAATGCGCCGATGTAGAAGACGAACGCGGCGAGGTGGATCACGCGGACCGTTGTTTGCAGTGGACTGCACCCATCAGGGAAGGGCGAATCCGGCGGTGCTTAATCAAGGCATCTTTCGGTCGACCATCACCCGAAGACCCGTACGCACGGTGCGTGAAAACTCCGCGGAAGCTCGTCGCATGGCTCCAACATCATCTTGGAGGCCGTACCGCAATACTCTCTCGTGATTCCGCTCAGGCTCTCCCCAAACCAGACCGTATGCGTACAATCTGCATCCGTTGGTATCTGAACCTCAGACAGCATGGGGAGAAGTCCGAACGCGAGAATCATGCCCTCCTTGCGAATCATGATAGCCCCCTCAGCTTCGCGTGCGACCGGCTGATCTCAGAAATGGCGGGCAATGGACTGGTTAGGCGCTACCTCACGGACTCAGCGTCGAATCTGTCCCTATTATACCCGTAAGAAGATAACCGGCGGCCGCAAAGAGGGCCACGCATTGACGGCATATGTTTACCACTCATCGCCGTCATACGCTCCTAGCAAATTCTCGTGCCCAGTACGAGATGATCACATCGGCGCCAGCCCTACGGATTGAGGTCAGTGCCTCTCGCATTGCCCCCTCTTGGAGCCACCCACGCTCGATCGCCGCCATAATCGCGGCGTATTCGCCCGACACGTGATAGGCCGCTACGGGAGCACCAGTCTCCTCTTTCACCCGACGGATCACGTCGAGGTACGCCAAGGCGGGCTTCACTATGAGGATATCCGCACCTTCTTCGAGATCGGCAAGGACTTCTCGAAGCGCTTCGTCGCCATTCGCGGGATCCATCTGGTACGCCGACCGATCCCCGAAAGATGGGGTTGAGTCAACCGCATCACGGAACGGCCCGTAAAACTCCGAGGCATACTTGACCGAATAGCTCATGATCGGGGTCTCATGGAACCCGGAGCCATCCAGAGCTTCCCTGATGGCACCGACTCGACCATCCATCATGTCGGACGGCGCCACCATATCAGCACCAGCCTCCGCGTGGCTGACGGCAGTTCTGGCTAGGAGCTCAAGTGTAGGATCGTTCAGGATCTTGCCATCCTCGACCACACCGCAGTGTCCGTGAGAGGTGTACTCACAGAGACAGACATCGGTGACTACAAGCAGATCCGGAGCTTCCGACTTGAGTGCGCGGATGGTGCGTTGCACGATGCCATCCGCTGACCAGGCCCAGCTTCCCTGCTCGTCCTTAGCCTCGGGGATTCCGAAGAGCATGACCCCGCCCAGCCCGAGTTCGTAGGTATCTCTAGCATCGTGGACGGCCTCGTCAACTGATGTCCGAAAGACCCCTGGCATGGAATGAACCGCGTGGCGCACCCCCTCACCGGGCTCGACAAACAGGGGCAAAATGAGACGCTGCGAGGACAGTCGCGTCTCCCGCACCAACCTGCGAACAGCGGCGTTGCCCCGCAGGCGGCGACCTCGGTATACTGGATAGCGCATCTCCCCTCCCCTCCGATTCAGCGTTGCCGCCGCATGTGTTGACCCCCATCGCTATCGTCTATCTCCGGCATCCCGCCACCACCACCAGTCGCCAGCGTCAGCTGGAGGACCCTGGCATCCTCCCTCGGTTGATCGTAATAGTGCCTCCACACCCCCACCTGATGAAACCCCCTTCCCACATACAGAACCAACGCGGCCTCATTGGAAGCACGAACCTCCAAGAACACTGAGGGTGATCCCCG
>Ga0310123_10000963_pt1 | contig 24743 bp, 22 predicted proteins | sample CB6_AW_1057_MG_FD_203505 | JGI IMG/M metagenome (GOLD analysis project Ga0310123, IMG submission 203505) | Marine microbial communities from Western Arctic Ocean, Canada - CB6_AW_1057 | ecosystem: Environmental > Aquatic > Marine > Oceanic | place: Canada: Western Arctic Ocean | collected... | reverse complement strand
CGGAGTTCGCAACGTCTTTTCCTCGAAAGACCCCTCAAAGCGAAACCGACAACTGGGCAGGTCTTCTGGCTTCCGGATCGTCCTACTAACTGCGCCTTCCCGCAAGATTGGCCGGCTTGATGGGTCAAACGGACCAGAACCCACAGTGGTTTCGTGCAGCGTTCGTCCTCGGTTACAGCGGCGGGACCGCAACGGCCTTGCACCGTTTTCCCTATTCTCTCTTCCCGGCAACGAGCCGCAACAGAGCACCCGAGTCTGTGGCGAATCCTATCAGCCGACGGCGGGTTGTCAACGGTGCCGACTTCAGATTTCGGATTGCGGATGGGGAGGAAATCTGGTTGTAGTCGGAATTTTTTTTCGGTTTGACGTGCTGGCATGTGGACGGCATAAATGGATTCCGAGGGTGTGTTGCAACTCTTTTTTGAAAGTCAGGTCATCCCAATGGTCGAATCTCTGAAGGACAAGGTGTCCATTGTCGTGGGCGCCTCGAGCGGCATGGGCCGGGCGACGGCGACGGCGCTGGCCCGTGAGGGCGAAAAAGTTATGCTGGCCGCCCGACGTGAAGCAAAGCTGAACGAGTTGAAGGCGGAATTGAATGCAGATGGTTTCACAGCCGACGCCTGCCCGACCGATAGCACAAGACAAACAGAGGTGGAACGGCTGATCGCGACCACCCTCGAACGTTTCGGCCGACTGGACCTGCTGGTCTACGCGACCGGGACAAACATTCCCGACCGCGCGCTGGATGTCCTCACGCCCCAGACGTGGCAGATGATGCTGGCGACCAATCTCAGCGGTGCCTTTCTGTGTACGAAAGCGGCCGCCGCCACAATGCGGAAGCAGGGGGGCGGTTTGATTGTTTATCTGTCGACGGCGGCCGTGCAAATGCCCGATGTCTCCGGGGTCGCCTATCAGGCTGGCAAGCACGGTCTGTCGGGGCTGGCGCACGGTACGCGGGTTGAGGAAAAGGAGAACGGCATTCGCACCACCGTCATTTTTCCAGGCTTGTGCGACACCGAAATCCTGGCGAAACGTCCCACACCGACACCGCCGGAAATTCTCGAACTCGCACTCGATCCGGCCGACGTGGCCGAGGCGGTGTTATTCGTTGCCAGGCTACACCCCCGGGCCGTCGTTCCCGAACTGCAACTGCTGCCGAGCCGGTTATGAACTAAAATTGTAGACTTCAATAAAAGTTTTTCGACGCAAAGACGCTAGGCAAGGGCATGGCCCTTGAAATCTGAAACAAATCCAAATCTTGAATGTCCAAACCGTCAGAAAATAGCAGCCGATGACTGGGAAGTTTTGAACATTCGTATTTCGAGAATTCGAATTTGTTTCGAGTTTCGTGCTTCGGATTTCGGATTTGGAAACGCGAACAAAATTCACGTTTTACACTCGATAATGGTCCAAGGTTGCTCCCAGAAGAATCGTGAGGTCTTCCATGAAAATCACTGCCGTGACGCCCTACACTGTCGGAGACGTTCGGAATTTTTTCTTTGTCCTCGTCGAGACCGACGAGGGGATCAGCGGAATCGGTGAAGGGGGCCTGACCTGGCAGGAACCGGCGACGAGGGGATTCGTCGAGACACTGACGCCGCTGATCACCGGACAGGATCCATTTCGGACCGAACACCTCTGGCAGTTGATGTTTCGGGGCGGTTTTTTCCCCGCCGGTCGGGTTGGCTGTGCGGCGATCAGTGCGATCGACATTGCCCTGTGGGACATCAAAGCCAAGGCGCTGGGGGTTCCTCTCTATCAACTGCTGGGGGGACAGGTCCGCGATCGTGTGGCCTGTTATCCGCACGTCGTCGGCAATTCGTCCTCGGAACTAGTTGAAGATGCCCGTGCAAAACAAGCCGCTGGTTGGAAGTTCGCCCGCTTCAATCTTCGCGAAGAACCCCACGGAGCGATTTTCGAGCCGTCGGCAGCCATTCGCCGCTGTGTGGAAGATTTCGCCGCTCTTCGAGCCGACATTGGCGAAGAACTGGAACTGATCGTCGACGTCCATACGCGGTTGGACCCGGCGGACGCGATCTCGCTTTGCCGTCGTCTAGAGCCGTACCGCCCCTATTTCGTCGAGGATCCGTTGCGGATGGAAAACTTCGACAGCTTTCGCAAGCTGGCCCGGCACGTACACCTTCCGTTGGCCGCAGGCGAGCAATATGCCTCGAAATGGGAGTTTCGTCAACAGATCGAAGAAGACCTGATCGATTACGCGCGGGCAGACATCTGCATTGTGGGCGGAATCACCGAGACGCTGAAAGTGGCCGGCTGGTGCGAGACCCACTCGATTCAAATGGCGTTGCACAATCCGCTGGGACCGGTGGCGACGGCTGCTTGCCTGCATCTCGACCTGTCGGTCAGCAATTTCGGGGTACAGGAACTGGCCCGCGTTCCGGGATCGGTACTTTCCGAACTCTTTCCTCAGCAAGTACCGTTCGAGGAGGGAAACTTACTGCCTCCGACGACGCCGGGGCTGGGCGTTGAGTTCAACCCGCAGGCGCTGGCCGCCTATCCGCCGATTTCCGACGGTCGAACACCACGATTCAGCCGGGCCGACGGCTCGTTCACCAACTGGTAACCGGCGCTTCTCGGTGACCGATCCGGACGACGGTTTGCGGCCATCGAGTGCGGGAAGCCGTCTCCGCCGGTAGAATGTCGACAGGTCTTAGTGTTCCGAGTAACATTTGCTATCTTCGCTGCACTCGGTGGAAGTCTCGCACGGTCACCTGTAGCGTGCAGGCTCTTCTCGATCTGTTGATCTTGGCCAATCGCATGATTTCCCTGCTGACCGATTTGCCAGCGGCGCTGACCATCGCCATGTTCCTGATCCTGGGGGCGGTCGTCGGATACGTAATTGTCCGATTCGTCATCCACAGCAGCCTCGATACCGCCGCGTCGAAATCATCTCTCGGAAAATGGGGGCTGGTAATTCAAGCGGGCACGGCCCTGTTGTTTGCGGCGTTTGTCGTGGCGGTAGTTTTTTTCAAGTGCCAACAGATCGAGATGGTCCGACCGAGCGAAACCTGGTGGTATGGCCGAATCTTTTACCACCTGATTCTGATCGGTCTGTTAGTGGCGGCCACCAGCACCGACTTTCGCGAGTACATAATTCTCGACCGGATCACCGTCGTGGGAACGCTGATCGGATTGCTGGGAGCAAGCTTTTCGGGCCAGTTACAACTGGTGCATTTGTGGATCGATTGGAACCAGGTGGACACGGTCGTCAATGGCCGAATTGAACACTGGGGCGCGTACATTCCGACATGGTTCGATGAGTCTCGACACTGGCACGGCCTGGCCTGGAGCAGCGTAGGAGCCGCCACCGGCGCCGGAACGATATGGCTCATTCGATTTGTCGCGTCTCAGATGCTTGGCCGCGAGGCACTCGGCTTCGGAGATGTGATGTTGATGGGAATGATCGGCAGCTTTCTGGGCTGGCAGCCAGTCTGTTTCGTCTTTTTGTTGGCGCCGCTGTGTGGCGTTGTAGTTGGCCTGTCCGTTCGGATGATCGCCGGGCAGACATTCGTGCCGTTCGGTCCGTTTCTCAGTCTCGCCACCGTCCTTGTGTTATTCGGCTGGAGATGGTTGTGGAAGCCGACGCGGGAGGTGTTCGGTCACGCGACCACTCTGGTCCTGCTGGGTGCGATTTCGCTAACGGTGCTCGTCCTGCTGCTCGGACTGCTGCGTGTGTATCATTGGATTCCCGTCAGCGGTCGTAGACAGACGAACGGTGAATCTTCCGAGAAAGATCAGCCGAAAATTTCGCAGCGAAGCGGCTGAAATGCCTGAGGGGTGCGGCCCGCATAACTTTTTGAGCACGATGCCCCAGGCACGCAGCGCATTACACACCGTCGAGAGACAGCCCGGCAACTGGAGCTAAGCCTAGAGTTCTTCCAGCGTGATCCCGGAATTATCTTTGACGGTGGCCAGGATCTGCTCGCGATACGACTCGAGTTTTGGCCACGGCCCGGATTTCCCACTGCGTGGAGCGAGCGATCCGGTTTTACGTTTGAGCTCTTTCCACTGATAGATAGTTCTTACGGAGATGCAAGACTTGACGCGGCTCTTTCAGCCGAAATACCCCTTCTACGTCATTCAAAACACGAGTTCGCAGGTCCACGGACAACGGTCTTACCATCGTCTTCATCCTTGAATTCGATGATCCAAGGAGTAGAGGCCCGATCTCCTTCACACATGAATAACCGATCCTGAAAGTGCTCTAAACCCTGCAACAGAGTTTGTGACGGTTCGACGACGAGCGCGCAGCCACACCTAGGCAGACTTGGAAAGACCTCCGTGCGCGGACCTTCGGGCTATAACCAAACTGAATTTAGCTCAGTTGTAGTTCGCGATTCGTTTCCACGGATTCCCAGTAAAGCGTCTGTTCCCAATAAGACGGCTGGTCGTGAGGGGAAGAAATCGCCAGCCTCACGTGGTCCTCGTGAATATCCAAAACCGTCACGTGAATGTCGTCGTCGATCACCAAGCCTTCGTTCACTTGACGGGTGAAAACTTGCATCAGCCCTGCCTCGTCTTTCGTGAATTTTGTGAATGATTCTTATAAAAAGTTTTCGATGCGCGGCCATTGTGACCCACATCGCTTTGAAGAGCAAGCAGGAAAGACAGCGAAAATTTTCCCGCGCCGGAATCTCGTTTCAATCACTTGACATTGCCATTCGAGTGACCCCACTTTTGGCGCCGCAGTGCTCTTTGAATCGATCAGCCACCGAAACGAAAGCTTGATCAATCGACGTCTCCGACACGTCACACGTGGTCACTCGGGTGGTTTTGATTTCAGCAGCATGATCTGCCACGGCTTGGTTTCGGCCAAAACATGCCATAAACTGACAGCGTCGCCCGAGCTAGGAATTGTCGCAGCACCGGCTCGACGCGGTACGAGTTGTTTGTGTAATTGCCGGTTTCAATTGGAGAAATTCCACGATGAAGATGCTGCTGTTTCCGGCTGTCGATGACGAACGGCACACACTGATTTGCGAAGCCGCCGGCCAGATGCAGGTGGTCAACGCCGCAGACGACCAAACGGCCCTCCGCGAGATTGTCGATGCCGATGCGTTTTTCGGAAAGATGACTCCCGATTTACTCGGGGCCGCCAAGAACCTCCGATGGGTCCAGTCACCGACGGCCAGCCTCGAACATTACCTGTTCCAGGAGTTGATCGAACATCCCTGCCAACTGAGCAACATGCGCGGCTTGTTTTCCGACGTGATTGCCGACCACGTGATGGGTTTCGTGATCTGCTTGGCGCGGAACCTGCACACTTATCTGCGACGGCAGCAGCAGGCGAAGTGGGAGCCGGTCGGTGGTGAGTCGGGACGTTCGACCTTCACGGTCGGTCCGGCGTCGGTTAGCAGCATCGACCGCGCTCATCCGCATCTGGCCGACTGCACGATGGGTGTCGTCGGCACGGGCAACATCGGCTCGGAGATCTGCCGCCGCGCACACGGGTTCGGCATGACAATCTTGGGTGTGGATCCGGTCTGCCGCGAAGTGCCCAGCGTGGTCCCCGAAGTCTGGCCGCCGGACCGTCTGACCGAGCTGCTAAGTCAGAGCGACTTCGTCGTCATCGCCGCCCCCCACACTCCCGAAACATTCAAACTGTTCCGCGCGGAACAGTTTAGCCAGATGAGAAAGTCGGCGTACCTGATCAATATCGGCCGCGGTGTGATCGTCGATCTGGCCGATCTGACGGCTGCTCTGGAATCGGGCGAGATCGCCGGTGCAGCGCTCGACGTCTTCGAGATCGAACCGCTGCCGGCCGATCATCCGTTGTGGAGAATGGACAACGTCATCATCACCCCGCACATCGCCGCCGCCTCGCCGCGGATTGCGGAACGTCACACGGCCACATTGCTGGAAAACATCCGCCGATTTTCCGCGGGCGATGAACCGACAACACTGGTCGACAAACGCCGCTGGTATTGAGGCAGGGGCCCGCTCTCAGCCACGCGCAAGGTACAGTTGATCGCGTGGCAGGACGATGGCCTCCAGAAAGTTCACGTCTGCCGGCAGGGCGACTATGGCCAGCGCCGCCTGTGCGATGGTTTCCATGCTCATCATCCGAGTACTTTTCCGATCCCTTGATTTCCGCCGGTGATGACGGCCAGCTTGTCGTCGATTTTTTCTATGGGATGAAGGTTGCTGGTTTCGTTGATTCGCTAAGCCGCGAGCGGCATTTTCACAATCCAATCCGCTTGCCGACCGGATCGATTAGCCACAACCAGTCGTCGAAGAGGAATTCGAGACGTCCCGATAGGAGCGCAATTCGGCCCATCACCGTGTAACCGAAGCCGGCCCCGAAGGTGATCATCAGAAACCAGATGCCGACGCGCGAGACCTTTCCGACGATTCCCTTATGTTCGACCGAGAAGAAAAAATAGACAGTACACACGAAAATACCAAACACAATCGTGATGTTCTTCAGAGACTGGGCGAAGTCAATGCTGCCGTCCCCGAAGAACACGGCCAGCGGGATGATGGTATTTTGGATCTGTGCTACAAAATCTGACTGAAAATAGGCCAGCAATCGCAAGCCCGCCGTCGCCCCGATGAAAAAGGCCAATGCCCAGCGCGAGATCCAACCTCCCACCGGTGCCAGCCGCCAAAGCATCATCAGGCCCAAGATCAGCGGGACGAGAAACAGCAGGTTGGCGTCCTGGGTTTCGTCAATCCCAGGGATAAATGTGGTTCGCATTAACTCTGGCCAGAGATTACGGAAGAGAATGTTGATCATCCCGTCCCAAAACCCGACCGCCATGGCATAGCCGGCCGAGGAGCCGACAAATACGGCCTCGGCCAACTTATACAGCGGATTGTCGCCGTAAAGAAACGAAAAGATGCTGAGAGTGCAAAGGGCCGCCACCCAAATGCCGATGGTGCGCGGCCAACTCAAACGGACGTCGGCATCGTTCTGTTCTTTAGGATCGACGCCGAGTCGATCAGTCCATGAGACCGTCGAACCTTCCGGCTCGACCTGAACGAGACGGACGTATGCTTGCCCCATGCCGACGGTGCTAGCACGAATGATGAGAAAGCCGCCGCCCAGAACCATCAACGCGGTCCAGATGATGGTGGATTGCTTCACTGCGAGATCTCCCGGCGTCGTTGGCTGAAGTGAATGACATTGCCCAGAATGATCAACCCGATCATCAGCATGTGTGCCACAAGTTGGGGGCCCATTCGCCGTTTCGCTTCCTGGGCTTTTTCGTTCTCATTCAACTCCGGATATCTTTCGAGCAGCGTTTGTTCGTATTCGGACGCTGCTTTGATGGCGCCCAAAATCCCGGCCAGTTGATTTGGAATGTAGGGATACAATGGCGGTGCCCCCACGCCGGTTGTGCCGGCGACCATTTGGATGTTGTACGGCGTGGCAGCGTATTGCACCCATTCCTTGCTGCCGGGTGATCCAGCACCCACGTTGACGATCAAATCCATTTTTTGGATGTTCTTGAGGTTCCGTGTCAGGGGAATGTCGTCAAGATTCGTACCGGCCACGTCGTTTGCGTAGAGCCGCTTCAGATCGCTCGTCACCAGCTTGATCACACCCTCCCCTCCGGTTCTGTATCCCAGATTGACGTAGTCTTGGCCGTAACGGTATTCCTGGAACTCACTCTTGAGAATCTCGATGCTCCGTTGGATCATCGGCACTCCTGGCGCCCAGAGGGTGATGTAGAACAGCTTGTGTTTCTTCTTGGCACACTGCCGCGTGAAAGCCGAGGCCATCGGCTGCAATTCGCCTTCGCTGGCCGGGTCATAGTCGAGAGCCAGCAAGACACTCGACCCGTCTGGCAGATCCTCAATGGTGCGGAAGACGTTCCTGACCATAGGCGAAGGTTTCTCTGGAAACTTGACTTGTGTCAGAATCGCCGCTGCCACCACCAAGAACATCAGCAGGAAGATCCAGCGACGATCAAGATTTTCAAAGAATGCCAGCATCTTCTCGAACTCCTACTCGGATCCCAGGTACGAGCGATCGACACCCAGAAGGACCTTCAGCGACGTGGAGACAATTCCCAGACCGATTCCGATCATAATGGCCCGGTTGCCGGCAAGATTGAACACGTTCATGATCGTGTCCTCGGTCAGTCTTTCGAGCCGTAGAAAAGCCAGGCTTTCTGGAAGCCAGTCGGTCAGCACCTCGCCGGCATATGTTCGTCCCAGCAACACAATAAACGCGGTGATGAGCAAAATGATCGCTTCGGTATTTTTCGCCCGAAAGGCTCGAAATGCAGCCGAGGCGATGTAGAAGGCCAGCATGGCGAACATCGTGGCCGAAAGCGGCAGGAAAAGGTACTGAAAAATCCACCAGAAGGCTCCCCCCTCGTGCAGGTAGTGACCCGAGAAGGGATGATTCGGAAACTTTTCTGAGGGCGGCACACCGACTTTGCCCAGCCCCATTCCCAGCATCATCAGAAATGCCAAAACCGTGACGGCTGAATAGCCCCAGCCGGCTCGCCGGTCAGAGACTTTCCGCAAGTGCATCTTGAGCAGACTGCCGGCGCCGAGAACGAATGCAAACGCCGCCACAATGTCGAACCAATTCATGACTTCATTACCCCACGACTCGGTGTAGGGGATGAAGAAAGCCACGATCAGTAAGAAACCGGTGATCGAACTGATGAGCAGAGGAATAGTTCGTCTCATGGCAAAAAGCCCTCCGCTCCCAACACGTTTCCTTTCAGGAAGTCAACGGCCATCGCCAGGGTCGGATTGCCTGTGACGGCCGCTACTGTGGCGAGCACACATCCCAGCCCCAGCAAAAACACACCGATCACCTTACCGGCATCCTGTCCTTTCAGACTTCCCAACTGATGCGATTCACCTGATAGATAGGCGGAGGCGGCAAAGAATTCCTCGCCGATGAGCGTGTAGTCACAGGCGGCCACAAAAAAGGGAAGCTGCGAAGGCATGGCCGTTCCCGCGACTTGAATTGCGCCGATCGAATGGCCGGTCTCGGCCAGCAGCAACGACTCGGCAAAAAACGCGCCCATGTAGAAACAGGCAGCCGGTTTCTCGCGGACCATACTTCCCGTCACACCGGCCACGTAACCGAACTGTTCGTCGGTTAAATAATAGATGTCGTCTTCGTTGTAGGCATCGGGCCGGCCAGCGCCGAGGTACGAGGATTCCACCGTTTCACGGGCGGTCGTCATCACCAGAGAACGGCAGGTGGGGACCACAATTTTGGCGTCGTATTCCGCTGTCAGGCGGGCAACGTGAGAGAGGATCGTCAGTCCGGCGATTGTCTGGATGTCGTTGATGTCCAAAATTCCAGGAACGAACAGACATGGCCGGCCCATTTCGGTGGCGCGACCGACCGCCTCTTCGAATGCCTCCAAACCGGCGATTTTCCGCACTTTTAGCTCTCGTCCACTTCGGGCCAATTCGATGAAGTACATCACTGTCCCACAAACCAGTAGCAGAATCACGCCATACCAGCCGTGTCGGCTGTCAAAGAATTCCATATCGGGGACGACCGACTCGACAGTTTCGGCCGGCTCCGACTCCGATCCGTCGGGAGCAACAGCGACGACCCGGTAATGGTAGGCGATTCCAGCTTGGCATCGGTTGTCGGTGTAACTGCTGCGCTGATAGGTCGGTTCGTCATCGAGTTTTTTGAATGTGTCCGAATCGGCTTCTTTCCGGAAAAGCCGATACCCAATGACCTTCGGAGGTGTGGTACCGAGGAGATCATCGGGAGAAAGGGTCCAAGTGAGAAGGACTTTCTGCCCGACGTCACCCGGTGCATCGTTCCCTTTTAGATTTCCGGGCGGACGCGGTGACTGGGCCAACACAATCATGGGCAAGGCCAGCCAGAATCCAAATACCAATGCGACCGAGAAACGCCGCTTCCGCCTCGATGAACCAGACATGCGTTGTTCCTATTGTTGCACCAGTTCCACGTTGGCCCGCGGGATGACGGCTTTCTCGCCCGAGTCGAATTCCACTTCCAGCACGCGGGCTTTCGATTCGGAGCCCAGCACCGCCAGTTCCGGCGGCAGAGAGGCTACGCTGCCGATCTGCCCGAAGTACGGGTCGCGGATCATGCGCACCACGGAACCGACATCAAGCACGCCGGTCGAGTGCGGCCCTTCCACTTCTTGGGCCCGTTTCTCTTCGCTCAAAGGAATGATGACCTCTGGCCGCATCACGCCGGCGCGAATTTGCGTAGCGCCGTTGACGGCGGATTCATCTCCTTCACGCAAGGCGAGCAATCGGAAGGTCCGCTCGGCCATCGAAATTTCGCCGAATCCTTCGGTAATAATCAGCGTGATGCCAACATCCTCAGAGCCGGTGATGGCCACACCCAAATCGTACCCCAGAATCTCCCGCAGATCTTGGTCATCCATTCCGCCGGAAACAACAGCCGACGCACCAACCTCAATCGCTTTGCGGACGGCAGCTCCGCTCATCCGCGCGCCGCCGATCACGATGGCTTCCTGCATGTTCGCAGTGATCAACTCGGGCGTCAGTTCCTGAGTGTGATCGTCGCAAGACATACGGATCCGACCGAACCTTTCGCCCCCAATGCCGAAGATGCCCTGAATGAACGACACGTCGGCTTCGATCACGACCCCCTCGGCCGGAATCACCTCGGCAACTTCGCCCGACAGGTATGCTAACAGTTGCAGCGGCAGCGGCTCGCCGCGGACGATTAGTTGCCCGGTGACACTCGAAATCGATTCGACGGTACCGGCCACCTTCGATTTGTATTCGTTTTTAAACAACCCGAAAATGCCTTTGGTGCGTGCCAAGGTCTGTCCGACTTCGATGCGTTCCGCTTCTTGGACCAGCATGCATTCGGGAACGTCGGCCGGCGGCAGCGATAGCGCGTTGGACAGATTGACCGGCGTGACCTCGCCCGGCATGAACGTCTGGGCAATGACGTCGCGGGCCGAGACTCGGTCACCGGCCTCAACCAGTACCTCGCCGGCAATCGGCAAAATGCGCCGACAGCGCTGCCGAACGCGGCTGGTGACCTTCAGTCCCGGAGTATATGCGTGGGCCATTGTTATTAGTGGTCAGTAGTCAGTAGGGCAGGGTGTTGTGGGTTCTGGATAGAGATTCAGTGCGGCGATTGTTTGTTGGGCTGCCTCGCGGCAGGTCTTGGCGTTTTCGGGCAGAAGTAGTGGGCGGCCGCGACCGTCGAGGATGATGCCCACCGTTCCCCCTTTGATTTGCCCTTCAATCCGTCTGCCGGTTCCAGCGCCGACGTCAAATCCACGGGCCGGCTGAAGCGTCACACTAGCCGTCTCGCCGACGCCCAGCGGCAACAGCTTCAACTCGCCGAATGCCAGTGTCCCCGATTCGCTGAGCTTGCTGCCTGAAATTTGATACTCGAGACACGGTTTCCCCGGTTTGCCGGTTCCTTTCGGTGCTATGCAGGTGCCGAGATAAATCAGGCAGTCCCGTTCAAACACCTCCAGCGCCGCTTGCGGATGCACCTGCGCCAGCACACCGAGGTGCGGCATCATGAAAATGCTGTCCTTGGCTAGCGTGGTGATCCCTTCCGGTTGGAAGGCGTCGATGAGCATGGCCGCCGTCTGCTGCATCCGCGGCGCGTGCGAGAGGACGCCGCCGGACGCCACCAGCAGGTTGAGCGTCATGTTGTCGACGATCGTCTGTCCGCTGATTTCCTGGCTGAAGGTATCGCCGACCGTCCGTTGTTGCTGCACGCCTTTTAAGGTCGTCGCGAATTCTTTGTGCTGTGCATAGGCCAGACGCAGCGCCTCGCGGGCCACCGCCTGTTCGAAGACCAGCGCTTCAAGCGTCTGCGGGATGGTTGTCGGCCGGATCATTTTGTTCTTCACCCGGTTGCGCAGGTCCCGCTCGTCCATGTCGATATGTACCCAGCGCAAAATCATCGACAAAGTGGCCTCGGCGCAGACGTTGGAGATGGAATAGCTCATCCCCAAGTTGGCGCTGACCGTGCGGTTGAACGTGCCGTCGAAAACGCTGAAAATGTCGGTCGTCGCGCCGCCGATGTCCACGCCGACGGCGTTAAGACCCTGCCGCTGGGCAATCGTCTGCAGGATGTTGCCCACCGCGCCGGGGGTGGGCATGATCGGCGAGTCGGTCCACTGGATCAGCTTCTCGTAACCGGGCGCGTGTGCCATCACATGTTCGAGAAACAGGTTGTGAATGGCGTCACGCGCGTGCCCCAAATTCTCTCGCTCCAGGACCGGGCGAAGATTCGGGACGATCGTCAGTTCGACGCCGTTGTCAAAAACCTTCTCGATCAGCGGGACGGCATCTCGGTTGCCGGCGTAGATCAGCGGCATCCGGTACTCGCCGCCGAACCGGGGTTGCGGCTTGGCTGGGGCGATCAGTTCGGCAATTTCGACGACCTTGGTCGTGTTCCCGCCGTCCGTCCCGCCGGAAACGAGGATCATGTCGGGCCGTAATTCGCGAATTCGCTGAATCTGCTGGTGCGGCAGCCGCTTGTCGTTCGAGGCGATGACGTCCATCACAATCGCGCCGGCCCCCAGAGCAGCCCGTTTGGCGCTGGCGGCCGTCATCTCCCGGACCACGCCGGCCACCATCATCTGCAAACCGCCTCCGGCGCTCGACGTCGAAATGTAGATGTCGCAGCCTTGGCCATCGCGGGCGGGACGAATGATTTGCCCCTCCTCGTCGATCAGACGCCGACCCGCCAGTTCACCGACTTCCGTGACGGCATTGATAACGCCCACGGTCACGTCGGCCGCCGGCGCTTCGACAGTCGTCGGCGCTTCCCCCCGAAACGTCTGCCGGTAGTGACCATCGAGCCGTTCGATCAGGATCGCTTTGGTCGTGGTACTGCCGCAGTCGGTCGCCAGAATGACGTTGATTTTTTCCGGGTCGATCCTGGTCATCGCTCTTGAGTTTTTTAATCCGCCGCCTGCTTTCGTTTCCGCAATCACGTTGGGGGAGAGTCCGGAGTTAGGGAAGATACTTCACTCCATCCTCTATTCGCCACCGTCTATCCCCGATCCCCTTTGCTGGGATAACGCGGTTGATTCTAATTGCTCAATCCGCCGGAAGATGTAGTCGATCGAGCCACGGCGTTCCAGAAATTCGGCAAAATGTCGATGCCCCTGCGAGTCGGTCAGAACGGAAACCAAAGGTGCAAAAAAGTGCATCACCTGTGCACCGATGAAGTTCAACGGCCGCGACGTCTCAAGAATCAGCAAGGCCGGCGTGATGAGTTGCCGGCGAACAATCTCTACGCAAACTTGTTCAACTGCCTTACGCTGCAGCGAGGTTGGTTCGGCCGGCCCCGACGGCTCGACCGCAAATGCATGTTTCAGCCACCCGATCACCGCCCGGCCTCCGAATTTAAGCGTTCACGAATCTGGGCGACAACCGTTTCACGATCTTCGCCGAAGAGCAGATGCATGCCGCGGAAGATGTCGAGCACCGAACTTCTCGACCGGGTGGAAAGATACCCACCCCGCCGATCGCACGAGAATCGGAAAATCTGCGACCAATGGTATCGTTGCCGGCTTAAACTGTTGCGAGCGGTGATTCCCTCGGCGTCGATGCGGAATTGACTTGGCAGAAAGAAACGGCGAAGTGCCACGAACAAGACCACCACGGCCAACGCGCCCCACCAGACACTCTGCATCATCGCCGCCGACAGCCATGCCATCGCAGTCACGACAGCCGCAGCGAAACATGCGGCGCCGACCCGATCCCGAGCCGGATGCACCCTCCAGACGAGGGACGGGCCGGAAGAGTCCCGCGGTTCCGTTCGAACCGATCGGCAAGACTCCCCAGCCACGGCCGCTCCGCGGCAGCGTTCCCTTCCGAATTCCACGAGAGCATGGTCCGACGTCACGGCTGTCTTCACTTGTCCATCCTGTGAAAAAACACCGTGGAAACGTGATTGACGGCGTCAGGATAGCATGCACGTCGCGCGATTGCGAGCGGACCGCTTGCGGCTCAGCTTGCCTGTTTCCGCAACACCCAGCCCGGCCCGCTGGAACACCGATCGGCGTGCTGACACAGCCGTTTCGTTCATCCCAAGCTATGTCAATCGGAACAGCCGCCGGGCGTTCTCGGTGGTCTGGGCGGCAAACTCTTCGGCTGAGATGCCGTGAACTTCCGCCAGACAGGCGGCCGTGTATTGCACGTTGGCCGGCTCGTTTCGTTTTCTCTTCCGCACCGGCTCGGGAGAGAGATAGGGTGCGTCAGTTTCGATGAGCAACCGATCGAGCGGCACCTCGGCCGCCACTTCACGCAGTGCCGCATTTTTCTTGAACGTGACCATACCGGCAAATGAGATGTGTAGTCCCAACTCGAGGCAGGCGAGCGCTGTCTCCAATGCACCGCAAAAGGAGTGCATCACGCCCCGTAGCGGTCCCGCTAAAGCGGCGCTGCGAAGATGGGTCACGACATCCGTTTCAGCTTCACGACAGTGTACGACAAACGGCAATTCCAGCCGACGGGAGAGCTCGATGTGCCTGGTGAAGTACTCGGACTGCAACGGCAGCGGCGCGAAGTCCCAATAGCGGTCCAGGCCGGTTTCGCCGATGGCGACCACCTTTTCTTCAGCAGCCAGCCTCTCGATTTGATCCCAATCGTCGGGTTTTGCCTCGGCAGCGTAGTTCGGCTGAATGCCGACAGCCGCGTAGACGCTCTCGTACTGCCGGGTCAGTTCGACCGCCCTTTGACTGCTGTCGGCGGTGGTACCGATGGTGATCAGCATCGCGATTCCCGCATCGGCAGCCCGGGCGACGACGTCGTCGCGGTCTGTCTCGAAGGCCTGTTCGTCGAGATGCGCGTGTGTGTCGATGAGCTGCATAGAGTTTTAGGCCGCCACATCTTCGTGCCGTACGCGCCTGTTGGAAATCCGAAATACGAAGCACGAAATTCGAATTTTTTGCGGCTTTCGGATTTCGTGCTTCGTATTTGGATGCGGCTCCGCCGCGTTAGGCTTCATTTTTGATGGCATGTCGGGCCTGAAGTCCGTGCAACTGCTCGAGGTTCTTGCGTTCTCCGGCCGAAATCTGATCGAGCAGCCGGGCTGCCTCGACGTCTTCGGCGCAATCGCCAACGGCCTGCTGTAAGACTCCGATCAGCGATTCTTCATTCTCGATGAGCCGCTGCAGCAAATGATCGAGGGCCAGATAGTGCAGGTCGGTGAACTCGGTCGGATAGGCGCCGAAATCGACCAACTGCCGTCGCTGGTTGAGCAGTGCGGCCACGCAGCCGATTTTCTCTTTCTGCCGGGAGACCAACTCCTCAATCGTGCGCTGTGCGAGATCGTGGTCGCCGGTCCAGGGCCAGCATTCGCCGACGTATTGCAATAGGCAGCGCGCAAGATCGATCAGCAGTTGGCCGAGTTCCGCGTTTTTCTGGTTGTCGATCATAAGCGAGGGTTAGAAGGGCCGAATCAGGACCGAAGCGACGTAGTTGGCCGTCTGGCTGAGCCGGTCTGGAAACCACGGGAAGAAGCCGGTCAACAGGATCGGCGCCGAGATCATCACCAGGTAGGCCCCGACCGGCAGGAACTCGATGCGAAACGACCGGGCCTCTTGCGGTCGCGGAGTTAGGAACATCGCCTTGAGCACGCGCAGGTAATAGAATAGGCTGAAGACCGTGTTCAGCCCGCCGACGGCCAGCACCAACCACATCGACCAGTGGACGGCTCCGGCATACATCAACGAGCTGAAGATCATCAACTTCGCGAAAAACCCTCCAAACGGCGGAAGTCCGATTAGGCTGAACATGCAGAACAGCATCGGGATGCCCAAAATCGGGGCCTGCCAGCCCAGTCCGGCGTAGTCCTCGATTTCCTCGCTGCCAATGCCATTGCGAATCAACGCCACAATGGCAAAGGCCGCCAAATTCATGAACAGGTAGACCGCTAAGTAATACAGCAACCCTTCCAGACAACGGGCACCCTGTTCGGTCTGGTCGAACGCGATTCTTTCAGTCGGCGCCGGCGCGTTGAGGATGACCATCATGGCGGCAACCGCCATCAGCATGTAACCGGCATGCGCGATGGTTGAATACGCCAGCAGCCGCTTCATATTCGTCTGCGTATAAGCGGCCAAATTACCGAACGTCGTCGTGATTGCGGCGACGATTCCCAGCCCAATGCCCAAGCGCAAGTTGAAGTCGGCCATCACTCCCGGATCGTTCCCGACCAGCGCCAGGCAAAAACGGACCAGCAGGGCGAACGCGGCCGCCTTGGAGGCGACTGACAGAAAACCGGCCACCTCGGCCGAGGCCCCCTCAAAGGCATCGGGACACCAAAAGTGGAACGGAACCAGTGAAAGCTTAAACGCCAGTCCGACCAGCACCATCAGCGCACCCAGCGCCAGCGTCCGCAGCATAGGATCTTCGCTACGAACTCCTAATGCATCCGACTCCTCAAACAGAAGATGGAGCTGACTCGCCATGACCGACAGGTCGGTGGTCCCTAAAAGTCCCACCAGCAGGCTGGTGCCATACAGCATCACGCCGGCGGCACCGGCACCGTAGACGACGTACTTCAGCGCCGCTTCGCTGGCCAGCCGTCGAGTTTTCAGAAATCCGACCATGACGTAGCTCGGCACGCTGGTCATTTCCACACCGAGAAACAGGATCAGAAAATTATTGGTGCTGACCATCAGCATCATGCCGATGGTCGAACCCAACAACAACGTGTAGAAATCGGAACCGTCTTCGCGGTCGACAATCTCGCTGACTACGGTCAACGCGATCACCAAAATCAGAAATAACAGTAGAAACAGCCGAAAAAAGACGGTGAACTGGTCATAGACCAGCAGCCCGGTGAATAACAAGGTTGGTAGCTCGTCCAGTCTGGTCGCCTTCAAATCTGAAAACTGTTGGCAAGCCAGAAAGAAACTGACCAGCGTGCCAATCAGGGCCACCCAGTACGCCGGACACCAGCGGTCAAGGTCGACCAACCGAATGATCAACAGCGCGACGATCGTTGCGCACAATACCAGTTCCGAACCAAACAGCCCCACCGACGTCTGCCAAGTGTCGTCGAACAGGTAATTGAAAAGCGTGTCGAAGTTCATGGGCCTCGCAATCCAAACACCAAATTGACCAAACAGACAAAACACGGAACAAACTTCGACCACAATCAAGCAAGCTAAATCATAAGAGAATTTCTTAGGAAGCCAGGAAAGCAAGAACTGAGTTCACCCTCATCACGACGGCTCGATTCATTCATGGCCTGCCTGGTTTCCTTGTCGATTTTCTTGTTGGGTTGCGGCCGGTGGCTGCGTGATCTCCTATTTCGTGTGATCTGTGGTCAACGTGCCTCATCAATTTCCTCAGTGTTTCCGTGAACTCCACATGGTTGGCTTAAAACGGCAGTGTGCTTAAAACGACCTCATGGCGGTCGGAAAGTGGTCGAGTACCCCCCGGTAGCCCTCGTCGAGGTTCGTGACGAGCAATTCCATCGAGCTGCGCATGAGGCCGAACATCGATTCCGGATAGACGCCCAGCAGAATCGCAAACACGAGCAGCACTCCCGCCACAGTGGTTTCACGGCCCGTGATGGGCGTGATCGAATCGGCGTGTGGGCCCTTGTAACCCGGGCCGAGATAGACCCGCTGGATGGTCCAGAGAATATACCCGGCCGTCAGGATCACCCCCCCAGCGGCGATGATCGCCAACAACGGATGGAAGTTAAACGCGCTGAAGACGACGAACACCTCACCGATAAAGCCGCACAAACCGGGCAGCCCAAGACCCGCGAAGAAAATACCGATGGCAAGACCGCTGTACAAGGGCATCAGCCCCATCAAGCCGCCGAACTGATTCAAGTCGCGGTGATGCACGCGGTCGTAAATCACGCCAACCAAAAAGAACATGCCGGCTGACGAAATCCCGTGCGCCAGCATCTGGAACATAGCGCCGTTCATGCCCATCAGCCAATATTCCTTCCCGTCGATCACTCCGTCGGTAATCTTCCAGACCGCGATGCCGACCAACACGTATCCCATATGGCTGACGGAACTGTAGGCCACCAGCCGCTTGAAGTCGGTTTGCGCCATCGCGGCCAACGCCCCATAAATAATGCTCACGGCGCCGATGAGCACCAGCGTCCAGGCGGCATATTGCGCCGCCCACGGACAGAGCGGAAAGGCGATACGAATGATGCCGTAGCCGCCCATTTTTAGCAGCACCCCCGCCAGAATCATACTGATGGGGGTCGGTGCCTCGACATGCGCGTCGGGCAGCCAGGTGTGAAAGGGGACCGTCGGAATTTTGATGGCGAAGCCGATGAACAACAACACAAACGCCGTCAGTTGCATCTTCGGCGAAAAGACCGCATCCACTCGAGCGATTCGAGCCAGTTCCATGATGTCAAACGTGCGGTTGCTGGCATAATAGAACATCAAGATGGCGATCAGAATCAGCACGCTGCCGACCAGCGTAAACAGAAAGAACTTGATGGCGGCGTATTCCTTGCGCGTCCCGCCCCAGATACCGATGAGAAAATACATCGGCAGCAGCATCACCTCCCAGAAAACGTAGAACAGGAAGAAATCGAGCGCCAGAAACACGCCCAGCATGCCGGTTTCCAAAAGCAAAAACAGGATCAGATACCCTTTGACCTGTTTCGTAATGCTCCACGAAGCGAGCATCGCCATCAGGCAGATGAAGCTGGTGAGCAACAACAGCGGAACGCTGATGCCGTCGTAGCCGAGCCGGTAGTCTATATTCCAGCCTGCGATCCACGTGTGGACCTCGCCGCGCTGGACGTCAAGTTCCTCGTAAACTTGCTGGTTGGCCACAATCTGACCAGCGCTGAGCACCCGCGCGTCCTGAAGCTCCTGCTGCGCTTGCTCGCCGGAAAGAAGGGAGCCGTCCTTGAAAACGCCGCCCTGTTCGTCAACTTTCAGGTGTTCATCGATCACGCCGCCCTTGAACACGTCGCCATTTTTGACGACCTTATACACCCGCAATCGGGCGGGTTCGGCAGGATTGTCCCGAACGTCGTAGACCGGCTGAACACCAGGATCGTCACGCTTGAAGTCGCCCAGCAGCCACAGCGTCAACACAAACGTCGCCGCCGTGACCACCAGTGAAAAGACTCGCATCGACTCTGCGGCCTTGCGGTCGAAAAACAGAGCCAACACGACGGCCCCAACCGTGGGGAGAAAAATGATCGACGAGAGCAAAACCACAGAAGACATTGTTCGTCACTCGTCCTTATCTCTAGATTTCTCGGTCATTATTTAGTGCAAATAGTCGCCGGAAAATTCCGTAAAATCGTTTTCCCCGGAGCGCACCTTACGCCGGAAACATCACAAACAACAGAGCAAACAGGGCCAGCAAACCGAGGGCGAGAAACATCACGTATTGCCGCAATTTTCCGGTCTGCACGTGCCGCAACCAGCGGCCGGCGGAAAATGTCACATTGCCGATCTGATCGACCAGCCCGTCGATGACGCCTTCGTCGAACTTGCGGTCCCAGCGGGAGACGTCGACCGTAAATCGGGTCATCCAGTGCAGCAGCCCGTCGATGCAGCAGCGGTCGATTGTCGTACACCATGCGGCCACAACGTGCACCGGCCGAACAAATATCGCGTCGTACAGTTCATCGAACCGCCACTTTTCGACCAGAAACGTGTAGACTCCAGCAAATTGCCGCCGGAAATCGTCCGGATTGAGAACACGGGCACCATAAAAGATGTAGGCCACCAGCGTCCCGGTCACAGCGGCGATCAGCGCATACATGCCAGCCTTATCGTGCGGGGAAAGATCGGATGAATCGACGATTGGAATACCTTCCGCGGTCACCTCGCCATGTATGTGGTGGCGGCTCGGCATACGGATTTGCTCGGCACCGGCGGCTGCCACCGAAACCGTGCCACCAGCCACGTGTGGAGGTTCGCTACCGGAGATCAATCGGTACAATTTTCCATCTTCGCCGCCGAAGGCGCAACCAGCGGCAAAGACCGCCAGTACCACCAGTGGAGCCGTCATCACCCACGGCGATTCGTGTACGTGATCGTACAGCTCTTGGTCTCGCGGCTCGCCGGCAAACGTATAAAACCACAAACGGAACATGTAAAACGCCGTCATGCCGGCCGTCACCAGCGGGACCAAAAACAGCAAAAAGTGAACCGAGTTGGCGTCCATGTAGGCTAGCGATGTGGCTATGATCGCGTCCTTCGAGTGATAGCCGGAAAAGGCGATCGCCGTGCCCGGTATCGCTAGCCCACAAATGGCGATCACGCCCACCAACATCGTATAAGCGGTAATGGGCATCTTCTTTCTCAGACCGCCCATGCGGGGCATTTCCTGCTCGTGATGGCAGCCGATAATCACGCTGCCCGAACAGAGGAACATCAGCGACTTGAAGAAGGCATGGGTGATTAAATGAAACAGCCCCGCCGCCCAGCCGCCCAGTCCAATGCCCAGCATCATGTATCCCAACTGACTGATCGTCGAGTAAGCGAGCACCCGCTTAATGTCGGTGGCCACCATGGCAATCGTGGCTGCCAGAAACAGCGTGATGCAGCCGACGTAAGCAATCACCAGCAGCACTTCCGGGGTAAACATCGGGTAAAACCGTCCGGCCAGGTAGACGCCGGCGGCCACCATCGTCGCCGAATGGACCAGCGCCGAGACCGGTGTCGGGCCTTCCATGGCATCGGGCAGCCATGTCTGCAACGGAAACTGCGCACTTTTGCCGATGCAGCCGGCGAAAATTCCCAACCCCGCCGCCACCAGCAGCCAGTACGGGATTGACATTTCGTTTCCCGCATCGTCGAGCTTCCGTGAGCCATCACGGTCGTGCAGGAAGACGACTGATCGCGCGTCGTCAACGTCCAACCGCTGTGGGCCATGATGCGCATCGGCATCGTGCTGGCTGTTGTCAGCACCAGTGGGCTGATGCCCACCGCTCGCCTCGGCGTCGACCCGGCTGATCATAGTGAACAGTCCGGGAACATCTCGGCCATCGATCTCGTGGTTGAAGAAACGGAACGTGCCGAAGTAGGTGAAAATAATCATCAGTCCGATGATGAACCCGAAGTCACCGACCCGGTTGACGATAAACGCTTTGTTGGCCGCATTGGTGGCCGATTTGCGCTCGATGTAGAAGCCAATCAGCAAGTAGCTGCAGATGCCGACCAGCTCCCAAAAAATAAAAACCATAAACACGTTGCCGGCCAGCACCAGGCCCAGCATCGAAAAACAGAACAGCGACATGAACGAGAAAAAACGATAGAAACGGCCGGGACGATGAAAATGTCCGCCACCGGCCGTGTGTACTTGATGGTCGACGTGATCGTCGGTCAGTTCGTCACTCATGTAGCCGAGGGCGAAAACATGGATGCAGGTAGCAACCAGCGTCACCATGCTGAACATCACCAGCGTCAGGCTGTCGATGTAATAGTCGAGTGCGAGTTCCAGGCTGCCGAACTTGCCCAGCAGATAAAACGTGCCGGCAATGGGCAACGTTACGGCCGGTTCTTCGTGTTCATCGTGAGCGAGTTCTGCCGGAACAGGACCTTCGGCCGGCCCGACCTCCACCACATCCCCGAGCGACGACCAATCGATGCCGATGGCCAGCGCACCGGCGCTGAACACGAAGCCGATGCCGATGCAAGCCACGGCCAGTCCGGCAGCCGCTTTGCTATGCCGGCTCTTTTGCCAGTATCCGCCAAAGACCTCAATGGCGAACCCCAGCAGCGGCAACAGCCAAGCCGCCGTCAGCAGCACGACAATGGAGAATTGTTCCGGCGTCAGCGTCATGATTCGTCTATGGGCCAATGAGTCCGCCGGTGTGTTCACCGGCGGCTAAATGACGTTAATTCTTCAACCCTGCAACTCGTCGCCGCGGTCCACGTCGATTGTCAGGTGATTGTTGTAAAAGCTCAGCGCAATGGCCAGCGCCACGGCTGCTTCCGCCGCCGCCAGCACAATCACGAACAGCGAAACAATCTGGCCGTCGATTCCCAGCGGCGTGTAGCGCGAAAAGGCGACGAAGTTGACGTTCGCCCCGTTGAGCACCAACTCGACGCCCATCAGCACACCAATGGCGTTCCGCTTGGTCGCCATGCAGACGATGCCGCTGACAAACAACACGGCCCCCACAAACAAATAGTGATTCAACTCGACGTCCATCGACGCTGTCCCTTACGAATCGGCCGACGAATCAACACGCCGTCTGGCCCGCGCCAGATACGCCGCACCGATCAACACCACCAGCAAATGCACCGAAACAATTTCGAAAGGCAGCAGATAACCGGTACTCAGGCCTTTTTCTGCCGGCTGCCCCAGATCTTTGTCGGGACGAGAGCCAATCAGGCCCAGAGCAATTGTGCGGGCCGTGTTCCCTTGTCCCAGCTCGTTGTAGCCGATGGGTTTTTCGGCAATCGCACGCCCAGTGAGTTTTATGGAGGCTTGTTCCCAATCGACGTCCATAACCGTCCCCACAATCATAAACAGCACCAGAAAACCGACGCCGGCCGCCAAAAACAGGTCGGCCGGTGAAGTTTTGATTCGAACGTACGGACCACTGGCGGTCAACATGATGCCGAAAATCAGCAGCACCAGCGTCCCACCGACATAGATCAACAATTGCGTGGCGGCGACGAAGTCGGCGTGCAGCAAAAAAAACAGTCCCGACGTCGAGCCGAGCGCAATCACCAGGGAGAAGGCCATCCGTACCACGTTCTGGCTGATGACCACCCCCAGCGCGCCGCCGCAGGTGGCCAGAGCAAACAGCAGAAACAGGAACCGTTCGCCCGTCATCGTCGGTCGTCTCCTTCCGGTTTTGCGGTAACCCGCTGGCTTGGACGATCGCTGATGGAATTCTGCCGATGCGTGACATCCTGGTTCGCTGAGGGAGCCGGCACGCTGGCCACTGGCTGACGCCGCGGAACCTTTTCCCCCAATGGCTCGCTAAAGACCGTTGTACGGTCCAACGTCGAGAGCAAAAGAATCGGCCAGAGCACCGCGCCTAAAAACAGAAAGCAGCTAATCGGAATCAGATATTTCAGGCAGGTCATCATCACTTGGTCAATCCGCAGCCGCGGCAGGGTCCAGCGGACCCAGATTTGCACAAACACCAGCAGCGAAGCCTTGATAACGAACACGACCATACCGATTACGTTGGCAAAGTAGCAGGAAAGGACAAAGCCGTCCTGTCCTGCAGCCGAAATCCGCAGGCTATCGAAAGCCTGGTCAATCCATCCAATGCCCGTGTGCCAGCCTCCCAGAAACAAAATCGCCGCCACGCCGCTGACCACGAACATAGCAGCATACTCGGCCATGAAGAAAAACGACCATCGCATGCCGCTGTATTCGGTGTGAAACCCGCCCACCAGTTCGCTCTCGGCCTCGGCCAGATCGAACGGAGCCCGCTTGCAGCCAGCCGTTGCCACAGTGAAGTACACGAAGAACGCAATGAACGTAAATGGATTGTTGAAAATCAACCAGTTTGAAAAGAACCAGCCAGACTGCATTCGGCTGATTTCACCGAGATTCAGCGTACCGACGGCCACTATGGGAACCAAAGCACAAATTGCCAGCGGGATCTCGTAGCTGACCATTTGAGCCGCTTCGCGCATCCCGCCGTACAGCGACCACTTCGATCCGCTGCAGTACCCGGCCAGAATGATCCCCAGCACCTCCAGCGACAGGATGGCCACCAACAGGAACAGGCCCACGTCGGCAGCGACCGCGACCCAGCCGTCGCTGAACGGCAGCACCATGAACGTGCCGAACACAGCGATACAGGCGATATAGGGTGCCACGCGAAATAGCATCGAGTCAGCCGCTTTGGGCACCAAGTCTTCCTTTTGAATCAGCTTGATGCCGTCGGCCAGCCCCTGCAACCAGCCAAACCGTCCACCGACCCGCGTCGGACCGAGCCGATCCTGAATCCGACCGGAGACCTTGCGTTCCAGCCAGATGAAAAATAACGGAATCAGGGCAAAGACGTTGACCAACACAAAGACGTGGATCAAGGCCGCAATGACCAGCGCCCAGCCCTCGTTGATTTCCCAACCGAAAGGCGAAATCGTCAGCCCATCAAAGTAATCGACCAGTGTGCTCGCAGCGAAAATCGCCGACATGTCTGGCGGGTCCGTTATCCGATCAGTCTGGAATTGCGTGGACAGCCGGCATCCCGAAGCGTCAACCGTCTCTCATGCGGATACACGACCCCTCACAGAGGGCACACACAAAGCGGTTCTACGCTATTGCAGATCGCGCCGCAAGCGTCCTAGAACGCCCACAAGAAAGCGTGGACTATGTCACAACGCCCAGCGGTATGCAAGTAACCCAAGCTGCATGTGCTAAGTTTTTCTAGCAGTGCAAAATAGGTCTGGGGTAACCCGACCATCTCGTGGCCGGGTCGTGCAGCGACAAGAATCCTGCGCCATTCACTTTCCAATCAGAAACAGGACGTCATTTCTTGTTGTCCGTCGAGTGACAGGTTTCTTGTGCCTGACGGCACCCGACCGCAAGTCGGCCGGGCCACCCGGATTCAGAATGCCAGAAATTCTGGCCGCACACCCCCAAGCCGCATTTCGCAACCGACGTGACAAACAGTTGCAGCAGCGATAGCGGACATTATTCTGCTCGGTCCTCGTGGACTGTTTCGGGGTCGATGGCGAAGTTGATCGACTCGAACCGGGCGGCGCGGCAGATATCCCAGACGCGCATCATATCACCCAAAGGCACCTGAGGCGCGATGTCGAGAATGACCGGAATCTCGGTCGTGGCTTCGGCCAATGTCTCGAGCTGTTGTT